>Ga0105248_10002457_pt1 | contig 20594 bp, 18 predicted proteins | sample KBSS34metaG_FD_81524 | JGI IMG/M metagenome (GOLD analysis project Ga0105248, IMG submission 81524) | Switchgrass rhizosphere microbial communities from Kellogg Biological Station, Michigan, USA - KBS S3-4 metaG | ecosystem: Host-associated > Plants > Roots > Rhizosphere > Soil | place...
ACGTACAGGCAGCGAACCTGCTGGATGCCGGCCTCGATCAGCTTGTCGATGACCGCGATAGTCAGGACTTCGTTGGCCTTCGCGAGGATCTCGCCGGTGTCGGTGTTGAACACGTCATGCGCGAGGATCTTGACGATCAGGTATTCCTTCGGCACTTCCAGGCGCGAGATGTTCTCCTGCTCGAGCTGGCGCACGTGGCGCGCGGTGACGCGGCGGCCTTCCTCGACGATGACTTCATCGCCGACCTTGATCGTGAACGACGCGGTCTCGCCGCGCAGGCGCGCGGGGATCAGCTCGAACTCGATCTTGCCCTTCGACAGGTGATAGGTGTTCTTCTCGAAGAACATGTCGAGCATCTGCTCTTCGGTGTAACCGAGAGCGCGCAGGATGATCGTGACCGGGAGCTTGCGGCGGCGGTCGATACGCGCGAACACGCAGTCCTTCGGGTCGAACTCGAAATCGAGCCACGAGCCGCGGTACGGGATGATGCGCGCGGAGAACAGCAGCTTGCCCGAGCTGTGGGTCTTGCCGCGGTCGTGATCGAAGAACACGCCCGGCGAGCGATGCAACTGGGAAACGATGACGCGCTCGGTGCCGTTGACCACGAACGTGCCGTTATCGGTCATCAACGGCATCTCGCCCAGGTAAACCTCCTGCTCGCGGATGTCCTTGACGGTCTTCTTGGTCGGCGTCGACGTTTCTTTGTCGTACACGACCAGGCGCACCTTGACGCGCAGCGGCGCCGCGTACGTCAGGCCGCGCAGCTGGCACTCCTTGACGTCGAACACCGGGTCGCCGAGGCGATAGCTCACGTATTCGAGAATCGCGTTACCGGAGTAGCTGGTGATCGGGAACACGCTCTTGAAAGCAGCGTGCAAGCCCTGCTCGTTGCGCCGGTCCTCGGCCGTGTCGGCCTGCAGGAACTTGCGATACGAGTCGAGCTGGATCGCCAGCAGGTAGGGCACCTCGAGGATGCTCTGCCGCTTGCCGAAATCCTTGCGGATGCGCTTTTTCTCGGTGAACGAATAGGCCATCTGGATCACCCTCTACGAAACAAATAGAAAACGCGGCCGGTGGAGCACTTCTCCACCAACCGTGTACGGCATCCCTGCGCCAAACGGACATGAACCAGCCGGACCGCCCCGCTCGGGGCGGCCCGCCCGGTTTCCGTCACTTGATCTCCGCTGCAGCGCCGGCTTCTTCCAGCTTCTTCTTGATCGCGTCAGCATCGGCCTTCGACACGCCTTCCTTGACCGCCGACGGCACGCCTTCGACCAGGTCCTTCGCTTCCTTCAGGCCCAGGCCGGTGATTTCGCGGATGACCTTGATGACGCCGACTTTGTTGGCGCCGAAGCTGGTCATCGTCACGTTGAACTCGGTCTTCTCTTCGGCAGCCGGGGCGGCAGCGCCACCCGCAGCAGCGCCCGCCGCGACCATCGCGACCGGGGCCGCGGCCGTCACGCCGAACTTCTCTTCCATCATCTTCACGAGATCGACGATTTCCATGACCGTCATGTTGGAAATCGCGTTCAGGATGTCTTCTTTGCTAGCAGCCATTGTCGTCACTCCGAGATATGTCTTTCCGAATCGGTTTCAAGCTGTGGATCAGGCTTTAGCCTGACACTGCAGCTTTCTTGTCTTTCACAGCAGCGATGGTCCGCACCAGCTTCGCGTGGGGTTCCGCCACCGTGCGCACGAACTTCGAGATCGGCGCCTGTAGCAAGCCAACCAGCTGGCTGAGGGCCTGCTGCTTGGTCGGCAAGCTCGCGACCTTGTCCAGGTCCTTCGCCGTCAGGGCCGAGCCGCCGAGCGACACAACCGTGGGCTTGAGCTTGTCGTTGTCCTTCGCGAACGCCTTGACCAGGCGCGCTGCCGCGCCGGGGTCGTCCTTCGAGAACGCAAGAATCAGCGGACCCTTCAGCGATTTACCGACGCACTCGAACGGCGTGCCGGCGATCGCCTTGCGGGCCAACGTATTCTTCACGACTCGCAGGTAGACGTTGGATTTGCGAGCTTTTGCGCGCAAATCGGTCATCTGCGTAACCGTCAGGCCGCGGTACTCCGCTGCGACCACGGACTGCGCATTTGCAGCGACCGCGGCCACCTCGGCGACCATCGCCTTCTTGTCATCGAGTCTGAGCGCCATGTTTCCTCCTGGCGTTGAAGAGCACTATCACTACGAGCGCGGATCCTTCTGCGCTCACCCTTTGGGCCGGCCGTTGGCCGGCTGGCCCTTTTGACGGTGCCCCTCCGATTCGGGTGTCACCATCTGCGCGGGCGATCATTAAGGGACTCTGCAGTCCCGCCAGCGGTCTTCGATGGGAGTCAGGCTGAAGCCTGACCCACAACACTAAACACTACATTGCCACTTACACGGGAAGCGTCGACTGCTCGACGTGCACACCGGGACCCATCGTCGAGGACACGGAGACCCTCTTCAGAAAGATGCCCTTGGAGGCTGCCGGCTTGTGCTTCTGGATGTCCTGCAGCAATGCGTGCAGGTTGTCCTTCAGCTTCGTCGCTTCGAAATCCGCCTTGCCGATCGTGCAGTGGACGACGCCGGCCTTGTCGGAGCGATAGCGCACCTGACCGGCCTTCGCGTTCTTCACCGCCTCGGCGACGTTCGGCGTTACCGTGCCGACTTTCGGGTTCGGCATCAGGCCGCGCGGGCCGAGGATCTGGCCGAGCTGACCGACCACGCGCATCGCGTCGGGGCTGGCGACGACCACGTCGAAATTCATCTCGCCGGCCTTCACCTTCTCGGCCAGATCTTCCAGGCCGACGACGTCGGCGCCGGCGGCGCGAGCGGCGTCCTGGTTCTTGCCGCCGGTGAACACGGCGACGCGCACCGACTTGCCGATGCCGTGCGGCATCACCGTCGAGCCGCGAACCTGCTGGTCCGACTTCGACGCGTCGATGCCGAGGTTGATCGCGACGTCGACCGACTCCTTGAACTTCGCCTTGGCGAATTCCTTGACGAGGGCGAGCGCTTCATCGATCGGATACTGCTTGCCCGGCTGAATCTTGCCGGCCCAGGCCTTGATACGTTTCGCTACGAACGGCATGTCAGAGGCCCTCCACGTCGACGCCCATGCTGCGCGCACTGCCCGCGATGGTGCGGATTGCGGCGTCCAGGTCGGCAGCGGTCAGATCCGGCTGCTTGACCTTCGCGATTGCCTCGAGCTGCTTGCGGTTGATCTTGCCGACCTTGTTGGTGTTCGGCGTGCCGCTGCCCTTCTCGATGCCGATTGCCTTGCGGATGAGCACCGAGGCCGGCGGCGTCTTCAGAATGAAGGTGAAGCTGCGATCGCTGTACACGGTGATGACCACCGGCGTCGGCAACCCCTTCTCCAGGCTCTGCGTCTGCGCGTTGAACGCTTTGCAGAACTCCATGATGTTCACGCCCTGCTGACCGAGCGCCGGACCGACCGGCGGACTCGGATTCGCCTGGCCTGCAGGAATCTGCAGCTTGATGTAGCCAGTTACTTTCTTGGCCATGACTCTCTCCGGGTGCAAACGCTGCGGGTCACGCAGCTCCCCATCGTAGGTTTAAGCTTTCTCGACCTGACTGAAGTCGAGCTCCACGGGCGTCGAGCGCCCCAAAATCTGCACCGCCACCTGCAGGCGGTTCTTCTCGTAGTTCACCGACTCCACGACGCCGTTGAAGTCGTTGAACGGTCCTTCGATGACGCGCACCACTTCGCCGGGCTCGAACAGCACCTTCGGCTTCGGCTTGTCGACGCCTTCCTCGACCCGCCGCAGGATGCCCATCGCTTCCTTGTCGGTGATCGGCGCGGGCTTCTCCGGCGTGCCGCCGATGAAGCCGAGCACCTTCGGCACTTCCTTCACCAGGTGCCAGGTGCCTTCGTCCATTTCCATCTGCACCAGCACGTAGCCGGGGAAGAACTTGCGATCGCTCTTGCGCTTCTGACCGTCGCGCATCTCCACGACCTCTTCGGTCGGCACGAGGATCTCGCCGAACTTCTCCTGCATCCCCATCAGCTTGATGCGGTCCTTCAGAGCATCCGCGACGCGGTGCTCGAAGTTCGAATACGCATGCACGACGTACCAGCGCAACGACATTCTCAACCTCCGCCGCTCGCCAGCCAGCGCGTGATGAAGCCCAGCAGCGAATCCAGCGCCCAGAAGAACAAGGCCAGCACGATGATCATCACGAACACGACCAGCGTGACCTGCCGCGTCTCGGAGGCCGTCGGCCACACCACTTTGCGCAGCTCGGTGCGCGAGGCCTGCACGAATCCCCAGAACGTCTTGCCCGGCGCCGACTGCAGTCCGACCAGCGTGCCGAGCACGAGGGCTGCGAGCACGATGATCCAGCGCAGCCAGATCGGCAGATCCGGCAGCAGGTAGAAGGCGGCAATGCCGCCGGCGAGAATCACGGCACCGGCGGCAAGCTTTGCCGTGTCCAGCACCGTTACGCTCTGTTGCACCTGTTCAGTCATTGTTCTCTTCGAATCGTGGCAGGCCAGGAGGGAATCGAACCCCCAACCTGCGGTTTTGGAGACCGCCGCTCTGCCAATTGAGCTACTGGCCTACGAATTACTTCAGAATCTTCGCTACAACACCCGCGCCGACGGTCTTGCCACCTTCGCGGATCGCGAAGCGCAGCCCGTCTTCCATCGCGATCGGGCTGATCAGTTCGATCGTCATCTTGATGTTGTCGCCGGGCATGACCATCTCGACGCCCGCCGGCAACTCCACCGCACCCGTCACGTCCGTGGTCCGGAAGTAGAACTGCGGACGATAGCCCTTGAAGAACGGGGTATGACGCCCGCCTTCTTCCTTCGTCAGCACGTACACCTCGGCCTCGAACTTCGTGTGGGGCGTGATCGAGCCGGGCTTCGCCAGCACCTGACCGCGCTCCACTTCCTCGCGCTTCGTACCCCGCAACAGCACGCCGACGTTGTCGCCCGCCTGTCCCTGGTCGAGCAATTTGCGGAACATCTCGACGCCCGTGCAGGTGGTCTTCGTCGTGGGGCGAATTCCGACGATTTCAATCTCGTCGTTCACCTTGACGATGCCGCGCTCGATACGGCCGGTCACGACCGTGCCGCGGCCCGAAATCGAGAACACGTCTTCCACCGGCATCAGGAAGGCGCCGTCGATCAGGCGCTCCGGCACCGGGATGTACTTGTCCATCTCCTCGACCAGCTTCACGACCGACGGCGTGCCGATTTCGCTCTTGTCGCCCTCGAGCGCCTTCAGCGCCGAGCCCTTGATGATCGGAGTCGAGTCGCCGGGGAAGTCGTACTTCGACAGCAGCTCGCGAACTTCCAGCTCCACCAGTTCCAGCAGCTCGACGTCATCCACCATGTCGGCCTTGTTCAGGTACACGACGATGTAGGGCACGCCGACCTGGCGCGCCAGCAGGATGTGCTCGCGGGTCTGCGGCATCGGGCCGTCGGCGGCCGACACGACCAGGATCGCGCCGTCCATCTGCGCGGCACCGGTGATCATGTTCTTCACGTAGTCGGCGTGTCCCGGGCAATCGACGTGCGCGTAGTGACGCGCCTTCGACTGGTACTCGACGTGCGCCGTCGCGATCGTGATGCCGCGAGCCTTCTCTTCGGGCGCCTTGTCGATCTGGTCGTACGCCTTGAACTCGCCGCCGTTGAGCTCGGCCATCACCTTCGTCAAGGCAGCCGTCAGCGTCGTCTTGCCGTGGTCGACGTGGCCGATCGTGCCGACATTCACGTGCGGCTTGGTCCGCTCAAATTTCTCTTTCGCCACGACCGCAGTCCTCTATATATACGTCTTGTCTGGAGCTCACGACCGGGATTGAACCGGTGACCTCGTCCTTACCAAGGACGTGCTCTACCGACTGAGCTACGTGAGCACCCTTCAAACCCGTTCTTCGACGACTCAACCCTTCATCTATCTATCTGCTGCGCAATGGAGCGGGTGATGGGAATCGAACCCACACCATCAGCTTGGAAGGCTGAGGTTCTACCATTGAACTACACCCGCAGAGGTGGTGGTGGAGGGGGTAGGATTCGAACCTACGAAGGCATAAGCCAGCAGATTTACAGTCTGCCCCCGTTGGCCGCTTGGGTACCCCTCCGCGGATACAAAGAGCCGGGTATTCTCTTTACCAAGGTATTGACTGTCAATGGCAAGTTGACGATCAGGACCCTGTTTCGACCCCTGCCGTCGCTCAAGTCGTCCCGGCTCCCGCCGATAACGCGGGCAAGATGCTGTCTCAGGACTTCGAAAACCGGTTGAAGGCCCAGGTGGACTTCCCCAGTCCGTCGCGCGTGGCCACGGAAATCATTGCGCTGGCCCGCGATCCGGACATCGAAATGGCCAAAGTCGCCCAGGCGGTCGGCCGCGACCCGGCGATGACCGCCAAGATCCTGCGGATCGCCAACTCCGCGTTCTATGCCCAGCGCCGGCCGAGCCAGAACCTGCGCCAGGCGCTGGTCATCATCGGGCTGAATGCCGCGCTGACGCTGGCGCTCAGCTTTTCCCTGGTCTCGTCCATGCGCGCCCTCCGCCCGGTCGGAATCGACTACCCCCGCTTCTGGCGCCGGGCCCTGCTGGGCGCGACCGCCGCCCGGGCGTTTGGTGAGTCGATCAAGGTCGGCCACGCCGAGGACATCTTTCTTGCGGCGCTGCTGCAAGACATGGCCGTGCTGGCGCTCGATCGGGCGTCGCGCGACTTCTACGCCAAGCTCAAGCAGCCCTCCTCGCATGCCGACTGGGTCGCCTACGAGACCGAGCAGCTCGGCCGCGATCACGCGGGCTATTCGGCAATGCTGCTCAAGTCCTGGAATCTCCCGGAGCGCATCTGCAAGACCGTCGAGGCCAGCCACGAACCGCAGAAGCTGGACGCGACGACCGACGAAGGCCGGTTCGCGCGTTGCGTCGCGCTTGGCAGCGATCTCGCCGAAGCCGTGGTCGCAACCGAGCGCGCACACCTGGTCGCCTCGCTTGCCCAGCGTGCCGACCAGCTGCTCGGCATGAACAGCGAGACCTTCGCGGAAGTCGTCACGCGAGTTCTCAACCTGATTCCGGAAACCGAAGCGCTGTACGAGACCAGCATCCTCGATTCCGACGACGCCGAGAATCTCATGGCCGAAGCACGCGAGCTGCTGGCCGTGCGCAACCTGCACGCCCTGCAGGAAGTCAGCGCGCTGCAGGCAACCACCAGCGTGCTGCTGACACGCACCGAGGAAGCCGAAGACTCGAGTCGTCGCGACGCACTGACCGGCGCACACAACCGGCCTTGGCTCGATCGCACGCTCGATCGCGAATTTACGCAGGCCGTTGTGTTCGGCCGCGACCTCAGCATCGCGCACGTCGACATCGATCACTTCCGCAGCATCAACGAGCGTCACGGCACGCCGGTCGGCGACCGTGTCTTGCGCAGCTGCGCCCAGGCGCTGCAAGCCTGCGTGCGTGGCAGCGATCTGGTTGCGAGATACAGCGGCGAAGAATTCGTCGTCGTGCTGCCTGGCGCGGATCCGCAGATCGCACGTCAGGTTGCGGAACGCATGCTCGCCGCGCTCGCGACTGCGGATCACGATCCGCAGACTGGCAACGTGCGCGTGACTGCATCCATCGGCGTCGCGACGCATACGACGAAGAAGCGCTTTGCCACTACGCTGGCATTGCTCGAAGCCGCGGATCACGCGCTCTACACAGCCAAGCTGTGCGGACGTAATCGCGTGGAGTGCGTGGAAGAGATTTCGACGGCGCGCCGTTCGCCGATCGCCTCGTAATCAGGAAATCAGTTTCGCGTAGGTCGCTTCGTCGATGTTGCTGCCGCAGACGATCGCGGCAACTCGCTTCCCTCGCAACCGTTCAAGCGCAGGTCCGAGCAGCGCTGCGGTCGTAGCCGCGCCCGCCGGCTCGACTGCCAGCTTTGCATTGCGCAGCAGGAAGCGCATCGCCGCGCGCAATTCATCATCGGTCACGCGGACCAGCTCATCGACGTTGTTGCGACAGAACTCGAACGAGATCGGCAACGCGTAGGGAGCACCGAGACTGTCGGCGATCGTTGCGACGCGTTCGATCGGGCGCGGCTCTCCCGCGGCGAAGCTGCGATACATGCTGTCGGCGCCGAACGGTTCCACGCCGATGACTTCGCACTTCGGTGCCAGCAACTTCACGGCAGACGCAACACCGGCGCACAACCCGCCACCGCCGATCGGAACGATCACGGCCTGCAAGTCTGGCACCTGCTCGCACAGTTCCAGCCCCAGCGTGGCGGTACCGAGTGCCGTCGTGCGGCCCTCGAACGGATGGACGAACGTGCGGCCCTCTTCGGCAGCAATCTTCTCGACCATGGCAAAGCCCGCATGTGCATCCGGCGCGAACACGATCTCCGCTCCGTAGGAACGACACAGCGCAACTCGCAACGGATTGGCGGTCGCGATCATCACGACCTTGGCGCTGACGCCGGCAGCAGCCGCAGCAAAGGCGACTGCAATTGCATGATTTCCCGCGCTGATTGCAGTCACGCCGCGACTGTGCGCCTCGGCCGACAATGCCAGGACATTCAGCAATGCAGCCCGTGCTTTGAAGGTCCCGGTGAGCTGCAACAGCTCGAGCTTCAGATGCAATTCGGTCTCGTTGCCGACTGCCTGATCCAGCTCGGCACTGCGCAGACGGTGCACTGGCGTGCGGACCACGCGCCCGGCCAGCGTCGCCGCGGCGTCCTGTATCTCTTGCAGCTTCAGCGGCGCAGTCATAAGGGGCAATCTTACGACATAACACTGCAACGGCGGGCTTCGCACCCGCCAGCCGTCGCGGCATAATGGCCGCGTGCGTGACAACAACTATAGATACCGAAGGTATTGATCATGGAGCGACGTCTCCATACTCGCCATCGCGCGCGCACCGCCGTCTACGTTTCGGTTCCCGGTCGTCCCGGCAAGTTGTGTCGCGCGCGCAATCTGAGTGCGAACGGTGTGTTCATCGAGACTGAGAATCTCGGCTTGAAGAAGGGCGCGACCGTGCATCTCGCGTTCGCGATCAATCTCGGCGTCGTCACCAAGATTCACCGTCGCACTGCCATCGTCGCGCACGTCTCGAAAGGCGGCACCGGCCTGATGATGGAGAGTCTCACCGGCACGCGGTGAGCTGCCGGCGAGAGCGCGAGTCAGGCTGAAGCCTGACCCACAGCACCGACCTGCACTCGTCGCATATCTTTTGCGACTGTCTTCGCAGCAACGAACAGCGAAGCTGAGCAGAGCAGCACTAACACTGGCATCACGTACATCGCCGTGTGCAAACCAGTTGCGCGGAATGCAGTTGTCATCTCGCTCGCGCCCGCAGCGAGCATCGCGTCGTGCGCCATGCGGTCGCTCAACGTTCCCATGATGGTCGGACCGAAGCTCGCGCCCAAGACGTAAAACGCGAAGAAGTACACCGACACCGCAGTGGCGCGCAGATGAGTCGGTACGACGTCCTGAATCGCGCTGTAGACCGTGGCGTAGTAAACGAACGTGCACGCGCTCGATGCCGCCATCAGAATCGTGAACACCGTGACACTGCCCTTCGGTTGCTCCAGCGCAATGTAGATGCACGGTGCCGCTAACAACATCGAGACGGCAGCGACCAGCAACCGACCGTTGGCCATCTTCACGCGCAGGCGATCGCCGAGCGCGCCGCCGACCAGCAACCCGATCGCGCCGGCCAGGCCGAGCGAAAACGCCGAGAGCTTGCCCGCAGTGCCAAGGCTGACCTCGTGGAAGCGCTGCAGGAACGCGTTCTGGAACATGTTCACGGCGTAGGCGTGAAAGTTGAACAGGATTCCCGAGAGGATGATCCACCACATCGTCGGGACGCGAAGAATCACACCGAAGGTGCTGGTTCCCGCCTGCGCCCGAGCAGCGGAGTCGGCCGCGGGCCGCGCAGGCTCGCGGATCTTCAGCGCAGCGACGGCGAGAATCAGTCCGGGCAAACAGGCGACGAAGAACGCCGCGCGCCAGCCCCATGCCTCGGCAATCGCGCCGCTCAGAAGATAAGAAGCGAACAGACCGAGCGGCAGACCCATCATGAAGATACCCATCGCTCGCGCGCGCTTCTCGGCCGGATACAGATCGCCGATGAGCGCCTGCCCCGCCGGCGCGCAACTGGCTTCGCCGATGCCGACGCCCATGCGCGTGAACAAGTAGGTCCAGTAACCGATCGCGAGTCCGGACGTCGCGGTGAGCACGCTCCAGAACGTCACGCCGATCGCAATCACGCGCGTGCGATGCCAGGTGTCGCTGAGTCGCCCGAGCGGCACGCCGGCCACGGCGTAGATCAGAGTGAACGCAGTGTTGACCCACGCCGACGATGCATCGTTCATGCCGAACTCGATGCGGATCGGTTCGAGCAGCGCGCCGGCGATCTGCCGGTCGAAGAAATTCATCAGGTTGATGCCGAACAGCACCGCCAGCGCGAATCGCGCGTTTTTCTGCTCGTCCGTCACGGAAAACCCCTGATTAAGAATTGTGGTTACGGCGGCGGCCGCACGCTAGCATGCGCTCACCAGCGGTCGCCAGTCCTGGTCCGGTGACCGCCCATAAGAATTGTCGGGGGCAGCGTCATGCTCAGCTCGCGGCGTATCTGGGGATTTGCAGTCGTCGCGTCGCTCGGCGCGATGTGCGGCGTCAGCGTCGCGGACGAAGCGCCGCCCGACCTGCAGATCACGGCGATCTGGCACATCCAGCAAATCGATTTCGTCTACAGCAGCAGCACCGTGCGCTATTCGTGCGGCAATCTGCAGCGGCGCATCGCCGAAATTCTGCAAGCGGTGGGCGCAAACCCGAGCATGGGCGTGGAGCTCGGCTGCCGCAGCGGTGACCTTGTGCGTTACTCGAACGTGCACCTCACACTCGCCGTACCGGTGGAAGCGACCGAAGAAAATCTCCGCGCCGCAACGAATTTCGGCACGCGCGACCAGCTCGTCGCACGCCTGCAGCAGAAGCAGCTGCCGAGTGCCGAGCAGATCACGCGGTTTCCGGCGAAGTGGCGCACCGTCGCACTGACGCGCAGCCCGCCGCTGTCGCTGGGGCCGGGCGATTGCGATCTGCTGCGCGCCATGCGCGACGACGTGTTCCCGCTCCTTCATGTCCGTGTCGTATCGAGCGGTCTACACTGCGGCGGCGGCTCCGATACGCGCATCCCGCCCAGGATCAACGTCAACGCGTTGATGGAGTCGAGAACTTAGCGCTGCGAACCGCGTTGTAGTGGTCATGAACGAAGACCCCACCCTCGCGCCCGACTACATCGAGCGCATCGAAGCATATTGGCGCGCTGCCAATTACCTGTCGGTCGGCCAGATTTATCTGCTCGACAATCCCCTGCTCACCGAGCCGCTGCAGATCGAGCACGTCAAGCCGCGCCTGCTCGGTCACTGGGGCACGACGCCCGGGCTGAACTTCATCTACGTGCACCTGAATCGCCTCATTAATAAGTATGACCTCGACATGATCTACATCGCCGGGCCGGGGCACGGCGGTCCGGCGCTGGTCGCGAATACGTATCTCGAAGGCACGTACAGCGAGTACTACCCGAACGTGTCGGAAGACCTCCACGGGCTGCGGCGGCTTTTCAAGCAGTTCTCGTTCCCGGGCGGCATTCCGAGCCACGTCGCGCCGGAGACGCCGGGCTCGATCCACGAAGGCGGCGAGCTCGGCTATTCGTTGTCGCACGCTTACGGTGCGGCGTTCGACAATCCGGATCTGCTCGTCGCGTGCGTGATCGGCGACGGCGAAGCGGAGACCGGACCGCTCGCGACCAGCTGGCACTCGAACAAGTTTCTGAATCCGGCACGCGACGGCGCGGTGCTGCCGATTCTGCAGCTCAACGGCTACAAGATCGCGAGCCCCACGGTGCTGGCGCGAATTCCGCGCGAGGAGTTGACGCAGTTGCTGCGCGGCTGCGGCTACGAACCGTTCTACGTCGACGAGCAGGCGACTCACGAGGAGACGCATCTCGCGATGGCACGCACGCTCGATCGCATCGTCACGCGGATTCGCGAGATTCAAAGCGCTGCGCGGAGCAACGGCTTCACCGTGCGTCCGACCTGGCCGGCTCTCGTGCTGCACACGCCGAAGGGCTGGACGGGTCCGCACGAAGTCGACGGCGTTCCCGTCGAGAACAACTGGCGATCGCATCAAGTGCCGCTGTCGGAGCTCGCGGAGAAGCGCACGCACCTGCGTATGCTCGAAGAGTGGATGCGCAGCTATCGACCCGAAGAGCTGTTCACCAGCGAAGGCAAATTCCGACCCGAGCTGCGCGCGCTGGCTCCCAAGGGCAAGCGCCGCATGGGCGACAACCCGCATGCGAACGGCGGCATCCTGTTGCGCAGTCTGCGATTGCCGGACTTCCGCGAGTACGCCGTACAGTTGAAGAAGCCAGGCGCCGCGAGCGCCGAGGCGACGCGTGTTCAGGGCGCCTACCTCCGCGACGTGATGAAGCTGAATCTGCCGACTGCAAACTTCCGTCTGTTCAGCCCGGACGAGCTGACCTCGAATCGCTGGAACGACGTACTCGAAGTCACGCAGCGGATGTGGGCAGCCGAGCTGCTGCCAACCGATTCGCATCTCGCGAACGACGGCCGCGCCATGGAGATGCTGAGCGAGCACCAGTGCCAGGGCTGGCTCGAAGGTTATCTGCTCACCGGCCGGCACGGCTTCTTCAGCTGCTACGAAGCGTTCGTGCACATCGTCGACTCGATGTTCAATCAGCACGCCAAGTGGCTGAAGACCTGCAATCACATTCCGTGGCGACGGCCGATCGCCTCGCTGAACTATCTGCTCAGCTCGCACGTCTGGCGCCAGGATCACAACGGCTTCAGTCACCAGGATCCCGGCTTCATCGACCACGTGGTCAACAAGAAGCAGGAAGTCATCCGCGTGTATCTGCCGCCCGACGCGAACACGCTGCTGTCAGTAACCGATCACTGCCTGCGCAGCCGCAACTTCGTGAATGTGATCGTTGCCGGTAAGCAGCCGCAGGCGCAGTGGCTATCGATGGATGATGCGATCAAGCACTGCAGTGCCGGCATCGGCATCTGGTCCTGGGCCAGTAACGACCAGGATGGTCCGCCCGACGTGGTGATGGCGTGCGCAGGCGACGTGCCGACGCTGGAAACGCTGGCGGCCGTGAGCCTGCTGCGCGATTGGCTGCCGGCGCTGAAGGTACGCGTCGTCAACGTCGTCGACCTGATGACGCTGCAGCCGCCGAGCGAGCATCCGCACGGCCTGTCGGATCAGGAGTTCGATTCGATCTTCACGGTCGACAAGCCGGTCCTGTTCGCGTTCCACGGCTATCCGTGGCTGATCCACCGCCTGACCTACCGGCGTCATGGCCACGACAACCTCCACGTGCGCGGCTACAAGGAGGAAGGCACGACGACGACGCCGTTCGACATGACCGTGCTGAACGATCTCGATCGCTTTCATCTCGTCGAAGGTGTGATCGATCGCGTGCCCGGCCTCAGCGCGCAAGCGGCCCACTTGCGCCAGCGCGTGCGCGACAAGCTGGTCGAGCATCGCGAGTACATCACTCGCCACGGCGATGACCTGCCGGAGATCAAGAACTGGCGGTGGAGTTAGTCGCGAGCAGTGTCGCCGCCTGCAGCGCCATGGCCAGCTCTTCGTCTGCTCGAACGACGACGATCCTGGCGCCGAGAAACTCCAGCTGCTCCATACACGCCTGGCGGATCGCGGCGCTGTTCTCCCCGACTCCGCCGGTGAACGCGATCACGTCCACGCCGCCCATGGCCGCGGCGTAGGCACCGATGTACTTGCGCACGCGGTACGCATAGAGCGCCAAAGCACGCCGACATTCCTCATCGCCTGCGCCTGCGCGACGTTCGATCTCGCGCATGTCGTTGGTGCCGGTCAGTCCGGTCAGCCCCGATTGGCGGTTGAGCAGAGCATCCAGCTCCTTGCTGTCGTACGACCCTGACTGCATCAGATCCAGCAGGATGCCGGGATCCAGGTCCCCGGCCCGCGTGCCCATCACCAATCCTTCGAGCGGCGTCATGCCCATGCTGGTGTCGACGCTGCGTCCATACTCTATCGCCGCAATGCTGGCGCCATTGCCCAGGTGACAGGAGACGATCCGCAATTTTTCCGCCGGCGCCTTCAGCTCTGCAGCGACCGCGTTCATCACATGCGAGTGGCTGATGCCATGAAAGCCATAGCGCCGAATGCCGAAGCGCTGGCTCAGATCGCGCGGCAACGCATACTCGCGCGCGCGCGGCGGCAACGTCGCATGAAAAGCAGTGTCGAACACCGCGACGTGTACTCGCTGCGGATAGATCTCGCGGGCTCGGCGAATGGCGGCGAGCGCCGGCGGATTGTGCAGCGGGGCCAGATGACTCAGCTGGTTGAGCTCGGCAAGGACACTCTCGTCGATCCGGGTCGGCTGCACGAACCGGTCGCCGCCGTGCACGACACGATGGACGATGGCATCGGGCGGTCCGTGGTCCCGGCTACGCTCGCGTAGCTGTTGCAGTACTCGCCCGACCGTCGCCGGCAACGTCGCAGGGTCGAGCTGCTGGACGCGGACGTCCACGACATGGCCTCGCCGATCAGTGTCGATGACCGCGCTCTTGAGCGAGGAGCTACCGCAGTTCAGTGCGAAGATAAGCATGCACGCAGGCCTGAAGTCGGGACTATTATATGAAGCCCTGGAGTCCTCTATGAGTTTCGCCGAACACATCGCCGACGACCTGGTTGACCTCGGAGTGAGCGGCGACGGTGTGCTCGTCGTCCATACTGCCTTCTCGGCTTTCGCCGGACGGGCGGGAACGCCGGCCGATCTCATCGCCGGGTTGCGCATGGCCGCCGGCCCGCACGGCACGGTGGTCATGCCGAGCATGAGCGACGACGACGAAAACCCCTTCGATCCGAGCGCCACCCCCTGCTCCGGCATGGGCATCGTCGCCGACACCTTCTGGCGCATGCCGGGCGTGATTCGCAGCGACAGCCCACACGCCTTCGCCGCGATCGGCCCGCATGCCGCCGAAATCACCGCGCCACACCCGATCGACGTGCCGCACGGGCTCGACAGTCCCGTCGGGCGTGCTTTCGATCTCGATGCCGAGGTCCTGCTGCTCGGCATCGGCCATGACGCGAACACCACGCTGCATCTCGCCGAGACCGTCGCCGGCGTGCGCTACAAGCTGCCGAAATACGCAACCGTCGTACGTGACGGCGGGCTCGTTCGCCATCACTATCACGAGATCGATCACTGCTGCGCCAACTTCGCGCTGCTCGATTCGTGGCTGGAAGCTCGCGGCCATCAGCAACGCGGTTTCATCGGCGACGCGCCGGCCCGCCTGATCTCGGCGCGCGAGGTCGTCGCCACTGCGCTCGACCAGTTGCGCGAGAACGAGCTGATCTTCCTGCATCCGCGCGGTGTCTGCGTGGAGTGCGACGAAGCGAGGGCCAGCATGGAACAGTGACGCCGAATCGAGCTTTCTGCTGTGTCCAAGCCAACGGAGTACGCACGATGCAGGATCGCAACAGTCACAGCTGGCTCATTCCGGCGACTGCTTCCCTCACGCTGATTCCCACACTCGCGAGTGCCTCCGGCTTCGCATTGCTCGAGCAGAGCGCGAGCCGATTGGGCACGGCCTTCGCCGGCACCGCTGCCGCAGCGGACGACGCCACGACAGTGTTCTTCAATCCCGCCGGCATGACCGCGCTGCGTGAACCCGAAGTCGTCGTGAGCGCGAGCGGCATCGGCATCAGCTCGGAATTTCGCAACACCAGCTCCGTGCCCGCTTTCGCGCAGCCACTTGGCGGCAATGGCGGCGACGCCGGCGACTGGAACTTCGTGCCGGCCGCCTACTTCGTACTGCCGGTCGGCGACAGCTTCGCGTTCGGTATCGGCGTGAACGCACCGTTCGGTCTCAAGCTCGTTTACGACGACGACTGGATCGGCCGCTTCCAGGGTTTGCACAACGAGATCAAGACGCTGAATTTCAATCCGTCGCTGGCGTGGCGGATCAACGATCGGATCTCGATTGGCGCCGGCATCGACTACCAGCGGCTGGATGCCGAGCTGACGAACGACGTCAACTACTCCGCCGTCATCGCACAAGGCGTGCAGCAGTTGGTACTCGCAGGTCAGCTCCCGCCGGCGACGGGCAACGCCGTGATCGCAGCGAACGCTCAGCAGTCCGGTCGCGCGCGCGTGCGCGGCGATGACGACGCGTGGGGCTTCAATGTGGGCGCGCTGTTCGAGCTGTCGGACAACACGCGCATCGGTTTCTCATTTCGATCGACGGTCGACTACACCGTCGAGGGCACGATCGATTTCGCTGCGCCGGCCGGCCGCGATCCGGTTTCGAGCGCAATCATCGCGGCAGCTTCGGCGCCCGGTGCGCCGCTGTCCTCAGGTCCCGTCAAGGTCGATCTGGAATTGCCCGACACCGCCACGCTGTCGCTGCAGCATCGCTTCAACGATAAGTTCGCAGTACTCGCGGACGTTGCGTGGACGGAGTGGAGCTCGATCCCGGAGCTGCGCATCGAGCGTGATTCCGGCACTCCCGTATCGGTCACGCCGGAGCAATGGCACGACACCTGGCGCTACGCACTCGGCGGCACGTACGCGTTGAACGAGCGCCTCACGTTGCGCGCCGGCGTGGCCTTCGACGAGACACCGGTGCCAGACGAGACGCGCACTCCTCGGCTTCCCGATACCGATCGCACCTGGCTGGCGATCGGCGCGCGCTGGCAGCCTTCGCCCGCGTTGCTGATGGACTTCGGCTACGCGCACCTGTTCAGCGACACCGTGCCGCTCGATCAGGATGCCGGCAACGCCGCCGCATCCGCGCTCGTCAACGGCGATCAGCACTCCGACATCGACATCGTGAGCGCGCAGATCGTCTATCGTTTCTGAGGGGGAAAGACCGACAAGACTCAGAAGATCTTGCCGAGGCGCACGTACCAGAAGCGTCCCTTGAGGTCGCCCTGCGACATGTCATATCCCTGCACGCCACTGACTTCCGCAAAGTGCGGCTGCTGATCGAACAGGTTCGAAGCACCGGCGGTCAGCTGGCAGCCTTCTAGCAACCCGGAGTCGGGATCGAGCCCGCCAAGATCGACGGACACTTGCAGATCGAGGAACGTCTGCGCGCCGATGCGACGGCCATTGGGAACGCCGCCGCGCGCATCGGCGTAGGACGGAATGTAGCGCAGGTGCATGGTGGCACTGAGCGGGCCGCGATCCCAGTCGAGCCCGCCGACCCCACGCCACTTCGTGATCGTCCCGACCGTTTCGTTCGCGACATTGACGCGGTCGACCGCGGGCGTTGCGGGCACATCGACCGTTTCGTATTCGCCGATCCAGGTCGCGACCGCACTTGCGGAGAATTGCCCGAAGGCGTTTTCGAACCCGTAGCGCACGCCGAGATCGATGCCACTGGTCGTCAGCTGGCCGAAATTCATGCGTGAGATATCGATCTGCGTGACGCTGCCCGGAAGGCCCGCGGCAACGTCGACGGCTGTCGGCTCAGCGCGGACGACGCGCTGTGGGAACAGATTTTCGTTCGCGAGAACGAGCGTCGGCTGCAGCAGCGTGATCCGGTTGTCCATCACGACGTGCCAGTACGATGCGAACACCTCGATCGGCGGCAGCGCGGCCGGCGTGAAGACGATGCCAGCGTTGAGCGCCTTGCCGATGGTTGGCTCGAGCTCCGCATTGCCGCCCGTGACCAGAGAGACAGTCGATGGCGCGCCGCCGCGGCGCGGATCGGCAACTGGGAAGACCGGCTGCGACTCCAGGCGCGGCAAGTAGAGTTCGTACATCGACGGCGCGCGGAAGCTGTGGCCGTACGAAACGCGGAACGCCAGATCCTGATACGGCAACCACCGCAGGCCGAACTGCGGATTGAAGATCTCGCCGAAGTCGCTGTAGCGGTCCAGGCGACCGCCGGCAGTCAGCTTCAACTCACGCATCGCCGGCACGTGCATGTCCGCACCCACGATCGGCACCGTCAGCTCTGCGTAGGCGGCATCCACTTCGCGCTCGAAGGCATTGTGGTCGGCCTCGAATCGCACCGACTCCTTGCGCCACTCGCCGCCGATCATTGCCGTGAGCAAGCCACCCGGCAGCTCCAGCACTCGCCCGCTGGCCAGGCCGCCGAGCTGCGTCGCATCGGTCGCGTAGTGATTCACCACGTCAGGCGCGACCAGGCTGTCGAGGATTTCCTGGCTCGCCGCCGGGCCGGGCCGGAACAGGTCGAGTGTCTGGCTGGGATCCGGATTCGCCAGGACCTGGGAGAGCCGCTGGAAGTCGAGCGTGTTCGAGACCGTCAGCTCGGCATCCTCTTCGCTGCGCAGGAGCGAGGTCTCCCAGTGCCATGCACTGACCGTGCCTCGTAGCGACAGAACTCCGCGGATCAGGGTCGAGTCGACGTTCTGTTCCTGCCGCTCCATGCCATCGAGCATGTTATTGACGAAGACCGGCACGTGGAACGTGTTGTACGGATTCGTCGCAGGAACAGGCAGTCCCGGAATCACCGGCGGCAAGGTGGGCGCCCGCACGCTGCGGTCGACGTACATGAACTCGCCGGACGCGACGACGTCGGTCGGTGACAGCAGTACCTCGCCGTTCGCGACGATGCTGGCGCGACTCGTCTCCGGCACGATCGGCGAGTACTGCAGCAGGCTTTCGAGATTGCGCTGGCCCGCGACGTACTCGCTCAGCGCAATGCGATCGCCCGCGATGCTCTCGGGGATCGCGGCAATCGTCGAGTTCAGCCCCGGCAGATTACCGAGCATCGGCAGCGCCGTGATATTCCCCGGGCTGCTGTTGATGGACCGCTGATCGATGCTGCCGAAGCGGCGGTAGTCCTGGTTGGACCACAGGTCGCGCTGCGCGCCGAGCAAGGTCTGCGTGCGGGAGTAGTCCGCGATCAACGCCGCTTTGATGTTGTCGCGCAGGAAGCCGAAGCTCGCCGCCGTCTGAAACTGACTGCCGCCGCCGTCCGCCGCGCCGTAGTGCATCTGCAAGCTCGGATGCGGGACCTCGTCTTTCAGCACGATGTTGAGCACACCGCCGATCGCGTCCATGCCGTGCTGCACCGAAGTCGAATCGAACAACAGCTCGACGTGATCCACCGCGCTCAACGGAATGGTGTTCAGATCGAAAGCGTTGACGACGAAGCTCGCCGCGCTAGCGTAGGCACGCAAGCCACTGATCAGCACCAGGGTCGTGTCGGCACCGAGGCCGCGAAGCTCTGCGTACTGAGCGCCGCTGCTGCGTGCGCCGTCAGGCCGCAGATACGGTTGCTGCGGCACGTACTTCAGCAGATCCGAAACCGACATGACGCCCGAGCGCTCGATGGCCTCGCGGTCGAGCCGCAGGACCGAGCCATCGGTCTCGCCGAGATATTTGATCCGCTGACGTTCGCTGATGATCTCCGCGATGATCCCGTCGCTGTCCATCATCTCGCGCGCGGTTGCACGCTTCAGCGGCGCTTGTGCCGTCCGCGGCGTCTTGGTTTGCGGCGCCGCCTGCTTCGGCGGCGGCGGCGGTGCGCGCACGATCGAGATCGTGCTGGAGTAGGTCCACTCGAACGTCAGGCCAGTCGATTGCAGCAGCTGGTTGAGCGCGTCCTCGATCGTGAACCTGCCCTTGAGCGGGCCGACCAGCATCCGTTCCTCTTCGGTGGTATTCGGGCTGTAGCCGTAGAACACGCCGGTCTGATCGTAGAGACGCTCCAGCGCCTGAGTCAGCTGCTGCCGCTCGATGTTGATCGAGAATTCCTTGCGGGGAGCGGATTCTTTGTGCGGCTCCTGCGCGCTGGCGGTCGAGGCGAGAGTGAGCGCGAGGCAGGCGAGCGCGCCGGCAAGGAATGTCCTTGCCATGTATCCCTGCTTCCGATGCGTACGTGAGTGCGGGCCCACGGCTTATTTGTTTCGTTCCCTGAGAGACTCGCGAAGATTGCAGCAGAGTTACAGGCGCCGCAAGTCATGCAGTACATAACATGTACGTATTGCTGCTGCCGCATACGACCTTGGTCGCATGCGGTCAGAGCCAGCGACGATGACGTAGGCCGGCTGTTGCGGCGTCAAGGATGACGAAGGCCGCTGTCACAAACGTAATCTCGCCGGCCTGCAAGCCGAGCGGTCGGGAAAAAACCAAGAGCGGAACCAGCGCCTCGGCGAGTTGATCCAGACCGAGCACCTCGCTGCCAGGTTTCAATCGCATGCGCCGCTTCACTGCGCTCGAACACGCGTCGGCCAGCAGCGAGAGCGCGGCGAATCCGGCGCCGAGCCAGATGGGAAGGTCGAAACACGCCGCGAGCACCGCGCACGCCACGATGCCGCTCGCCAGTCCGCGCCACGTCTTGTGACTGCCGAGCAGGCGCTCGCCGTCGGACATCACGCGACCGAAATCGAGCGGCTGCGCGGCCCGCTCCCGGGCCAGCTTGCCGACGACGACGGGCACGGCGTTCGCCGTGATCAGCAGTGCGAAGGCTTGCAGATCGTCAATGACCACCCTTACTCAACACGGCAGGATGGCGTTTGTTCACTATATATATGAGTGCATCCGACGGCGTGTCAGCTGATCGCCTGCTCGCTCACCATGGTCAGGACGTCGTAACTGGCGAC
>Ga0105248_10002458_pt1 | contig 20592 bp, 17 predicted proteins | sample KBSS34metaG_FD_81524 | JGI IMG/M metagenome (GOLD analysis project Ga0105248, IMG submission 81524) | Switchgrass rhizosphere microbial communities from Kellogg Biological Station, Michigan, USA - KBS S3-4 metaG | ecosystem: Host-associated > Plants > Roots > Rhizosphere > Soil | place...
GGCTTCAGGAGACGATGGTCGAAAATCCCTTCGGCTTCGTTTCTTAGCACGGAACTTTTTCCGGTCACGGCGACAATGCTTAACTCCCCATTCGGGAATTCCGCACGGAGACGGCGGCCTAACTCCACACCGTTCATGCCGGGCATACTGATGTCCAGGAATGCGACATCAGGATGTTGTTCCGCAGCTATCCCGATTGCGGTTTCCCCGTCGTAGGCAACGCGTGTATCTTGACCGAGTTTTTCAAGCATACCCGCCAAGGTGTCCGCCACGTCCACCTGATCATCGACGACTAGAATGCGCCTTTTCGGTGGAGTGATGATGGACGCACCTGAATCGGTTGCGACTTCCCCTTCGGCGAGAGGAAGCTTCACGGTGAATTGACTGCCCTTTCCAGGCCCTTCGCTCTCAACTGCGACGGTTCCTCCATGCTCCTGTACCAGGCCTTTGACCACAGTCAGGCCCAGACCCAGGCCCCCAGCGCGTCGGGCCTTTTCTCCCTGGTGGTACGGCTTGAACAGTGCAGAGGCATCTCGCGGATCAATACCTATGCCGGTGTCCTTGATTGTGACGGCAACGAAGCCCCCGTCCTTGCGCACCGAAATGCCGATGCCGCCTTCGTCGGTATAGATGACTGCGTTACGCAGCAAATTATCGAAAATCTGGGCCAACCTTTCAGGATCGGCATCGACAAAGAGGGGTTCTGGCAGAATGTCGAAATCCAGAGACAGATGTTTCCTCTCCGCCTGCTGACGAATCGTTTCGAGAGCGGCCATTACGGCAGCATTGAGATCGATAACCGTCCGTCCAGATGAAGCCTCCCGTGTGTGATCCGCGCGATGTCGAGAAGATCGTTCACCATGCGCGTCATGTTCATCGTCTGCCGACGGATTATTGCCAGTGCACGCCTGGATGGTTCATCGGGCGCAGACATTACGGTAAGGCTTGCGTGAATTGCCGCCATCGGATTCCTGAGCTCATGCCCGAGTGCTGCCAGAAAGTCCTGCCTGTTGCGATCCTGCTCCATCAGTTCCTCGGCCTGGCGGGAAAGAATCTTTTCGCTTGCCTCGAGTTCTGTTGTTCTTTTGTTCAACGTCTCATTAAGTTGCGCCACTCGCTCTTGCTGGCTCCGGCTTTCAATCAAGTCGGCCGCCTGGCGGGCGACCATTTCGCTCATGTGCTGTTCCGCTCGGTAAATTCTTTGGGATTGCGAAAATGAACCGAAAGCATCCCGACCAATTCATTCTTCCGGTTGATGAGGGGTGTCGACTGTACGGCGCGGTAGCCCGCTTCGGAGGCAGTCTCCAGGTAGGGTTTGTAACGTGCGTCTGTCGTCACATCTGAAATGTGAACCGGCACGCGCGCTCGCATCGCCCGACCGGACGAGGAGTCGTCGTCCATGCCGACTTGTTCGAATCGCTTCAAGAATGCAGCACGAAATCCGTGTTGCGCTACAATTCGAAGCTGTTGAGTCTCACGGTCAAGGAGCTGAACACTCCCCAGATCCGCCGCTTGAAATTCCATGATCGCGGCCAGGAGGTGATTCAAGGCTTCCTGCATATTCGGCGCCGTCGCTACTTCCAATGTCATGCGGTGGAGTCGCCGCATCACATTCAGCTCGGCTGCGAGTTTCTGTTCACTTTCGCGTACGGCGGCTTCTGCCTTCTTAATTGCGGTGACATCGATGAAAGTAATCACGACACCATCAATTTGCCTCAGGCCGCCGCTCTTGTAAGGACTCAGGCGAACACTGAAAAAGCGGCCATCACGGCCAGTACTCTCGCGTTCGATCGGTTGAAGATTTGTAAGCACTCGTCGGGCATCGGCTTCAAGAGCTTCATAATCCAGCGAGTGGGTGAGATCGCCGATCGGACGGTCGTTATCTCTTGATTTGATATTGAATATCTCGCCCACCTGCGGAGTAAAACGCTTGATCCTCAGCTCGGGAGTTAAGAACAGCGTGGCGACGTTCGTGGCAGCCATCAGATTCTCAAGGTCGTCATTGGAGCGGGATACCTCTTCCAGCTTGTTTCTGAGCTGAAGATTTACCGTCTCCAACTCCTCATTAACGCTCTGAAGCTCTTCCTTGCTGGTTTCCAGTTCTTCGGTCGTCGACCGATATTCTTCATTGAGACTCTGGAGTTCCTCATTGGCGGCCCGAAGATCTTCGTTTGCAAGATAATGGTCGTCGCGCACACTTTCGATTCGAAGTTCGGCCTGGCGGAGTTTGTCGCGCAGATGGCGAACGGTTTCTGTCTCGGCTTCATGAGGAGCGTTCATTGGATCAGCCTTGACTCGCCCCGCGTCAAGAAAGGTGACGAGAGTGTCCGGCCGACTGGTTTCCTGATTCTGTCGCCGTTGAGCGAACAACGCCACCAGGTGGGGATCGCCGTTGAATTTTACGGGGACAAACCGCGGCAGCTGACCTTCGGTCACGCCATCAATGCGATGGAGCAACGCATGCAGTTCGTCGCGAAGTTCTGCTCTGACAAGTTCCGTCACTCGCCGGGCGAGTGCTCCACCACTTTGCTGAAAAAACTTGGAGGCGGATGGTGACAAGTGAATCACTTCCCAACGGTCGTCGATCAAAACGCTCGGTGGCGAAGCGCCTTCAAGAGCCGCTAGATGACTTTCCGTGGCTGTCGACCGCCTTGGTTGATGCCTTGACGGTCGCGCGGCGGGAACCGCGAGAAGCTCCGGCAGGACTCGCCGCCCCCCCCGCATGCGTCACGAAAATGCGATGTTTCTTATCCAACGCTTCAAAGATTTCTTCGTCCGCTGCTTCGGATGCTCCGAGAAAGAGATGCGCTTTATCCCGGCATGCATAGCGGAACACGCCCATCACTCGTTCTTGAAGCTCACGCTCGAGGTAAATCAGGAGATTTCGACAGGAGACGAGATGCATGCGCGAAAATGGCGGATCGCGCAGGATGTTGTGGGCCGCAAATACAAGATGGTCACGTATTTCACTGATTACGCGGTAATGGTCATCCTCGTGCCGAAAATAACGATTCAGTCGTAATTCGTTAACGTCAGCGCTGATCGTTGAGGGGTAGACGCCTTCGCGCGCCACGGCCAACGCATTCTCGTCCACGTCGGACGCGAAAAGGATCAAATTGCGTTGGATCTGTCGACGTTCGTATTCTTCATGGAAGAGTATAGCGATGGAGTAGGCTTCCTCTCCGGTGGCACAGGCGGGTACCCAGACACGGATCTGCTCCTCGGCTTCCATGGCTTCCACGAGCGGTCCAATGACAGAACGCTGCAGTGCGGCCCAGGATTCCGGATCGCGGAAAAAAGTGGTAACGGAAATAAGGAAGTCATCGAACAACGACTGGACCTCTGAAACGTGTTCTCGCAGATAACGCAGATAGTCGCTGATCGTGAGTTGATGAACCAGTTGCATCCGGCGCGACAGACGCCGGAGGATCGTCCCCCTCTTGTATTTCGAGAAGTCGTGGCCCGTACGCTTGGCTAACAGATCGAGAACACTTCTCAGCGCTTTCTCTTCATCGGCGGGGATGGTCTCAGCTTCCGTGGCGGCCCGAACAAAGGAGAGCAGCTTCTTCTTGTCGCGAGCCAATTCTGCAAGTTGTGCCACCAGATCTGCGACCGGGAGCACGAGGTCAGCCGTGCCGTTGGCAATTACGGCACTAGGCATTTCCTTGTGTGCGGCTTCGTCCGGATTCTGGACCAGCACCACGCCACCGGCCTCTTTTACTGCGCGAGTCCCGAGTACCCCGTCACTGCCGCCTCCGGAGAGTACGACCGCAAAGCCGTCACCGTGGGCTTCAGCGAGAGAACGGAAAAAGAGATCAATGGCTGTGCGCTGTCCGCGAGGCTGCTTGAAAGAGGACGCGCCGACCGAGGTGTCTGTGATTTCCAGTTTGCGGTCTGGCGCAATGACGTAAACATGGTCTGCTTCCAGCTTCGCTCGTTCATTATCGGCCACTTGAATAACCGGCATCGTGGTGCAACGCGACGAGATCGCGGGCAATTCGCTCTTCCGATCAGGGGCGAGATGCACGATGACGACATAGGCGAAGCCCAAATCAGTTGGAATTGTGGAGAAAAATTGCTGGAGTGCTTCCACGCCACCTGCTGATGCACCGATTCCGCAAACCGGGATGTGTGGCGGCGTGTAATTTTGGTCCAAAACTGACATGAACCCGTTTACCAATCTGTCAGATTCGTGCTATGCAGGCAGCCAAAGCTGCAGCATATCACGAGCAAATAACGTGGATTTGGTCGCGGAAAGCGCGGCGTGCAGTTTCTGATCTCGCCTTGGCATCCTGGGCGAGATCAGAAGTAGTGCATATCCGCGACGGAAGCGTGCGAGCAGCGCGAAGCTTCTTGGCGCTTTCCGTGAACTCGTCCACCCGCTCCATATAGCACTCTTGAAAAGGATCCAAGTCAGCACAGTCACAAAGGGCTTTTGGAGCTGTTTTGAGCGTCGCCGCCCGGCTTGAGTTGCTATAAGATCCGTCTAAACGCGATACGTCTTTTAGGCGCCAAACACTTTCTTAACTTGTCCGACCTTCTTCTGTATCTTGCCGGCGACCTTTTCATCCTGTCCTTGAGAGGCCAGGCGCGGATCGTTCGTCTTTTGACCGATTTTCTCTTTGGCCTTACCCTTCAGTTCTCGCATCTTTCCTTTGATCTGGTCTGTCGTACTTGATTTGATACCTGCCATGTAAATCTCCTATTGTCAGAATTTGTCCGGCCAGCCTGCTGGCGATCGACAGAGCGACGTGTCGTGTCGCCTGGCTCAACGAACCGACGTTGTTCTCGTGGTGCATGTGAAGAGCCAACGGAGCCGTTTTAGTCACAATCACTGAATTGATGGGCTTGTGCGCTTCTCCAGGTTCGTTGCTTACCCGGCATAAGGTGCTCAACTGTCTCTTAATTTTGCAATTTTGCGATGCAGCCACCGCTTCTGCGCGTGCCGCTCGCGGACGGGACGCTCATCTCGACGCCCGGAGGTGCACTGTCCGATGAGCTCGTACCAAGCCTATTGACGGCCTCCGATGGCGGGAACCGTCGCCGCGCTGCTTATGGCTCCGACGGCGCTTTCATTACCGGCAGCGACTCTCTTGATTGGTAGCTTGGTCGGGATTCTACTCCGTCTCGACCTGCGCTAGGAACAAATGGCCTTTCGCCCAATAAGCACTAAGGCCACCTTTGGCGTGGATTTCTGCGATACATCATCTTCTTTCCGGGCACAGCAGCTGGGACTAGAGCACCCTTTTCATGCAGCGCCCTGACGATCACCACTTCGATACTCCGAACAAAGTCTGCGCGGGTTTGACTTGGATTGATCAGACCAAAAGGGGCATCTCCTCCAATATCACCGCTGAGCAGCCAGCCTTCATCCAATTTTTCGATGACGTCTTGTTCCGTCCAATTTCGCATGGTCGTCACCATTAGGGTAGTGCCTTAATTTGAAGGCTTCGCCCGTTGGATCGCAGCGGTGAATTCGCGGACTGCCGCCTTGAACCCTTCAAAAGCCGTTTCCCACTCTTTCTCCAATGCGTCGTACCGCTGGCGTGCCTCACTGCCCAAATCTTTGCCGGAGTGAGTTTCGTTGAGTTTCTTCGTGATTTCAGTCAGCCGCGCACGGGCCGCGATAAGTCTGGTAACAGCTTCCGCGGCTTCAGGGGTAGGCACAGTCAGTCACTCCATTGACGACGGAATCCTACCGCCTTTCCGCGCCAGACGCTAGTTTTTGGAGCCCATACGGCGTGTTAGCCATGCTGCAAGGCTTGCCATATCCAGTTCGCGTCCTTATTCTTCATTAAAGAAAGTCCGCCTGAGCTCTCAAGTGTTATCCTTGATCGTACCCTTCTTTCCGGTTTCAAGCGGGCAGTGCCTGCCGATCCCCCAAAGGAATTCTCCACGAGGTGATCTATGGCAGGAGATAAGTACCGTATTTTGAATCCCACGATTGCTTTATTCCTTGAGGACGGTCGTCATGTGGCCCATCTCGTCCCACAGGCTCGATCGTTGTGGTCCAAGCCGAAGAGTTGAACGGTGACAGGCTCATCGATGTTCTTTGGGCAGAGAAACTGGTCATGATGTTCACGCAGGACATTCGGACCCGTGGAGTGAAGGTCGAGTAAGTGAATTATGGGCTCTAATCATCTGTCGGATGAGCGCATGCGACAGTTTATGCTCCACACGATCCAATTGACCGAAGAAGAGAGCGAGCATATCAATGGATGGAAATGTGCAGAGTGCAGCGAAACCATGCGGAAGGTCGTGACAGAAAGAACTGAGCCGCGTCCTACTATCGAAACAGAACCCAACCCTTCCAACTAAAACACTGCCCAATGTCTCACCGATGACCCAAAGGGTATCTCCAAGTTGATTGGAAGCGTGCAAGCCTTTTCTGCACAACCGGGTTATCAGACGGGGTTGAGCAAAATCCAGGGATGGTCCGCGGCAGGTCCACAGTCGTCGGAATCACCCTTAGGGGCGGTCCGCCGCGATCGGTAGTTCAAGGACGAAGATGCAGCCCTTTCCCGGTAGGTCTTGAACACGAATGCTTCCGCCATGCGCGTCGACTGCCTGCTTGGCGATCGCCAGTCCCAGACCGAAGCCAGTTTGTCGATTATCTAAACGCACAAAGGGCGCGAATGCTTCCTCGACCTTTCCGGGAGGAAGTCCTCCGCAACAGTCCTCGACTTCTATAACGACTCGTCCGTCAGCAATGCGCCCTCGCAACTCCACTATGCCGCCTGTGGATGTGTATTTCACACCATTTCGGACCAGGTTGCCGAGCGCAGAACGGACTAATCGAGTGTCGAGGTTGATTCGTTCGTCCCTTTCGATTACTAACCGAATCTCAACATCTTTAGATTCGGCCTCTGATGCCGCCCCCAGCTCAGCTTCCTCAAAAAGGACTTTGAGCATCGTTGGCTGCCTTCGCAATTCAATGCCGGACGCAACTCGCGCAATCTGTAACGTCTGATCGATGAGTTCCCTTGTCCGCTGAAGACCTCTCTCGACCGAATCGACGGAGCGATTTCCGACCGGAAGTTGTCCATTACTCTTTAGGAAAAGGAACGACGAGGTTGCGGCCGAAAGAGGATCGCGCAACTCGTGCGCGATGAATGCGAAGTGTTCGTTAGCCTGACGCTGCAGTTCGGCGTCTCGTTGACGCGAATATTCCGTAACCGCCTGAGCAATGCCGGTCACGATCGAGTCGAAGAGGACCTGAAGCTCGCGGAGCGTCGGTTGCGCGCCGGCATCCCTGGCTGTAGCGACGATGGCTTCACGGAGAGCCCCGTACTCCCTTACCACAGAGTCGAGGCTAAAGCCGAGTCGAAGCCGTTGTGCCCCATGGCCGGCGGCGGTCGTGCTTTCATCAGGCGAGGGACCAAGCGAAGACAGGCCAGCGTCGGCCCTTAGCGCAGCGACGATCTCAGTAACGAACCTTGGGATGTGGTTAATGAGCTCTAAGGGAGGCATTGCCTCGGGCGCAAGCTTTCCTCCGATTTGCGTCTTCCACCGCAGTATTACTTCGTCGCGTTTGGATGAAAGCACTTCGTAAAGAGTCATGCGGTCAATGACTATGCCACGCTAACCAGCTTCGATGCCACGTCAATCGCCGCCACAACCAGTGTCGCCTCGAGGCTATCGCAGCCGCGACCGGGAGAGGCTCATCCGCGCTCCCGTCGGCGTCTCCTGGAACGACTCGATGTTGCTGAACTGCTCATGTACCGCATACCAGGTGCTCAGACAGCCTTCATCCAATTTTTCGATCACATCTTGTTCCGTCCAATTTCGCATGACCATTAGTATTAGATGTGACTTGAGTAACCTCTGGAAGCTGCAGGTATCAGTGAACGGGAGCAAAGTCTCCGGTTCGCACCATTCACAGTTTTGGCGCGCTTCTGGTGCTCACCGGAATCGACGGCGTCGGCAAACCTCTAGTTCTCGCGCTTCATTCGCTCTCGGCGGGCGACCTCGCGACCGCTCGGTGAATCGAGAGCGGTGTCGCCGACCGTAAGCGAATTGGTTATTAAAAAACCAAACGCTTACCGCGGAATCACCGTTTTGAGATTTGTAGAGTCGAACAGTCGAATACCCACGAATCTCCGAGCGCGACTTGCGTCCCTAATTGCGTTACCTTGTTGTGGGTAACGGTCAAGAAGAGTGATGACAAGAGGGAACGACGATGTGCGCATGCGTGGCTTTGCAAAGCGTCACACTGTAAGCGAAGCCATTGCCTGGCTGGACTCACAACTGCGGCCGTTACCAGTCGAAGACGTGCCGTTGCATCTCGCAGCAGGCCGAGTGCTCTCAAACCCCGTAGTCAGCGATCTGGACGTGCCGGGATTCGATCGCGCCACGATGGATGGATACGCTGTGGTGGCCGGCAGCACGGAAGGTGCAAGCAGCTACAACCGGCTCCCGCTCACTGTCGTGGGCGATTCGATGCCGGGCCGTCCCTTCGGAGGCTCCGTTGGTGTGGGTGAAGCTGTTCGGATCATGACCGGCGCTCCGATACCTGCCGGAGCCGACTCCGTGCTCGCTGCGGAGTGGGTCGAGATCGAGAAAACTGAAGGCAAGACCCTCAATTCTATAAACGCCATCGCTGATGTCTCGCCCGGAAAGAACATAGGCAGAAGCGGCGAGGACATCCGCCGGGGAACAACGATTCTCGATGCCGGTCGCGTCTTGCGTCCGCAGGATCTCGGCGTCCTCAGTTCAATCGGTAAAGCCGTCGTGAGCGTGGTTCGGCGGCCACGTGTGCGGCTGGTGATAACGGGCAACGAACTTCTACCCGCCGGCTCTCCTCCATCCGGTTTTCAGATTACCGATGCCAACGGGCCAATGCTTGCCGCCCTGATAGAGCGGGATGGAGGCGATGTCGTTTTCCCAGGCCTGGTTCGCGACAATCCCGACATGATCCTGAAAGCACTGCAGACCGAAGCAGACGTCATCATCGTCTCGGGAGGATCGAGTGTCGGTATCGAAGACGTGGCTCCGACGCTCCTGGCGCAACATGGCGAGTTGGCGGTTCACGGGATCGCGATGCGGCCCAGTAGTCCGACCGGACTCGGACGTATTGGAGATCGGATAGTGTTCCTCCTTCCGGGCAATCCCGTGTCGAGCTTGTGCGCCTATGATTTTTTCGCGGGTCGCGGCATTCGTGCACTTGGAGGGCGCAGCAAGGAATGGCCCTATCGAAAACTCACGGGGCGATTGAACCGCAAGATCAGTTCACCAATCGGCCGTCTCGATTACGCGCGAGTGAAGTTGGAAAATGGATTGGTTGAACCGCTTGCGGTGGCCGGCGCCTCGCTGCTCTCGTCGACAACGCGCGCTGATGGATTTGTGATTGTCGGTGACGACAGCGAGGGCTTCGCCGCCGGCGCCGATGTCGATGTGTGGCTCTATGGCTGAACAGGAGCAATTCCTTCAGGTTCTGGACCGTGACGAAGCGGAACGGAGATTTCGGGCCGCATTGAATCTCGGTCCGCGCGGCGTTGAACGGATTTCGCTGGAAGCCGCACTCGGCCGGACACTCGCAGAGCACGTGGTTTCGCCCGTGGACGTGCCTTCATTCGATCGCGCGAACGTCGATGGTTTTGCTGTCGTGGCGGAAGACACGTACGGCGCATCCGAGGAAGTGCCGCGAAAAGTGCGTCTCGCCGAAGAACACATTCACACCGGCATTGTCCCCACGACCATTTTGCATTCGGGCACGGCGGTTGGAATTGCAACGGGAGGCATGGTGCCGAGGGGCGCCGATGCCGTCGTGATGGTCGAGCACGCCGAGGCGTTAGGAAAGGAACTCCGAATCGCGCGGGCGGTAACATCGGGTAGCGGTGTTTCCTTCGCGGGCACCGATATTACTGCAGGGGAAACGGTCCTACGCCGCGGTTGCCTGCTCACCAGTCGCGAAACCGGAGTGATCGCTGCCATCGGTGTGGCTCATGTGAACGTCTGGAAAAAACCGATCGTGGCGATTCTTTCGACCGGCGATGAGATCATCGCTCCCGGAGAGCCGATGACACCCTCAAAGGTTTACGACTCCAACGGCCAGGTCCTGGCCGACGCCGTGAGAGAATGCGGCGGCGAACCGAGACGATTGGGCATCACTCACGACGACATTGACGCGCTGCGCGCAAAACTTCGAGAGGCCCTGGAGTTTGCCGATATCGTTCTTCTATCGGGAGGAACCAGCAAGGGCGAAGGCGATGTGTCGTATCGCGTCGTCGCGGAGCTTCCCGATCCGGGAATCGTTGCGCACGGGGTTGCGCTTAAGCCCGGAAAGCCAATCTGCCTCGCCGCGACGGGTGGACGCGCTGTCGGCGTCCTTCCGGGATTTCCGACATCTGCGATCTTTACCTTTCACGAATTCATTGCTCCGGTCATTCGGATGCTGGCGGGCCGGAGCAGTGAAGAACGCACCGTCGTCTCCGCGAAGCTGGCGGTGAAGTTGAATAGCGAGATTGGCCGCACAGAGTACGTTCTCGTTGGGCTTGTGGAGACGCCAGGCGAGGGAAGCGGCCCAGCACTGGCCGCATACCCCATGGGCCAGGGTTCCGGCAGCGTGACCACATTCAGCCGCGCCGACGGCTTCACAAAGGTGGGCCGGCACGAAGAAATCGTTGAAGCCGGAACGATCCTGGAAGTGCAGCTTCTGGGCCGCGACCTTCAACTGGCGGATTTCGTGGTGATCGGCAGCCACTGCGTTGCGCTCGATTACATCCTGGGCGAACTCGAGCTTCAGGGCATACGGTCTAAGTTCATTGCTGTGGGCAGCACCGCGGGGTTGGATGCCGCAAAGCGTGGTGAATGCGACCTTGCCGGCGTTCATCTTCTCGATCCTGCAACCAACGAATATAACCGGCCGTTTATGACGCCTGAGCTCGAGCTTGTTGCGGGTTACGGCCGTCTACAGGGTGTGGTCTACCGCCGTGGAGACAAACGTTTCGAAGGACGCACGGCGCAGGACGCCATCGCTGCAGTCGTCAATGATCCCGGCTGCATCATGGTCAACCGCAACAAAGGAAGCGGAACGCGCGCTCTCATCGACAGGCTGCTTAAAGGGGCAAAGCCACCAGGTTATGCATTCCAACCGCGGAATCACAATGCTGTGGCAGCTGCGGTGACACAGGGCCGCGCCGACTGGGGAATGACTCTCGACACGATCGCTCGCACCGCCGATCTTGGTTTCCTGCCGGTTCAGGCGGAGCAATACGACTTCATGGTGCCGCGGTCGCGATCTCATCGACCAGGTGTCGTTGCATTCAAAGAGCTGCTGGCAAAGTCGAGCACACGCGAAACGCTGATACGTTTGGGGATGAAACTATGACTGCCGCTGGCATCGTCCTGTGCGGTGGCAAGTCGACGAGGATGGGCGTTCCCAAAGCGACGCTGCCTTTCGGTAACGAAAACATGCTCCAGCGTGTCGTACGCATTCTCCACACCGTCACTTCGCCCGTCGTTGTGGTCGCCGCCCGTGAGCAATTGTTACCGGAACTCCCTATGGACATCATCGTCACGCGCGATGAACGAGAGGCACAGGGACCGCTTGAGGGTTTGCGCGCGGGGTTGAGCGCGCTTCCAGCTTCGATCGACGTTGCCTATGCGACAAGTTGCGATGTGCCTCTACTGGAACCGGCCTTCGTGACACGCATGGTCGAATTGTTGGGCGATCACGATATCGCGGTGGTGGAAGTCGACGGTTTCCCTCATCCTCTTTCGGCCGTCTATAAGCGCAATACGCTGCCGCAGATCGAATCGCTGCTCGCGGTGAAGAGACTGCGGCCCGTGTTTCTCTTCGACATGATGCGCACCCGGAGAGTAAGGCCCGAAGAAATGATCGCGGTGGATCCGCAGCTCCGAACGCTGCGCAATCTGAATACGAAGGAAGATTATCTGGCCGCTCTCGCCGAGTACAACGCTACTTGACTCACCGGCCTACTCCTTCGCATCCAGCTCCGCAGTTGCCATCCGCACTGTCGCCAGGATCAAGATGACGCCAAGCACTCCCTTCGTCGCCTGCTGACTGATCGTCGCGACGAACGAGGCACCGACCAACACGCCAACAATCGACGCCACTGCAAGGATCAGCGCCGGAGCGAGCACCGTGTTCGGCAAATGTCCTATGCGTCGGTCCGTCGCTGCGGCACCGGCAACAGTCGGAATGGACACCAGGAGGCTTAGGGTTCCAGCTGCCTTGATGGGAATGCCGAACAGATACATGAGCGCGGGAATTCTCATCTCTCCGCCCGCAACACCAAAGACGCCACTCACCACCGCAATGACAAACGCAATGATGAAGGCCAGAACCACGCGCCAAACTCCTGAAGGTCCGGAAAAGCCATAGTCCGTGTGCGTGATTGCCTCGTACACCATCCACGCGCCGACAATCACAAGATAGATCGAGACCGTCGTCCTAAGAACGGGAACCCGTAGCCGTTTCCGAAGCAGCGAACCTATGACGGAGCCCATGAGCGACGCGGCAATCATGACCACGGCAATGTTGATCTCGTCCCACAAGACAGTCCGCTGTGCCCATCGTCGCCAAAGGCTGACAGTCACGGTGGCGAGCCCTACGACCAGATTCACGCCCGCAGCCGTACGAAGGGGGAACTTCACGATCCGGACAAGGACGGGCATCCGGAACTCGCCGCCACCGACACCGACTAATCCTGCTGCAGCACCGGTGACGAGTCCGGCGAGCGCCGCGATTGCCTTTTCTCGCAAGCTAAAACAACTCCTTGACGGTTTTGATGCCGCCCGCGTCGCGGCATCTGTATCCGGGCAGGTTCGACACTGCCGCCTGAAATTCTCGGCCTTGCATTACCGCCAGGACTCGCTTCATCAGATCCAGCTTCAGGAGATCCTTGCGGCAAACAAAGAAGTAGTCTTCGGTGGCCAATCGAATGAAGTCGAGGTCGAATTGGCGCGCTGCAGCCTCGACGCCAAAACTGACGTCCGCCATATCACTGGCGACATAGGCAGCAACGGCCAAATGCGTGAACTCCACTTGTTCGTATCCTGTGATGCGGGAGCTGTCGATATTGTGTTGCAGCAGGATCTGGTCGAAGAGGAGCCGTGTACCGGACTCAGGATCACGATTCACGAACCTCACAGAAGGCTCGAGCAGGTGTCGGATGGAACTGATGCGCAGCGGATTGCCGCGCTTCACCATCAGGCCCATTTCCCGAGTCACGAATCCGATCACGCGGTGAGTGCTGGGAATCAGCCAATGCTTGATCGCGGCGAGGCTGCTCTTCCTCAGTTCACCTTGAGGGAGGTGCATGCCCGCAAGATCGCACCCGTCGTGGGCAAGCGACACGAGCGAGTTTTGATTACTGACGTAGCGAAGATCCAGCCGAAGATGGGCTTCGCGGCTGAGCAGCTCGCGTAATTTCGAAACGGCAAATCCGTGACTCGCATGGACGCGAATCACTTCTGGAGTGTGAGGCAGGAACTGGCTGATCTCGGTTTCCAGCTCCTGAGAGAGGTTTTGCAGTTGAGGACCAAGGCGCGCTTGCAGCCGTTGTCCGGCCCACACCAATCTCGCGCCGAATGGTGTGAGGCTGGTTCCGCGGCCCTGCTTCCTTTCGACCAATGGCGCTTCGAAGAATGCCGACCACGCTTCGATCAAATTCCAGGCATGCCGGTACGACACGCCTTCGCGCTCCGCAGCATGACCGATCTTTCCGGTGATGCGGATCTCATTCAGAAGATCCAACATGATCCGGATGGACTGGGGATCGTCGTTCTTTGTAAACCGCCAGACCGGTTCGATCTCAATGTGAATCATCTTGTTGCACAAAACTGCATATATCGGGTCGTCGAACCGGAGATAAATATCATATTCCGTCGCCCATCCAATACTCCTATCATGCGCATTCCGAAGCTCACCGGCTGCCCCTGGGATGGGCATCATCAATAGGCAGAAAAGTACATATTCATGAGTAAAAAGATGGTTCGTTGGAAAAATGCGCTTCTTGTAGCGAGTGCGTTGATCGCGATGTCTCTGTCGGCGTTCGGCCAGAGTGAGGTGGCAGCAGGCCAGATACGAGGCACCGTGAAAGATCCTGATCAAGCTGCAGTCTCCGGCGCACGTGTCACTCTCACCGATCAACGAACCCATTCCAAAACGACTGTTGCAACAAACAATCAGGGCTTTTACGTCTTTGCGTCACTTCAGCCGGGTACGTTTGTCGTCGAAGTCGAAGAAAATGGATTCAAGAACAGTCAGAGTCCGCTGCTGCGAGTTGAAGCGGGAGGGACGGTTGCATTCGACGTTTTGCTCGTGCTGGCAGAACTCGGCGAGAGCGTGACCGTGTTGGCAGATGCAGAGAACGCCTATCGAGCCGAGAATGTCGCTGCCGGCGGCCCGCTCGGGACAACGCCAATCCTGAACATTCCTTTTTCCATAAATGTCATCTCACGTCAGTTGATCGACGATACACAGTCGAGAAACGTCAAGGATGCAGTGAAGTATCTGCCGTTGGCTTCGTTCCAGGAGATGCAGGGGCCGGAGGTCATTCGTCCGGCCACTCGCAGTATGCAGGGGAGCAACATGCAGAACGCCCGCAAGGATGGTATGGGCATCGCCGTAACGACGCCATCCGCGCTGGAAGAGTACGAGCAGATCGAAGTCGTTAGCGGTCTCGGTGGGCAGTTCTATGGTCCAACCAATCCTTCCGGCGTTTTCAATTTCGTGACCAAGCGCCCAACCGAGACGCAATTTCGAGAGATCGAACTGGCCTATGAGGGCACTACTGTCGCAACCGTCCATGCTGATCTCGGTGGCCGTGTGGGAGGCAACCGCCATATTGGTTATCGCGTAAATACGGTTCTCGCCGATGGAAGAGGATACGTCGACGAGAGTCAGCTGCGGCGGCAGTTGGCAGCAGGTGCGGCCGATGTGCGTGTCACGAAGAGAACGCTGGTTGAGGGAAATTTCAGCTACTACAACTTGTTTCAGCACGGATATCCGGGCTGGTTCGCTTACGCTCCGACGACGACTCCCTTGTCGACTCCTGGATCCCGGAGTGTTCTGTTGCCGAGCAATGCTCCCGATCCCACAGAACGTGGATTTGGCCAATCTTTCTCCGGAGTCGATCTGAAGTCGAAGATCGGAGGCATTCGACTCAAGCATGACTTCAGTTCCAACTGGCACCTTGTTGCCGGAGCGCTCAATCAGGTTTCGGACCGCAACATCAATACAGCCGTTAATCAACTGATCGATAACAGCGGCAACTATCGAAGTTTCCTTGCGAACGCGTTCTCTTCGCTGGCTCCCCGCTTTCATGTTGTCAGCGATTCGGCTTACCTGGACGGGAGGCTCAATACCAGGGGCATTCGGCATGACGTCGTTGTTGGAACCACGGGATACCGGTTCACGACGTACTCTCCTGTCACCGGGCCTGCCAGAACGGCGTTGTGTACAACCAATGATCCGGGTGGTGTCTGTCAGGCCAACGTTTCCGACCCTTTAGTTTTCGTTCCACCTGCTGCTGGAATCTTTTCGTACAAGAAAACGAGTCCGTCTACAGGAATCTTCGGCTCCAGCATTATTCGCCAGCAGGGGATCAGTGTCGGTGACACGGTTACGCTGACGGAGCGATGGCTTGTAAAACTCGCTGGAAGTCAGGATTGGACATGGACGGACGTTTACACGGCGACTGCTGCCAATGGCTATGAGCGAAGAGAGGCTCCCGGAGGTTATAACAACCGGTCGCTCAGTGGCTCAGCAAGCGTCATGTTCAAGCCGAAGTCGGACATGACGATCTACGGGACCGTTGCTTCCAGTATCCAGGCTCCGGACGTCGCTGCCGCGAGCAGTGGCAGCATCATCATTACGAATGCGAGTCAGGCGCTTCCACCTTATCGCAGCAGCCAAATTGAGGTCGGATACAAGCTGTCCGTTCGCAGAATCAATTTTTCCGCGGCGATGTTTCGTGTCGAACGTCCTTTTGCGACTTTTGTGACAAACGTCGCGGATCCTGTCTGCGGCACGCAGTCTGAAACAGGGAACTGCCAGACCTTCAAGATCACGGGCAATCAGCTCAACTATGGCGTGGAAGGGATGCTCTCCGGGCGCATTCTCGAAAGCCTGATGGTGACGGGCGGCCTTTCCGTTTTGGATCCCAAGCTCGTCGATACCGGTGTTGCTGCAACGAACAGAAAGCAGTTCGTCGGAATTCCCAACTACAAGTCCAATATTTTTGCCGAGTATCGTGTGCCACGACTGAAGGGTGTCTATCTGAACTTCGACTGGCAGCACGTCGGCCGTCGCGCAATGGACGACATCAACAGTGCGTATGTGCCGCAATACAACCTGTTCGATCTCGGAGTGCGCTACACCGCTCGAATCCTCGGGAAGTCTGCAACATGGCGCATCACCGCCAACAATCTGACAAACGTTCACTACTGGTCGACATTAGGTCCGGGGAGCATCACGGGGCAGAGTACCGGCAGCTATCTGGGACACCTCGGTGAGCCGCGGTTATTCACGGCTTCGATGCGATTCAACTTCTGAAAGGAAGCTTATGAAGATCGTAACCATCCTCTTCTCGCTGTTGCTGACTTCAACCGTCCCTCAGACGAAGAACTGCGTCCCTCAAACCGGCGGCCAATTAGTCATTTATCGTGCCGGCAGTCTGACTCGGGCGTTTGGGCCGTTGGTGGAGACCTTCACCTGTCAAACGGGGGTTCAAGTTAAAGATGTTGCGATGGGCAGCGTCGACGCAGGAAGGCAGGTCACTGCAGGAGGTCAAAAAGCGGATCTCTATGCGCCCGCGGACTACCTCGATATCGATTTGCTGATGAAACCCGCGGGGTATGCCGACTTCAACATTGTGTTCGCTCGCGGCAAGATGGTTCTCGCGTATTCCCAAAAGAGTGTCGCGGAGAAGAAGCTGCCTTCGATCGTTGCACCCGGGAGCCCGCCCTTCCGCCTTCCAGATTCGATTCCGAAAGCATCGGACCGGTGGTACGAGATCCTTACGATGACGGGAGTCTTTATCGGAAGCGGGCATCCTTTCCTGGATCCTGGCGCCTATAGAACGCCGTTGATCTTTCAGCTGGCGGCAGCACATTACAAAGTGGCCAACCTTTATAACAATCTGCTCGAGCATGTCGTGATTCCGCCCGCTGATCAAACCGGAACCGCTTTAGGACGGCTCTTCGGCTTTCAGTTCACGTATGAACACAACGCGCGTGCGACCGCTGCGGCAAATCCCGACTACCGCTATGTGGATCTGCCGGATGAGATCGATCTTTCAGATCCCGCGAAGGATCGCTTCTATCGAGAAAACGCTGTCGTTGCGATTCCGGGACTGGGGACGGCGCGCAGTCCTCGAACCGTGATCATTCCGGCAACTCATGTTGCCTGGGGTATTACGCTCTTGAAGGACGCCCCCAACAGGGAAAACGCCATACGGTTTCTCGAGCTTCTGCTCGGTCCCGCTGGAGTCGCCTCGTTGAGGGAAAACGGACCTGCCCCAATCACGCCGGCTCTCGTGAGTGGGGAAAGTTTTGCTCGGTTGCCTCGATCCTTACAGCCTCTGGTGGAGAAGACGAAGTAGTGGACGGAACAGTCTACCAGCCGCGCTGACGGTGATACTCCGCCACCAGATCCTCGAGGCTTGCACGACTGAGAAACGCCTCGGGATCGCTGGGGAGTGCCGTATTGAGGAATCGCTCGGGCAGAGTGTCTTCGGAGGGCGTCCAGCCCGCGAGAAGATTGAACTGACGCTTCGACGAAACAATCCGTCTGGCAGTTTCACGCAGTTCATCGGTGGTGACGTTCCACCCTGTCACATAACGCAACATCTCGGCCGACTCGGCATGGAAGTCTTTGAATACACCGCGGAGGAACTTGCAGAGGATCAGAGAGTCCATGAGCGCGGCTTTGTCTTCGGTTTCGATGGCGTAACCAACAGCGTCGAGGGTTACGCGGCGGCGATCCACCTTGTCCGAGAAGTCGATCTCGTAGGCGCCGCTGCGATTGTGATCGGCACCGCGAGCACCCACCGCAAAACCCAGAGCCATCGTCTGCAACGCTCTTGGTTCATATCCCGGAATCTCAAGGCCCTTCACCTGCGGCGCAATCGCGATGCTGTGGTGGCCGATCGCAAGTGCAGCGCGACGGCTGCCCTCCGCCAACACGTTCCCAAGACCCTGACGGGAACCGATCAACTCGATAGCCCGCAAGAGTGCCTCGCCGCTGCCGAAAGTCAGCCACGGCTCATCGAGCCATCCGCGCGAGACGCACTCCATTGCGAAAGCGATGGTCCCGCCCGTGCTGATCGTATCGATACCCAGTTCATCGCATCGCTGCGATGCGCGGAGCACTGCGTCTGCATCACCGACGCCACACAGCGATCCCAGAGCGAACAGACTTTCATACTCGATACGAACGCCGGTCCCCGCCTCGCCATTCGAGTAAATGTGCTCGCAGCCGATCGTGCAAGCCGCGCAACTCTTGCGTGTTTTCTGGCGAACTGCCGTCAAGTGTTCCGCGGAAATATTGGGAGCCTCCTCGAATATGCCGGTCTGAAAGTTACGCGTCGGCAGCGCACTCAGCCGGTTGAACGTGAGCAGGTTTGTCGCAGTTCCGAGTTGACTGTACTTCGCTGTGGCGGGGCCGAAAGATTTCCTCGAGAGTTCCTTGCTGAGCGTCGTGAGTTGCTTAGGATTGCTCCAGTCAGTTCGCTGTGTCCCGTGGATCGCGATCGCTTTGATGTTTTTGGCATCCAGTACCGCGCCACTTCCACCGCGACCTGCATGGCGGCCGTCATGCGAGATGGTGGCATACCGAACACCGTTTTCGGCTGCGGGGCCAATCGACGCCACTCGAAAATGAGCGCCGAGGCGGGTTCGGAGTCGTTCTTCCGTATCACGGCAGGTTGCACCACGATACTCCGCCGCGGGTTCGAACCGAACCTTGCCCTCATCGATGATCAGCACCGAGAGTTCGGGGGCGCGTCCCACAATCAGAATCGCGTCGCAGCCACAGCCCTTTCCCGCGATTGCGAATCCGCTGCTCGCAAGCGAGTCATTGATACGTTCTGTCAGCGGGCTCTTGCTGACAACCGCAAACTTCGCCGAGGTCGTCAGCGGGCTTCCTACAAGAGGACTGAATGTGAAAATGAGGGGGGACTCGGGCGCCAGTGGATCCATTGCCGCGGCGCCTTCATCGAGCAAAAGCTTGACGCCCAGACCGCTACCGCCAATAAATTGTCGCAACGTTTCCTCAGACAACGGGCGAAGTTCGGCAGTGTTTCTGGACGCATCGATTCGAAGATATGACCCGTGGTAACCGAAAGGCATCAGATTCCTCTATCCACCAGCGTCAGCAGAGAGGATCAACACGCGGTCGTCTTTGTAGAGCGTCGTCTGGGGATCGCTGACGAATTCATTGCCGTTCAGGTTGGCGGTGAACGAAGGGTGAAGCCGGTCCGAGTTGATGAACTGGCCGAGGGAAGGGAACTGTTCCGCCAACGCCGTCAGCAACTGCCCCAGGGTCTCTGCCTGGACTTCGACCTCGGAAACTCCGGCAAGGCGGCGTGGTACTGCCAGGAACTCGACATGCATGGCGTGGGCTGTCCTCCCGAAAAATGATGATAGCATGTGGCATTCGCCCCCATGTCGGTCGACTATTGGGCGCAGCCATTGAGAAACGGAGTTTTGCAGTAAGGCTATGAGCAAGAAGAAGAAAGGGGGGGTGCGCTCAACCCCCAAGGGCCGGGTGGTCGATCCGAAGGCGCTCGAAGAAGTCCTGACATTACTAGGTGATGCCCCCCGCCGGCGGGACCTGCTGATCGAGCATTTGCACAAGATCCAGGACAAATACGGGTGTCTCTCGGCGCGGCATCTCGTCGCCCTGGCTTCCGAAATGAAGATGGCGATGTCGGAGGTCTATGAAGTCGCAACCTTCTATCACCATTTCGACGTCATTAAAGAAGGTGAGACGCCTCCTCCTCCTATCACGATCCGTGTCTGCGATTCCGTTGTATGCGAACTCGCAGGCTCTAAGAAGCTTGTTTCAAAGCTGCCTGACTTGCTAGGAGCCGGCGTTCGTGTGTTGCACGCGCCCTGCGTCGGACGATGCGAAACGGCGCCGGTGGCGTTGGTCGGCCAGAATCCCATTCAATTCGCGACCGAGGAGCGCGTGGCCGAAGCCGTTCGCGGCGGCAAGATCTTCCACCCGCAGGAATCAGGGCCCGTCACGCCCGGGCATCTCGACTACGCCGCGTATCGGGCATCGGGAGGATACGCGCTGGCAGTCGAGTGCATTACCGGAAAGAGAAAAGCAGCGGATGTTATCGCCACCATGGAAGATTCCGGATTGCGAGGCCTTGGTGGCGCCGGGTTTCCTGCCGGCAGAAAGTGGAAATTGGTCGCTGCCGAACCTGCTCCGCGGCTGCTGGCCGTCAACATCGATGAAGGCGAGCCCGGCACGTTTAAGGATCGTTACTATCTGGAACGGGATCCGCACCGGTTCCTTGAAGGCGCCCTCATCGCGGCCTGGGCAGTGGGTATCGATGCGATCTACATCTATCTCCGCGATGAGTATCACGGCTGCCGCGCGATCCTGCAGCGCGA
>Ga0105248_10002459_pt1 | contig 20590 bp, 31 predicted proteins | sample KBSS34metaG_FD_81524 | JGI IMG/M metagenome (GOLD analysis project Ga0105248, IMG submission 81524) | Switchgrass rhizosphere microbial communities from Kellogg Biological Station, Michigan, USA - KBS S3-4 metaG | ecosystem: Host-associated > Plants > Roots > Rhizosphere > Soil | place...
AGGCCACCATCAGGCCATACTCCACTGCCGTCGCCCCTTCCTCTTCCCGCATGAACCGAACAACGTGCTTCACCATCTGACACCTCCGTTATAGATAATAAATAATTTGAGACTGACGCCGTTAGACGTTGGCTTGAAGTGAGTGCCGTCCGTCTGTATTCGCTTATCTCACGAGGTCTCCAACCTGCCTAGATACCCAGAAGGGGGGACGAGGGTCTCTTTTGAAGGATGCTGGACGACTTAGGACGGGGACCTATGATTGCTCTTAAAGGTGAATGTTTCCTTGTATTTCACCCCCCCCATGCTATGCTTCAGACAGGCGCCTCAGCTGTCATGGGGTCATCACCATGAAGAAACAGAATACACGGTTTGCGGTCCGGGTCTCATCACGCTTCCCCGTGCAAATCACCATGATCTATCGGGGCCAACACTCAGCCGGTCAAGGGATTGTGCAGGAGCTATCCCGGGTGGGATGCCGGATTCTTGGCAATGATCCTGTGGTCGCAGGGGAGACGTTGAGGGTGCAGCTCTCGCTCCCGATCTCCAAGAAACAGCTCATCATTGAACAGGCGACCGTGAAGTGGGTGAAGGGGTGGGAGTTTGGTCTGGCCTTTAAGCGACTTCAAGCTCAGGAAGCCGATCAACTGCATCGTCTCCTCGAAGAGCTCCTCGGCAGCGGCCCCCCCTACAAAGGCGTGCGTGCACGTCAACACCCCGTCCGCGCATAGGCTGGCATTACTCAGGGCAGTCGACGAGCGAACGGCTCCGGTCGTTTTCGATGAAACGAAAATGCCTGCGGTTTTTCCGCTGCATCTGAATTGATTCCAGAGCCTCGCGGGTTCTGATCTCGCCTAAAATTGCCTGCGTCTCGTTAGGATACAGATAGTCCGCCGCCCAACCCATCGGCAGTTGTAGCGATGCTAATTGGAGGAGCCGTATGAAATACGTCCGCAAGGGGACTCTCAGCACAATCATGAGCCGGCGCAAGAAGGCCTCGGAGATCTCGACAGCGCCGGAAAGAACGTATCTTCCCGAACAGGAAAGGTGGATCGGTCTGGAACCCGAACCGTCGCCTTCGGTCTTTCGCCCGATCTCGCCCACCAGGGCATGGTGGGCCCCACAGGGGACACGGTAAAGGGATATTTCCTTTCACACTTCCTCGGAGGTGGCCTCCGTCCCATCGACGAGGAGCGCCACGATCTGTTGCTGAATCGGCCCCCCGTTCTTGCCGGTGAGTTCGACACTGGCGATCCGAGGGTGACAGTAGGGGGCGGCGGCAACCGCCATCTGGGCTCTGATTTTAGGATCCTCCAGCGGATCGCGCATCCGGTCCAGCATTTGTTGAAGTGGCATCTACCCGCCCTGGGCAACGGCGTCCAACAATGCAGTGGTGCGTTTATTTGGCACCCCCTTTTTCGCCCCGAACCGATTCGTTTCCCACCCCTCACAGGCTTCCCTTTTGATAAAGATTGATTGATAGTTTTTCAAATCTTGTCGAAGATGGTGCAGCTCAGGATGCCCGTCCCCTGTGACCGGTTATACGATCTTTGGGAGGTTTAATGATCTGAGCATGCCGTGCGATATATCCCTTCAGCGCGTCTTTTCAGGCGGGATAACTCCTAATCGCTCCCCCGCAACCACATTATTTAACTTTGTCCCAACCGCCAGTTTTAAGACCCCTTCATAGCGTCCGGTGAGCACTGCCTCCAGGTAGCCATCTTTCGTGGGAGCGAGTTGCCGCCTTGCTTCCTCGGGCTGCCGAGCGCTATCGCGCGTTGGTCAATTGGGAACGACTTTGAACAGGCCGCCTCCACTGGTCATGACGTAGAGTTCACCGTCATTATCCTCACCAAAGCTGGTTATCGAGCCTCCTGGAGGATTGAGTAACGGCCATTCTGTCCGTTGTGTGGCTTGTCCATCCTGATGACGGAAGCTCCTGACAAAGCCTGCGCAAAAGTCTCCATAGAAATAAGTGCCTTGCAGCGCCGGCATTGCGGACCCTCTATAGACATACCCGCCCGTCACCGCACAAGCTCCGTCAGCATGAGGATAGTCGAGTACTGGCAAAGTAAGATTGTTGAAAGAATTGCAATTGGAAGAGGGATTGAAGCAGAGAAACCCTTCCATGAATCGCCAGCCATAGTTAAGCGCTCGCCCTGCGTTCGGGGCGAGGGAGACATTTATTTCTTCCCTTGCCCTTTCCCCGACATCCCCGATATACAGATCTTGTGTTACCCGATCGAAGGAGAACCGCCAGGGGTTGTGGAGCCCGAGGCTCCAGACTTCGGGGGCGCCTAGGCCTGTGAACGGGTTTGGAGGGAAACCCGTGACACAGGGTCCACCGATTGCGGGATTGATACGCAAGAGTTTTCCGAGCCTATTGCTCACAGTCTGCCCATTGTTGTTCGGGTCGCCGATACCCCCTCCATCACCGACGCCGGCATAGAGACAGCCATCCGTACCAAACGCAAGCATCCCCCCATTGTTGTTTGATAAGTTTGGATCACGTTGAATGGTGAGTAGAATCACTGCGGAGCCTAGATTGGCAAAGTCTGAAGTCACTCCTCGCACATACCGAGCGATCACAAGATCGCCGTTCTGACTGGTGCTGTTCTGCTTGGTGGTGTAGAAGACATAGAACTGACCATTCGTAGTGTAACCGGGGTCAAAAGCCATACCCAGAAGGCCCCGCTCTTCTGCCATTGAGGAGACCAGTCCGATGAGATTAAGAAAAGGGTCTGGATTGAGGGATGATTTGTTCGTGTTGAAAATCCGAATGAGACCTTCCTTTTCGACAATGAAAAGACGCACATTGTTGATGTCGTCCGGAGCAACGGTCATAAACACCGGAAAAGCGAGATTCGTTGTGACGGTTTGCAGTGTCGCACTGGTGTTGGTAGGAAGCTGGGAGTCCTGTTCGGTTCCCGAACACCCGATTAAATATCCTATCGTGACCACGATCAAACCAGCCATCAACTGGCGGCAAATCGGCTCCATCAGCCCCTCCGAGTCATGCCAGAGGTACGGCTTCAGCCTACTATAGGCTGCCGAGTTGCCGCAAGCCGCCTAGAAGGCCAGTTAGCGGAATCGGGCGACATACGAACGTAAGGCGCTACTGTCTCGCTCTCTGACCGTGACCATGATCCGCAATTGTTCGAGGTTTTGGTCGAGCGCTTTCCCACCCAGATTGATAAGAGTGCCCAGATTGCGGAGAAATCGTTTGGTGGGTGCACCTAGGAGAGTTCCAATGTGCGACGCGCAGTCTTCGGGCGGACCGCATGGCGGGTCGGCATCTGTAGCGATTACCGGAGAGAACTCTGGAAAATGACCTGGCGAGAATTGCGCCAGGGTAATGTCGAATCGGTCTTCCAGATTGCGATGGTCGGACATCATCTAATCACCTTTGGGCGAGAGTGCCTGTCTCGGGACGTGCAAGTCTCCGCGTACTCTGCTCGTCGGCGCGAGGAAGACGCACTACTTGGCGGCTTCTTCCGCACGCTACCTCGGCAGCGCGACAGCCATTACCGCCGTCTTCGGTCCCTCCGCGATTCCAAAAGGGCCGTTAAAGACTCAGATGCTGCACAAGACACCCTGAGTTTCCCTCTTCAGATAAGAACGTATGTGCGAGAGAGTTTATCTGCCACAAAGGCAGTCGAATTCGAGATCGAATCTGAGGACATGTTCTTGCAGGATCAAGAGGAGCAAGTATAAGGAGCGGATCAGAAATTTCGACGTATAATCCCTCCAGGGGGTCAGTCTCACAGGCGGGTCCCCTTCGTTTCATTCAATGCTTCATTAACCTGTCCCCGTGGCCTACTGGGCCGTGCCTGTTCTGATCCTTCACGTTGTCATGCGCGATGAGTCGATCTCGTTCACGATGGCTCACCATTCGCGACTGACTGCCATAGCTCTGATTTCGTGATTGGCCAGTCCGGTTACTATCAAGTTAGACTGTGATGGTTAGCGTCTCTCGTCTATTTGCCCGGAGTATTTGGTCTTTGTGAGAGCAGCAGTAAAGCCGCATAATTGTCATCGTCGACGTCGGCTTCGATCCGATCTCCGGATTGAATGGTTTCGAGGCGCCGGGTCATCATGTCTGCTTGGAACTGTACTTCCCGCCCATCGTCGCTCTTCACAATATAGTTCTCCCCATCCACTCGTACGACTTTCCCTTGAATGGTCCGCACCCCTTGCAGGGGGGGGGCCTTTTGTGTCAGGAAGGTGATTCGGCGGGACCGGTTTGCCAGCAGCGGTGGGATGATTCTTGATCTGAAGAATATTCTTTACTTTTAGCACGCCCTTTACTTGTCGAGCGAGCCGTTCAGCCTGACCACGCTGTGCCTTAGTTGCCACCATGCCGCTCAGAGTCACAATCCCACGTTCAGTAGTCACGTTGACGTGGAGGAATTGCGAGACACGGTCACTCGTCAACTTGGCCTGCACGGCTGTCGAGATCGAGGCATCACTAAGCGTCTGGTCGACCGTTTTCTCGGTTGTGGACTGGCAGGCCGTGATAATGAACATGAACACTACCGTGGACAGGACAGCGAATACGTTTGGTCGGGAATCCAAGGTGCTCTCCTCCCATGGAGATACCTCCAATTCTGGGCTTGCGTGCCATCCATGGAACCCAGCGCCGCGTCAGTTAGTGTCCGCCCATACTTGTCCTTGCCGTAAGTCTGAAGGGTGACCTCCTTCCCGAAGACAAAGGCCGAGGCGGCTTGCTTCGCTCGCTTGCCGTAGGCTTGGCCTTTTTCAGGGCAATCAATGTCGCTGAGGCGGACACGCTCAGGGTGGGTATTGTGTAGGACCTCGATCGTGTCACCATCGAGGACAGAGACAACGGGGCCGATGAAGTTGGCCAGGGCAGAACTAATAGGCCTGAGCATCAGGAGGATCGTGAGAAGTGTGGGCATAGACCCCTGCAAGTAGGCTTCCTCGATTTGCTGCAATGCAGATCGCAAAGAATGGCTATTTCCAGAACTGCCACCACTTGCGTTATCCCCAAATACTCCAGGCCGAAACACTTTGGCAAGAAGGCCAGAAACACCAGGCTTGCGCAGCCCTTTCGTCAATTGCCCCTGAACACCAGCGCCATCTGGTGGGCCCGCTTAGAGTCTCTCCAGGTACTCGCTCGGTGGGGGCAAAACCGTGTACGATGAGAATAGCTTCGAATACGTGGATGGATCGGACAATTCCCCGCCACTCAATATCCCGCCGCGTCGCCAATTTTTCCCATTGATGTTCATGCCTGTTGCCCCTTGTCTGGCTGCACCTTCTGAATAAACTCCTCCTGTGCGTACTTCAGACTCTCCACGAACCCAGTGAGAAGCTCATTCTTTTCAGGATCATGCTCTGCCATAATCGAAGCCAATGTCTTCGCGCCCGTCAGCGCGGTCATGATGTCGTGTAGCGATGAAGGGGCGGCACCCTTCTCGAAGGAACGCATTAACTCCTTTTTGATCCTCCGAACGTCCTGCGTGAAACTGCTGACCGCAGCGGCATGTTCAGGTTGGTTGTGTGATAAATCTTCCGCAAAATCGAGGGAAGATAGAAGACATCCGCGAATGTTCCAGACTGACACTTCCTTTGCTGATTCCATGATACCCTCCCCATACCGTGTCGTCTCGTCTCTATTCCCAGTAGCATCACTTTTCAGGACTTTATACTTTGCCTCAATCCTGCTATAGATTCCAGTACCACAGAGCGCGTCGAGCAGATGCCCCAGTCGCTCTGCCTCTCTTTGGCGAAGGTGTTCAAAGGCCACTCCAAACTCCAACCCTTTGACCCTTTGCACGATTGCCTGCTCAATGAGTAGCGACCGCTCGGAAGTCGGGAGCGAGAGCTGCACGCTCAAAGTCTTACCCACGACCATGGAATCATTGCTGCCGAGGATCCGACACCCCACGCGGGATAACTCCTGCACAATCCCTTCGCCAGCCGACTTTTGGCCCCGATAGATGATCGAGATTGGCACAGGAAACTGTGAATAGATCCGGGGGGCAAACCGCCTGTTTACGAACGTCTTCATGATGACGCTCCTAGCCAAGGATCATGAATTACTCCCTGAAGAGGGGAGGGTTCGGATCGAGCCCGCACTCCTGGCGAGTTTGCCAATAAACGAACGCCCGAGTTGGAGCAGGTCCACGGTTTGGGTGCCTGCACCGCACAGTTTCTTAATTCTGATCTCGACATCCCGGAATCCTGGCTCTTCCTGCCGGACCCAGTTATGGGCTTCAATGGCTTCCGCAGACCGGCCCAATGACTCTAAATACTGCCCCAGGAGATAGAGTACGTGCGTGTACTCCTTTTGTGACAGGCTCGAGGAATTGAGCGCCTCCCGCAATGCCGTGACCGCCTCGTCATGACGTCCCATGGCTCGCAAACACAATCCCACCTGGATCTGCGCTGGTCCGGTGTAGTTGGGATGGTGTGCCGCCTGGTGCAAGGCTTCCAGCGCCTGGTCATACATTTTCTTCTGCCTCAGCGTCCGGCCGTGCTCATAATGCTCACGCGCCGACTTGGTCGTGTCCATGAAATCCTCCACTCCGTGTGAAGATGTACTGTGCTGAAAAGCAAGGACAAGGCCTGGGCTCCCCATATGGTGGGAGTCGCGATTCGTGCAAATGTGTAGGATGACGTCGTCTACAGGCGTCGAAGCACATGTGTATGGATCTGCCTAAACCGGTAGCTTCGACAGCTTCATTCCCACCTGGAAGTCTGCCAGTGGTGGCCGACCGCCAGTCGTCGTCCCTCATCTGCTACAGGCCCATAATGGGTGATTTAGCTCTCATTGATGTATCTGTCCTCCTACACATGCGAATCCAATACGCCGAGTGCATTGCTGAACTACATGATTTTCCAACTCTCGGTGATCTGCCCGCTCGGCATATGGATTGCGTATTCTTACGTATACCGGGTTATGGTGAAGGAGATATTCCCTTGTCTCCCAAGAAGGAAGGCACATACCAGGCGACCATTCTGGTCATTGATGATGAGGAACCTATCCAACGGCGTTATCGAGTTGCACTCGAACGCGTGGGATACCGAGTCTTGAGTGCCAACAATGGAAAACAGGGCCTGCGCCTCTTAGAGCAGGAGGACGTGGATCTCTGTATCGTGGATATCTTCATGCCAGAGATGGACGGATTGGAACTGATCCCTTTGCTTTGCAAGAAACGACCAGCCAGTAAGCTCCTTGTGATCTCTGGAGGAACCGGAAAGATGGACTATCTCGATGTCGCGATGGAGTTGGGCGCCCACGCGACGCTGAGGAAGCCATTTAGCCTGCCAGAGCTGATCGATGCGGTGTTCTTTCAATTAAAATCCGAACGTGCTGGCCGACGCTCTGACTAACTAAGAAAACTTGGGACGAGAGTGCCTTGGCAAGTGCACACCATGATAGGTTCGCCATTGTATAGGACTTAGCAATCCCTGATTTCGAGGGGACTCGCTAGTCGGCAGTCCCACCAAGCACCCATAGTGGGCTGCAAACGAGTTCCGTTCCCCTGCTGTCAGGAGCCGATGGCTTTACAGGGTTAGGGGGAACTCAGAGTGAAATCCTGGGTTTGATTGGCAACAATAGTAATATCCTTTGCTGAAGGCAGTGGAGTCTGGGTGGCGTATCCCGTCGTGCTCGTCGTCGTGACAACTTGGGCAGAACCCTGAACGGTATAGATTTGTGCTACCCCAGATTGCGCGGCGTCGGTAGGTGTAATAGGCAGTGGGCCGTATGCTGCGAGCGCAGGCGCTCCAGTGGATAGCGTCAGATTGTATCCATAGTCACCGATTGGCAGAGCAGCGTCAAAAACAGTGGCAACTGCTGATTTTACCGTCACAGTCGGTCCACCTGAAAGTGATTGCTTTGCAGCCACAATGACGGTGCCACCATCGTCGGCTGGATCCAACGTCACCATGCCGGCGATGCTCTGAGAAGTGGAGGATGGCAAGGTAAACGGAACTACGCTGGTGCTAATCGTCGTGATGGTAGGAGCCGGGTCAACGGGAACTGCGGCAATGACCGCTGTCGCATGATCGTCTGCAGTAATCACGACGTCGTAATCCTTCGCTGGATCCAGATGCGCAAGGAAGAATTCTCCGGTAGCCGTATTCACGACCGCAGCACGTATAACTTCACCACTGAATTGGGCTGATGCTACAACATGTTTTCCCACCAGGGATTGATTCGCGAAGCTATTTTTATCGACAAAGCCCCGGATTCCATTCAGTGCAAAGGGGATGACTTGGATCACAGGCTGCAGTTTGTACCTGCCATTTCCCGTCTTCACAATGGATTTGCAGGCGTCAAAGTCCAGCAACAGATCGACTCGTTGCCCTGAATCCACATTGAACTGGTGGATCAACTTTATGCCGCTGTGCACGGCACTAGGCGTATCGAGCGCAATTTCAGTAGTGGTATTTTCCAGGAAAACAGAATTGGCTAATGACGGACCAGTGTTACGGTCCAACACCAGGCGCAGTTGCGTATAATGGCCGGCGGCCAGCGGGGTCTCTCCCAAACGGTCGAGCGCAAAATTGGGTTGCGTCGGATCGTTGAGTTCGAGCAGATTGATTTTCCGGGGAGGGGTGAGGGTGATATCGGTCCAGCCTGCGGCGTTCTCGGAAGCATGGTCGCTTTGATGCACCCGCACTTTCGTCACGGTGACATTTACCTCATTGAAGCCGCAGGCCGGTGCATCGGTCACCGAAACGCTCGCCGTTCCGGTTTGCGTACCGCCGCCGCCATCACCACCGCATCCGGCTACAAAACCAGCCAGTAGTAATCCCATTAACCAGATGAGCGGTTTCGAATTACTCTTGAGTTTGGTCATCTTCCATCACGTAATTTGGGTTGATAGTTGCCGAGAATGTTCAAATTTGGAGCTCGCAGAGCCCCTCGCATGGTCCGCGATCGCAAGTAGCATGCTATTTCTATACAATTCTGGAAAACAACCTCTACCTAAGTACGGGAAGAGCAAGGCGGAAATTTAACGAAATATAATCATAGGTTAGATCAAGTACGTGAGTAGTCCGGAAAGATTTCACGGGAATGCTGTCTCCATGCCCGTAGAACTCCATCCTGTAAATGTTCAAGGAACGGAGCCCCGCAGGGCTTTCCATACAACCTCGGTTAGTCAACAGCGTTCGACCACTCACACTTGCCAATGTGTTCTTACGCGATGCTCCTTCTTTGCGGTCATGGGAGTCGGCTTTCCGTTGTTCAATTTTCCCCTGACGTTATCATTGGTTGGCATGCGGAAGGCGGGCGTGCGTCGTGCTTGCTATATCCCCAGATAGCTAAGGAAATGGCCAGGGTAATGGTAGGGTAAATTCGCTCGGACTTGTTCGAAATCATGGTCGAGTAGCGTTTAATAGTGCGGTTGCTGCGGAAGAAGCGGGATATCGAGTGGCAGGAAATTGTCCGTAAGATTAAGTCGCCATCGGTGTAGCCAGACAGAAGGCCGAAGGGGACGGTAAACATCGGGAGAAGTAGAACACTCCATATTATGTAGATGATGCCTCGCAGAACCATACTGTTGTTGATGGCCTGCCTACTGTTACCTTCTGAAATTAGGGCCATCGATTTTTCCGCCCTCGTTGTCTCCGTGCTTGACGGTGATACGATCGAAGTCCTCCACCGCCGACACCCCGAATGGATCCGTCTGAGTGGCATCGACTGTCCAGAGAAAGGTCAGCAGTATGGCCATCAAGCCAAGCAGGCCACGTCCGAGATGGTATTGGGGAAAGAAGTTCTCATCCAGACGCACGGCCACGATAGGTCAGGGCGGACCCTGGCCGAGGTACGCCTGCCCGATGGGACCCACGTGAACCACACGCTGGTCAAAAACGGCTGGTGTTGGTGGTATCGAATAAATGCCCCGAGGAACCCAGAATTAGCGCGGCTCGAACAGCAGGCACTAGAAGCAAAGCAGGGCTTATGGGGGAGTCAGAGTCATATACCGCCGTGGGAATGGAGAAAACGGACGCGATAGGGGAGGCCGTCTGGAGCGAGGTAGCTAAGGATGGTCTTACTGCCGGGCTGAACAACTAGGGGACTCCACTGTATTCATGACATTGCCAGCATGCACAATTACTTTGTGGCCTAGTCACAGCCCCCAGGGGCATTAGCCGGTGCGACACTAAGTGTCAAAAGAAATAGTTCCCAGTGATCGGTTTGTGAATCTTCGTCTTTCCCCCTACAATCACTCCTCATCGGTAGACGTGAGAGAGGCACATGTTCATTCGGCGAATCGTCCTAGTCCTGCTTGTCCTGAACTATAGTGTGGGACTTGCCCAGGCGGAATGGGAGGAAATCACTGGGTCAGATAAGGTCACGGTCTATATTGATCCCACTACCCATCGTATCGACAAGCAGAGTGGGTTGGTGGAGATGTGGATCTTGTACGATTCCTCCACTGTGACCAAGTTGTCTGAGCAGTCGTCGTTCCTGTCGTTCAGGAGTTACATACAGTATGACTGCAATGAAGAACGAGTACGGTCTCTTCGATCATCATACTTCGAAGGCCACATGGCCGATGGGAAGGTGGTCTTTTCCAGTTCCAGTGAAGGACAGTGGTATCCTGTTGCACCTGGTTCTATCGGTGAGACTCTTTGGGAGTTGGCGTGTAGTATTGCCAAGACTTGAACAGTGCCGTGATGAATGAGCCTGCATAGCTTGAATGGGTTGTGGAAACGCTCCTAAACCGCTTCTCGGCTTGCACAAACATTTCCGTTGCATCTCTTTTGTACACATCGCATACGTCCGAGCCCTTCATACGAGCTGTGCTAATTCACATGCACGTCACGAAAGGTGGGGGTCTATCCATCCTCATTTGCATTGTGACCTAGTCCACCTTGTGTGGGCTTAAAAGCGCATGCACCATTGGACTGTGGGCAAATATGGAACTATCGAGCATCCTCCTGGGCGCGAGGGTCCTTCGCTCGCGCCAATGCTTCATCATAGTAAGCATTACGTCGGGTTGACACAAAGTCCTTCCAAGTTCCAATGCCCCGCTGCCACCACCGGCGTTCGGTTCTCCAGCCATCAGATGGCCCTAGAGGCTGTCTCACTGTGAAACCAAGAGCCACCGAGAGCTCGGGAGCTTCCCCGCGAGTGATCTGCGCCTTAACCTTACTTAGGCGTGCCTGTCCTGTTACATGCTTATCTTGGCGAGTTGGCGATGCTCAAGGGCCACTGGCGCGGACCCTATTTCTCCCCTCGGCCTGACCAGACGGCCGATAGCCAGGCGAGCATGGAACCGATCCCAGTTCCCGTACCGTTTTCTCCCTCGTCGTAGCTGTCCGCCTACACCTCTCAATCCAACGCTCCGGCGCCGATCTGGAACATCTTCGAGCCAAAATCCTGTGCGAGTTGGTTTGCTTCGATGAAAACGACTTCGGAGCTTTGTGGACTGGCATGCCGGATATCGAGTTTACGACGGGTGCGAAAACTGAACTGTGGAATGCCACCAACGGTTTCCCAGTCATGGTGCTCGCAATTCTCAATGCTCTGATCGAGATGGGTTGCGAAGGTCCTGTTACTTCGGAAACCATGCACGCCGCATGTGATCGTGCTTATCCGACGCTACGTGACAAGCTTGACACTCTTTGGTTAGACTGTCCTCCACCATGCCAGGATCTGCTTCGCAGAGTACAAGAGCAAGGCGAACTTACCCGTACTGGCATTCCGAATGCGGTGCTGATGTTTTGCTCGGACGGGGTTTCGTGTGCCAGATACCTCTGCCTTCAGCAAAGGATATTACTGTTGTTGTCGATCAAACGCAGGATTTCACCCTAAATTCACCCTGACCCATCAGCTCTGACCCGAGTACAACGGAACTAGTTTTGCGGGGTCCCCATACTTCCTCCTCGGCGTAGCTGTCCTCCTACAGTGCAGCTCCAACGCTCTGGGCATGCACACGCCGATCTGCTTGATTTTTCAATCCCCGATGATCTGACTCGCTCGGCATGAGGGTTGCTCCACCCGGTGTGTGTCCACGAATCACCGTGAAGGGGAGGCCCCGTGGAGGTTGTCTCATTCATCCTGTTCTTGCTCTTCGCACTGTTTGCCTTAATGGTGGTGGGCTTTGTCCTCTACCTCTCGCTGTCCGGCGCGCTCGAGAGTGTGCATCTGAGACCGTTCCGGTTCGCGTTGTATATCCTCTTGCTTATCACGGCGATGACCGGAGGGATCACGCTGATCCAGCATTCCTTCGAAGCGGGTGCGACAACCGTCCTTGAAGCGGACCAGAATAGTCAACTTTTCTCATCTCGGGTAACTGTGCGCACGGCGCATCTTGCACAGGAGTGACCCATGAAGTATGAACTCACCCTCATTCTCTCACGCATCGCATGGTGCCGGGACCAGCAACAACTCCATACGCTCACGGAGGATGACCGTGCAGGTTGGCGGGCAGAGGAAGCTGGCCTTCGGGATGCTTTGGGCTTGAGAGATCGTAGGGACGTCATGAAAGAGGAACATGCGTCGCAGTGGAGACGCTATCAATGCGGTCTCGAGGATGGACGAGTCCTCCTCCGCATTGACTGTCTACCTCCGGTGGCAAGTCCCATACAGAGGGACCGCACCCAGCCATGTCCACGATTCAACTTTGGTGGGGATAGGAAGCACGGTTGAAGCTGCCGGGTTCCTCCGAACCTTCATCCCTAGGAGGCCCGTGGGCCGCTGTCACCCGGTCCCACACCCGTAAACCGCTTGCAGGCGGAAGGTCTGCAGACCGAGTTCCCCCCGTTTGAAGCACTCGTTGTCGTTAAACTGCACGCACTCAAAATTGCCTGTTCCTGGTTGATGCGAAAGACCTGAGGACGTACATAGAGCTTTTTTCTGATTGCCTCACTCATGTTTTCTCCTTTGGCCATTCTCAAACAACAAGGGGCCGTCAGTGAGCTGTGTTAGATGAGTTGGATAAGGATCTACTTCCTATTCTGGCCTGTCAAGGCACCAAGATGTAGCTTTTAGCGTCCATTATGCGCGACCATCCAAACTTTGCATCGGCTGATTCATAGTCGGTGCGCCATTTTGGTGTACACTATTTTGCATGGGTGCAAGCGGGAACGGCTGGGACGGGGCGACTGCCGGAAGCGCAATCTGATGCGGGGGCTTGCACCTCCTCCAATGCCTCGCACCAGAGCCCCATTCAGGCCCTAGCCCCCTCCCTCCTCTGAACTACTTCCTTTAGATCTGGTCCCATTCGGAGTTGCCGATAGCCTTTTCAAAGAGAGGTGCGGCAAATGACCTGCGGCCCCTGAGACAAATCTTCCCGCATCCCTGATCCCCTACTTCTGAGGTAATACTTTCTGGTCTATCGCGGGGCGGCAGTGCTCGGTATCCTTTCACTAGAGGCGACGCATCCCACGGCCACACAAAGGAGGATGATGATGACCTGTTCACGCTGCTCGGGGCTCATGCTAGAAGAGCTGATGTTAGACATTGAAGGGGGGTTTGGAGAGATGTGGACCAAGAGCCGGCGTTGTGTGAATTGTGGCCATATCCATGACGCAGTGATGGAGCGGAATGGTCCAGCACACACGAAGAAGAGCTTGGCGTATGCATCCAGCAAACTGGAATCTCAAGAAGACGACGCCCATCTTGGTGTGGAGTCATACGTGGAGTCCTACTATCAGAAGGCAGCCTAATGAGGTGGTGAAGAATCACTATACGATGAGGGGGTCATGCTGGAAGAGCGGTCGGTCATAACTGAGGGGATGGTCCCAGTCTGCTGGCCCGTCACCTTTGGGTCGTTAGGCAGTCGGCACTTTCTCAGCAAGGGCATGATTCTCATGGTGACGGCATCACGGTTCCATGTCGCCGGCACGATGCCAGTAGAGGTGGGGATGCGGCTGCATCTGTGGGTCAGTCCCCCAGCCAAGCTAGCAGGACCCCTATGCATCAGAGCAACCGTGGTGTGGGTTCAGGGGCACGAGTTCGGGTTGGACTTCTATTTTATCGGAGTAGATGACCAGCAGTGGCTTCTAGATTTTCTGGCGAGTCCACACATCAGTCTTTGTTCTATCAGGCAAAGTAGCGTGGCATGAGATCAATGAAAGGTACGGTAGGAGGTGCCAATGAACCCCACACGACCAACAGTGTATCCCCGATCCGTTGGGAATCTGGCCTTGAAAGAGGGTGTCGAGCCGCAGGTAGGGCTCGACTCGGCTCTTGATGACTTAGCTGATTCCAGCCGCGACGACTTGTCTCCCGCCATAGGGATTCTCGTTGGTATCGGTCTCTCAGCCTTACTATGGGGGCTTATTACTTTATTTATCTATAGGAGTTTGTGACCCGAGGTGACCGTACTTTTATACCAGGCCTAGAACGACTGCACGATGACGAAGTGGTGAAGCCAAGCGGTTCACGTCCGGGGATGACCTGCTGCAAGTGATCCAGACGGCAACGGCCTGGGTTGGGCCGAATGAGAAAGATCGCCAATTGGACGATGAGATTGTTGACCAAATCTCCCCGCGCCGCTCCACGACTGCTGCACCCCGAAAACACCTGCCCCAAAGCCTCTTGTTAGAATCAAATCTCGCGTTTGAGTGATTCACGATTGCTGCTTATGACTCCGATCTTCAAGGCCCCATTGAACTAAGCGGCCGGCGGTAGCGACCCCTCAGCTCGGCCGCTTCCACCTTCCAGGAGCGCATCCAACAAATGCTCCATCCGATTTGCTTCCCGGGCTTGGAGCCGTTTAAAGACTAGACCAAACTCCAGCCCCTTGACCCATTTCACGGTCGCCTGCTCAATGAACAGCGGCTGCTCGGAAGTCGGGACAGCAATCCGCACACTCAGGGTCTCACCCGCGATTACGGGGTCATTTCCGAGGATCCGACACCCAGACCGCGATAATTCCTGTACAACCCCATCGCCAGCCGAGTTTTGCCCTCGATAGATCATTGAAATTGGCACAGGGAACCCTGAGTAGACCCGGAGCGCAAACCGCTTATTTACGAACTTCTTCGCCGCCTTTTTCTCCGGTGCGAGTCTCTTCACAGAGTGAGCGTTGTCATCGATGTAGCCTTGACGTTCGCACCATCGGAGCAAGCCGCTGAGCACCGATAAATGTATAAGGATCGTCGCCAGCCCCAACTTGCGAATGTTCAACAGGTGTGCCTTATACCTGCGCCCATCAGCCTTCGTAATGGCATCAACTGGTTTGTCTCCTCCGATCACTTTCAAGAACTTGACGAACTCGGACCGAGCCATATCTGAGGAACGCCGTGCAGGGGGATTCTCTTTAAAGTATTGCTCCACGGCGACAGAGAACAGCGGACCCGTGGACGTCTTCGGCTTGACAACTCCCGGCGGCGTAACCGAAGCCACTGAGCCATTGAGTACTGCCGCCGTGGGCCGTTGGATGGATGAATCCTTTCCATTCCATCTCTTGATTTCCGTTCTGAGGTATTCTTGTTGAACCACGAGGAGCCGACGACACAGCCGTCCAAAGTCCGCGCCTTGCTGATCCATCGCAGGCAGACCCGCCGCTTTGATTAGTTTTGCAGCCTCAAGCTGGATCCGCCGGTAGTCGCAGGCGTGTAGATCGTCCGCGATTTCCTCCAGTGTATCGACCAACAGCGCAGCCGGTCCGTCAGTGAAAAGCGGTCCTTGAGTGGCGCGGTAGTCTTCGGCTTCGTCGAGAAGATGGTCAAGCCAGTGGAGGACCAGTGCTTCACGCTGTTCTTCCGTCATATGATCACCATTCTTGCTGAGTGCCTGGAACAACTATTATATCCGGGCATCCCACCTTGGCCGACTTTGTCCAGAGGTTCCGGATTCCTTCACACTTTCGGCCTGTACTCCAAGAGTGGCCGTAGAGCATTGGGAATACTACTGTGCCACGATAAGACATGCTTGACGAGCTGGGAGTTCTGGCAAGGACCAGATTTTTAGCCCTCCGGGATGATGTCAAGGGCGGCTTCACTTTTAGCCATGCCGAAGGTCGACCGCTATAGCTTCCGCTTTCAAGGAGCGCATCCAGCAGATATTGCAGTCGATCGGCCTCTCGCGGGGGAAGCCGTTTGAAGGCTAGGTCACACTCTAATCCCTTGACCCATTGCACGGTCGCCCGCCCAATGAACATTGGCTGCTGAGAGGTCACAAGGATCCGACATCCCACTCGGGATAACTCCTGCACAATCGCTCGACCGGTGGAGACTTGACCGAGATAGGTCATCGAGATTTGCATAGGGAACCGTGAATAGGTCCGGAGCGCAAACCGCTTGTTTGGTTTCTTCATAGTGACTTATCAGCAAGGGAATAGAAGTACTGCTGAATAAAATATAGCAGAGCGGGGGCATTCCGGCTCCGGTGCCTAGGGGATGGACCAAAGAGTCTGCCCAGCCAAGAGGTTCAGCAGGAATTATTTCGGCAGGGATGTCGGGTCTTCTCGGTGGTGCTGAATTCGGGATCTGTGTCTAAGTGATTCCTTAGAGCGGCGCAGATACGACCAAACTCGGCAATGAGGTCTTCCGGGGGATTTGCCATTGGCATAGGACAGTGTAGGACAATCTATCATGTTATAGGACAATCCCTACCAGGAAGAACCTCTGCGGACTTTGTCAAGAAAAACTATGTCTCTCAAGATCGCGTCCTAGCTTCAGTCCATTACAATGAGTCGCTTGTGCTTCGAACAGGTCGCTCCTTCCACACGGACAGCAGGAATTTGCAGGTCTCAGGTCGTTGCTACAATCGCAGGCAAACTGGTCACCTTGCGCTTTCCTCATCCCACTTTCTAGAATGGGCTTTCCCTGCGAGGCTTCATGCTTTTCTCGAATCGGTCTCATCGCTTCCCCATCTGTTGCCCTGTGACATACCGAGTAGGATTGCGTGAAGGCCACGGTACTGTCTGGAATCTGTCGATGAAGGGATGGCATCTCGCCGGTGATGTGCCGTTGCATGTCGGACAGACATGCCTCTTGATGGTCCAATTGCCGAAGCAAGAAAGCCTCAGCGTGGTGGCTACGATCGTGCGGTGGGCCAGGGATTGGGACCAGGAGTATGGCCTAGAAAACGTGATGATGAATAAACAGACACAGACCCAATTGGATCAAGTCCTTACCCAACTCGAACAGACCTCCATCGAGCGCATCGAATGAGCCATGAGCCTCCCTAGGCCTTAGTTGCTGTGCTCCCGACGGGTGCGGCTTCACATTCACCGACTGCGCCGGCTGACCATTTTTTGCAGCGCCACTCTCTATAGGGTGCGCACCATCCATTCAGCCGAAGAACATTCATGAATTTCGGATTGCAAATCCACTTGCCGCTTTTAGCAGAGCTTTCAATTGGCTCGACAAACTGTCGAGGGGGAAGGTGCAACCATATCGAATGCGGGCAAATCATCGTATTGGACATTTGGCGTCGAAGGATTAAAATCTTTCAAAATATTCCGTTTACGCGAGTAGTATTTTATAACAAAGAAAACCTTTCTTGGACGGCAGCCGCTGGAGCCCCAATCTATACTGTGTCTTGCCCACGTCAGGAGAACGGTGGAGTATTTCCAAATATGAAGCTCCACTCATTGGTCTTCGGACTCGGCACGCGAGGCGTCGGGTGTAAAGACGGCTTTGGCATAGAAGGTAGACAAGGGGAAGAAGTATGGATTGCGGTAAACGATACGAACTACAGAGACAGTGAAGGTAGGTTAGTGATAAAGGTTAGTTGGAGGTAATGACCTGGTTGGTGGACTCTCGTCGTCTCGTCAAAAATTATCTGTCGTGAAGCAAAAGAGCCGAACTAACAAGATAAAACCCAGCGAGGCTGCGAACGGTTATTCTTGTTCTAGAAAGGAAAATTACCATGACGATCGAACAAGTAGGCCAACAAGGCAGCCTCGAACTCTATCGATCCATGAGCTCCGGCACAGAGGGAAAGCCTCGCTTGCTCAGCGCAATGACTAATTCCAGATGAGGATTTCGCACCTCAATGGCTGGGCATTTCGTGTAGAACTCCGCCACGTCGTGCTTTAACACCGAGACGATTGCGTCGAGAACTTTCGGATGCATGTTTATCTATACTCTCTTGTAATAGCCGGCAGATGAGAAACGCAGCGTGAGCAGGTATCCGCTGCACCCGTCCTCGCGGAGAGGATTATCTGCCCTGTGTCACTGACACACCACCTATGTGACCTTGGCCGGTGATGGTACCGCGTGCACCTCCTTTTCTAACTCGTTCATAACCGACAACGCTCGAGTCAACTTGTCGCTCAGGGTCGGTGTCAGCAGATGGGCGCCTGCAAGGGCGACGCGACTGTCTATCAAATGACTGATAACCTGCCAGATCATGCGTTTGGCAATGGCTGGATCACTGGTGGTATGCATCTGACGTCCTCCTGTAAAGGTTACCCTGTCCTGGTTGAGTCCGGAAGAAGGCAATATTGCACTCTCGAATTGCCTACCTCACGCCGCCAACCTGACATTGGTTTTTGGTCCACGGGACACGTCGTGATCCCGATGGTCCGGTCCGCCAGAGGAGAGCGCCAAGACCTTGCCCTGTTGTTGAGCTAGGCGATTTCGCTCAATCGTTGGGTCATGGGTATGGCTGCAATTCACACAACGCCAGCTGGTGGCCCACATTTCTCCAAAGCCCCCTTCCATGTCTAACGACAAGTGTTCTAGCATGAACCCAGAGCAGCGGGAGCAAGTCATGATCGCCTCCTTCTTGGAATTAGTGCGCTCATGAGCTAAGGATACGAGGTGGCTGGGCCTGGGCCAAGACCAAAACGAGGTACTTCTGAAGGGGGGTGTCAGGTGTAGAAGTAAGGATTGAAGGGACCGAGGTTAGCCAGGCGCTATGCTACGGCGTGAGACAGGCAGACGCTGGCGCGTGCACCTCAGCGCAGCGAAATCTCAATATTTTTGGAAGAAAAATAACTCCTAATCGCTCCCCCACAACCAGTCATAGAAATCCATAGCAACCCTTTTGGGTCGATGGTCATTGAGTCGAGTAGACCATGCCAATATGTAACTTCGCTCCTTCTTTAGCGAATCGTGCATAAACGCCAGTGAGGTCTTTGTTGTCGGGTGGGCATCGCTTCCGCAGGATCTGTCGGGTCTGGGCCATGGGTTTTTAAATGCTGAAATTTGTGCAGACAGCTCTCAGAACAAATGCGAAATTGGAATCAAAAACTGCAGCAGGCGAGGCGAGTCAGACAAGACTTTCCAGCTATGACGGACAGCCTGATGGTTTTGAACTATCCTGGTTGGGTTTGTTGTCTTTTTCAAGTGCGCGTCTTGCCGTCGCCAGATTGTCATTGGCTTTATCATAGTAGCGCGGAGAGAGCTCAATGGCCTTCTTGAAGCAGGCGATGGCCTGTCTGGCTTTGCCATTGCTCAAATAGAAGACTCCAAGCTTGTTATACGCTTCTTCTTCGCTGCCCCCCTTTCTGAAAGATTCTAAGGCGTCATGGTCGCGGTTCAGTTTTGCCAACGCGAGTCCTAGATTATTATAAATCTTCTGCTGGCCTGAACCAGTGCGCAGAGCTTGTCGAAAGGATCTGGCGGCATCCTCATAGCGCCCAAGTAAATAGTAGGAAAGGCCGGCATTATTGAGGAGCCGAGCTTCATGGGGCCGAATACGTAGGCCCTGCTCGTATTCGGCGAGAGCGTCCTGATGCCGTTTTTGCCGGTCTAACAGCATCCCGAGAAAATTACGCGTTTGCCAGCGGTCCGGTTGCAATGTAATCGCTTTCCGAAACGACTCCTCCGCCTCGTCTTCTTTGCCCATCCGGAAATATGCTTCGCCGGTTCCTTCGTGCGCAAGGGCGTCGCGATCGTCTCGTTTGAGGACTTCTTGAAAATGTTGAAGTGCGTCCTCAGGCAGCCCTTTCTTCAGAAACATGTCTCCGATTTTATAGTGAAGGCGAAAGAGGGTGGGGTCCGCATCAACGGCTTTCTGATATTGCACGATGGCCATGGCGGGATTGCCTTGCTGAAGATACTGATCCCCCAATAGTTGGAGTTCTTTCGGCGACATCTCTTTCGAATCGTTGTTAATCTCATTTTCAGACGGGGCAAGGCCAGCCTTTTGGCGATCGAGGACTTGCTGGTATTCCCCTGGATTGTAGGTGACTTGTTTCTTCTCGCCTGCGCAGCTCGAGAGTGAAAAGACGAGAAGAAGGAGACTTAGGCCTAATGACAATGTGACTTTCTCTGGTTGCATGGTACGGCTCCTATCCCTCGATGTGGTTGGAGCTTACTCAGGTGTTTAGGCTGAAGGTTATGAATTTTCTCGCACCCTAACAGCCTTCTATCCACTTGAATCATGCTCTCTTCTCGATGCTCATATTGAAAGAGGGCTCCTATTCTGTAAAGCGTTTTCACCGTTTGTGCGGGCCAACAGCCCTTGGTACGTCCTTCTAAAGAGAGCCCTATACCCCCCTTCCGGATAGCTAGGCAGGTTGGAGACCTCGTGAGATAAGCGAAAGCATGACGCAGCACTCACCTCAAGCCAGTGTCGAACGGCGTCAGTCTCAAATTATTTATTATCTATAACGGAGGTGTCAGATGGTGAAGCACGTTGTTCGGTTCATGCGGGAAGAGGAAGGGGCGACGGCAGTGGAGTATGGCCTGATGGTGGCCT
>Ga0105248_10002461_pt1 | contig 20584 bp, 14 predicted proteins | sample KBSS34metaG_FD_81524 | JGI IMG/M metagenome (GOLD analysis project Ga0105248, IMG submission 81524) | Switchgrass rhizosphere microbial communities from Kellogg Biological Station, Michigan, USA - KBS S3-4 metaG | ecosystem: Host-associated > Plants > Roots > Rhizosphere > Soil | place...
AGAATCTTGTCCTGAATAATCCGGATCGGCTCCACCCCCGGCCGCAGCGGAGCAATCGCCGTCACCTCCTGCAGTGCATCCACACCAATCTGCTCAATCTCCAGCGTCACAGCATCCACGCCGGTAGCGAGCCGCCGCGCTGCCGCCACATCATCCCACTGGCCGACGACAACCTCATCCACCACAAAGCTCGCCGGACACCCTGCCTCCGGATCCATCACCCGCACCCGGTAGCCCATCGTCCGCGCCGCCATCGCCGTCATGCGGCCCAGCTGCCCGCCACCTAGAATCCCGATCAAACCGCCCGGCTCAATCACTCGCGAACTCACAGCGGCAGCTCCTGCCCCAGCACTTCCTCAGTCCGCGCCGTACGCCACGCCACGAGCTTTTCCGCCAGCCCGGCATCCGTCCCTGCCAGCATCGCCACGGCAAACAGCCCGGCATTCATCGCGCCGGCCCGGCCAATCGCAAACGTGCCCACCGGAATCCCCTTGGGCATCTGCACAATCGACAACAGCGAATCCATCCCCTGCAAACTCGTCGCCGGCACCGGCACGCCCAGCACAGGAACAATCGTCTTCGCCGCCAGCATCCCCGGCAGATGCGCCGCCCCGCCCGCCCCGGCGATGATCGCCTTCAAGCCACGCCCCTGCGCCTCCGCAGCATACGAAAACAGCAGATCTGGAGTTCGGTGCGCACTCACCACCCTCACCTCATGCGCCACCCCAAACTCCCGCAGCACCTCGACCGCCGCCTCCATCACGGCAAAGTCGCTTTTGCTGCCCATCACCACACCGATCAACACCCCATCGCTCATCCCGAAATTATAAGTCGGCACAAGCCAGCGGACCGGGCGGCCTTTTCTGCTCCCTGGTCCCCGGTCCCTGCTCCTTGCCTTCAATGTCTCTTGAAAGCCTCCATCGCCACCTCAAACACCGCAAACAAAACACTCACCGCCGCCATAAATCCTTTTGCCCGCTGCCAGTGCTGCTCATGGAGTTCCATCCGCCGCTCCAGCTCCCCCATCCGCCCCGCACTTCCATCCCCCACCAGCCCATTCATATGCGTCTTCAACACACTCAAATCGCTCAAAACCTGCGCCTCAAACTCATTCATCATCCGCATCCCCCCACCTCCAAGCCAAGGTCTAGCTTCATCGGCTAGTCCCTGGTCCCTAGTCCCTGCCTCTAAGACAACGGCAGATTCACCACCAGCTCCGCCGAAAACTCCGAGTAATTCGGCCCCCCAGCCTCAGTTGGCGTTCCATCAAACATCCGCACAAAGAAACGGTCCGACTCCGTAGACCTCGGAATATCAAAGGTCTCCACCGTCGACCGCATCACCAGATCGACATCGGTCCCTGTGCTTCCAGACTGCCCAAACGCAAAATCCCGCCGTCGCACCTCGAACCCGCCCCCCGTCGGAGGAGCAACGTTCGTATTCACCGTCACCGCCGTCGCCGAAATCCCCGTCACCGCCAGCCCATTCAGATTTGCAAGATACGTACGCGAAACCGCAGCGGGCAGCCACGCATCTGCCGGAACCGCCCTGCTCGTCCTCACCGAAAGATCGTTGGCCCAGTCATTCGAAAACGCAATCGCGTAACCCATCAGATCCGGCTGACTCGTCCGGTACTCCAGCTCCACCTGCCGCACCACCACCTGTGCGTTCAACCCGCCACCCTCCGCCACCGGCAGCGAAGGAGCCGTCAGCAGCAGTGCATCCCCGGGCCAGATATCCGCGCCCGTACTCAGCCCCAGCCCAAAATTCGTGCTCCGGTACTCCCCGCTCCATGCAGCACTCACGCTGCTCGCCGCCGTCACCAGCGCCAGCGCAGCATTCCGGCAATCCTGGCTGCTCCGCCCCGCCGGCTCCGTCACCGACCCCGTCCATACAGCGGTTGCCGGAGAGCCCGCGGCCACCAACGCTGCCTGACTCGCCGCATTCACCGCCCGGCCCACCGCTCGCCCGGTCGTCCGGTACAGCACCGTCACCCGCTCCCCCAGTACCGGCTGCAGCCCGGTGTAGAAGGTGAGCTGCCCGGTCCTAGTCAGGTAGCACTCGCCGCCATCCGCCAGGCTGCCGAGTCGCCGTGTCCTCGCCGAGCCGCCCGGCACCGTGCTTGTCACCCACGCCGTCCCCTGGCCCTTCAGAAAGAGGCTTTGCATCGTCCCGATCAGGTTCAGGCTGCTCGCCGCCGCTACGGTAAAGCTCCCCGGCAGATAGCCCACATCCCCGTCATACAGCACTACAGGCGTCCCGCCGACCCCATGCGAAAACTCCTGCACCTCCATCACCACATGCCCCGTCGCGACCACCCCGCCGCCGCCATAGAGTACCGACCCGGCGTCTCCGGTCGTCCGGTAGGCCTGCAGGTATCGCTCCACCTCAGGGCAATGCACCCGCACCCGTAGCGTGTACTGCAACGCCGGGTCGAGCGCCAGCGAAGCTCCCGCAATCGCCCCCTGCACTCGCGGCGCGACCGTCAGTGCACCCGTCCCCGCAGCTGCCGTCACTTCAAAACCGGCTACGCAGTTCGCCGCCAGCACAGAGCCCGAATACAACCCCGCCACCGTCCCTGCAGACCCCAGAGACAGGCTCACCCCAGCGGCCTCGAAGAGCAGCGTGCCCCCTGCCTCCACCTGATCGGCCCATACCAGCGCAGTCTGTCCATCGACACCAGTCCCGCCATTGAAGGTAAGCCCCCCGCCGGTCAGAGAAAAATAGATCGGACTGCCCACATATCCCCAGCGCCGTGTATCGATGGCCGGTTCCTCAAAGAGCTCATAGATCACCCGCTCGCTCGTCCTCGGGCCAAAAAACGGCTTCTCCCCAAGCCAGAAGCTCATGGCGATGCCGTCACCCTCCAGAAACTCCGTCACATACGCCACCGGCTCCTCGGCCCCGCATACCGTCACATCGTTCGCCAGCGCCCGTTCCACAGCAGGCGTAAGCGTCAGCGCCTCCAGCGCCAGCGTCCCATTCCCCTCAGCCAGCTCATGAACTGCTGTCCCCACCGGTGTCAGTTGCAGCACGCCACTCAGTGCCCGGTATGCAGCCCGTGCCTGCGTCGCCACCTGTCCCGCCAACCGGCTCCACTTTGCCCCTGCCTCCTGCGCAAAATGGCTTACCACCGTCGACAACGTCAGCCCGCTCGTCGAGAGGGAACTGAGCCCCGTCCGCGTCACCAGCCCCTGCAGCAGCCGTCCCGCTGAAACCCCCGCAGTCCCGACACTCGGCGGCAGCACTTGAGCATCGAGCTGCACCTCGTCGCTCACCGCGTCCAGCAGCCAGCGATACTTGGGCCCCGCCAGCCCCACCCCGGCAAACTCGGCCAGCGGAGAAACCGCCAGATACCCCGTGAAGTACACCGTCCCATCATCCCCAGCCACCAGCAGCGACTGGTTCCGCATCGGAGCAGCCAACGCAGAGCCCACCGGCAGCGTCACCCACAACCGGCACGTCGATGGCTCATTCAGCCGCCGCACCACCTTCAACGGCTGCACCCCATCCGACCATGTGTCCAGCACCGCCGTGTAATCCGTATTGTCGATAAGTATCTTCATCCCGCTCCCGCCGAACCAACGTGGGTGCCCCACGTCTCGCGTTTGAGACATGAGACCAGATCCGTGCCCGGCGCGAACCTTCCCGCGACCTCGACCTCCGGTTAGTCCCTAGTCCCTGATCCCTGCTCCCTAGATCAAGCTCCCCGGCCCCGGCAGATAGCTCCGGTAGCAAACCACCCGCTCCCCATCCAGCCCATCCGTCACTGGCAGCGCCCGGAAAGCCCCCGCCAGCATCACCCGCTCCAGCTTCCCGCCGCGCTTTTCATCCAGCGCACTCCGCATTTCCTCCGCGCTCCCCACTGCCTGCAATCGCGGATAGTGAAAGAACGCCCGCTCCCCCTGCCCACCCTCCAGCAGAAAAAGCCCCGACCACTCCTGAAAGAAACTCCCGCCCTCGCGGTCCACAAACCCAGCCAGCGGCTGCACCTTCATCCCCGTCACCGGAGCACCACCCGGCAGCGGCTCCGCCAGCGTCAGCCCCGGCAATCCCGTAGTCGCCACAGAAGCCACCCGGCTCACATTGAAGGTCACCCGCCGCACATAGTCCACATCTGTAATGCCTGCCCGCACATAAGCCGCCGACACCGGAGATCCCACAAATCCCAGCTGCCCCGCATAATCCACATCCACAGCCACCATCTGCCCTGCCGTGAACTTGGCCGCATCCGCAGAAGAAAGCAGCACCAGCGTCGAAGTCGACCCACTCTGGATCACCGATGCCGCAGCCGCCGTCCCCCCATCCGCCGAGAGTCCAGCCCCCGCTCCCGGCACCAGCAGATTCATGTGCTGTGAACCCGTAGCCAGTGCCATCGTCAGCTTCGTCCAGCTCCCAAAGCGCAGGCTTACCTGAGCCTCCACCGTCTCCCGCACCTGCTCCTGCACCCCCGCCGGTACTCCCGTGAGCACCGGAGCCACCCTGCTCCCGGCCGTCCGCTGAAAACCCTCGATCCACCCCAGCGAAACCCAGGGCGCAGGCGGCGCATCCACCGCAAACGCACCCTCCGCCGCCGCATCAAAGATCACCGGCACCCCGCCAGCCCGGTTCACAGGCGCAAAATATCCCCGCACCCGGCGCACCACAGGCGCCGGTGCCGCATAAAGACCAGTAGCCATCCAAATCCCCCAATTCCCGCTAACTTCGCTAGCTCCGCCAACCCCGCTACTCGCCGCTCTCCTCGTAGCTGTAAACCACCACCCGCACCGACCGCGTAAGCCGGTCCCGCAGCGCCACCACCGACCCAAATACCGGCTCATCCCAGAAGACATTCGTCAACATCGCCGCCGCCGGAGTCGCCGTGTAATTCAGCTTCGGCGTCTGCAAAGGAGTCAGCATCGCCACCAGCTCCCGGTCCATCTCCGTGAGCGCCCGCCCGCGGTCGAGGCCCCCAAAACTCTGCGTTCCCAGCGTCGAATACACAATCTCCGCTTCTTCGGCCACCAGAGCGCTCGGCAGATCCGGGTCATACCCCAGCCCCAGCCACCGCAGCACAAAGACGTCCGGCGGCAACTGCGCAAAAGGTGCCTCCGCCTCCTCCACCACAATCCCCGGCCTTACCACCGCCCGCAACAACACCGTTCGCTCCGGATTGATCGCTGCCAACCGCCCCCGAAGCGCCACATAAAACGAATCCTTAGCATTCTGCATCCCCACCCCCAACTAATCCTTCGAACTCCACCCACCGGCTACTCCCTAGTCCCTGTTCCCTAAACAGCCTCTCCCCCTGCCTCCCGCAACAGCAGCCGGTACAGATACACCGACCCGACCGCCTCATTCGCCGCAATCGACTCGATCAGGTAGTCCTGCCCCGCCACCGTCACCGCCATCGTCATCGCAAACAGGCTCTTCGCAGAATCCACATCGAAGACATCCACCGCCTGCTGCACCCCTGTAGCCGAAACCAGCAGCTCCCACTTCGACTGCCCGCCCTCGTTCCAATCCGGCTTCAGCCGCCGCAGCACTACCGGAGAAACCACCACCTCCGCAAAGGTCGTCGCCACCAGCCCCAGCTGGCTTTGATCGGTTCCCGGATTCGACCCCGTCACCTTCAGCGTCGCCTCCGCTCCTGCCACTGTCCGCAACAGCGCATCGGCTAGCATCTGCGCCGCCCCATTCGGATTCCTGCTCGCCGTATCGCTCATCTCAACTCCTGGTTCCTAGTCCCTATTCCCTATTTCCTGGTCCCTGATCCAGGCTTTGCCGGCGTCCCCAGCGACGGGTCCATGTCGCTGGGGTGGTTATCCCAGCCTGCTCGCCACATAGGGCCGCAACAGCGTCTTCACCGTCTCGTCCAGCAGCGAACCCGAGAAATACTCCATCTGCAACGTATCCACACGAGACTTCGCCACATTCAGCGCCGGCTGAGCCTGCGCATTCCGCACAATCTGCGCGCACGCCGTCTTCACGTCGTCCCCAATCACCGCCAACCCCGCCGTATACGTCACATCGATCTCGTTGTACGGCAGCCCCAGCACATTCCACGGCAGCGTCAACTCGCCCGTGTCCACGGCATAATCCACCGTCGTCACATCGATCGCCGTCCACTGCCCCGGCAAAGAAAACGCCAGCACCGCATCGATCAGCGGTACCTCCGTCGCCTCGCCCCGCCGCACAATCCCGTACCGCGCCTGGATCGAGAGCAGTGGACTCGTCGCCGATCCCAGTGGGGCCAGCGGCAGATAACTCAACACCGCCGTCTGCGCTCCACTCACCAGCCGCAGCCGCTCCTGGTACTGCACCACATTCAAATCCGGCCGCCGGCAATACGAATTGATCAACGCCGTAGCCGCCGTCACCCAATCCGGAGTCGTTCCCGCTGGCAACCCATAATTCGCATAATCCGCCGGCAATAAGTAAGCCATCTCATCCCCTCTTTTCCAATCCCAACATTTGGGTGTCCCACGTCTCGAACCTGAGACGTGGGTTCCCAACCGACCAGCCAGATCTAAAGAGTCGAGAGAACGGCTAGTCCCTATTCCCTGGTCCCTGGTCCCTGCCCTGCCCTGCCGGGGTCCCCGGCGACGGGTCCTTGTTGCTGGGGTGGCTATCGATCCACCAGCACCTGATAGTGCGCATAACTCGCGCCCTTCACCACCACCGCTCCAAACTTCACCGCCACATACTGCTGCGCCAGCGAATTCGGCCGTCCCAGCTCAAAGATCCGCGGAGTCGGATCGCCCAGCCAGTGGTACTCGATCAGATCCTCCGTCACGATGTATGCCGGCAGCACAGCCGTCCCCGAGCCCGGAGTCCCCGTATAGCTCAAACTCCAATCCGGAATCAGCGGCAGATCCCCCGCCTGCGTCGCCAGCATCTTCACCCGAACGCCGCCAGTGATCGACTCCGTGTTCAACACCACGTTGAACTCCGCCTTCATCTCGCGGTCGATCAGGTCCAGCAGCACAGGATTGGCATAGATCGCCGTCGGCCTCACCGCAAAGCCATTGCTCGCCACCATCTGCGCCACCGCCGACTTCAACCCATCCACAATCGAGGCCGAAGTGCCGATCGTCGTCGTCTGGCCACCCGCCGCGATCTGCCCGGCCACGCCGAAATACTGAGTCGTCGTCGGAGCGCTCAGGCTCGTGTCGTTGCCATTCCACAACGCCACATCGTGCTCCACCATCAGCCCACTGACGGTGTCGGCAAGATCCTTCGCCTGTAGGTAAGCAAACTGCTGTTGCTGCTGGCCCAGCTCCACATCGAACAGGTTGTAGTTGATCTGCGAAACCAGCGCCTTCAGCGGAACGGAACGTTCCACCCGCGTCGGCGAAACCACCGTGGGCACAATGCTCCGCGGATTCACAAAGCCTGCCGAACCCGGATTGGGCAGCGCCGTCTCCTCAAAAAACCGCGAAGGATGCCCCGTCGCCGGCACCTGCTTGATCCGCTGACCAAACGGGCTCGAACGCCGGCAAATGTCAAAAATCTCCGTCTGGTACAACGGAACCTCGGTCGCTCCAGGTCCGATATAGTCAGCCGCCGCATGTATATCCGCAAATCGTACGTCCATCGTCTCCTATTTCCTTCTGCCCAAATCCCCGGGCCAGGTCCGTATTTCCGCAACTTCTCATCACTGAAAACAAAAGGCCTCCGCAGCCAAAGCCGCAGAAGCCCCTCCTTTCCAATCTCCACCAGCCCGGGTGCCCCACCTTCAACGCAGTTTCATCGCGTTTAAGGTGGGTCCTGATTCGTGCAAAGCACGAACCCTACCCCCCGCCGGGGTCCCCAGCGACGGGTCCATGTCGCTGGGGTGGCTACTCCCCGGGGTCCCCACGGACAGGTCTACGTCCGTGGGGCGTTACTCCCTGCCAATCGCCCCCACCCGCCGCAACTGACTCTTCACCGCAATCCGCTGCTCCAGACTCAATCCACTCAGCGCAGCATCCAACTGGCGAACATCCACCACGCCCTCGCCAATCCCATGCTTGGCCAGCATCTCCGCCGTAGCCGTAGGCAAAGTCCTCCGCAAAGGCTGCAAAGCCTTCGGCAGCTCGACCGCAGTGGCAGCTCTCACCTGCGCCAGCTCCGACTCCACCTCCGCCAATCGGGCAGCCAGCTCCTCTTCCCGCCGCGTCGTCTCCACAGTCGCTGAAATCCGCTCCACCGCTCCACTCAAAAACCGCTGCCGCTCCTCAACCACGGCCAGCGTCCTCTCCAGCAAAGAAGCAGCCGACTCCAGCCGCCCCATCAACTCACCCGTCATCTCCATCCCATCCTCCATAGCAAATCTCAACTAGCCTTCCTAACTCCGCTATCTCCGCCAGCCCCGCTAACTCCGCTCAGCCGAAAACTCGTCCCCCGATAAGCCGCCTTCTCCCGCAGCAGAATCGCAGCCCCGGTAAACGTCGCCTTGGTCAGCTTCCACACCTCCGCCCGCATATCCGCCACCTGCGCATCCGCCAGCTCATAACTCATCCCCATCGCCTCTGGAGCCCCGCCTCGAATCGCCTCCATCGCCTCCGGAAAATCCCGCCCATACAGATACCCGCGGACCGTCAGCCGCCGCCCCACCACATCCGCCTCCGTAATCAGGCCGATCTTCCGCTTCGCATCATGCCCATCCCATCCCGGCCGGTAATCCACCGCCATGCCCAACAAAGAAGGCAGCGCCGCCTCCGCCGCCTCCCGCGTTAACAACACCCGATGCCCCCTCGCCCCCGAAGGAGCCCGATCGCTGGCTGCATCCACCAGCGTCAACACCCCCTCAAAGTCCACCCGGTTCGGATGACCCTTCACCGGAGGAAACCGAACAGCCATAGCATCCACTCGCATACACTCTCCCCGAAAATAGGGCGCCAGCCCACAGCACCCGACTCCGCAATCCGCAATCACTGCTCTCTGTTATCTGTCCGCTGGTCCCTGTAGCGGCCCCAGCCCCCGCATACCCCGCACCTCATCCACCGTGTACACCCCCGCCTTCAGCAACTGCACCTGGATCGCCAGCTCCGTCTCCTCATCCCGCGCGCTCAGGTCATTGAACACAAACTCAAACTCCCGCCACCCAATGCACTTCGAAAACAGATCGCGGCTGATGTGCTCCGCAATCCGCTTCGCCAGCGGCTCGATCGCCCCCCGGAACGCCTCATCCGCCAGTTCCGAAGCAGTCGCCCGGTTCACATCTCCCTCCAGGCCGAGCAGCAGTGGCGGTAGCCCAAACGCATTCGCCACCATGCGAATCAAAAACCGCTGCCACTCCAGCCGCAGATCCGCATCCGTCCCCTGAGCAAACCGAAGCACCTCCGGCTTCTGCTCCGTCGAAATCAGCGGCACCCGCCCCGTCCCCTCGATCTCGTCCTGCCACCACCGGATCATCCGCTCATGCTGGCTCGGCGTCGCCTCATTCAGCCACAGCGCATACTGCACCACCGAATTCGCCGCCAGCTTCCCCGCAAACCGGTGCGCGCTCAGGAACTGGTTCACCGTCTCAAACGCCACCTCCAGCGGCCCCAATCCAAAAGGCGTAAACGTCCGCGGATTCATCCGCACATACATCAACTGGTCATCGCGAAGATCAACAGTCTGATCCCTGATCCCTGATCCCTGGTCCCTCACGCTCTGCGAGTATCGCGGAGCGTCGGCACTCCCATCCCACTGCGCATTCACCCGCACCGTCGCCCCATCCACAGCCCAAAGCTGCGCTGGGGCGTCTGGATCGCCCGTAGCCTCCATCTCCACAGCGCCATAGCCCCCCGTCAGCGCATCCTCGATCACCTGCTCCATCAGCGTCCGAAAACTGTCCGCAGGGTTCGGCTCCTCCAGCACCCGCCGTAAGGCACTCAGTCTGGACGAGGTATCCTGCAGATCACCCGGCGCACACCCCCGCCGCACCCTGACCTGCCAGTCCATAGCGACAATGCGGTCCTTGATCACATTGATCGCCCGCCGCACCACCGGAGTCTCCGCAAACCGCCGCAGATTCGCCGGCGTAGCCTTCGGCATCGCATTCCCCACCCCGCCATACGACGTCAGAATCGAAGGCAAAGCCAGAGTCCGTCGCTTCGCCAACTCCCCGGCGGCATCCACCCCCGCCGCTTCCGTCCGCCCCCGCCGCCAAACCGCCCTCACCCGCTCCGCAACACCCACAGCCGCCCCCTCCATGCACCAATTCCGCCCAAAACAAAAGAGGCACAGCCCCCAGGCCATGCCCCTCAATCCATCTCTACAGTCTTTGGGTGCCCCACATCTCGATTTTGAGATGTGGGAATCTTCCTAACCTTTCCTAACTCCGCCAACTCCGCTAACTTGCTAGCCCAACTAAACCCCAATCTCCCGCCGAGCCGTCTCCGCCACCCGTCTCATATCCGCAGTCGTCACCACCCGAATCCGATGCCCCTCCATCGTCTCCACAGCAAACCGGTAAGCCTCCACCCGCTCCGAGTCACTATCTGTTCTTTGTTCTCTGTCTGCCGTTCTCTGTCTGCTGTTCTCTGATCCCTGATCCCTGATCCCTGACCCCTGCCTTACCGGCTCCACCACCGCCGTCAACTCCAACGAAGCCCGCTCCACCCGCTCCACCCCGGCCCGCAGCGAAGCCTCCGAAAACGCCAGCACCTTTGCCATCTCCAGCCCCACTCCCGAAGAAGCCTCCAGCGAAACCGCCTGAAACATCCGCACCAGGCTCGCCCCAGCCAGCCCACCATCCACCCTGTACCCACAATCCAGCCGCAACGGATCACCCACCCGTGTGTACTCCGAGGCCGCAATCCGCTTCCGCATCAAATCCCAAACCCCCGCCCGCTCAAACTCCGACCGCATCTGCGCCTGTATTGCCGCCCTTCCGGCAAGCCGCGAAACCCGCTCCCGCCGCTGCGGCTCCACATACATCCGCATCAGCTCCTCCACGCCCGCCTCCATGCTCTCCACCAGAAACGCCTTGGCCCGCGTAATCTGCACGCAGTTCGAAAACGAATCCTCCAGAACATGCATCAGATTGCCTTTCGGCTCCTCGGCAAACCGCCTCCGCAGTTCTCCCTCCAACCCCTCCAGCATCCCCGTATCGGCCTCCGGATCGAGACACCGCACCCGCCGCCAGTCCGCCGTAAACTTCACCGAAGCCACCCGCCCCGCAGGCTCACGCAAAATCACCCCAACATGCACGTACTCATTCCGCACCGGGTCCGGCACATATCGCACCAGGAAAAACTCGCACTCGCGCCGCTCAGCCATAAAACCTCAAGGACTAGGGGTAGGGAACAGGGAGTAACAAAACAACGTGTTTCACCAGCGTTTCGATCCAACCCGGCTTTGCTGATCCCTGTTCGCTGACCCTTGTTCCCTCTCATCCTACCCCCGACCAACCGCCACCCCACCCCTAAACCACCAATCTTTTCCCCACCTCAACCCATTTCGGAAATGGCGCTCTCTCCGAGCAGCCAAACCCCTCGATCGCCTCTCGAATCCGCCCCCGCCGCTCCAGCAGCCCTTCCACCAGCCGCTCCATATCCCCCAGGTCGCCCCCATACCACTCCGGCGGAATCTCCTCCGCCGCCCGCCACACCACCGCCTCGTCCATCCGCTCCAGCCGCGTCAGCCACGGCTCAAAACTCTCCCACCCCGTCACATCCCTGTACACCGCATTCCGCGGATAAACTCCCCGCAGTGGAGCACCCTCCAGCCGCCAGTCCCCGGCATGAAAGCAATACCCTTGGTCGATGAAGCACGCCGAGTACCGCCGCTCCCGCGCCTTCCGCACAAACACCGCCTGCCGCCCATTCATATTCCCCGTCCACTTATCCAGCGCCAGCATCCCGGCAAACTCCGCCAGGTTGCGGATCTCCACCAGCTGCTCTTCCGGCAGGTAATCCACTACCTGCCCCGGCATCAGCCCACCCACATACCGCGCCCCAAACTGCAACCCCGGCACGCATCGCATCCTCTCCTGCCCCAGGTCCACCTCCAGCTCCGGCGTGTTCTCGATCAGCCATGCCGAAACCTCCACCACCGCCGTCTGCGGCACCGTCACCCCCGCCGCCGCCGCCAGCCGGGTTGCCAGCATCTCATTCGCCAGCACCCGCACATGCTGCGGATTGTTGCGGAACTTCACCACCCACAGGTTCCCATCCGAGCCCAGCATCAGCTGTCCCTGCGCACCCCCGCGCATCCGCCGAATCTGCTGCACAGCCAGCACCGCCAACTCAGCTCTCCCAATTTCAAATCCGGATCAGTGTCGGAATTCTATCCCAACCCAACCCGGCTACTCCCTGTTCCCTGTGCCCCATTCCCTGCCAGGGTCCCCGGCGAGCGGTTTTGGCTCGCTGGGGTGGCTGGTCCCTGCCTTCTCCCAAGAATCTCCCTCCGCGCCGCCAACCCCACCGCCATCGCCATCACCCGGTCATCGTGCGCGCCGCTCCGCGCTCCCACTTTCCCTCCGCCCAGCCGTACAAAACTCCGGCACTCCACCAGAAACTCTTTGCTCCGGAACAGCCCCGGTGCATCCACCAGCGCCGCCGACAGCCCCGCCAGCATCTGCGGTCGGCTCACCGACGTCGTCAGGACCCCCGCCTCCCCATCGGCCGCGCAAAATATCCACCGGTACCCTTCCGTCCCCAACAACCACAGCAATCCGTGCCCATGGTTGTTCCGTTCCACCACCAGGTGCGCCGAGTTGTAATCCCACGCCAGTTGCAAGGCCGCCATCGCCAGCTCATGCCCCGTCGCATACCCGGCATACTCCGCGCACTGCTGGCCGCTCTCCAGGTCCAGCACCTCCATCACCGACGGGTCGCCCTCCGGCCCGCCCCCCGCCGGATCAACCGCCACTATGTACTGCCGTCCAGCCTGCGAAGGCAGCCATCGCTTCAGCCCCGTCAGCCGCTTCTCCGCCAGCTCCTTTTCCTCGGCCGCGCTCATCCCCATCGGGCCCCGCACCTCCCGGATCCGACGCTCCACTACCTCCATGTCAAAGTACGGCTGCCCCGTCACTCGGAAGCAGCTCTCCGCATCCTCCGCATACTCCTGCCGCGCCATACCCTGAAAATTCGTCTGGATCGTCCGGCGGAACCCCACCTGCTCCAGATCCAGCCCTTCCCGCTCCATCAACTCCCACTCCTCGACCGTCAGCGTCTCCTCCTGCACAGCCCCCGTCCGGTACCCGGCCTCCATCCACCACGGGAAAAAGTGTCTCACCAGGCCTCCTCTTTCGCAGCCAACTTCAGAAGCCCGCTGCCACTCCTCGTAAAAACAATCTCCAGTCCCATTCGGCGTCGACTCCAGCACCTGCTCACCCCCCGGCGCCAGTCCCGCCCGCAATCCCGCCAGCGTCTCCGCCGGCGACCCCGGCCACCGCGAAACCTCCGAACAATGCAAATTCTGAAACGTCATCCCTCGCCCGGCATTCCGGTCTGCCGCGCTCTCCACCCGAAACTCCGAATCGATCGCCGGAAACACCATCTGCCGTACATTCGCCTTCCCCCTCCGCAAAAGCCCCACCTTCAACTGCCCCGGCAAATGCTCCCAGAACCGGTGCACAATCCCCAGAATCTCCTCCGCCGACTCCTGCGTGTGCGCCACCTGCAGCGTCAGAGTTCCCGGCCGGCAGATCGTCTTCAGAAACAGCCTTCCCGCCACCCATGTCGTCATCCCCATCTGCCGCGCCTTCAGAACGATGTTCCCCGTCCCCCTGCGCCGCTCAAACTCCCTCTGCGCCGCATTCGCCCGCAGCGGCATCACCCGGCCATCCTTCCCCCGCACCCGCAACAACCCCTGCGCCAGAAACTCCCCAACCCCCAGGCCACCCAGCTCCTCCTCCCCCACCCAGGGCCCCTCCAGCCTCGCCCCATACATCTCCAGCCACTCCCGGTCCGACCCCTCCACGCTCAATCCCATTCCAGACCACCCGACCCTGTTCCCTATTCCCTGACCCTGATCTGAGGCCTCCACAGACAGGTCTTCGTCTGTGGGTGGTTTTCCCCGACCCCTGTTCCGGGGCCCCCACAAACAGGTCCACCGTTTGTGGGGATCTAGTTCCCCCCACACCAGTACCGCACCGAATACGCCGTGCTCGCCGTCAGCGCCGCGTTCGCCGTCAACGTCACCGCCGTAGTCGACTCGCTCCAGCCCACGCTCGAGATCAACCCCGTCCCCGCCAGCTGTACCGAAACCACGCAGTTCGCCTGGTTCGTGTGCGCCGCCGGATACGTCAGCGTAGCCAGCGTCCCCGTCGTCGGCGAAGTGCCCGTCGTCAGCGTCACCGTCCCGCTCACCCCATCGCACACATGGCTCGTCGCGCAGGCAATCGTCGGCGAACTACCCGCCGCAGCCCCAGCCGCCAGCGTCATCGTCCCCGAGCCCATCACCGACTTGCCCGACACAAACCCATTCGCCGTAACGTTGCCGCTCCCCGTCACCGTCAACTCCGCCGTCGAAGCCGACCCGCCACCCGCATAGACAATCAACCCACCCGTTCCCGATCCCGAAGTGTTGTTGATCACCACTGCATTCGCCCCGGCCCCCGCATTCAACTGCGTCTGCCCGTTCTGGAAAAACACCGCCCGGTCCAACGTGTTCACCCCGTCCGTCACCCGCAACCCATTGCTCGCATCCTTCTTCAGAGACCACTCATTTGTCCCCGCAATATTCGAGAACTGCAGAATTCCGTTCTGCTCCACCGTTCCACCCGGCTGTATCGCCAGCGTCTGCGCCGAGTTCGCCCCATTCAGCAGCACCACATTGCCCACATGCGTGGTCGTGCCGGTGAACGAGCTCGTCCCCGTCACCGAAAGCGTTCCCCCATCCGTAATGTTCCCGGTGGTCGTAAGGCTCGTCGCACTCGCCGCCCCCAGCGTCGGAGTCACAAGCGTTGGCGAAGTCGCCAGCACCGCATTCCCCGACCCCGTAGTCCCCAGGCCGCTGACAGCAGTTCCCGTAGCCGCGTAGTACGCAATCTGTCCGCTCGTCCCGGAGTTCACCGTCCCGCCCGTTCCCGCCGCCGCGCATCCCGAGCAGCTCGCCACCGTCAGATTCCCGGCCCCGTCAATCTTCGCCACCTGCGCCGGCGACGACCCACCCGAATACACCAGCAACCCGCCCGTACCCGAGTTTACCGTCGAGTTCACCGCAACAGCATTCGCCCCCGCACCGGCATTCAGATTCGTATTGCCGTTCTGGAACAACACCACCCGGTCCAGCGAATTCACCACGTCGCTCAGCCGGAAGTAGTTGCTCGCGTCCTTCTTCAGCTTCCACTGCGCCACACCGCCAAAGCTGTTCAACTGGAACGCCCCATTCTGCTCCGCCGAGCTTCCCGGCTGCACCACCACATCCGCCTCCGAGTTCGCCCCGTTCTGCACCGTCACATTCCCCGTGCTCACATGCGTCCCGGCATTGGTGATATTCCCCGCAGCATCCACCTTCGCCACCTGCACCGGAGTTGCCCCACCCGAATAACTCACCAGCCCGCCGCTGCCCGAACTGACCTCCCGGCTCACCGTCACCGCCCCCGTTCCATTCGAGTTCAGCATCGTCTCCCCGTTCTGGTACGCCTTCAGGTGATCCGTCCCATCGATCGCCGCATTCAGCGCCCAGTTATTGCCCAGGTCCTTCACCATGTACCACTGGCTCGCCCCATTCCAGTCCTTGTAGAGGAAGCTCTCCTTCTGCGTCGTCGTTCCACCCGCCCACAGCGTCGAATCGATCTCCGCATCCGCCTGGTTCTTCACCGTCACCGAACCGATGTGTGTTGTAACACCACCCACCTGCAACCCACCCGTAAAGTTCGCGTTGCCACTCCCATCCACCGTTGCAACCGTTGTCTCCGTAGCCCCGCCAGAACCGATCACCAGCCCGCCAGACCCCGCGTTATTCGAACCATTCACCACCACCGCGCCCGTGCCCGCCGCGTTGATCACCGTCTGGTTATTCGTGTTCGAGCTTCCCGAGTTGTACTGCCCAATCGACACCCGGTACACGTTATTCAGCTCGTCCAGAATCTGGTAAAACTGCTCCCCGGCCGTCGCATCGCTGAACCCATACGTCCATCGATATCCAAAGTCCGTCTGCACCCTGTTCAGCAACCCGCGCTCATTCCCCGACCCAATCCCCAGCCGGAATTTGTTGGTTACCGTAGCGTCCTTCTGGCTCCCGTACCAATCCCCGATCAACCCGTTATAGGCACGGTGAAACGTGTCCTGGAACGAGTTGCGCGTGCCGTTATCCGTCAGCGCCCCCGTAAACATCGTCCCGCCCGTGATCCACGAGTTATAACTGCTCCCTGAGTCCGCAGTTACCTGACTCGTGGAGTTCTCATTCCGCAGACCCACAATCGTGTTGTTCACCGCATTCGCGCCCAGATGCAGCGCCGTCGCGCAACCCTCCACATCCCCGCCCGTAATCGTGTTCCCGTCGCCCTGCGCAAGATTCACGCCGATCGTGCCCGCCACCGGGCTTCCCCCGCTCGTCGGGCAGTCGATATGCAGCCGCAAAAACGTACTCGCATTCAGCCAGTCCGTCGTTGCCGGATTCGTCACCTGGTGCCCGATCCCGCTCACCGCCGTCTGGAACCCGTTAAATGCCAGGTCGTAGAACGTGCCGCCCGTGTAGTTCCCCGTACCATCCAGAACCAGCCCCGTCTGGTTCCCATTGCCCAGCGAATAGATCGAAGCCAGCTCCATCTCCTGCACCCGGTACGCGGTGACCCCACTCGTCGAGGCAAACGAAGACCCCGTGGTATTGATCACCACATCATCCAGATGGAATCCCTGCGTATCCACCGCATACGTCGGATCGCCCACCTGCACCGCCGCTCCTGTTCCCGAATACAGCAGCACCGTCCCGCCCTGGCTGCCACTCGCCGTACTCGCTCCGCGCAATCCGCAGCCATGTAAAGTTACATTCCTCACACCCGCCGGCACTATAAACGTGTTGGAACTCGCAATCGTCCCGCACGGCAGGTAAACCACCGTATTCGCCGTCGAAATCGTCACATTCGCGCTCATCGCCAGCGTCCCGCTAAAGTTCCGCGCGTCGCACGTCCCCCCTGAAGTTGTGCTCAGCCCCGCAATGCATGCCGCCAGCTTCGCCCCAAAATCCGCCCCGGTAAACTGATCCACCTGGTACAGCCCGCCCACCTGCTTGCCCGTCAGCGCACCCGCAAAAGCCGACACCGTCGCATTCAGACTCGCCCCACCCAGGTTCGCCAAAGCCTGAATCGCCGTAGTCGCCCCGGTACCGCCGTTCCCAACTCCCACCGTGCCCGTCGTCAGGTTCGAAGCATTCAATCCCGTCAGGTTTCCGCCATAAAACGTAGGCGCCGTCTGCCACGCCGGCAGATTCGCATTCGTCCCTGTTCCCGTCTGCACCAGCACCGCAGCCGTTGTCGTCGTATTCCCCGCCAGCCGTGAAGGATTCCCGCTCGCATCCCCAATCACCAGGTCACCCGGGCTCGTCGTCAGCGGACTCGTCGCCACCGGCGTCCCTCCACTCGTAGCCGGAGCCGGCGAAGCAGGCGACCCTGCCATCAGAAACGCCGTGTAACTCCCCGCCGGATAACTCTGCGCCGCCGTCGAAGGATTGCACGCCGTCATCGAAATCGTGTTCGCCGCCGTCACCGTCCCCTGGAACTGCAGACTCCCCGCCGCCGTCGGAGCCTTCACCAGCACCACACTGTCCGTTGTCGCCGCGCCCGCCACCGAGATCCCCGGCACCGTTGTGCAGGTCTGCCCCAGCACCGACCCGCCAGCGATCGAGAATGCCTGGCTCGCAAAATCCGTCACCGGCAGCGTCGTATCCGAACCATTGATTGGCCCCGGCCTCACTCGCAAACCCGGCACTTGTACTGCGGTCAATCCCGAAAGCGCCGGGTATCCCGCATTCTCCAGCACAAAATAACGCGGCATCGTGTTGCCACTCGTATAGGACTGCTCCACCGCGCGCAGGCACCACTCATCGTTATAGCCTGCATTGAATCCCTTGAAGCATAACTCCCCCGAATCCGAGTTTGTCTGCCCCAGCGGGTACGAAGTGTTCGATGGAGACATCACCAGACGCCCAGTAGCCACCGGCCTCGTCCGCGGTATCACACGCGACGAAGTCTGGCTCCCCAGGTTCGTCAGATTGCTCCGAAAATCGGTCAGCTGATCCGCCGCGCTCACCTGCGGAGGCTCCGCCACAGCCTCCATCGCCGCCCCGCCTACGCTCACGTTGTGCACATACATGTTCTGGAACTGGTACACCAGAATCGCCCCAGGCAGCTCGTTGTTCACGCTGTCATAAGGGTTCGGGCAGTTCGTCGATCCAAACGCTCCATTCGCCGCAATGCCGTTGCAACTGCCATAGGCCTCCGTGCCCAGGCCATCGATCACCCAGTTCACCGGAGAAGTCGCAACCACTACGTAGTTCTGCGCGCTCTTCACCTGCACATTGCGTACCGTTACGCCAATCACCGGCCGCCCATACCGCGAATACGTCGCAAACATCACGTGATAGATTCCGCGCCACATCGAATCCGTCACAGCGCCCAGATTCGCCTGGTTCTGGTCCGTCAACCGCGTCTGGTTATCCCCCACATGGAAGAAATTCGTGTTGAACCACGTATCGAGAGCATTCTGTGCCGTCTGCGACTGGCTCAGAGTCGGCCAGTTCGCCGCATAGTATGTAATCCCATCCACCGACGTCGCATCGCCCAGGTTCTCATAGTTCAAATACAACGCACCCGACGCACTCGTCGAGGGCGCGCGGTTTCCCCACCAGCCGCCAATGATGATTCCCGCCTGACCGCTGAAAATCTGCGTGTCCTTGAACGTGCTCAACTGCGACGATCCCAGCAGCGCTGCGATTCCCACCGCGTTCATGTTCACCCGCTGCCACCGCCAATAAGCCGCCGAAGGCGTCATCGCCCCAATGAACACCCGGTTGATGTTCAAGTCGTACAGGTTCCAGCCGCCTACCGCCTGGTCTGAACCAAACAACGCAAAGTATGGCGCGCTCAGCGAATAACTCGCCGCTCCGGCCGCCGTTCCCGTGTAACTGCCCACAATCGTCGCGCCATTGCCAAAAATCGTCAGCGGATTCGACTGCGAACTTGGCACCCGGATCGCATACCCCAGGTATCCCGGTGTCTCCGGAGCGATGTTCGTGCAGGCCACCCCACCGCACGTATCCGTGCTCGGAGCACTCCCGTCATCCCACGCTGTCTGCATGTACCCTGTGATCGTTCCCACAAAGTACGTCTTCCCCTGCGTCAGGGTTATCGATCCAGCCCGTGTCCCGCCCTGTGTCACAAAATTGATCGCGTCATTGAAGCACTGCGTATCGTCCGTCACCCCATCCGCAGCGCAGCCAAAGTCGTCCACTCTCACATCTGCTGAATAGCTCGTAATACCCCGCCGCTGATCCAGCACCGGCGTCGGAGCACTCGCAGCCGCCGGCGCAGAAACCGCAATCGACGGGCAACTCGTATACCCTGCGCCGCCATTGGTGACCGTATAGCTGGTCACTTGTCCGCCCGTCACCACTGGAGTCACAGCCAGGCCGCTCCCGCCTCCCCCCGTAATCGAAAGCGTCGGCACAGTCACATACCCCAGGCCCAGTTGCCCCGGCACCACGCTCGTTACCTTGCCGCCCTGCGTCGGGTCGTATACGCAGAGCGCCGTAGCCTGCATCGTCGCCGACTGCACATAACTCCCCGCGGTACCCGGCGGTATCAGCGCAGAATTCGCCGAGCTCACACAACTCGCCACAGAGCTCGACAGCGCACAATTCGTCGTCCCGTTGATCACCGGAGCATTCAACGCTCCCGTCATCGTCCCGCCCGTTATCGGCAGCGCACCGGCTCCCGAAACAATCTGCCCCGCCACCGCCGCATCCACATACGCCTTGTTTGCAGCCTGGTTCGCAGCCGTCGGTTGGTTCGCCACCAGCAACTGCTGGTAAGCCGGCACAAAGGCCACAAACGCCGTCTCGACGTTCGTCGTCCCGCCTCCCGATACGACCGGCGCAAGCCCAACCGCATTGACTGCATTCCCCTGTGTAGCCGAGTCGCAGGTAGAGTTCCCAGTCACCGTGTTGTACGGAATCTCAAAGACATTCCAGCTCGTCGTCAGGCTTACCGTCTGGTCCGCAAAAGTGCAGCTAGTGCCGCCCGCACTTCCCAGCAACTTCAACTCCTGCGTCGCAGCCACATCCGCCTTCGCCGCCACCACCCATGTACCTGAACCCACCGGAAATCCCTTCCCCAGCACCAGCGATCCGGAAGCCCCGCGCAACGACCACACCCCAGAGCTGTCCCACGCCCCGCCCACCGCCTTCACATACGAGCCCGTCACTGGAGCCGTAGCATCCTTCGCAAACACACTCCCGGTAGCTACCGTCTCCCCGGTAGCCGAATACAGATCCTCCGCCGAAAAGAACAGGTCGTTCAAACTCGAGAAAGCCTGATTCGCATTCCCACCACCCAGCAGTGCAAAATCCGCCGAAACCACGTTGGGTTGCGTCCTGGCCGCCTCCAGTCCAACAGTGCCCACACCCGAGCTGCTCGTCTGCACCAGCGCATTCCCCAGCCCCGCATCCAGTACACTCCCCGCCC
>Ga0105248_10002465_pt1 | contig 20556 bp, 14 predicted proteins | sample KBSS34metaG_FD_81524 | JGI IMG/M metagenome (GOLD analysis project Ga0105248, IMG submission 81524) | Switchgrass rhizosphere microbial communities from Kellogg Biological Station, Michigan, USA - KBS S3-4 metaG | ecosystem: Host-associated > Plants > Roots > Rhizosphere > Soil | place...
AGAGGACCGCGCGGCGAGTCGACGACGATGCACGTCGTCGTGCCGTGGGCGTAGATCTTGCCGTTGCGATCGATGATGCGGCCTTCCGACGTGGCGGTGCGCCCGCCGACGTGGACCACGCGCGCTTCGCAGCGCAGCAGGCCCGCGTCTTTCGTAATGGGCCGCGTGAGATTGACCTTCAGCTCGAGAGTGGTGAAACGGCGCCCTGCCGGCATCGCCGAGTTGATCGCGCAGCCGAGCGCCGTGTCCAACAGCGTCGCCGCGAATCCGCCGTGCGCGACGCCGGTGCCGTTGTAGCACCGTTCCTCGCAGACCGCGGTAAAGACGACGCGGCCTTCATCAACCTCGGCGAGCCGAATGCCAAGCAGATCGAGCATCGGCGGCGGCGGCATTTCGCCGGCGAGCATCTTTTGAAAGAACTCGAGTCCGCCCATGCGGCGGCGCGCTTCGACGTGGGTCATGAACGGGTGCCTGCGGCGTGTTCATCTCTCAAAATGCGGTACAGGATCTTGCCGACGGCGCTCATCGGCAAGGTGTCGCGGATTTCGATCACTCGGGGCACCTTGTAATCCGTGAGGCTGGTCCGGCAATGCGCGATCACCTCGTCGGCCGTCGCCGACGAGCCGGGCTTAAAGGCGATGCAGGCCTTGACGATTTCGCCGTGGTACTTGTCGGGGACCCCGATGACTGCCGCCAGACGTACAGCCGGGTGCGCGTACAGGACCGACTCGACATCCGACGGGTACACATTGTAGCCGTCGACGATGATCATGTCTTTCTTGCGCTGGACGATTGACGTGTAGCCGTCTTCGTCCATGCGCGCGATGTCGCCGGTGTGGAACCAGATGCGGCCGTCGGCGTGCGTGCGCAGCACCTGCGCGCTTTCCTCCGGCTTGTTCCAATAGCCTTTCATCACCTGAGGTCCCGCGATGCACAGCTCGCCGGTGTCGCCGACCGGCAGCTCCCGCGTGCCGGTTTCGGCGTCCACGATCTTCATGTCGGTGTCGGGAAACGGCAGACCGACGGTCCCGAACTTCCGCAAGGCGAGCTGGGGCGTGGAGTGCGTGACCGGCGAGGTTTCCGAGAGCCCGTAGCCTTCGTTCAGCGGCCGGCCGATGCGCCGTTCAAATTCCTCCATCACCTCGATCGGACACGGTGCGCCGCCGCTGTTGAACACCCGTATCAGGTCGAGGCCGTACTCGCCGACCTTCGGATGGTTGAGCAGCGAGACGAACACCGTCGGCACGGCGGGGAAATAGGTCGGACGGAAGTCGCGGATCGCGGCGAGCACCTGCTCCGGATCGTACTTGGGGTGGATGATCTGAAGCGCGCCGACGCGTAGTCCGACCAACATGCAGACTGCGAACGCGTAAATGTGGAAGTACGGGATGACGACGAGGTAGCGTTCATTACCGGTCAGCGTGTACGCCGGATTCGTCCAGTTCTCGGTCTGCACGACGTTTGCCCACAGGTTGCCGTGGGTCAGCATCGCCCCCTTCGGCGTCCCCGTCGTCCCGCCGGTGTATTGGAGGACGGCGAGGTCGTCGGGTCCGATGGGGGGCAGCGGCGGTGTCAGAGTGGTGTCTGACACCGGGCTGCCAGCGGTCGCGTCCACCGGTGACACGGATTGTCGGCGCGTCAACGCCGTCAGCGAAAGTGTGCCGTCGATGCGCGGGGTGGGGGTGGCGGCTGCTGAGTATTCTGCCAACGACGTCACGATGACGTGCTCGATTGACGTTTGACTGCGCACCGCATGGAGGAGCGGCGCCAGCGCATCGAGCGTGATGACGATACGCGGGGTGGAGTCGCTGGCGACGATCAGGAACTCCCGCGGCGTGTAGCTCGGGTTGATGTTGACGACGACCGCGCCCAGCCGCAGCACCGCGAACGCCGCGATGATGTACTGCGGACAGTTCGGGAGAAAGATGCCGACACGGTCGCCTTTGACGATGCCGAGTTCGGCGAGCGCGGCAGATAGCGCGTCGGACCGCCGCTTCAACTCGAGATAGGTCAGTTGCGCGCCCAGAAACTGCGTGGCGACCTTGTCCGGACGTTCGACCGCCGTGATGCTGAGGATGTCCGCCAGCGGCCGGCCGGGATACGAGAGGTGCGGCCGCACCCAATAGTCGTAGTGCTGCAGCCACGGCCGCGCGGCGTACGGTGACGAAATCCCAGGGGCAGCCATCACGCGATCGTCCGTCCGCCATCGACGACAATCGTCTGCCCGGTGATGTAGTTGGACGCGTCGGCAGCGAGGAACACGGCAACCCCCTTCAGCTCGCCGGCGTCGCCGACGCGCGGAATCGGGCTGCTCGCCTTGATGGCGGCTTCGTTCATCGCAATCGCGCCGTCGGCGAGACGCGAGTGGAAGAATCCCGGCGCGATCGCGTTCACGCGGATCCCTTTGCGCGCCCACGACACGGCGAGCTCCTTGGTCAAGCCGATGAGGCCGGCTTTCGTCGCCGCGTACGGCGCGTAGTGGGGGCCGTTCACCGACGCATGCATGCCGGCAATCGAGGCGATGTTGATGATGCGGCCCCATTTCCGTTTCAGCATGTCGCGCCCGGCCGCCTGCGCGAACAGGAACGCTCCCGTGAGGTTGATGTCGACGACCTTCTGCCACTTCTCGAGCGGCAGATCTTCCGGCTCCGCCGCCCAGGTCACGCCGGCGTTGTTGATCAGGACATCCACTTTTCCGAATCTGGACACCGTTTTGTCGACAACCGACTGCACGTCGGCGGCTTTCGATACGTCGCAGAGCATACCTTCGACGGTAAAGCCGCGGGCGCGAAACGCGTCGACGGTCGGCGTCAGCCACTCGTCGCGGCGCGCGCACAGCATGAGGGATGCGCCGGCTTCCGCGAGCCCTTCGGCCATCTCCTGGCCCAGGCCGCGGGAGCCGCCGGTGACGATGGCGACGCGATCCTTCAGATTGAACAATTCGTTGATGGTTGGCACGTTGTCAGGCTTATACTTCCGACCCGCTGAAGTCGTCAACACAGGGCAGGCCGTAAAGGCCTGCGCACGAGTACACGGTCAGCCCTCAAGGGCTGCGCTACGAGACAACAGCATCCATGGCACAGACACAGGCACCGATCGCCGGCGGACAGTTTCTCACGACCGCCGTCAATCCGAACGACGTCTACGTTCGTGAAGATCTCACCGAGGAACAGCGGCTGTTCGGACAGACCGCAGCGGAATTCATGCAGAAGGAAGTGCTGCCGGTCGTCGAGCGGCTCTACAAACACGATTGGGAGCTGACGCGGCAGCTGCTGAAAAAGGCGAGCGATCTCGACCTGCTGCGTCTGGAGATTCCGGCGGAGTACGGCGGCCTCGGGCTCGATCTGATCAGCGCATCCTTCGTCGGCGAGCAGATCGCGGTCAACCCGTCGTTTGGCGGATCGCTCGGCGCCCACACCTCGATCGGCACGCTGCCGCTGGTGTACTTCGGCACCGCCGAACAGAAGTCGCGCTATCTGCCGCGGCTGGCCAGCGGCGAGCTGATTGGCGCCTATGCGCTGACCGAACCGCAGTCGGGATCCGATGCGCTGGCCGCGCGCACGACGGCCACGCTGTCGCCGGACGGCCGGCACTACCTGCTCAACGGCCAGAAGATGTGGATCACGAACGGCGGCTTCGCCGACCTGTTCACGATCTTCGCCAAGGTGGACGGCGACAAGTTCACCGCGTTCCTCGTCGAACGCGGCATGGGCGTCGTCAGCGGACGCGACGAAATCAAGCTCGGACTCGACGGGTCGTCGACGACCGCGCTGATGCTCGACAACGTGAACGTCCCGATCGAGAACGTCCTCGGCACCATCGGCCAGGGCCACAAAGTGGCGTTCAACGTCCTGAACTTCGGACGGGTCAAGCTGGGCGCGCGCAACATGTCCGGCGTGAAGCTGGCGTTGAATCATGCCGTCCGCTACGCGAAGGAGCGACGGCAGTTCGGCAAGGCGATCGCCGAGTTCGGGCTGATCAAGCAGAAGCTGGCGGGCATGGCGATTCGCGGGTTCGTCGGCGATGCGATGTCGTACCGGACGCTCGGCGACGTCGACCGCGCCATCGACGGCGGCGATCGCGTCGACGGCCAGCGCGTCATGAAGACGATCGAGGGCTTCGCCGTCGAGTGTTCCATCAACAAGGTGTGGACCAGCGAAGCGCTCGCCTGGGCGGTCGACGAGGGCGTGCAGGTGTTCGGCGGCAACGGCTACTCGCGCGAGTTCCCGCTGGAACGGATGTACCGCGACGCGCGCATCACCCGCATCTACGAGGGCACGAACGAGATTAACCGGATGCTGATTCCCGGCCGCCTGCTCAAGCAATCGCCCGAGGCATTCACCGCCGACGCGGCGCGATTGGCACTGGGCAGTCAGGGGCCGGCCGCAAGTCAGCCGTCGTTCGTCGAGCGCGCCAAGCGCCTCGCCGTGGGCCTGCTCGGGACTGCGTCGAGTGCATACGGTGCGGAGTTCAAGGACGCTCAGGAAGTGCAGGCGCAGATCGCCGACATCATCATCGAGGTCTACGCGATTGAAAGCGGCCAGGCGCGCGCCGAGCGCATGGCGTCGAAGGGCGACGGCCGCGCCAGTCTGGCCGCGGATGCCGCGCGCGTGTACGAAGGCGACGCAGCCGATCGCATCGCCGCGGCTGCCAAGCAGATCGTGGCGGCGCTGACCGCTCGCGGCGCTGACGCGTCGCTGTCGTCGACCGTTCAGCAACTGACCGCCTACACGCCCGTCGATCCGATCGCTGCCCGGCGACGAATCGCCGACGCCGTCATCGCGGCGGGGAAACACCCCTTCTAGGGTTCGGGGTTCAAGGTTCAGGGTTCAGGGTTCTGGTTCGGGGTTCGCGTTCGGGGTTCTGGGTTCGGGGTTCGGGGTTCGGGTTCAGAACGCCGAACGAACGAACGCTGAACCCGGAACCCTGAACTCCGAACCCGTGGGGGGTGTTTTGGCTCCTGGCGCCGTCTACGCGCTCGTCGTGCTGTTCGCCATCAACCTGATGAACTTCTTCGACCGCCAGATCATCGGCGGCGTCGGCGAAGGCATCCGCCGCGAGTGGGGCCTCAGCGACACGGCGCTCGGGCTGCTCGGCACGGTCTTCACGCTCCTGTACGCCGTCGTCGGCCTGCCGCTCGGCCGCTTGTCGGACAGGACCGAGCGCCGGAAGATTCTCGCGGTCGGTGTGTTTCTCTGGAGCCTGTTGACGGCGGTCTCAGGCGTCGCGCGCAGCTTCGCGCAGCTGATCGTCGCGCGGCTCGGTGTCGGCGTCGGCGAAGCGACCTGCTCTCCCGCGTCGACGTCGATGATCGGCGATTACTTTCCAACCACGCAGCGCGCGCGCGCGATTGCGATCTGGATGCTCGGGCTGCCGCTGGGGCTCGGCCTGGCCAACGGCGCCGGCGGCTGGATCCTGCAGAACTGGGGCTGGCGCAACGCCTTCTACATCGCCGCCGTCCCCGGTCTCTTCTGTGCGCTGGCCGCGCTCGCGATGCGCGAGCCCAAACGCGGCATGGTCGAAACGCACGCCGTCGGCGCCCGCCGCCGCCCCGGCAACCCGTACCTGCTGGTGCTGTCGATTCCGACGATGCTGTGGGTGATCGCGTCGGGGGCGCTGCACAACTTCAACATGTACGCGCTCGGCGCGTTCGTCGCGCCATTTCTCGCGCGCTACCATCACATGAGCTTTTTCGCCGCCGGATGGGTCGCCGCGTTCGTCTACGGATTCTCGGGCATCTTCGGTCTCACGGTTGGCGGCGCGCTCGCCGATCGTTTGTACGCCAAACGCGTTGACCGCCGTCTCATCGTCGGCACCGCGGCGACCGTGATCTGCGCGCCGTTGATGTATCTGGGCCTGGGCCGTCCCGGCGGCGATATCGTCGGCTTCACGGTGCTCATGAGCCTGGGCGTCGGCGTGATGTTCGCGTACTACTCGACCGTCTACTCGACGATTCACGATGTCGTCGAGCCGTCGCTGCGAGGCACGGCGATGGCGCTGTACTTTTTCGCGATGTACGTGCTCGGCGCGTCGCTCGGACCCGTCGGCACCGGGCTGGCGAGCGACTATTTCACATTCCAGAAGGCGAGCGCGGCGGGAGCGGTCGAGCCGCTGCCGTTTGGCGCCATCATGGCCGCCGAATTTCGAAGCCTGGTCGGGGAGTCGAAGGGCTTCAATCTGAAGGCGCTCGAGCCGTTCCGGGCCGACGGGCTCCACACGGCGATGTACGTCGTGCCGATCCTGGCGTCGATCCTCGCGGTCGTGCTCTTCGCGGCGTCGCGGACGGTCAAGAAGGACGTTGAAAGACTTCAGACCTGGATGAAACAGCCAGCGAAAACTTAGTACGTAGTGTCCGGCTTCAGCCGGACTTCACGCTGCAGCGTCTGCGTTCAACGTCGATGGTAGTAACCGACAAAGTCATTGTCGTGACGGGCGGCGCGAATGGGATCGGCGCGGCGCTGTGCCGGAGGTTTGCCGCTGATGGCGCGAAGGCGGTGGTCGTCGCCGACATCGACAGCGACGCGGCGCAACGGCTGGCCGCGGAGATCCACGGGATCGGAGTGCTCACGGACGTCACACAGGAAGCCGATCTCCGACGTCTGGTCGCGGAAGCTATCAGCCGTTACGGCGCGATCGATCTGTTCTGCTCGAATGCGGGCATCGCCATCGACGGCGGCGAAGAGACCTCGGACACGGACTGGGCGCGCTGCTGGAACGTGAACGTGATGGCGCACGTGTTGGCAGCCCGCGCCGTCCTTCCTGGGATGCTCGAGCGCGGCACCGGCTACCTGCTGCAAACGGTTTCGGCCGCCGGCCTGCTGACACACATCCATTCAGCGAGCTACGCCGTGACGAAGCACGCGTCGCTCGCCTTTGCGGAATGGCTGGCGATTACTTACGGCGATCGAGGAATCGGAGTGTCCGTGCTGTGCCCGCAGGGCGTCCGCACGGACATGCTCCGGCGCGCCGCGTCGAGTGGACGCACGTTTCTCCTCGATTCGGCGCTCGAGCCCGAACAGGTCGCGGACGTCGTCGTCAAGGGTCTGGCCGACGAGCGCTTCCTGATTCTTCCGCACCCCGAAGTCGCCGAGTACTTCCGCCGGAAAGCGGGGGACTACGATCGCTGGCTGCGCGGCATGCGAAAGCTACGCACCCAGAATCGGTAGCCGCCCGGAGGCTCACTTCCGAAGGGTGAGCTTGTCCTCGACGCGCTTGACGTTCTCCACCTTGCCCGCCAGATCGAGCGCGCGCATCTTCTCAGCTGCGCTGCTGACCGTGCCGCTGAGGGTGACCACGCCATCGCGCGTGTCGACGTCGATCCGCAGGCCGCTGACATCGGGATCCGCAAGCAGCTTGCTCTTCACCTTGGTCGTGATGCCGGCATCCGTGACCGCTTCGGCAGCGGCGGTCCCGATCGACGTGTCGCCGGCCGATCCGGTCGTCGGCGCGGCGCCTGGCTCGCTGGACGGCGCGATAACGATGTTGTCCACGACGTCATTGACGCCCTTGGTGCTACGGGCGATCTGCAGCGCCTTGGCTTCTTCCGCCGCGCTCTGGACGGTGCCCGTCAGCGTGACGACGTGATCGCGCGTGTCGACGTTGATATTGCGCGCCTTGACGAGCTCGTCAGCCATCAGCTGTGTCTTGACGCTGGTCGTGACTCCGGAGTCGGTCTGGGAGCAGCCGAGCACGAACACGCCAAACGCGAGGAGACCGAGCATCGAACGACTCTTCATTAGGCGATCCTCCTTGAACGCTGGTCGCCAAATGCAAACGATGGCCCACGCCTACCTCAGCGCACTCAACAGGCCGAATCGCTGCGTTTTCGCGCTGAGGGCCGCTCGGCGGTTCGGTGCCCGGCGCACAATTGCCTTACACTCCGTTCATCCATGCGAATACGCGCAGCTGTTCTGTGGGAGCAGGGCCAACCGCTATCTGTCGAAGCTGCCGAGCTCGACGCGCCAGGGCCCGGGGAAGTGCTCGTCGAGATCAAGGCCGCCGGGGTGTGCCACAGCGACCTCCATCCGGCCCGGGGAGACTGGCCGATCAAGACGCCGCTCGTGCTCGGCCACGAGGGCGCCGGAATCGTGCGGGAAGTCGGACCGTCGGTGACGAAGGTGCGTCCCGGCGATCACGTCGTTCTCTGTTGGGCGCCGGCGTGCGGCGTCTGTCCGCCCTGCCGCGAAGGACGCGATGTGTTGTGCGATCGCGCGGAGAAGATGAACTACCGCAATCGGCTGCCGTCGGGGGCCGCCCGTCTGCACGCGCGCGATCGTGACGTCGCGCCGTTCCTCGGCACCGCCTGCTTCTCTGATTCAGTCGTCGTCGCTGAAGAGGGCGCGATTCCAGTGCCACACGATGTGCCGTTCGAATCGCTGGCGACGCTCGGGTGCGCGGTGCTGACCGGCGTCGGCGCGGTGACCAATGCCGCACGGGTGCCGGCCGGCTCGCGCGTCGCGGTGATTGGCGTCGGCGGCGTCGGCCTGAACATCGTGCAGGGGGCGCGGATCGCAGGCTGCGAGCAGATCATCGCCATCGATCGCCGTCCCGTCCCATTGTCGCTCTCGACCCAGTTCGGCGCGACGCACACGCTCGAGGCGTCGGATGACACGGCCAAGGCCGTGCGGGAGCTGACGGCCGGCCGCGGCGCCGACTTCGTCTTCGATTCGGTCGGCAGCCCTGCAACGCTGACGACCGCGCTGAACAGTACGCGCAAGGGCGGAGCGGTCGTGCTCACGGGCTTGTCGCGCGCCGACAGCCAGGGATCGTTTGCGATGTTTCCGTTCGTCATGCAGGAGAAGCGGCTTCTCGGATCGGTCTACGGATCCGGCCAGCCGTCGCGCGACATCCCGCGCCTGGTATCGTTGTTTCAAGACGGGACGCTCAAACTGCGCGAGCTCGTGTCGCGCACCTACGCGCTCGATGGCGTCAACGAGGCGCTGGCGGCGCTGGCCGCCAGCGATGGCGCGCGCGGCGTGATTCGTTGGGCTGAGTAAGGCCTGCCCTCTGAAGATCTGGTGATTTGGTGATTTGGTGATTGAAGGTCAATTGAGCAATCAATCACTCGATCAGTCAATCAGTGAATCCGCCAATCAATCACCCAATCACCACATCACCCGATCACCAGATCTGCGTCGGGAGCTGGGTCTGGGCGATCTCGCCCTGACCCAGATCCTCTTCGTTGTTGGCCTGCCGTGGGTCGGTGTGGCAGCCAAGCAGGGGCCGTCGCATGTTGTTTTCTGGCTGATTGCGATGGTCCTGTTCTACCTGCCTTCCGCGATCGTCGTCATCCACCTCAATCGCCTGATGCCGCTCGAGGGCGGTCTGTATCAATGGGCGAAGCTCGGGTTCAACGACATGACCGGGTTTCTGGTCGCCTGGAACCTGTGGCTGTTCGCCATCCTCAACACGTCAGAGACCGGGCTGCAGATTACGCAATACGCCGCGTACGTCGGCGGGCGGGGCGTCGCGGGGCTGGCGAGCGACACGCGGGTCATTCTGTTCGCGAGCGCGGCCATCTTCTCCACGCTGGTCTGGCTCGCGATCCGCGGCTTGAGCTTCGGGAAGTGGGTGCACGCGAGCGGCGGCGTGCTGATGCTGGCGACGTTCGCAATGCTGCTGCTGGTGCCGTGGCTGAACGTGGCCAACGGCACGCTGCCGTCCTTTCACCCGTTGGCGACGGCGGCGCCGGTCGTATCGCTGATGAGCCTGAACCTCCTCGGCAAGATGGGATTCGGGGCGCTCGGCGGTTTCGAATACGTGGCGATTCACGCCGGCGAGTGCCGCAGCCCGGTGCGGACGATCGCGGGATCGGTGGCGATCGCGGCGCCGATCATCGCCGTCATGTTCATCTTCGGCACCAGCTCGGTCCTTGCACTGGTGCCGCCGGATCGGATCGATCTCATCGCGCCGATTCCGCAGGTGCTGAGCATCGGCTTCAGCGCCGTCGGCCTCACGATTCCGATCGCGAGCCTGACCATTCTCGTGCTGGCCGTCGTGCGCGTCGCGCAGGCGAGCGTGATGTTCACCGGCAACACGCGGCTGCCGATGGTGGCCGGGTGGGACGGGATTCTGCCACCCTGGTTCACCCGTCTGCACCCGCGATACCAGACCCCAGTGAACTCCATCGTCTTCGTCGGCGCGATCACGTTCGCCTTCAGCGCGCTGGGACTCGTCGGCGTCGGCAAGCAGGAAGCGTTTCAGCTGTTGTGGGTGGCGTCGGCGGTCTTCTACGCGCTCACCTATCTCGTGATGTTCGCGCTGCCGATGACCGGCCTGCGGGCGCATCCGCCGGCGCCGCTGTGGGTGAAGGCCGCGGCGCTGTCGGGTTTTCTGATGACGCTGTTGTACATCGCGCTGGCGATTGTGCCGATCGTCCAGGTTGAGAGCCGGTTGATGTTTGCGCTGAAGTTGTCGGGGCTGGTCGCGTTGACAAATCTGGTTGGGCTCGCGGTCTTCAGACGGGCGCGGTCAGCGCGTCGATCCGGGCAGACCTTTTAGCGTCTCGGCACTGCAGGTGATGGACCGGGCGGTGTTCTGAAGCTCGACGTCGGTCCCTGAAACCTTCAATCGAATGGTATGAGGCCGTCCATCTCGTACGCTGGGCGGCCACGCATAGGTCAGGCCGTGCGAACCGTTGCCCTTGCCGCCCTCCAGCAGGTCTTGCCGGAATCGGTCGGCTGATAGTTTGGCCAAAAGGCGATCGCCGTCGTAGAGGTCCACCGCGATCGGGCTGTTCGGCCGGCTTCGGTCCCAGGCCCATCCGGAGATCCCCGCGCAGTCGCTGGTGTCATGGAATCCTTCGTAGTCGAAGCCTGCGCGGACCGGCGCTCGCTGTGCCAACGGCAGAAGCAGCCTTCGGTTTTCCCAGTCGCGCGGGCCCCGGTCGGCGAGGAGCCAGTTCGACGAAACCGGATCGAGCAGGCCGATCCCTACCGCGGTGGCTCCCGCCAGCTTGGCGGAAGGGATGGTGACCAGATCCCGCCAGATCGTGCCGGCCTGGACCTCATCCTGAGCACCGCCGCCTTGAGGGTAGTCTGCCTGGCCGAGGATGATGCCTGCGTCGTCGACCAGATGAACCGGAACGCTGTATTTCAAAGGCTGGGTCTGAAGACTCTGCCAGGCAAATTCCACCCTCACACCCGCTCCGGTCCGCTGGATGTCCGCGCCGAGAAGCACGAACCGGTCACCGAAGCGCACTCCACGCGCCACTTTCGGGCCACGGGTCGCCAGCGCCTCAGCATCTGCCGCGCCGATCGCCGACATGGTGAGGCGACGATTCATCAGATACCCGATCGGCAGAACGAGGATCAGCAACAGCACGACTCCCGCGAGGCTGGCACGCCACCCCGGATCAAGCAGAGAGTCGTGCCCTGCTTGTGTCGGCGACGCGCGGTCGCTACCGGCCAAGCCGATCTCCGTCTGGGCGATCGGACGCGGCCAAAGACCCACAAGAAATCGCCGAGCCGGGCGTTCCACCACCGCCCAGGTCACAAAGGCAGCGAGAAGTGTGAGCGCCCAGAACACCGGGTACGCGATCCAGCCGGGTATGAGCGCGAAGCCGGGAGCGTGTGCGGCGTAATAGCGGAGGACGACCTGGTGGATCAGATACAGGGAGTAGCTGAGTTCACCGAGCAGCACGAGCAACGGGAACGCGAGCAGCCGCGAGAGCCACCCGAGTTCCAGCGCCATCACCAGAATGAGCGCCGCGAAGGGAAGACTGGAGAACCCCGCGTGGGCCAGCCAGACTCGACCCGCCGATCCGATCGGTCCGAAACCGCCGGCGAGGGACGCCCAATGCGGGCTTTGGTACATGGTGTACGCCACCAGCCCGAAAAGGCTCATTTCCAGCAGGGTGCCGACCGGGAGGCCAGATCTGACCCTCGGCCTGAGATGGGCCCACGCCAGGGCAGTCGACATGCCGAGGGTGAACTCGAGCAGCCGTGCGAGTGGGTTGACATACACGAGGCCGTCGAGAGTCAGCTTCGTAGTGTCAGCGGGTGTCCAGGCCGGCACGTTCCAGGCGTTGCCAAACAGGATCAGCCCGACCAGTACGATGAATACAACCGCGAGCTTGGTCGCCCAGGTTCGCCGCCAGTTCGGGATCAAGCCGAGGAAGCACAGGTAGAAGGCAAACTCTGTCGAGATGCTCCACGACGGGGAGTTGAAGGAAAAATAATACTCAGCCTGCGGAATCCAGGCATGCACCATGAACAGGTTTGCCATCAGGATGCGGAGCGAGTGTCCGCTCCACAGGTTGCGTGGCGCCGCAGGCAGCAGCAAGAGGAACAGGATCAGCGCGGCGACATGAGCCGGCCAGACGCGCGCTATCCGGGCGAGAATGAAACGCCGCCGGCCGAAGGTCTCGAGCGACGGGTAGACGTAGGCGAGTATGAAGCCGGAGAGTACGAAGAAGAATGAAACGCCCTGGTCGAACATGAAAGGCTCCCCCAACTGTTCGGGGAGGCCGAACGACCCGCGAGAATGGTGCACGACGATCAGCGCTGCAGCAAAGAAACGCAGCGATGTGAGCACATCGAGTTTTTTGGGAGAGGGTACGCCGTAAGACGGCCGGCTCGAGAAGCAGGACAAGCTCGCCTTTGTGCTGAACTTCCTCGAAGCGTTGACACGAATCGCTCCGCCCGCCCGCTAAGGTCTGGGCGAGGTTTGATACAGCCTCCTAGTTTAGGGCTGCCGACAGGTGAAATTCGCCGCGTCGTCCGAACTGCCGGTGCCGTTCCACTTCGCAATCTGCGGATACGGACACAGCGGCCGCGTCCGCACCGTGGCGCCCTGCGCCAGCTGTGACGCGATCATCTTCTCGGGCGCCGTCCCTTTTTCGACCCAGGGTTCCAGCGCCGCGAGCGCGTCGAAGCGGTTCGGGCTCGTGCCGCCGGCGCAATGACCCATGCCCGGAACCATGAACAGCCTCGCGAACTCCGCAGTGGCCGACGCGCCGCCCATCTTCTTCTGCATTCCCTCGTAATAGTTCACGAGGTCGGCCGCCGGGATCAGCGGGTCGGCCCAGCCGGTGTAGAGCAGCAGCTTGCCGCCGCGCCGCCTGAACGCCGTCAGGTCTGGATCCGCGTCGTCGAGCACCGGCGACAGCTCGTTGATGACCATCGTCGCGTCCTTGTCCCAGTCGTAGGCCGGCCCTTTCCAATTCGTCCAGATCGCCAGGCCCGGCGGCGGACTCGGCCGGCCCGAATCGGGCGCGTTGGCCAGCGTGCGATCGAGCCCGAGCGGGTTGACTTCGCTGCCCAGGTACATTCCCGGAAAGATCGTTTCGCCGGTGCGCGGGTTTCTGGGCCCTTGATAGATCTTCTTCAGCGCCGCAACCTGCGGCGCGGTGAGGCAGTCAGCGGAGTCAGAGCCTTTACACGCAATCGCCGCCGGATCGAACCTGCACTTGCGCGGGTCGTCGATGATCGCATCGCCGAGGCCGTCGATCTTGTCGCAGGCGTCGAGCACCGCGCGGTTGATCATCGGCAACTTGGTGGTGGGGATGTAGCTGGCCGGATCGTTGTGCGTCGCCTCGTAGTTCCAGTAGCCCACCATGTGCAGGCGGACGCGGTTGTTCGCGGGATCGCCGGCGACGATGCCGTTGTAGTCCTCCGGGTAGCGTCGCGCTTCGGTCAGCGCCTGATGTCCGCCGGTCGAGCAACCCATGAAATACGACTGCTGCGGGTCGCGTGTGTAGTAGGACTTCGCGACCTGCTTGGCAACCTGGGTCATGAGATGCGTCGCGCGATAGCCCCAGTCGACGACCATCTCGCGGTGTCCGATCCCGAAGCTGAAGTCGAGGCCCGTCGTCGTCGTCCCCATGTCGGTGTTCGTCGTCGCGTAGCCTTTGGCGAGACCGTTCGCGAGCGCCGGATAGCTGATGACGCCGCCTGCGCCGCCGTTGCCCGTGCCGAGGAATTTGCCGTTCCAGGTTTCGGCTGGCGGCAGCCACACTTCGATGCGGATGTTCGACTCTGGTGTCGGCTTGAGCGTCGCGGCCACGCGGCAGAAGGCCGGCACCGTCATCGCCGGCGCGCTCGCGTTGGCGTTCGGCTTGAACGGTCCGGCGGCAACAGCTGCCGCGGTGGTAATCGTCGTGTCCTGCAGCTTGAGCCCGCTCAGCGCTTCGCACGAGCCGGAGGGCGATTGCGCGGCGACGGCGCCGGCGAGACAAGCGGCGAGCGCACCCGCGGTCGCGCATCGCTCGGCTAAAGCCTTCGCGCTCCATCGTGATTCGCTCACGAAACGCTCGGCTGAAGCCTTCGCACTCCATCGTGGGCGGCTCATCGCTGACCTCCCGTACTCGTCGTCTTCGCCGGTACCGTCGGCGGTGCAGGCGGTGCCGCGACACACGCGAAGTTCGCCGCTTCGTCGGTGCTCCCGGTGCCCTTGTAGCGGGCGACCAGCGGATACGTGCACAGCGGACGCGTGCGATCGATCTTGCCGTTCGTGCTGTGTGTCGCGATCAGCTTGTCCGGCGCGGTGCCCTTTTCCACCCATTGTTCGAGCGCGCTGATGGCGTCGAACTGATTCGGTCCGGGACCGCCGGCGCAGTGTCCCATGCCGGGGGCAGTGAAGAACCGGTAGAAATCTCTGGTTGGCGCGAGTCCACCCATCGCCTTCACCACGCCCTCGTAATACGCGGCGGTATCCTGCGGCGGCACCACCGGGTCGGCCCAACCGGTGTACATCAGCAGCTTTCCGCCGTGCTTCTTGAACGGCGTCAGATCCTTTTCGACCGCCGCCATGAACGGCAGCTTCTGTTCGGCATACGCCAGATCGCGCTCCCAGTCGATGGTGCGGTAGTCCCAATTCGGATCGTGAAACAGCCAGTAGCGGAAGAATCCGACCCGCATCGGCTCCGGCGGATCGACGACGTACTGCCGCCAGCTCTGACCCGCGCTGTCGCCGAAGCCTTCACTGCCGCGCGGCCAGCCGGTGAAGATGACTTCGCCGGTCCGAGGGTTCTTCGTCCCTTCGTACATCTTCTTTGCGGCGTCCACCTGCGGAGCGGTCAGGCACGTCGCGTCATCCGTTCCGGTCTTGCAGAGAAGTTTCGCCGGATCGAAGTGGCAGCGACGCGGGTCGTCGATGATGCCGTCCTTCAAGCCGTCCAGCCCGTCGCACGTGTCGACGACCGATTTGGTCAACAGCGCGAGCTTGGACTGCGTGAACAGCGGCTTGCCGTCCGCGGCGTGGGTGGCCATCCAGGACGAGAGAAACCCGAAGGTTTGACGAATCCGGTTGTTGGCGGGATCGCCGGCGACGATGCCGTCGTAGTCCTCGGGATAGCGCTGCGCTTCGGACAACGCCTGCTGGCCGCCGGCGGAGCAACCGACGAAATAGGATCGCTCCGCGAACCGGCCGGCGGCGTTGCGGATGATCAGCTTCGACGCATCGGTCATCACGTGAATCGCACGGTGACCGTAGTCGATCAGTTTTTCAGGATGACCCACGCCGAACTTCATGTCGTCGCCGGTGTGTCCGGTGTCGGTGCTCGCGGTCGCGTAGCCGCGACGGAGCGCCGCGGCCATCGCGGTATACGAGATCGACCCCTGATACCCGCCGTTGCCGACGCCCTGGAATTTGCCGTTCCAGGCGTCGACTGGCGGAATCCACACCTCGAACCTGATGTCCGAGTCGGTCGTCGGGCGCGCGGTCCCTTCGACACGGCAGAACGCCGGGACCGTCATCGCGGCCTGCGCGCCCGGCGGCGTAAAGGGACCGGCCGTAATCGCTTCCGCCGACTTGATCGTGACGTTCGGAATCGTCAGCGCCGCGAGGCTCGCGCAGGTCGTCCCCGTCGACGCCGCCGGGATGGCGACGGTGGCGGCGAGAGGTGTCAGCGCGACGGCAAACGCGGCGGCAAGGCGACGGGTCATGGAGCGGCCTCCTGGCCCGCGATTATACGGGTGGGGCGACGGTGAGCACCACCTTACCCTTTACGTTCCGTCCGGCCATCATCGCCAGCGCGTCGGCGGCGCGCTCCAGTGGAAACGTCGCCGAGACGTGAGGCTTCAGCTTGCCTTCAGCAAACCATCGTTCCAACTTGTCCATCGCGGCCAGGAACCGCTGCGGTTCCCGTCGCGTGAACTCGCCCCAGAAGACGCCGACGATCGCGCAGCCCTTGAGCAACGTGAGGTTCAGCGGGATCTTCGGAATATCTCCCGCGGCGAAGCCGACGACCAGCAGGCGGCCTCGCCACGCGATCGAGCGCAGCGCCAGCTCCGTGTAGGTGCCGCCGACCGGGTCGTAGACGACGTCGGCGCCCTTGCCGCCCGTGATCGCCTTGATCCGCTCGCGCAGATCCTCCGTCGCGTAGTTGATGGTGTCGTCCGCGCCATGCTCGCGGCAGATGGCGAGCTTGTCGTCCGTCGACGCACAGGCGATGACGCGTGCCCCGAGAACCTTGCCGATCTCGATGGCCGCGATGCCGACACCGCCCGATGCCCCCAGCACCAGCAGTGTTTCGCCCGCCTTCAACTCGCCGCGGTCGCACAGCGCATGCTCCGATGTCGCGTAGGTGAGGCCAAAGGCGGCCGCGCTGACGAAGTCCATGCCGCCAGGAATCGGCAGCAGGCGGTTCACGTCCACCTTCACTTCTTCAGCGAACGCTCCGTATCCGGTAATCGCCATCACCGGATCGCCGGGTCTCAAGTGCGTGACGCCGTCGCCGACGGACTTGACGACGCCCGCGAGCTCGCTTCCAGGCGAAAACGGCAGCGGCGGCTTCAGTTGGTACTTGTTCTGGATGATCAGCACGTCCGGGAAGTTGACGCTCGCCGTCTTGACCGAGACGACGACTTCGCCCGGACCAGCCACCGGCGACGGAATGTCCTCGACGACGAGCGAGTCGGGGGGACCGTACGCTTTGCAGAGAATCGCTTTCACGGCGGCGAGTGTATCACTCGCTCAGACGCGACCGGTCTTCACGAAGTCACGAAGAGACGCGAAGGTCACGAAGAAGACCTTGTCGTGTCTTCGTGATGCGCCGTTCAGGACGCCGGCTCGCCGGCGGTGACCGGAATGCACTGTCCCGAGATGTTGCGCGCGTACTCGCTGCAGAGGAACGCCGCCAGCGACGCGATGTCGTCGGCGGTCGACATCCGCCGGAGCGGCGCGCGGTCGACGAACGACTCGCGCATCCGCTCGACCGAGATCCCACGGATGTCGGCCTGTCCTTGGATGACGCGATCGATTCGATCGCCGGCAACCGCGCCAGGCGCGATCGCATTGACCGTGATGTTGTGGCGGCCGAGCTCCACGGCGAGACCGTAGGTCATCCCGATCTGGCCGGCCTTGGCCGAACAGTACCCGACGCGGTACGCCAGACCGCGCCGCCCCGCCATCGACGCGATGTTCACGATGGCGCCGCGGCCGGCGGCCATCATCGCGGGCACCGCGAAACGCGAACACAGGTACGCGCTCGTCAGGCAGGAGTTGATCGTGTAAAACCACTCCTCGGTGGAGTAATCCTGAACCGGTTTGGTCGGTCCGCCGTCGCCGGCGTTGTTCACGAGCGTGTCGACGCCGCCGAACGCCTGGCGTCCCGCCTCGACGATCGCCTGCGCGCCTTCTTCGCGCGCGGCGTCCGCGACGACGGCAACCGCCTGTCCGCCGGCCGATCGAATCATCGCGACCGTCTCGTTGACGAGATCCTGGGATCGCGCCGCGCAGACGATTCGGGCGCCCTCGCGCGCGAAATGCTGCGCCAGCACACGGCCGATGCCCTTGCTGGCGCCGGTGATGACTGCAATGCGATCAGTGAGGAGCATAGTCGTCAGTCTCCAGTCGTCAGGCGTCAGTCATAAGTCGCCAGTCCTCGGTCTCAGTCTTCAGCCTCAGTCCTCAGTCGTCAGGCGTCAGTCATTGGTCGCCAGTCTTCAGTCAGTCTTCAGTCTTCAGTCTGGGCTGCCGACTCCGACTGATTGCTGACGACTTCGACCGATGACTGACGACTCCGACTGATAACCGACGACTGAAGACTGACGACCGACGACTGGGGACTGACGACTACGGTGCTCTGACAATTCCTGCCTGCTTCAGGTGTTCAATTTCATCGGACGTCATCCCGAGCCGATCGCGCAGGATCTCTTCCGTGTGTTCGCCGAGCAGCGGCGCCGGCGCTCGCACACTCCCTGGGGTATCGGACATCCGCACCGGCGGTCCGGTCATCTGGATCGAGCCGGCCACCGGATGCGTGCTCTCGACCAGCGATCCGCGCGCGCGCACCTGCGCGTGGTCTACGACCTGGTCGATGGTGTTGATCGCGCCCATCGGAATGCCCGCCGGCAGCAGCACGGCTTCCCATTCCTCGTAGGTGCGCGTGAGAAACGCTTCCTGCAGCGCCGCCACCAGCGACATCCGGTTCGCATTGCGGCGCGCGTTGGTCACGTAGCGCGGATCGTCCATCATCTGCGCGAGGCCGACGAGGGGGCAGAAGGTGCGCCACAGCTTGTCGCTGCCGATGCCGATGGCGATGTCGCGCGTCCTGGTGCGAAACGTCTGATAGGGCAGCAGCGCGCCGTAGGCGGTGCCGAGCGGGCCCGGCACGATGCCGTCGGCCAGATAGGCGCCAATCATGCCCGAGAGAATTCCGAGCTGACCTTCGAGCATCGACACGTCGAGGAACTGGCCGCGCCCGGTCTGCTGGCGGGCGTGGAGCGCCGCGAGGATCCCGAACGCCGCATACATGCCGGCCGTAATGTCGGCGATCGACACGCCCGCGCGAACGCCGGCGCCGCCCGGCTCTCCCGTGATGCTGATCATGCCGCTCTCGGCCTGCACGACGAGGTCGAGCGCTGCTCGGTCGCGATACGGGCCGTCCTGTCCAAACCCTGAAATGGAACAGTACACGACGCGCGGCTGTCGCTCGCGCACGCGCGCGTAATCGATGCCCAGTCTCGCGACGGTGCCGACGCGCAGGTTTTCGAGCACGACATCCGCGCGATCGAGCAGCCGGAAAAAAAGCGCCTTGCCCTCCGGGTGCTTGAGATCGAGCGCGAGACTCTTCTTGTTGCGATTCAGGTTGACGAAGTAGGCGGCTTCGTCGCCGTAGAACGGCGGTCCCCAGGCGCGCGCGATTTCGCCGTCGAGCGGCTCGATCTTGATGACCTCCGCGCCGTAGTCGCCGAGCATGGTCGATGCGAACGGACCAGCCAGCGCGTGAGAGAGATCGAGGACGGTGATGTCAGACAGCGCAGACATATCAAGAGTCGGTAGTCGGTCGTCGATAGTCTAGTCTGTAGTCGAGAGTCCTGACGGTCGATGGTCCTGCGGAGTACTGACCGATTGACGACCATGCCCGACCACCGACGAACGACTCGACTCGCGACTACCGACTATAGTGCGTCTCGTGTTGCCTGAGCGTCGTCAGCACTTCCGAAGCGGCCATCGAGAGGCGGCGCCACGCGGCGTCGGCGGCGTCGAGCCGCGATTCGGCGCCAACGCGTTCGAGGACTTCGGCAGCGTCGAATAGACTGCTCGCCGAGAGATTGCTGGCCGCGCCTTTCAGGCGCTGGGCTTCGCGGCGAATCGTGTCGGCGTCCTTGGCGTCGACGGCCGCTTTGATCGCGTTCAGGCGCGCGGGGCAGTCGTCGAGAAAGCTGCCGATGACGTCAGACAGCAGTTGTTCGTTGCCCGCAAGGCGCTCGAGAGCGGCCGCCCGGTCGAATGCCGGCCACGCCGGGCGAGCGGCCGGTGCCGCGGGCGCTTCATCCTCCACCGTCGAGAACAGCATCCGCGGTTCGAGCGGTTTCGAGAGGTAGCCGTCCATGCCGGCTGCCACACAGCGCTCACGATCGCCGTTCATCGCGTGCGCCGTCATGGCAACGATGCGGATGTGACCGCCGGTTTCCTGCTCGCGGGCCCGGATGGCTGCGGTGGCTTCGAATCCACCCATCTCCGGCATCTGAACGTCCATCAGTACTAGATCGAACGCCTCGCGGGCCAGCGTGTCGAGGGCCTCGCGTCCGTTGTTGACGACGGTGACTGTGTGGCCGCGTCGCGTGAGGAGTCCCTGCGCGACCCGCTGATTGACGACGTTGTCCTCGGCCACCAGGATGGTGACGAGACGCGCCGGCGCGGCTGACTCGGGCGGCTTGATCGGCGCTGGCTTGGGCGGCGGCGCCGCCGGGCGATCGAGCGCGTGACAAATCGCCTCACACAAGTCGGTGGCTTTGATCGGTTTGGTCAAATACGCGGCAATCCCAAGCGCTTTGCAGCGCGAGACGTCGCCTTCGAGCCCCGACGAGCTGAGCATCATGATCGTGGAGCCCGCGAGGTCGGGACGCTTTGAAATCTGCGCTGCCACGTCGAAGCCATCGAGATCGGGCATGTTCGCGTCGAGCAACACCAGCGCGAACGGCTGGCCCTCGCGCGCCGCTGTGGTCAGTGCTTCGATCGCCGCACGACCGCCGGCCACGGACGTCGGCCGCATCCGCCAGCTGCTCGCTTGCGCTTCGAGAATCCGCCGGTTCACGACGTTGTCGTCGATGATCAGGACGCGGCGATCGGCGAGCCGGGAACGATCCCGCGACCCTTCCGACACGTTCG
>Ga0105248_10002470_pt1 | contig 20544 bp, 20 predicted proteins | sample KBSS34metaG_FD_81524 | JGI IMG/M metagenome (GOLD analysis project Ga0105248, IMG submission 81524) | Switchgrass rhizosphere microbial communities from Kellogg Biological Station, Michigan, USA - KBS S3-4 metaG | ecosystem: Host-associated > Plants > Roots > Rhizosphere > Soil | place...
GCAGGCGGTCGGCGATGATCTTTTCGAGGCCGGCGAACGCGCCGCCGCAGATGAACAGGATGTTGGTCGTGTCGACCTGCAGGAATTCCTGCTGCGGATGCTTGCGGCCACCTTGCGGCGGAACGGATGCGGTCGTGCCTTCCATCAGCTTGAGGAGCGCCTGCTGGACGCCCTCGCCCGACACGTCGCGCGTGATCGAGGGATTGTCCGACTTGCGGCTGATTTTATCGATTTCATCGATGTAAACGATCCCCCGCTGCGCCTTCTCGACATTGTAGTCGGAAGCCTGGAGCAGCTTCAGGATGATGTTTTCGACATCCTCACCAACATAACCCGCCTCGGTGAGGGTCGTCGCGTCCGCCATCGTGAACGGAACGTCGAGGATTCGCGCCAGCGTCTGCGCCAGCAGCGTCTTGCCGCAGCCCGTCGGGCCGATCAGCAGGATGTTCGACTTGGCGAGCTCAACTTCATTGCCGGTCTTCGAACCGTGCGACAGCCGCTTGTAATGGTTGTGGACCGCGACCGAGAGCACGCGCTTGGCGCGATCCTGGCCAATCACATAGTCGTCGAGGACCTTGCAGATCTCGGCCGGCGTCGGGACGCCGTCGCGGGTCTTGACCAGCGCCGACTTGGATTCCTCGCGGATGATGTCGTTGCACAGCTCGACGCATTCATCGCAGATGAAGACCGTCGGACCGGCGATCAGCTTCCTGACCTCGTGCTGCGACTTACCGCAGAAGGAGCAGTAGAGGGTGCTCTTGCCGTCGCCGCCTGAAAGCTTGGTCATTCGGTTCCTTATACACCAGCCGCTAACGGCCGTATCCAATGGGCCATGCTAGCCCGCTTTATTACACAATCAACTCTGCCGGAGAGTTAACGCTCCCGGATGAGCGATAGCGTCTTTGTTCTCAACAATATGGATGGGACCCTGCCGCCTAGCAAGTGGCGTTGGCAGCGCCCGTAACCTTACCGTGTCCCAAGATAGGTCAGCGAATTTCAGCCGCCCATGGCGCCGAGCGCCTGGCGCATCGCTTCATGGAATTGGGAGCGTGAATAAATGTCATTGTGGCCCGCGCCATTGATGGTCCGATCGAAGGCCAGCTTCGGCAGCGCCTTGCGCAGGGCGTCTGTCCGTTCCGGGGCGACGATCTCGTCACGTTCGGCAGCGATAATCGCCACCGGCGCGGTTCCCGTGCGAAGCGGTCCAGCTGCGTCGATTTGCTGATTGAAGACCAGCCCGACCGGAAGCCACGGATACATTGACTGGGCCACCGCCTTTAGAGAGTCGAAGGGTGTCACAAGAATGAGGCCAGTCAATTTTCGCTTGGCCGACAGCTGGGCAGCGACGCCGGTCCCGATGCTGAAGCCAACGGCAATCACGCGCGTCGGCCTGACCCGCTCGACCGCGACGTCGTAAACGAGCGGGGCGTCCGCAATCAGGGCCTGCGCCGAGGGCGAACCGCTCGATGGACTGTAGCCGCGATAGTGGAACGCAACGACGTCATGCTCAGGGTAGAGTTCGTGCAAATACTCGGCCACATCCTGCCCATTCCAGGCGTTGCCCCCGAAGCCGAGAATCAAGGTCCGGCTCGGATCCGGGTGATCGGAGGGAAGGTAGATGCCGGCCAGCTTTTCTCCGTCCGGCGTCGACACCGAAAGCCGTTCGGCCCCTGGCGGAAGCGGACCCGGTGCGGCGACCGCATGCACGGGAAAGATCAAATCGGTTTGCGATGAGTACATGAGAACAACGCACGCGCCATAAAGGAAGGCGGCTGCCAAGAGCAGCCCAAGCAAGATTCGCTTAGCCAGCGAGCGCGGCGTCGATCGCTGGAGTGACCCGGTCCACGGTGTAGGGCTTTTCGATCACCGGCGCATCGTTGAACTCGGGCGGCGGCGGGTCAACGTGCCCTCCGGTTGCGATGACGAACGGGACCTTCTTTTCGCGCAGCCTGGTCGCCACCGGCCAGACATTTTCGCCTTTCAGGTTGACGTCGAGGATGGCCAGATCGAACCCGCCGGCCTCCGCCTTGTCGAGGGCACCATCGACCGTATCGCAAGTCGCGGCCACCCGATGACCGAGCGATTCGAGGAAGTCCTCGAGCATCATCGCGATAAGCGGTTCGTCTTCGACAATAAGGATGGAACGCCCCGGAGACATCGACCGTGGCATAACCCGCAAGTCGCGGAGGGCAAGCGCTATTTCGCGGCGAGCGCGCGCTTCGCGGCCTCGGCGAGGTCCTGAACCGAGAAGGGTTTCGGGAGGAAATGGGCGTTATCGACACCGAGCGAGTGGCGGAGCTGTTCCTCGGCGTAGCCCGACATGAACAGGACTTTGAGTTCGGGCCGCTGCTTGCGCGCCTCGGCGACCATCGCGGGGCCATCCATGCCCGGCATCACGACATCGCTCAGAAGCAGGTCGATCTCCTCGCCCTTGGCGATGACCTCCAGCGCTTCCTCACCATTGTCGGCAGTAATGACGGTGTAGCCGTGGCGGGTCAGCGCCCGCTCCGCCACCGAGCGCACCATAGGTTCGTCCTCGACCAGCAAGACGGTGCCGCTGCCCCAGAGCTCGTCCTGCTTTGCCTTGTCGGACTTGCGGGTTTTGGCTGCTGACACGTCCTCGCGATGCACGGGCAAATAGATAACGAAGCGGGTGCCCTCACCAACTTTGGAATCGGCGAAAATAAAGCCGCCCGACTGCTTGACGATACCGTAGACGGTCGAAAGGCCGAGACCGGTCCCCTTTCCCACTTCCTTGGTCGTGAAGAAGGGTTCGAAGATCTTGCCGAGGACCCCAGGAGCAATGCCGGTGCCGGTGTCGGTCACTGACAATGCGCTATAATCGGCGATCGGCAGGATGTCGGACCCGAGTTGCGCGACCTGGTCGGACTTCACCGGATAGGTCTGGATGGTGAGCGTGCCCCCGCCCTTCTCAGCCATTGCGTCGCGGGCGTTGACCGCGAGGTTGATAATGACCTGCTCGAGCTGCCCGGGATCGGCGCGGATCGGGCCAAGCGCGCGGCCGTGCTTCACCGCAAGCTCGACATTCTCACCAAGCAGCCGCTTCAGCAGATGGGACACCTCCGACACAACGTCGGGAAGCTGGAGCACCTGCGGGCGCAGGGTTTGTTGGCGCGAGAAGGCAAGAAGCTGTCGAGTAAGGCCCGCAGCGCGGTTCGAATTCGACTTGATCTGCTGGATATCGTCATAGTCGCTGTCGCCCGGCGTATGCCGCATCAGCATCAGATCGCAGTGCCCGATGATCGCGGTCAGGATATTGTTGAAGTCATGCGCGACGCCGCCGGCAAGCTGGCCGACGACCTGCATTTTCGTGGCCTGGGCGACCTGCCGCTTGAGTTTCGCTTCTTCGCTATTGTCCTTGAGCAGCAGGAGGACCGCTGCATCGCCGAGGCCGCGGAGGCCCGCTATGGTCAAGGCGACTGGTTCGGTCGGCTGGCGGGCAAGCCTGATTGCAAGGTCGCCCGACATTGCCGGCCCGCGCGCATTGCGGCGGACAGCATCGGCGACGGCCGCCTTATCCTCTTTGACGACGAGGTCGCCGGGATAGACGGGGTTCGTATTGCCCCGGACACCTGCCGCATTCCGGAAGGCCTCGTTCATCGTCAGGAAGCGGCCGTCACGATCGACCAGAGCAAGGCCGATTGGAAGGACGTCGAGTAGTGCCTGGAGATGCGCAGCATCGGAAGGCGCCACTGAATCTCCACCTTCGAACAGGAGGAAGGTCCCGGAATGGCCGCCCTTCTTCGGATCGACGGGAACATGGACGAGGCGCATCGCCTTCGCGGCCTCGCCCTCGGACTTCAGTCGGACGTTGCCGTCCTCGCCGACATCGACGATCCCGGCGAAGCGATGGCCAGCAGGATCGCTCCCGTCCTCCAGCGCGCGATCGCGGAACGGCCTATTGGCGGCAAGAACCGAGCCTTCTTCGTCGACCAACGCAGCCATGATCCCGGCCGCACCGAGCCGCTCACCGGTCGTGCCGGAAAGCCACTTCGCCGCGACAGTCGTCGGTTCGGGCGGGGGAGGCTTGGGAAAGCGCCAAAGCAACAAGTCGCCTCGAATCCCAACTCTCTCGACTTCGACAGCAGTGAATCCGTGATCGGTCTTGATCCGGCCGGCGCATCCCGCACCATCGCGCCAGGCCATGGTCCGGGCGACTTCAAGGCCTTGTTCCGAATCCTCGTCGGTCCCGAGCTGGAGCGGCGGCGGCGAGCCGCCGAAGCGGTCTCGATAAGCGCTGTTCGCAATCAGCAGCGACCCGTTCTCCGAAGTCAGGGCCGCGGCATCGCCGCACATTCCAAGCGCTGACCCAACGAGCGTAAAATCAGGTCCGCCGACGATCGGCTCGGCAACGGACGCCGGCTGTGCGGCCCGCAAATAGCCTGCGATGGCCGCACCCACGGCAATGACAGCCGCCATGCCGGCGAGCGTCATCTGGCCGACGAGCAACAAGACCAGCGCGCCAGACAGTCCGGCCGCGGCGATCAGGGCCGGCGCAAGCCACCGCCCCCACCCGTCGAGCGGGCTTGAACTGATCCGCGGCAGGTTCTGCTGGAGCATCACCAGATGCGGACGCGGTCCGCAGGCGGCAGGTACAGCTTCTGACCCGCCTGGACGTTAAACGCGGGGTACCATGGGTCCATGTTGCGGACGATCGCTGAGCGTTGCTCCGATGGCGAGTGCGGATCGGTCAGCAGGCGCTGGCGAAGGTTTGCCTCGCGATAATTCCGCCGCCAGATCTGCGCCCAACCGAGATAGAAACGCTGGTCGGCGCTCATGCCCTCGATCACCGGCGGAGCCGCGCCGTTCAACGACGCAATATAAGCGTCGTGAGCAACGGTGAGGCCGGCAAGGTCGGCGACATTCTCGCCCATCGTCAGCTTGCCCTGCACGTGAAAGCCGGGAAGCGGCTCATAAGCGTCATATTGGGCGCCCAGCCGGTCCAGCCGCGACTGGAAGTTCTTGGCGTCGGCCGGAGTCCACCAGTCGACGAGATTGCCGTGAAGGTCATATTTAGCACCCTGGTCGTCGAACTGGTGGCTCATCTCGTGACCGATGACCGCACCGATCCCACCGTAGTTCACGGCGTCATCGGCATTGGGGTCGAAGAACGGCGGCTGCAGGATCGCGGCGGGGAAGACGATTTCGACCATCGTCGGGTTCGAGTAGGCGTTGATGGTCATGGGCGTCATGCCCCATTCCCAGCGTCGGATCGGCCCGCCGAGCTTGCCGATCTCGTAGTCGTGCTCGAAGCGAGCCGACCGCATCGCATTCCCAATCGCGTCGCCGCGGTCAACGACGAGGCCGCTCATATCGCGCCACTGCGACGGGTAACCGATCTTCGGAGTGAAGGCCGCGAGCTTGGCATGGGCCTTCGCCTTGGTCTCCGGGCCCATCCAGTCGAGCGTATCGATCCGGCGGTCCATCGCCGCGATCAGATTATGGACCAGGCGATCAGCCGCGGCCTTGGTTTCAGGCGGGAAATATTTGGCGACATAGAGCTTGCTGACGTCGTCGCCCAAGGCGCCGGTGGTGAAGTCGACGGCGCGCTTCCACCGCTCTTCCTGCTGCGGGGTCCCGTTGAGGACGGTGCCGTAGAAAGCGAAATTCTCGGCATCGAACTGCTTCGGGAGATAGGACGAAAAGGCGTCGATCGAGCGGATCAGGAGCTGGTCCTTGATAACCGCCAACGGAGTCCGGCTGAGCTCCGCGCCGATGCCTTTGAAGGCGCTTGGCTGGTAGATCAGGACGTTCTCGACGTTAGCACCATCACCCTTGATGAATGAGGCAAAGTCGAAGCCGGGCGCGAGCTTGCGAACCTGGTTCAGCGAATATTTATTGTAGGTCTTGTTGGCGTCGCGGCTTTCGACCCGAGTCCAGTGAACCTTCGCAATCCGGGTTTCGAACGCGGCAATGGCCTTTGCCCGCGCCGCGGCATTCTTCTCGCCAGCCAGGGTCAGGACGTTGGTCAAATGCTCAAGATATTTGGCGCGCGTCTCCGCAATCTTGGGATCGGTCGACAAATAATAGTCACGGTCCGGCATGCCGAGCCCGCCCTGGTAGACGTTCAGCGCATATTGATCGGACGCCTTGCGGTCCTGCCCGATGAACATGACGAAGGGAGTGCCGATTCCTTGCCGGTCGGCATCGGCATAAAGCGCGGCCAATCCAGCCTTGGTCTTAAGCCCGCGAACCTGGTTGAGCCACGGATTGAGCGGCGCCAGGCCTTTCGCCTCGATCGCTGCCTCATCCATGAAGCTGGCGTAGGCATTGCCGATCTTGCTGTTCGGGTCCTTTGCCTCCTCCTGGATCACGTTGCGGGTGCGCTCGCGCGATAAATCGTCGAGCACGGTGAACATGCCGTAGTTGGACTTGTCGGCCGGAATCGGTGTGTTCTTCGCCCAGATGCCATTGGCATATTGATAGAAATTGTCCCCAGGAACCACGCTCGTATCCATTCCTGCGGCGTCAAAACCGTAGGCGCCATATTGCGGCTTTGGTGCGGGCGGAGCCTCTGGAACCGGAACCGCTTCAACGACGGGAGGTGGAGGCGGCGCCGCTATTTCGTGCGCGGCACAGCCAGCCAGGATCGTGGTGACAGTCAGAAACGCCAGAACTCGAGCCATTATTCCCCTCCGAAAACCAGATTGGTGTGTGACCCAAGCCAGTCGTCAGCGCAACGGCAGTGCGCCAGAGTCAAATCGACGGCCGTAAGCAGAGATGCTGCGAACGTCAGGCTTTGGCGGCTTTCCGGGCGGCGCGACGCTGCCGCCATTTGCTGCCGAGCCACCAGCGCCACACAACCGACGAGGCGACATAGCCGATCGCCGACGTCACCAGGGCGACGGTCAGAACTCCAAGGGCAATCGGCCCCGAGGCATGATGCAGCCAGAACATGATGCGCCCGAGCTCGCCGGAAACTTGCTCTGCGGCGCGGGGGTCGATGACGCTGGAATCATGATGGAGCTCCCACGATCCGACCAGGTAGCAGCCGTAGTAAATCGGCGCGTAGGTCAACGGATTGACCAGCAAGGTCAGCGCTGCCGTGATTGCGACATTGGCGCGAAGCGGAATCGCCAGAATCGCAGCGATCACCGTGTGCATCACAGGAATGACGATCCCGATGCCAAGGCCGAGCGCCACCGCCCGCGGGACCGAGCGGCGGGTCATTCGCCATAGCGCCGGATTGCTGAGCGGCCTCGCGAATGGCCGCAGCAGGCGGTTCTCGTGGATCGTCTCGCGACGGGGAATATGACGGGTGAGCCACTTCATTTTGTTATGCGCGCCGCCGCAGCAGGCGCTGCTGCTCGCGCTTCCAGTCACGCTCTTTCACGGTCTCACGCTTGTCGTGCACCTTCTTACCCCGCGCCAACGCCAACTCGACTTTCGCCCGGCCGCTGCCATTGAAATAAATCGACAGCGGCACGAGGGTAAGCCCCTGGCGAGCAACCGCCCCGTGCAGCTTGGATATCTCGCGCCCCTTGAGCAACAGTTTACGTGGCCGGCGAGGTTCGTGGTTGAGGCGGTTGCCGTGGCTATATTCAGGCACATGGCTGTTGATCAGCCAGACCTCGTCGCCTTCGACCGTGGCATAGCTCTCGGCGATGGAGCCCTCGCCCTGACGCAAGGCTTTCACCTCCGTGCCCGTCAGCGCGATGCCAGCCTCCAGCCGGTCTTCGACAAAATAGTCGAAGCGCGCGCGCCGGTTCTCGGCGACGACCTTCTGCTTGTCGAAAGGCTGGGGAAGCGGCTTGGCCATTGGACTTAGATAAGGCCTGCGTGCTCCAATGCAGCATCCACCGCGCGTTTTGATGCATCGGACGCTTCCACGAGCGGCAGTCGAAGGTCTGTCGGAAAGCCCGAACGAACACGGCTGAGCGCATATTTTGTCGGCGCCGGCGAGGCGTCGCTGAACAGTGCCGCGTGAAGCGGATAGAGCTTGTCTTGAAGGTGCAGCGCGTCCTCCCAACGACCCTCCCTCGTCGCCTTCTGGAAATCCGAACAAAGCCTGGGAGCGACATTGGCGCTGACCGAAATGCACCCCACACCACCCATCGCATTGAAGCCGAGCGCCATGTCGTCGTTTCCGGAGATCTGGGCGAACTCGGCCCCGCAAGCCTGCCGCTGAGCCGAGACGCGCGCGAGATTGCCCGTGGCGTCCTTGACTCCGACTACATTCGACAATTGCGCCAGGCGGGCCATCGTCTCGACCGCTATGTCAGTGATCGTCCGGGCTGGAACATTGTACAGCACGATCGGGAAATCGAGGTCAGCGACAGCCGCCAAATGAGCATAAATCCCGTCCTGATTGGGCCGGTTGTAATAGGGCGGCACATGCAACGCGGCATCCGCCCCGGCTGCCTTCGCCGACTTGGTCAGCTCGATGGCATGGACGGTGTTGTTGGAGCCGCAGCCAGCGATAACGGGAACCCGGCCCCCGGCCACGTCGACCGCAATCTCGATGACTCTGCGATGCTCCTCATCGGACAGGGTTGCTGCTTCACCTGTGGTCCCGCACGGGACCAAGGCATTCGATCCCTGCTCGATCTGCCACGCCACGAAATCACGGAATACCGCTTCATCGACTCGTCCCGCCGCAAATGGCGTCACGAGGGCGGGTATCGAGCCGAAAAACATGATTAAGTCCCTTTGGCGTCGCGGAAACTTAATTGGCCCCGCGGTCGTTCGTTAAGGGCCAGATAAGGAGGGGGAACGTAGGATGTCCAGCATGTGGCGCATCGCTTGGTCCATCCCTGCCTTTCTTGCCGCCACGACGGCCGCTTCCGCTCAGTATCCGGTATCGTCCTATCCGGTTGCATCGCCGGGCTATAGCGTGTCGGCGGCAATCGGGGACTGGCGCCGGCTTCGTCAGAGCAACGGTTACACCTTTGCTGATTACGCACGCTTCCTGACCTACAATCCGGGCTGGCCCGAAGAGAGCAAGCTGCGCCTTTGGGCCGAGAAGGCGATGCGTCCCGGCGAGAACCCAGCGACGGTCCTCGCCTTCTTCGCGACCAAGCCGCCGACAACCGGCAATGGCTTTGCGCGACTGGCGGAGGCTTATGCCTCCAATGGCCGAAACGGCGAGGCGCTTGCGGCGGCCAGGAGCGCGTGGAGCGAAGCCGACCTCGGATCTGACAGCGAACAGGCAATCTGGGCTCGCTTCGGTTCGAGTTTCACGGCCGACGATCACGACCGCCGCGTCGACGCATTGCTGTTCGCCAAGAATCCTGACGACGCCGCACGCTATTATTCGCTGACGACGCCGACCCGCCGGGCAGCGTTCGCTGCACGCATCGCGATGCAACGCCAGTCCTCGGACGCCGACAGCCTGTACCAGCCGGTGATCGGCCAGGTGGCGACGGACGCCGGCCTGATGATGGACCGCGCTCGTTATCTCTTGGCTCGTAATTATCCGCAGGCAGCCCGCGACCTCGTCGCGCGTCAGCACGACTTTACTTACCAACCCGCCGACCCGGAGCGCTTCTATGACATGCTCCTGACGCTGGCGAACGACGCGGCCCAGGACCGGCAGTGGAACACGGCGTTCAATATCACCCGGCATCTCAGCGACGCGCTGCCCGCCGGTACGGACATCAGTCAGCAGTCGATTGGGATCCGCGACAATTACACCAGCCTCGTCTGGCTTGGTGGCAACGTGGCGCTGGATCGGATGAACCAGCCGGGCAGCGCTGTCGCCATGTTCTATAATTATGCCCGCGGCGGGAAGTCGCTGCAGGTCCAGACGAAAGGCAATTATTGGGCCGGCCGAGCGGCACTCGCCGCGGGCCATGTCCAGGAAGCAAATAGCTATTTCGAGCGCGCCGCTGCTTATCCGGAACTGTTCTACGGCCAGCTGGCGCTCGAACGGCTTGGCCGCTCGGTAACACCGCCGCAGCAGTCGGTAGCAGCCTCGATTGCGACACCTGCCCAGCGTTCGGCTTTCGCCAGTAACCGGATCGTTCAGGCGGTGCGGATGCTCCAGCAAGCCGGGTCGGTGGCTGAGCGAACCCAATTCACGAGGGCGCTCGCTGAATCGCTCGACAACGACACCGATCGAGCGCTCGCGGTCGAACTGGGTCAGCAGCTCGGCCGGCAGGATTTGCCGGTCTGGGTGGCGCGGATGGCGCGGGTGAAGGGCTCGATGTTCTACGTACGCCAGGCCTATCCGACGCTCGGCTCGACCGTATCGCCCGGGATCTGGTCGCTCGCGCACGGCATTTCGCGGCAGGAAAGCTCATTCGACCCCTATGTGGTTAGCCACGCCGGCGCTCGCGGCTTGATGCAGCTGATGACCGGCACCGCGGCCGAGCAGGCCGGGAAGATGGGCGTCAGTTACGACGGCTACCGCCTCATCAGCGACCCCAATTACAACGTCATGATCGGCTCTGCTTACTTCCAGCGGATGCTCAACAATTGGAACGGCAGCGTGCCGCTGGCGGTCGCGGCCTACAACGCCGGCAGCGGCAATGTGAACAAGTGGATCAACCGCTACGGCGATCCGCGCAGCCAGGTCGACATGCTGAAGTGGATCGAGGCGATTCCTTACGTCGAGACCAAGGCTTACGTTCAACGCGTGATCGAGAATACGGTCGTTTACGATTCGATGCGCGGCACTTCAGAGCAACAGACTGCGCTCCATGTTTCCCGCTACCTTGGGAAGGACCGTCCAGCCTGATAGTCGGGCGGGATGGCCGACCAGCCCCGCTTCATCACGCCTGAAGGATTCGCGCGCGTCCGCGCCGAATATGACGAGCTGTTCGGCATCGAGCGGCCGAAGATGGTCGAGGTCGTGTCGTGGGCAGCGTCGCTCGGCGACCGGTCGGAAAATGCCGACTATCTCTACGGCAAGAAGCGTTTGCGGGAGATAGACCGACGGTTGGCGCACCTCGCGCGCATCATGAAGGCGGCGAAGATTGTCGACCCGGCAAAGCAGGAGCAGCGTGACCAGGTGCGCTTTGGGGCAACGGTTGAATTGGCAGACGAAGACGACGGTCGCCGGACGCTGACGATCGTCGGTGATGATGAGACAGATGCCTCAGCGGGCCGGATCGGCTGGAGCGCTCCGCTCGCGCGGGCGCTGATTGGCGCGAGGGTCGGCGACGAACGCGTGGTTCGCCTGCCTGCCGGCGAAAAGAGCTATGAAGTAATGGCGATCAGCTACCCGGGCTAGGCGCGGCTGGCTTCCGTCAGCTTTGGCGGACGAAGGCTGACGACCTTCTCTTCAACCTCCAGAGGCGGCTCCGACGGCATCGCCTTCTCCATCGCGCCTGCGATAATGCCCAGCGCCGCGATACAGGCCGCGGTCCCGTCATTGGCATCGATCGGATTCCACGGCGCCCAGCGCGTGTTGGTATTGGCGAACAGGTCCTGCAACACGTCGTTGGCACGCTCTCGATGAGTGGGCCCGACGATGGGTTGGAAATCGCGCACATGGCGAAGCCACGGATCCTCCTCGCGCGCCCGCAAATTGGCCGCCTGCCGCTCCGGGCTCACGTGGAAGAAGAGCTTCGCAATCATCGTTCCATGGTCGCGTTGCTGCGCCTCGAACTCATTAATTTCATCGATCGCTCGCGCCCAGCGATCGTCATCGAAATGGCCGAGCATTCGCTGCTCGACCATGAGCCGGTACCAGCTGCGATAGAAGATCGTCGTTTCACTCGTGGCCGGGAGGTTGCTCCAGAACCGCGCCAGCCAATGCCGCTCTTCGTCGCTGTCCGCGCTACCCGCCACCTTGACGACAGTGACGTAAGTCGGATCGAGCGCACCGACGAGTTGCTTCAATACTGCCCTCTTGCCGGCCCCCGTCCAGCCCTCGAACAGGATGATGGCGCGCTTGCGATGCACGATCTGCGACAGTTGCGCGCGTGCCAGGCGTTCGCGCAGCGAAGCCAGTTCCGCTTGCGCATCTCCGGCGAACGGCTCGCCTCGTTCAAATTCCGTTAAATCGATCGGCACCCAAGGGGCTTAGCTACTCTGCCGGGAAGCGACAATCGATTAGCAGGCGCCATTACGATATTGAGACAGGTGCATCCTCGGCGACGACTTTGATCGATAGCTCCTTGAGCTGCTTCGGCATGACCGCGGCCGGCGCATTCATCATGAGGTCTTCCGCCTTCTGGTTCATCGGGAAGAGGATGACTTCGCGAATGTTCGGTTCGTCGGCGATGAGCATGACGATACGGTCGATGCCCGGAGCCGAACCGCCGTGTGGCGGAGCGCCGAACTTGAAGGCATTGATCATGCCCGAGAAGTTCGTGTCGACTTCTTCCTTTGTATAGCCGGCGATTTCGAACGCCTTGTACATGATGTCGGGGCGATGGTTCCGGATCGCGCCGGAGCTCAGCTCCACGCCGTTGCACACGATGTCGTACTGCCAGGCGAGGATTTCGAGCGGGTCCTTGGTCTCCAGCGCTTCCATCTCGCCCTGCGGCATCGAAAACGGGTTGTGGCTGAAGTCGATCTTCTTCTGCTCATCATTATATTCGAACATCGGGAAATCGACGATCCAGCAGAAGCGGAACGAGCCCTTCTCGATGAGCTCGAGCTGTTCGGCAACGCGAGTGCGTGCCGCACCGGCGAGCTTCGCCGCTTCCTCTTCCTTGCCGGCGGCGAAGAAGATGCCGTCGTCGGGACCAAGGCCCATCGCCTCGGCGATGCGGTTCATGCCCTCTTCGCCATGGTTCTTGGCGATCGGGCCGCCCCATTCACCGCCTTTGCGAGTGGCATAGCCGAGGCCGGCGAAGCCTTCGTCCCGAGCCCATTCGTTCATGTCGTCGAAGAACTTGCGGCTCTTTTCTGCAGTTCCAGGAGCCGGGATAGCGCGAACGACGGCGCCCTTCTCGACCAGTCCGGCGAACAAGCCAAACCCCGAGCCCTTGAACTCATCGCCCACGTCACTGATCAGCAGCGGATTGCGAAGGTCCGGCTTGTCCGATCCGTACTTTAGCAAGGCTTCCTTATACGGGATGCGAGGATATTCGCCCGCCGGAGTGACGGTGCGACCGTTCGCGAACTCCTGGAAAACGCCGGACAGAACGGGCTCGATCGCGTTGAACACGTCATCCTGAGTGACGAAGCTCATCTCGAAGTCGAGCTGGTAGAACTCGCCTGGCGAGCGGTCGGCGCGTGCATCCTCATCCCGGAAGCAGGGCGCGATCTGGAAGTAGCGGTCGAAACCCGCGACCATGATCAGCTGCTTGAACATCTGCGGCGCCTGCGGGAGCGCGTAAAACTTCCCCGGATGGACACGGCTCGGGACGAGATAGTCGCGAGCGCCCTCCGGCGAGCTCGCCGTCAGGATCGGCGTCTGGAACTCGGTGAAGCCCTGGTCGATCATCCGGCGACGGATCGAGGCGATGACGGCCGCCCGAAGCATAATGTTCCGATGGGTCTGCTCGCGGCGCAGATCGAGGTATCGATACTTGAGCCGGATTTCCTCAGGATATTCCTGGTCGCCGAACACCGGCATCGGAAGTTCGGCGGCCGGCGACTGGACGGTCACATTGTTGGCGCGAACTTCAATTTCGCCCGTGGGCAGGTTCTTGTTCACCGTCTCGGTAGAGCGGGCGACGACCTGGCCTTCGATCGTAACGACGGACTCAACGCGGATTCGGTCGAGCACCTTGAACGCCGCCGAATCCGTGTCGGTCACGATTTGGGTAACGCCGTAATGATCGCGCAGGTCGACAAACAGTAGGTGGCCGTGATCGCGCTTGCGATGCACCCATCCCGAGAGCCGGACGGTCTCGCCGACATTGCTGGAGCGCAGGGCGGCGCAGGTGTGGGTACGATAGGCGTGCATGATCAGGTCGGCTCGCTAGCGAAAAACTGTGGAGAAAAGCGAGCGCCGCGCTTCACTGGGACAAAGCTTTTTGTCAACCCGCGAGGGCACCGCTAAAGCCGCCGCAAGACTCATGCGTATTCATCCTCTGATCTCGAAGACCGACCAGCTCAACGCCCTCGTCGAACGTCTCGCCAAGCATCCCTTCGTCGCCGTGGACACGGAGTTCATGCGCGAGAATACCTATTGGCCGGACCTCTGCCTGATCCAGGTGGCGTCGAGCGAGGAAGCGGCGGCAATCGACCCGAAGGCCGAGGGCATCGACCTTTCGTCGCTGCTCAACCTGTTTGTGAAGAATTCAACCATCCTCAAGGTATTTCACGCCGGCGGGCAGGACCTGGAAATCATCCACAACCTCACCAGCAAGGTCCCAGTCCCCCTGTTCGACACGCAGATCGCGGCGATGGCGCTCGGGCATGGCGAACAGATCGGCTATTCGAACCTCATCGAAAGCCTGCTCGGTCATAGCCTCGATAAAGGCGCGCGCTTTACCGACTGGAGCCGGCGGCCGCTCGACAAGCGCCAGATCGACTATGCGATCGCGGACGTGACGCATCTTGCGACCGTATTCCCGCGCATGGTCGAGAAGCTGAAAAAGACGGGCCGCGGCGCCTGGCTCGACGAGGAGATGGAACGACTGGCCGATCCTTCGCACTTCGCCTTCGCCCCGGAGGATGCCTGGAAGCGGCTGAAACTGCCGAGCCGAAACCCGGCTGTCCTGGGACGCCTGCGCGCCCTCGCCGCCTGGCGCGAGACCGAAGCGCGCTCCAAGAACCTGCCGCGCGGCCGGATCGTCAAGGACGATACGCTGACCGAGATCGTGCTTCACCCGCCCAAGAACCAGGATGACCTTGGCCGAATTCGCGGCCTGTCAGCCGGATGGCGCAACAATGATATCGGCGCGCGGCTGATTTCCGCCCTTCAGGCAGCAAAGCCCCTCGAACCCGACGAAATGCCCGACCGTGAGCCGAAACGACCGGGCCTGACAAAGGACGGTGTGCTGGTCAGCGACCTCTTGAAGCTTCTGCTCAAAATTCGCTCCAAGGAAGCCGGCGTCGCCGCTCGGCTAATTGCCCGCTCGGACGATTTGGAAGCACTCGCCGCGGGTGTCCGCAAGAACCTCAATATCCTCAGCGGCTGGCGCTATGAGGAATTCGGCAAGGACGCGCTCGACCTCGTCGAGGGCCGCTTGGCCTTCGCGATCGAAAACGGCAAGCTGAAGATGAGCCGGGTGATGATCGAGGAGACCGTCGATGCGTAGCCTCGTCCTTTTCGCAGCCGCCGCCCTCGCGGCCTGCTCGACAGCTCCAGCGGAACCGGTCGTTCATGGCACTGTTCCCGGCCACATTTGCAATGCCGTCGGCACGGACAATTTCATCGGCCAGCCCGGCACCAGCGAAACCGGCGCAGCAATCATGCGCGCGACGAACTCCGCGGTCCTGCGCTGGGCCCCGCCGGGTTACATGCTGACGATGGATTTCAGCGCCTCGCGCGTGACAGTTCGCCTCGGGCCCGACTACAAGGTCACTGCAATCAATTGCGGCTAGGCCGCGTCGGGGGGATCGATGCGCAGGATTATGGCATTCGCCGCGTTGAGCGCGGCAGCCTCAGCTGGGGCTGCAACTCAGTCCAAGCAACCAGTTTCAATCGATTCGGTCTGGACCGGGACCAAGTGCCAGCAGACGGTCGCGCTCGACAGCTTCAAGGGGCAGGTCGCAAGCACGGACCTGGCCGCGCGGATCATGATGGCATCGCGAGCGCATGACGTCCGCTGGGTGCCCTACGGAAAAGAAGTGAAGCTAAGGCGGGGTGCAAACCGCGTGACTGTTCAGTTGGACCAGGAAAACAAGGTTTCCTCAGCGGTTTGCGGCTAGGCCGCTTCGCCAATCATCCGTGAATCGATCAGCGCCCGCCGGATCGTCGGCAGGCTGAGGCGCGCCCGCTCGCCGAGCGCATAGCGGTCCACCGCTTCGACCGCCCGCTCGGCCGTCCAATAGTCGCGATGCAGCCGCTCGGTCATGAAACGCAGCGCATCTCCGAATATATGTAGACCGCGATCCGCGAAATGGAGCTGGATCAAGGCCCCGAAGAGCTCGTCGTCGGGATGATTGATCCGGATCACCGGGGTGACGGCCAACCGCGTCTTCAGGTCCGGCAGCCTTGGCGTCCATGCTGGCGGCACTTCGTCAGCGATCATCACCAGCGGCCGGCCGGTGTCCTGAGCCTGGTTCCAGGCGTGGAACAGCTCTTCCTCGTCCCGTTGCTCAGCGTCGTCGAACAGCCGCCCGCCGACGCGCTCGACAAAGCTCCGCCCCAGGAGCGTCCGGCCCGACCGGCGCGGCCCGGTGAGGATGGTCGCCTTGACTGGCCAGATGCTCCACTTGCGAAAATGCTCGAACGCCTCGCAATTGGCGTCCGAGACGATGAAACGAGCATCCCCCTCGGTCTGCGGCCAGTCGAGCGGAAGCGCGATCTGGTCCGGACCCTGCTTCATCTGCCCGCGCCCTGGGGCTTGGGTGCTGGCTGCGGCGCCGACTGGGCGGGTGTCGGAGGCGGCGGCAATGGCGGCGGCTTACCGCTCGCCGACTTGATCTTTACAACCGAACCTGCAGCCGAAACGGCCCATCCTCGGCCGCCAAGCGCCGCGGCGAGTTGATTGATGCTGCCGGCGTAGTTGACGAGGACATAGCTCGTGCCCGTCGGATTGATCAGCTGCGGCGTCGCCGAAGTGATTCCTCCCATCGTCCTCAGATGCGCCATTCCGAAATTGTAGACGTTGACGTCGCCGCCCGAATCGATCTGAATCTGAAAGGCGTTCGTGGCATTGGCCGGCTTGGTCTCGATCGGCTTCTCTTCGACCGGCAGTGGCGGTGGCGCCGGCAGGTTGAGCGATGAATCGCGCTGCAGCTTTCCGGCCGCGAGCGCATTCGAGAACAGGATGTCCATCCGACGGGCGCCCTCGGCCATCAGCGCGGGCACGTTGCCGCTTCGCGTCGTCAAGGTGAAGGAGCCGACGACCTGATTGTCCGGGCCGTGATGAGCAATGAAGGTGCCCCTGGCGGGCCCGCCCGGATAGGATCTTTGCAACTGGACTTCCGCGACCAGGATATCCGCCGCCCCATACAGATCGACGATATTGCGCCACCAGCCTCGGCCCGGCCGCTCGGTTTGCGCGGCATTGACCAGCATCGGGTCGACGCCGAGTCCGCTGATGCGGACATAGTCGATCGGGCTCTGCGATGTGCGGAACTGTGCCCAGACACGCTGCCAGGCATTCCTGAGCTCGACGCTGGTCTCGGTGCCCCCTGTAACGGTGATCGGAATGAGGAGCATCGGCACGGAGCGGCGCACTTCGCCGCCTTCAACCCCGAGATATGCGGCTGCCCGGGCACGGTCGAACAGGACACCAAGGTCGGCAATATAACGGTTCGGCCCGATCTGCTCGCGCTCGACATTGATCGAGGTGACGATGTCGTCGAGCGTCGAATCGGGCAGGTTCGGCGCCTCGCTGACCGGCGCATTGTGCATTTTGGCCCAGAGCGTTTTGAAGCCCTGCCGCTGGGCAATCTTCCAGCCCGCATAGCGGGCGCTCATCGCATCCGTCCCGCCAACATCGACGTGGATTCCGCCGATCTCGAGCGTACCCGAGCTGTCGAGCGGCAGGATGCCGCGATCGCCCGACTCCAACTGCGAATAGGCAATGCCGCCGATCCCAAGGACGGCGAGCAATATCAAAACAGGAACGACAAAACGGCGGCGCAGCATTCGTGGCGCCTTTTGGCGGCAACGGCATGGAAATCCAAGCGGCTTGTCTCTACTGCCCCGCCCGAATGAACCAGAAACACCTCACCTACGCCGACGCCGGAGTGTCGATCGAAGCCGGCAATGCGCTGGTGAAGGCGATCGGACCGCTCGCCAAATCCACTGCTCGGCCGGGCGCCGACGCAGAGCTTGGGGGGTTCGGCGGCTTCTTCGATCTCAAGCGCGCCGGCTATTCCGATCCGCTGCTGGTGGCGGCTAACGACGGCGTCGGAACGAAGCTCAAGCTGGCGATCGAGACCGGGCGGCACGACGGCGTCGGGATCGACCTGGTCGCGATGTGCGCCAACGATTTGATCGTCCAGGGTGCCGAGCCTTTGTTTTTCCTGGATTATTACGCGACCGGGAAGCTTGACAACGACGTTGCTGCCGCCGTGGTCTCGTCGATTGCGGACGGGTGCCGACAGGCCGGTTGCGCGTTGATCGGCGGCGAAACCGCAGAGATGCCAGGTATGTATTCCTCCGGCGACTATGACCTTGCCGGTTTCTGCGTCGGCGCGGTCGAGCGGGACAAGGTCCTGACCGGCGCCGATATTATGCCCGGCGACGTCATCCTCGGCCTCGCCAGCTCGGGCGTCCACAGCAACGGCTTCTCGCTGGTCCGCCGGATTATCGCCGAGCGCGGCTGGAAACTGGACGAGGCGTTCCCTTCCGCCGCCGGGAAAACCCTCGGCGATGTCCTGCTGGAGCCGACGCGGATCTACGTCCGCTCACTCCTGCCGCTCGTCCAGCAAGGGCGGGCCAAGGGTCTCGCACACATCACTGGTGGCGGACTTCTCGAGAATATTCCGAGGGTTCTGCCTGACAATTGCCACGCCGTCGTCGATAGCGATTCGTGGGACCTGCCCGCGATCTTCAAGGAATTGCAGGCTGGCGCCGGCATTTCCGGAGAGGAAATGGCGTGGACCTTCAACTGCGGCATCGGCATGGCCGTGATCGTCGGTGAAGCCGGAGTCGCTAGCATATCTCAGGCGCTCGAAGGCGCTGGCGAGACCGTCTTCCGGATCGGCCGCATCGAACAGGGCCAGCGCGGCTGCACCGTCACCGGTGAAGGGTGGTCCGCGACCCACCATGCGTGACCCGAAGCGCGTTGCGGTCCTGATCTCCGGCCGTGGCTCCAATATGCGAGCCCTGGTCGAGCAAGCGAGCGGCTACGAGGTCGTGCTGGTCGCATCGAACAAGCCCCATGCCGAAGGGCTCGATTGGGTTAGGGCGCGCGGTCTCCCGACCTGGGCGTGGGACGGCACGGGCATCGACAAGGTAGATTTCGATCGCATCCTGAGCGCCGCGCTCGCCGATCATGGCGCCGGGACCATTGCGCTTGCCGGCTTCATGCGCATTCTTTCGCCCTGGTTCATCGAGGAATGGCGCGGCCGAGTGCTCAACATCCACCCTTCCCTGCTCCCCAAATATCGCGGCCTCGATACTCACCAGCGAGCACTGGATGCGAAGGATGAGGTCGGCGGCTGCTCGGTCCACGTCGTCACCGAAGAGCTCGATGCCGGCGACGTGCTCGGCCAGGTCGAAGTGCCCATCCTCGCTGACGACGATGCGAAGAGCCTCGAACAGCGTGTCCTTGTCGCCGAACACCAGCTTTATCCCAAGGTCCTCAGTGAGTTCGTGAACCGATGACCGATCAGCTCGATAGAATCCGCGCTGCCGCGCTGGAACTTCCGGAAACCGAGGAACGGCCGTCCCACGGCCAGCCGACTTTCTTCGTAGCGGGAAAGCAATTCGCGCAATTTCGCGAAAATCATCATGGCGACGGCAAGATTGTCGTCTGCGTTCGAGTCAGCAGCCTCGATGAACAGGCGATGCTGATGGAGGCGGATCCGGATATCTATTCGAAGCCTGCCTACATGCCGTCCTGGCTTTCGATCAGCGTCGCGGGCCGAAAAGTCGATTGGGATCACGTCGCCGACCGGATTGCCCAAAGCTGGGAGCTTGCAGCCCCGCGGCGCTTGCTGGAAGCTGGCGGACGATGAGCGAACCCCGAAGGATTCCCACGGGCGAGATTATCGCCTTCGCCGCCCTCATCGTCTCGGCGCTGGGCGTCTGGATCGCGTGGAAAAGCAGCAACAACAACCAGCCGACCCGTGTGGTCGAGCAGCATCAGGCCGTTCCGCTGACGCTGCGCGCCAAGCGCGAAGATGACGGCACTCGCCTGAACATCAGTCCGGTCGAGACGTCCCACGCGCTGGAGGGACTGACGATCACGCTGCCCGGCGCTTCGCCGATCTCGGTCGGAAGCGACGGCGAGCTCAGCGCAAGCGATGTCGAAGGCGCATTGAAGGGGCGCGAAGCAGAGCCCAAGAACCAGACATTGTCGGTCTCAGCGCGCGTCGAGGCGCGCTATGTCGAAATGGGCAAGGACCGGAAGGCAGCCGGCACCTATGCACTTCGTTATCAGTGGAAAAGCGGCGGCCTGTTCAGCGGCCGCTCGCTCCACCTTGTCAGCCTCAGCCGCTAGCCGACGATTTCTTCGGGCTTGAAGAAGAAGGCGATCTCGATCGCCGCATTCTCGTCGCTGTCGGAGCCGTGGACCGAGTTTGCCTCGATCGATTCCGCGTAGCTCTTGCGAATTGTGCCCTCAGCGGCGTCGGCCGGATTGGTCGCGCCCATCACATCACGGTTGCGCTTCACGGCGTCTTCGCCTTCGAGCACCTGGACGACAACCGGACCTGACGTCATGAAGTCACAAAGATCGTTATAAAACGGGCGTTCCTTGTGGACGGCGTAGAAGCCCTCAGCCTGCTCGCGGGTCATGTGGATGCGTTTCGAAGCGACGACGCGAAGGCCGGCTTCCTCCAGCATCTTGGTGACCGCGCCGGTCAGGTTGCGGCGGGTGGCGTCGGGCTTGA
>Ga0105248_10002471_pt1 | contig 20542 bp, 15 predicted proteins | sample KBSS34metaG_FD_81524 | JGI IMG/M metagenome (GOLD analysis project Ga0105248, IMG submission 81524) | Switchgrass rhizosphere microbial communities from Kellogg Biological Station, Michigan, USA - KBS S3-4 metaG | ecosystem: Host-associated > Plants > Roots > Rhizosphere > Soil | place...
CGGCAAGCTCGTCGCTGATAAGAAGGTCGATTCGGTGTGCCCCTACTGCGGCGTTGGCTGCCAGCTCACCTACAATATCAAGGACAACACGATCATTTACGTCGAGGGCAAAGATGGCCCCGCGAATTCGAGTCGCCTGTGCGTCAAGGGACGCTACGGATTCGACTACGTTCAGCACAAGCATCGCCTCACCAAGCCGCTGATCCGCAAGCCGGGTGTCCCCAAGACCAAGGACTTTGTGGTCGATCCCGACAACTGGCGGGATGTCTTCCGCGAAGCGACGTGGGAAGAAGCTCTGGATGTCGCGGCCAAGGGATTTCGCGAAGCGCGCGATACCTATGGCAAGCGATCGCTCGCCGGTTTCGGATCCGCCAAGTGCACCAACGAAGAGGCGTACATCTTCCAGAAACTGGTGCGGACCGGCTTCGGCTCGAATAACGTCGATCATTGCACGCGTCTATGTCACGCATCCAGCGTGGCGGCGCTGATGGAAGGCATCAACTCCGGCGCGGTATCGAATCAGGTGCGTGACGTCGCGAATGCGGAAGTGATTTTCCTGATCGGCGCGAATCCCACGGTGAATCATCCCGTGGCCGCGACCTTCATCAAGAACGCTGCGAAGGCGGGAGTGAAGCTAATCGTAGCCGACCCTCGCCGCGGCGATCTCGCCCGACACGCGACCTACAATCTCCAGTTCAAGGCCGACACGGACGTCGCGCTCCTGAACTCGATGCTGCACGTTATCGTCGAGGAAGGCCTAGTGGACAAAGCTTTCATCGCGGATCGCACGTCAGGCTACGAAGCTCTGGCCGAGAACGTCAAGAAATTTTCTCCGGAATTGATGGCGCCGATCTGTGGCATCGATGCGCAGACGATTCGAGAGGTCGCGCGGCTGTATGCGACATCCAAGGCGTCCATCATCCTTTGGGGTATGGGCATCTCCCAGCACGTCCACGGCACCGATAACGCGCGCTGCCTGATCGCCCTGGCGCTTTCGACTGGTCAGATCGGCAAGCCCGGCTCGGGACTCCATCCGTTGCGCGGTCAGAATAACGTACAAGGCGCATCCGATGCGGGGCTGATCCCGATGTTCTATCCCGACTACCAGCGTGTGGGCGCGCCCGCGGCGCGGCAGCGGTTCGAAAAACTGTGGCACATGGATCTCGATCCAGACCCGGGTCTCACCGTGGTCGAGACTCTGCATGCCGCCAAGAAGCGCGAGATTCGCAGCATGTTCGTCATGGGCGAAAACCCTGCCATGTCCGATCCGGACGTGGATCACGCCCGCGAAGCGCTGGCCACCCTGGATCATCTGGTCGTGCAGGATATTTTCCTTACGGAAACCGCGTACCTTGCCGATGTTGTGCTGGCCGCTACTGCGTGGCCGGAGAAGGTCGGCACCGTCACCAATACCGATCGCATGGTGCAGCTCGGGCGCAAAGCGATAGAGCCTCCCGGCGAAGCCAAGGAAGATTTTTGGATTCTGAACGAGCTGGCTCGCCGCGTCGGTGTGGACTGGTATTACGAGCATCCTAGCGAAGTGTTCAATGAAATGCGAACCTGCATGGACTCGATCGCGGGCATCACATGGGACCGCCTGGAGCGCGAGTCGTCCGTCACTTATCCCTGCGAGAAGGAAGGCGATCCGGGAGATCCGGTGGTGTTCATCGAGAACTTCCCAACCGAATCCGGGCGCGGCAAGTTCGTTCCGGCCGACCTCATCTCAGCAGCGGAACGGCCGGATGCCGAGTACCCCATGGTGTTGATCACCGGTCGCCAGCTGGAACACTGGCACACGGGATCGATGACGCGCCGCGCGTCGGCGCTCGATTCGATCGAGCCGGAGCCGGTCGCGTCGGTACATCCGCTCGATCTCGAGGCGCTGGGCGTCCCACCTGGCGATACTCTCACCATCGCATCGCGGCGTGGACGCATCTCACTCTACGCGCGTGCCGATGATGGAATGCCGCGCGGAACGGTATTCGTCCCGTTCTGTTACTACGAGGCAGCCGCGAACATGCTGACCAACCCGGTGCTGGATCCGTTCGGGAAGATTCCCGAGTTCAAGTACTGCGCTGTGAAGATCACCAAGGGTGGTCCTGCGCCGGAGCGGATGAGCTTCGGAGGCGGCGTCATGCTGCCTGAGCGGGAACCCGTGCCGGCTCGTTAGCTGCGAAAGACCTCTTGAACGGTCTTCACAACACCGGCGTCCTTGCAGCGATAGCCGGGTAACTGCGAAATGGCGGTCTGGAATTCATCACTGCGCATGATCGCGAGGACGCGTTTGATGGACTGCAACTCCAGAATCTGCTTTCGGCAGACAAAGAGATAATCTTCCGTGACCAGCCGTACGAAATCGAGATCGAATTGCCGGGCCGCGGCTTCCACACCGAAGCTCACGTCCGCCATATCGCTCGCGACATAGGCCGCAACGGCCGCGTGCGTGAACTCGACTTGCTCGTATCCATTGATGCGTGTGCCGTCGAGCTTGTGCTGCGCCAGGAACTGATCGAAAAGCAGGCGCGTGCCGGAGTCGGGATCGCGATTCACAAAACGAACCTTCGGATCCAACAACTGTTCGAGTGACGTTACACCGAGCGGATTGCCGCGCTTAACCATCAGACCCATCTCGCGGGTTACGAAACTGATCACCCGATGCACGCTGGGAGTCAAACATCCCTTGCTATCGGCAATACTCCGTTGACGCAATTCACCTTGCGGCAAGTGCATGCCCGCCAATTCGCATCCATCGTGCGCCAGCGATACCAGCGAGGTCTGATTGCTGACGTACCGAAGGTCCACGCCGAGATCAGCTTCACGGCTGAGCAGTTCCCGCAACTTCGAAACAGCGAATCCGTGGCTGGCGTGCACGCGGATGATCGACGGGCCGTGCGGAAGAAACTGGTTGATCTCGGTTTCCAGTTCCTGAGAGAGATTTTGAAGTTGAGGCCCCAGGCGTGCTTGGAGACGCTGTCCTGCCCAGACTAGTTTGCCGCCGAAAGGCGTCAGGCTAGTTCCGCGCCCCTGCTTTCTTTCCACCAACGGCGCCTCGAAGAATGCCGACCATTTCTCGATCAGATTCCACGCGTGCCGATAGGAGACGCCCGCCCGCTCGGCCGCGCGGCCGATTTTCCCCGTCACGCGGATTTCGTTCAGGAAATCGAGCATGACAAGGATGGACTGCGTATCGTCGTCACGCTTGAAGCGCCAGACAGGTTCGATTTCTATGTGGATCATATTGTGGAACTCAGCTTCATATGTGTCTTGCGGAAATAGGCTCTGAACATCATATTCCCATATGTTTCAGAAGCGTCTATCTTGAACAAAGGGTCCACGGGGAGTCCGCTTGTAGATATGAAATATCTTGCATATATATTGCTAGTAAATGCGGCGATCGCACAAAACGCTGCGGATACAGGCCAGATTAGGGGAGCGGTGCAAGACCCTGCTCAGGCGGTGGTCTCAGGCTCCCAGATCACGCTCACGAATCAGCAAACCAAATCCAAAATCACGGCGGTCAGTGATGGACAGGGCGTCTACAAGTTTCCCTTAGTTCAGCCGGGCACCTACGTGGTCAGCGCCGATGTCACGGGTTTCAAGACGATCGTAAGCCCCGAGCTCAGGGTAACTGCGGGCCAAACGGTCAACTTCGATTTTGCCCTGACGCTTGCGGGCGCTACGGATACCGTGAACGTCACCGCTGCCGACGTTGAGAATGCCTATCGCGTAGACAACGTGGAAGCCGGCGGACCCTTCGGAGCAACGCCGATTCTGGATCTTCCTTACTCCGTGAATGTGATCTCACGTCAACTGATCGATGACACGCAATCGCGAAACTTCAAGGAAGCTGCCAAGTATCTGCCGCTCGTGATGTTCCAGGAGATGCAGGGACCGGAAGTTCTGCGTCCCGAAACTCGCGGCATGCAGGGTAGCAACATGCAGAACGATCGCAAGGATGGAATGGGAATAGCCGTCACTACGCCGTCCGCTCTGGAAGAATACGAGCAGCTCGAGGTGGTCAACGGGCTGGGCGGTCCTCTGTATGGTCCGGCCAATCCTTCGGGGATGTTCAACTTCGTCACCAAGCGTCCGACGGAGGAACGGCTCGGTCAAATCGAATTGGGCTACGAGGGCCGGAGCATCGGAACCATTCATACCGATCTGGGCGGTCGTGTGGGCAGGAACCGGATGTTCGGCTACCGCACAAATCTGTTGTTGGCCGATGGCGAGGGCTATGTCGATTCCAGTCAGCTCCGGCGCCAGCTCGCCGCGGGAGCAGGCGACGTGCGTCTGACGAACAACACCGTGGTCGAGGGAAATTTCAGTTACTACAACTTGTTTCAACATGGATATCCAGGCTGGTTTGCGTATGCGCCGACTACGACACCACTGTCGACGTCAGGGTCCAAGAGTATTTTGATTCCTTTGGATGCGCCGGATCCGACGCGGCGAGGCTATGGGCAATCGTTCTCAGGTGTGGATCTTACGTCTCAGATCGGCGAGCTGCGGATGAAGCACGACTTCAACTCGAACTGGCATCTGGTTGTGGGAGTGCTGAATCAGGTTTCCGATCGCAACATCAATACGGCGGTCAACCAGCTCCTGGACAATAACGGCAATTACAAGTCGTATCTTGCGAACAGCTTCTCTTCGCTGGCGCCGCGCTTCCACGTGGTCAGCGACCTGGCATATCTCACCGGCAGTGTCAGGACGGGGACGATCCATCACGACTTGGTGTTTGGGAGCACCGGCTACAGGTTTGCATCGTATTCACCCACTACCAGTCCTGCGAAGACCGCGCTGTGTACGGAGAATACTCCCCAAGGAATCTGTCAGGCGAACATTGCCGATCCGCTGGTGTTCGTAGCGCCTCCGGGCGGCGTCTTTTCGTACACCAAGACCAGCCCATCGACGGGAATCTACGGGTCGAGTATCATCCGCCAACAGGGTTTTAGCTTCGGCGATACCATCGCGCTGAGTCCTCGCTGGCTGGTAAGAGCGGCCGTGAGTCAGGATTGGACGTGGACCGACAGCTATACAGACAGCGCGGCCACAAACTTCCAGCGAAGAAGCATTCCGGGAGGCTATGTGAACATGGGAGCCAGTCCGTCGGCTAGCGCGATGTATAAGCCGCGCGCGAACATGACGGTTTACGCGACTTTTGCGAACAGCATTCAGGCTCCGGATGTAGCGGCGGCGAATAGCGGGAATCTCATCATCGTCAACGCCAGCCAGGCGCTGCCGCCTTACCGCAGCAAGCAGGTCGAAATCGGCTATAAGTTGAGTGTGCGAAGGATCAACTTCTCAACCGCCTTGTTCCGCGTGGAGCGTCCGTTTGCGAATTTCGTCGTGGGCGTTGTGAATCCAGTCTGCGGCGCTCAGTCCGGCACGTCGAATTGCCAGGAGTTCAAGATTACCGGTAGGCAGCTCAATTATGGAGTGGAGACGATGCTTTCCGGCAGGATCTTCCCCAGTCTGATGATCACCGGCGGTCTATCGGTACTGAGTCCGAAGCTCACGGACACCGGAATCGCCGCTACCAACAACAAGAACTTCGTGGGGATGCCCTACTACAAATCGAATATCCTGGCCGAGTATCGTCTGCCTGTCATCCTTGGCGCTTTTCTTAATTTCGATTGGCAGCATGTAGGACGCCGTGCAATCGACGACATTAACAGCGCCTACACGCCCCAATACAATCTCTTCGATTTCGGCGTCCGATACACCACTAAGATCATGGGGAAGGTGAGCACCTGGCGCATAACAGCCAATAACGCGACCAATGTGCATTACTGGTCGACGCTGGGTCCTGGCAGTATCACTGGGCAGAGCACGGGAAGCTATCTCGCGCACCTGGGTGAACCGCGGCTGGTCACGGCTTCGCTACGGTTCGATTTCTAGAATCCTTATGTGGAAGCTGGTTTTCGCAATGTCGTTAGCCTCGATCGCATCCGCGCAGAACTGTCTACCTGCTTCTAGCCAGCAACTGATCATCTATCGTGCAGGCAGTCTGACGCGCGCCTTCGCGCCGTTGGTGAAGGTTTTCACCTGCCAGACCGGTATTCAGGTGAAGGATGTCGCCATGGGAAGCGTGGACGCCGGCAGGCAGATTACCGCTGGAGGCCAGGCTAGCGATCTGTACGCACCGGCGGACTACCTGGACATCGACCTGTTCATGAAGCCCGCCGGTTACGCGGATTTCAATATCGTGTTTGCTCACGGCAAGATGGTGCTGGCATATTCCGCAAGCGGCTTGGCGGCGAAGAAGCTACCTCCCATCGCCCAAGCCGGCAGTGCGGCGAAAGTTCCACCGGCTGTCGCGAATTGGTATGAAATCCTGACCCTGCCGGGCGTCGCGATCGGCGGAGGGAATCCATTTCTCGATCCTGGCGCGTACCGCGGTCCGATGATCTTCCAGTTAGCCGAAGCGTATTACAAGAAACCGAACCTCTACAACGACATGCTCGGGCATGTGGTGATCGCGGGATCGGATCCGTCCGCGCCGACTCTCGGCAAGGGATTCGACTTTCAGCTCACCTATGAACACAACGCTCGCGCGACGGCCAGCACCAATCCGGATTACCGCTATGTGAATCTGCCGGACGAGATCAACCTATCCGATCCGGCGAAGGACGCGTATTACCGGCAAAACGCCGTGGTGGTTCTGCCCGGACTCGGGACTCCGCGGAGTGCGCGTACCGTTGCCGTTCCGGGCACCCGCGTGGCCTGGGGCATCACAATGATGAAGGATGCACCAAATAAGGCGAATGCGATCAAGTTTATGCAGTTGCTCTTGAGCCCGACGGGCAAAGCATCGCTAGATGAAAACGGCCCCGCGCCCATCTCGCCGGCTCATGTGAGTCCAGCAGATTTGCGCAAGCTTCCCGAATCGCTGCGGCCCCTGGTCAGTGTAGAATGAATCCCGATGCTCCGTTTACGATTCACGATTCCCGCGCTCTGTAGCCTGGCCCTGGTGTTCTCGGCCGTCCTGCTCCCCCAGGAGAAAGGCGCCGCCACGCAAGGAAAAGCCAAAGGTAAGGGCAACAGCTTGATTCGTCCGCTAGCCGAACTAGAGAAGGATCTTAAGGGCAAACTGGAGCGCATCAAGGTTCACGGGAAGTCTCTCGAAGCCAACCTGGAAGGCGATTCGCCGGATCGCGATGTGTTCGTGTATCTTCCGCCGAGTTATCAACGCGAGCCCAATCGCCGCTATCCCGTCGTCTATACGCTGCATGGATACGGGTTGCACGCGGAGCAATGGGTCGGCTTCGCAAACTTCGCCGCCCTGGAAAAGGATGTGGCTGCCGGCACGGCAAAAGAGATGATCCTGGTTAGTCCGGATGCATTCTCGCTGCACAACGGCAGCTTTTATTCGAATTCACAGGCTACCGGCGACTGGGAAACATTCCTGGCTGTGGAACTGGTCGGTTATATGGATAGCCACTACCGGACTTTGGCGAATCGGGCGAGCCGCGGTTTGGTGGGACACTCGATGGGCGGGTACGGGACGCTTCGATTGGGCATGAAGCATCCCGAAGTGTTTTCTAGTCTCTATTCCATGTCCGCGTGCTGCATGCTAGATACGGCCGAAGTCACCCCTGCGATGGTTCAGCTCGAAGCGATCAAGACCAAGGAAGATGCCGCGAAGCTGCTCTTTGGGCAGAAGTCCCCGCTGGCGCGCGCCGCCGCGTGGTCGGCCGATCCGAAAAATCCTCCGCTCTTTATCGACTTGCCAGTGAAGGACGGCAAGCCTCAGCCGATGATCGCCGCGAAGTGGATGGCCAACTCGCTGATGGTAATGCTGGAGCAATATGCCCCCAGCCTGAAAAAGATAAAGGCGATCCAGATGAACGTGGGCCTGCAGGACAATCTGCTGCAAACCAATCGTGATATGGATCAAGCCCTGATTCACGCCGGCGTTGCCCATTCCTTCGAAACGTTCGAGGGTGATCACAATGGCCAGGTGGGGCTGAACTTCGAAACTAAAGTGCTGCCCTTCTTTTCCAGCCAACTGGCCTTCTAGGGTTGGCGAGGAGCTGCTCCCCAGCGGCTTCGCGGTGTGATCACAGCCAGGTCTCCCACAGTGTCTTTCACCATTGGGCCGCCGCTCTGGAAATCGTAGCGCTTCAACAACCACAACTCCGGAATGATCTCGCCGATCAAGGAGCCGTGACAGAACAAGCGGACGACAGAGCTTTCCGAAACGACGATTCCAATCGCGCGAGTAGCCGAGCTAATGTGGGCTGCCGCAATGTGGCGGCTGCCGAAGCCCAGAGGAATCTCGATGGGCGAAGCAGCCGCATCCAGATAACGACAGGCAGCGATGGCCACTCCTGTCGCGCTGACGACAAACGCTCCGTCCAATTGCGCCAGTTCCTTAATCGTTCCGCGAAGATCTGGATCTGCGATGTGGCGAACGTTTTCCGGGTGCCCTTCCAAGGGATTGAGAATTAACGAGCGTGATTTCGCCATAACTTCGGCTTCATCGCCCAGCGTGAACAACGTACCGATACGTCTTCCTTCGCGGCCCTCCCGCGCGATTTCCACTGCGAGCTCGATCAACGATTCCAGGATCTCGGGGTCGTATTCGGTCACCTGGCAGAGAATGCTTTCGAACATCACTTTGAGTTAAACTCCAGTTCTCTGTTGATTCGTAAGCGGCAGCCGAACCTGGAAGGTTGTGCGTCCGGGTTCGGATTCAACCGAGACCTCTCCACGATGCGCCCTGACGATGCGGTAAACCGTATCGAGCCCCATCCCTGTTCCTTCGCCGACGCCCTTGGTCGTAAAGAAGGGCTCGAAAATATGGGCCTTTATAGCGTCGGTGATCCCCGGCCCGCTATCGGTGATCTCGACGAGAAGGTTATCCAACTCCCGCGAGGTCCGAATTGTCAATTCACCCTTGCCATCCATGGCATCAATCGCATTGTCGATAAGATTCGTCCAGACCTGGTTCAGTTCGCTTCCACGTGCAAAAATACGCGGCAAGGAGGTATCGAAATCGCGCGTCACGTCCACGCCATGTTTCAGCCGGAACTTGAGCATCGTCAGGGTGCTTTCAATACCGCGATGGACATCCACCTCCTGCTCCGGAGCCTGGTCCATGTATGTGTACTCTTTGATGGCGCGCACCAATTCGGAGATACGTCCGGTACTGGCTTCTATTTCCCGCGTGAGTCTCTCGGCGCCGACGGAAGAAACCACGCGCGCCAGAATCGCAGCCAGAATATCGCCCTGAAACTTCGCGCCGAGCGTTTCTAGTGCATCGCAATCCACGCCGGCTTCGACCAGACCCGAGGCCAGCCGCGACGCATTCGCGACACCGCGGCCAGTCAGCCAGCCGGCCAACTCATCTTCGAGATCGCTCTGTTCCAGTGCGTCGCGCGGGGGCGCGGAGGCCAGGCGGCCCACCAGATTATCTTCCAGAGACGCTAAGAGAGAGCGTTTTTCGCAGGAAAGCTCCGCAACGTCGAGCACCTTGTTGATCTGGCGAAGATCCCGCATATATTCGCGAAGACCCTCGGCGGCCCTGCCTGCCGCGGAAGCGGGATTGTTGAGCTCGTGCGCCAACCCGGCTGACAACTTGCCCAGAGCACTCAATTTGTCGCGCTGCTGTTCTGCCCGGCTGTACTCGCGGATTCGATCGGCCATAACGCCAACCAGCCGCTGCAGCAGTTCGGGAATTCGCTGCAGCATTTCCGGAAAGTGATCCTTGTGAAGCCGCAGAATCCACGTGGGAGCGGTTGCCCGCCCGGTCACGGGGAACTTCGTCATGCGAGAGAAGGGCAGCAGGCCAGTCACTTCGCCGGCTCGTGCTACAAAACCGGGCGAATCACCTCCAGCATTTTCCCGGCGCCCGCGCACTTCTCCTTCCAGCAGAACAAATAGCGCATCCGCAGGATCGCCCTCGCGCAACAGAGTCTCTCCAGGAGCCAGCCGAAGCTCCTCGCCGCTGGCGGCGAACCATTGCAATTGGTCGTCGCGAAGATCGGCAAAGACCTCGATCTTGCGCAAGGCTGCTTCGAGCGGTTGTTTGGCGACGGAGTCCGAAGGCATTACGATACGTTACTCAAGTATTGATGAACGAACTGGATGGCTACCGAGCCTTCGCCCACGCCGGATGCGACTCGTTTCACCGAGCCGAATCGAACGTCGCCGACGGCAAAGACCCCGGGAATGTTGGTTTCGAGCAAGCTGGGATCGCGTTCGAGCATCCAGCCCTTGGGCCGTTTGCCGGATTTAAGCAAATCCGGACCCGTCAGGATGAACCCTCGTTCGTTGCGCTCGACGGTTCCGTCCAGCCAGGCGGTGCGGGGTTCCGCTCCGATAAACACGAACAGCGAATTGGTAGACACCCGATTCACGTCGCCGGTTTGGTCGCAGGCAATGGATATGGACTCCAGATGATGCTCGCCGTGCACTTCCGCCACACGCGAACGAAATTCGACATGGATGTTGGGCATGGTTTGGATCTGCTCGATCAAGTATTGGGACATGGTGGCTCCCAGAGACTCTCCGCGCACCAGCATAACCACGCGTTTCGCATAGGTCGAAAAGAACATCGCGGCTTGTCCCGCGGAATTGGCGCCGCCGACGATGTAGACATCTTCATCGCGGCAGGCGATGGCCTCGGTGGCCGTGCCGCCGTAGTAAACCCCCGCGCCTTGCAGGCGATCCACGCCAGGGATATCCAGCTTGCGCCACTGAACGCCGGTGGCTAGCAGCATCGCATGGCAGGAGAGCTCCGTCCCGTCATTCAGCCGCAAATACCGGTAAGGGCCGTCCGCTCGCAGCGCGGTAGCTTCCCTGGGTGAAACGATCTCCACGCCGAATCGACGCGCTTGAGCTACGGCCCGCCGCGTGAGATCTCCGCCGGTAAGGCCGGATGGAAAACCGAGATAGTTCTCGATGCGGGAGCTGAGCGCTGCCTGCCCGCCGGGAGCCTCACGCTCGACCATGACGGTTTTAAGGCCCTCCGACGCACCGTAGACCGCGGCAGCGAGTCCCGCGGGCCCGCCGCCTACAATCGCAAGATCGTAAAACTCCAAGTTCGCGCGTGTCCGCAAGCCAAGCCGGTCCGCGAGTTCCTGCGTCTCCGGCTCCGATACGCAAGTGCCGTCCGGGAACATTACTACGGGTAACTTGATTTCCTCGGGAGCGATACTCTTCATGAGGCGCTCCACTTCCTGATCTCGATCGGCCGCATCGGCATCCAGCCATTGATAGGGCACCTGATTGCGCGCCAGGAAATTTCGCACCTCGTAGGATTGCGGGGACCAACGGGTACCCAGCACTCGAATCCCTTCGAAGGGAGGACGGAAGCCGGCGAACCAGTCGTTCAGAAGATCGTCCAGAACCGGGAACAGATGCTGCTCCGGTGGATCCCACGGCTTTAGTAAATAGTGATGGAGATGGACGTCGTTGATCGCCTTGATGGCGGCATCGGTGTCGGCATAGGCGGTGAGAAGCGTGCGCTTGGCGTTGGGATAGAGCTTGAGCGCTTCCTGGAGCATCTCGACTCCATTCATTTGCGGCATCCGGTGGTCCACCAGCAGGAGCGCCACGCTTTCGTTCCGCCGCTGCAGGCGGGCGAGGAGGTCCAGCGCCGCCTTGCCGGAATCCGCGCGCAGCACGCGGTAGTGCTCCTCATAGTGCTTCTTGAGGTCGCGCTCGATCGCCCGCAGGACGTCCGGGTCGTCATCAACAGTTAATATGACCGGTTTTGGCATACATGAACCACATTGGATGCGGCGGCCCTCACTAACGATTCGCCGCCAGCAACTCCTTGTTTTACGTGCTCTTCAGCTTTCGGTAACGGCGGATCAGACTATTCGTGGAGCTGTCGTGGGCCAGTTTGGGCTCTTCCTTGTTCTCCAGTTCTGGAACAATCCGTTGGGCCAGCACTTTGCCGAGTTCCACGCCCCACTGGTCGAATGCATCGATATTCCAGACGACGCTCTGGGTGAAGACGCTGTGCTCGTAGAGGGCGATCAACTTGCCGAGGACTTCGGGGGTCAGGCGCTCCGCAAGAAGGGTATTCGAGGGTCGATTCCCCTCGAATACCCTATGCGGCACGAGCCAGTCCGGAGTGCCTTCCGCCTTCACCTTCCGGGCTGTTTTGCCGAACGCCAACGCTTCTGCTTGCGCGAACACGTTCGCGAGCAGGATATCGTGATGGCGGCCGAGTGGGTTCAGCGGCTTGGCGAATGCAATGAAGTCGCAAGGAATAAGATGCGTTCCCTGGTGGATCAACTGATAAAACGAGTGTTGCCCGTTGGTTCCCGGTTCGCCCCAATAAACGGGGCTGGTGTCGTGAGCGACGGGTGTGCCGTCAAGCGTGACATGTTTTCCGTTGCTCTCCATCGTCAATTGCTGCAAATACGCAGGGAAACGCTTCAGGTACTGCTCGTAAGGCAGAATCGCAACGGTTTGCGAGCCAAAAAAGTCGGCATACCAGACGGTCAGCAGACCCATGAGGACGGGCAGGTTCCGATCGAGCGGAGTCTGGCGGAAGTGCTCGTCCATCTGATGGAATCCATCGAGCATCGACCGGAAATTGTCCGGACCGATCGCGATCATGGTCGAAAGACCGATCGCCGAGTCCATGGAGTAGCGGCCGCCGACCCAATCCCAGAACTCGAACATATTGGCTGTGTCGATTCCGAACTTGGCAACCTCCTTGGCATTCGTGGAGACTGCGACGAAATGCTTCGCGACGGATGTCTCATCGCCGTTCAAACCGCTAAGCGACCATGCCCGAGCCGTATGGGCATTGGTCATCGTCTCGAGTGTGGTGAACGTCTTCGACGAAATAATGAACAGCGTCTCCGCCGGATCCAGATCCTGCACTGCTTCGGCAAAATCGGTCCCATCGACATTCGAAACGAAGCGAAAGGTCAGATCGCGCTGGCTGTAGTGGCGGAGGGCCTCATAGGCCATCACCGGCCCAAGATCGGAGCCTCCGATCCCCACGTTGATCACGTTGCGGATAGCCTTGCCGGTGTGACCGTTCCAATCCCCGCTCCGCACCTGGCTTGAAAAGCTGGCCATTTTGTCGAGAACCGCGTGTACGCCCGGTACCACGTCCTGGCCATCCACGAAAATGGAGGCACCCTTGGGCGCGCGAAGGGCCACATGCAGGACCGAGCGATTCTCCGTGAGATTGATCTTGTCGCCGCGGAACATGGCGTCGATTTTCCCGCGCAGTCCGCTTTCCTCAGCCAGTTGCAGCAGAAGCCGCAGCGTTTCGTCCGTAATGCGGTTCTTGGAATAATCCAGGTAGATGCCGAGCGCCTCGGCGGTCAGTCGATTACCGCGCTCGGGGTCCTGCGAAAACAACTTGCGCAGATGCACTTTGCGGATACTCGCATAGTGCTTTTTGAGAGCGTTCCAGGCGTGAGGCTGGTTGGATGGCTGCATTGAACGTGTTGACACTATCCAGATATAACCTACCAGCGGGTCCGAGGATACGGTATCGCGGATGCGCGCCCGGGAAGCTTGCGATTTTGCAAATGTCTCGACGCTGCGAGGAGTATAATTGCAATAGTGTTGCAGAAGTTTCCTGCGGCGCTTTGTGGCAGACGGTATGGCAAAATCTGAGGTGCCAAACCGTGACTTGCTTCGCGGGACGCTGTCGCTGCGAACTGAGCTGATCCTGCTGCTGTGCGCTCTAGTATTAGTCGCGACTGCCAGCCTCGGCTCCATCGCCTATACCAGCTCACGCTCGATCATCGAAGGCGGGGCGGTTCGGGAAGTGGGAACCACTGCGAATGCACGAAAGCAGGTTTTGCTCACGGTACTGACCGAGCAGAAAGCGCGCGCCGCAGCACTCCTCAAAACTGCCAATCTGGGTTGTGCGCCTGAAGAGACTTGGTGCCTGCGAAAGGTGCTCAATGATTTTGTAGCAACCGGAGGCGCGACGGCTGCCCGGCTTGTATATCGGGGACGCAGGCCAGTTGTGGTGGGCACGGGCGGTTCAGCGCTGGCCTCCGTGGCAGTCCCCCCGGAAAACCAAGTCGCCCGGTTCGATTTCGACGATAAACGCCAGCCCTACTATGTCATGGTTGCGCGCGTGGTGACGAATGACGGCGAGTCCGTTGTCACTCTGCGCGGTGATATGCAAGCCATCAATCGGATCTTTGGCGACCGCTATGGGCTCGGTCAGTCTGGAGAAACGTTTCTAACCGATGCCACTGGACGGTTTTTAACACCGCCGAGGTCCGATCGTGAATCCGGCCGCCGATCCCCTGGTGAACAGGCGATACAACCGCGCTCACCTGGATTGGACGGCGAGGTGCTTGATCGGGATTACCGCGGTGCTGCCGTCGTTCACGGGTTTCAATGTCTTCCTGAGATTGACAATGCCTGCGTGGTTGCTCAAATCGATCAGGCTGAAGCGTTCGCTCAGACCAATGCGCTGCGAAGAAAAGTCGAGATAGTCTCGGCGGTGTTGGCGGTCTTGGCGATCGCCTGCTCGCTGCTGTTCGCGCAGCTCGTATCGCGGCCGATGAATCAACTCAGCAATCGCGCCCGGTTGTTGCAGGCCGGAGACTATGACAGTGCTGTTCCCGTCAGGGGACCTTCCGAGGTGCGGACATTTGCACGGACCTTCGAAGCCATGGCGCGTTCGCTCAAAGATTCGCACATGGCGTTGGTCAAGTCGACCGAGCAGATCGGCAACATTCTGGAAAGCATTAACGAAGGCTTTTTCGCCTTCGATCGTGAATGGATTTGCACCTACGTGAATGAAAAAGGAGTTGTCCTGGCTGGCGTTCCTCGATCGGAACTACTCGGGAAAAAGCTGCAGGATCTGGTCCCCAGCGCTGTGAGCGGCCGGGAGCGCGCGGAGCTGCACCGTGCCGGCACCGAGAACACGCCCGTACAATTCGAGCATTATCATGCGCCTCTGGATGCCTGGTTTGAAGTCAGCGCCTGCCCCAGCAGAGACGGTATTTCCGTGTTTCTGCGCGATGTGAGTGAGCGGAAACGCTTCCAGGAACGTTTTCAGCAAACGCAAAAACTGGAAAGCCTCGGCCTTCTCGCGGGAGGAATTGCGCACGACTTTAACAATCTGCTTACCGGAATCATCGGAAACACCAGCATCATGCTCGACGATGTTCCTTCTGGGAATCCGATGCACGCAAGCCTGCAGGATGTGGCCAGTGCCGCGGGACGCGCGAGCGCTCTTACGCAACAACTGCTGGCCTATGCGGGTAAGGGCCGGTTCGTCATTGAGCCTTTGGATCTTTCTGCACTCGTACGGGACACCAGCAATCTGATCAAGACTTCCATTCCGATGACGGTAGAGTTACGCCTTCAACTGCCGGCGGACTTGCCCGTAATAGAAGGAGATGCGTCCCAGATCCAGCAACTGGTTATGAATTTGGTCCTGAATGGAGCGGAGGCCATCGAAGAAGGGCAAACGGGAGTCGTCGTGGTTACCACCGGGACGCAGATGGTGAATGAAGCGTACATTCAACAAATGCTAACGGGAGATGAAATCGCACCGGGCAAGTACGTGATGCTCGATGTAACAGACACCGGATGCGGCATGGCTGAGCCCATCGTGGCGCGGATTTTCGATCCCTTCTTCACGACAAAGTTCGCCGGGCGCGGCCTCGGGTTAGCGGCGGCGATGGGTATCGTTCGCGGACACAGAGGAGTGCTAAAAGTGCACAGTGTTCCCGGCAAAGGAAGCAGCTTCCGAGTCCTGTTCCCAGCCAGCGAAGGCCAGCCGATCAGTGGGCAGTCCGATTTCACCGAGGAGGATCTGAAAGGCCGCGAAACGATTCTTGTTATCGACGACGAAGAGATTGTTCGTCGAGCAGCCAAGTCGGCTTTAGAGCATTATGGCTATACCGTGATTGTGGCAGAGAGCGGCCGCGATGGCCTGGAACTGTTGGCTAAGCTGGATGGCGCCGTTTCCCTTGTGGTGTTGGACATGACCATGCCGGTCATGTCGGGCGAGGAAACCCTCGCGCACCTCAGAGTGGTGCAGCCGGATTTGCCCGTGATCCTATCGAGCGGATACAACGAGGCGGAGGCCACCCGCACTTTGACGAGAGGATTGGCGGGATTCATTCATAAACCCTATTCCGCTTCGCATCTAGCTAGGCAGATTAAGATCGCCCTCACTACACGTCCTGTTGCGTAATGGCGGGATCAACATGAGCGCACCGCTGCTCGCGCAGAGGCTAGCCGACGACGTCTTTTTCGCATTTATTCGGCACAAAGTAGCCAGCCTCGCGACCGACCTCCCAGACGAAGAGCACCACCGCGATCGTGAATAAGCCGTAGAACCTCGCCATCCGTGACGTGCTATGTAAGCCCACTTCGAAGTCGAGTTGCGCCATCCCCGATCCAGTTCCTCCCGCAGCGAGGGAACAAACACCTGCTGTGTTCGTTCGTGCCTCTTTCGCTCGATGTACAGAGGAACGACAATAGCTACTAATGCCCCAGCCGCAACCGCGAACGCCGCGTAATCCCACGCGGACATCGGGAAGTCGCGCGCAATCTTCTTGATATAAATGCTCTTCAATTGAAGAGCCGCCGCCTGCGGTGTTCCCGTTGCGGGTACAACCCCACCAGCAGCCGAGCGTCTTGCATCGCGCTGACCCAGTCGGAAGTCGCCGCAAAAACTCGGGGATTGAAGGTTTCGTGGATCTCTGGATATTCGGCCACTACACCCGTCTCGGCAGCCTGCAACATTCGATGCGGAGCTTCTCATCTGCCGAGTTTGGATACGTCTCGAGCTCGCCAGGGCGAACCATCCCAAGCTATGTTTTTTGCGGACCGACGAAGTCGGATCGGGTCGGACTGTCCTAGTTTTCGGTCGGAGTCTTCTCGATGTGGTCGACGATCAACTGATCCACGATTGCCTTGCGAGATTCCAGCTTCAGTCCCATCGATTGCACCGCATCCGCTAGGGACGTGCCGCCCCCGCCGGGATCCGACGCCACCGGTACGTTGCCGCCACGCCCTCCGCCAGGTGTGCCCGCGGGTCCGCCGCCCGGGATATCCGCCCCGGCGGCCCGGGCCATGGCGATGAGCTCCGCCAGCGAGAGTTCGATCGATGCATCGTAGTTGCCCTTGATTTCGGTCATGTCTACAACCTGCCGGCCCCCTGTTCCGCCGATTTGTGCAAACAACTGCGTGATCATGTCCGCAAAGCCGGCCATTGTCGTCATGCTGAAATCTATGTGAAACGTCTGCGTGGCAGGGTTTAATCTGTACGCCATTTTGCCCTTAAGTCCCATATCGATGACCGAGCTTCCTGTAGTCATGTCGACCTTCACACGGACGGGTCCGTCGGAACCGTCCATCTTCAACTCGCCTGGCTTCAGAGGCGCGCTCTCGTCGATGGCTACCGGTTTTTCAGCGGAAGCCTTCAGCTTCGGCCCACCTTTGCCGGCCACTAGCGCCAACACCGGATGTTCCGCGCTGGTGCGATGCACCGTCAACTTGAACCGCTCTTCAAGGAGCGTTTGCAGCATTTTCGGCGCGTCGTCCTTTTTCGCTCCTTCCGGCATCTTGGCGACGATGTCGAAACGCGCGGTCGACATCCAGTCAGGTCCCGTGATCTGGTAAGGCTTCACGCCGTAGGCGTAGGTCATCAGGGACTTCAGATCGAGGTACAGGTATTCTGCGCGGAGAGCGTCGATATTCGCTCCGACGGGCAGCTTCCCACCGGCCTGCATTGCAGCTGCCAATTTGGCCGGGTCCAACGGTGGGGACGGCTTGATCGTGGCCACCTCGAAGGCAGGCGTCGTCTGTGAGAAGGCTGCAATGGCCGTGAGCGCCAGGCCGATCGTGACTTTCTTTAGCATTTGTTGCATTATCGGTTCCTTGTTTTTCCGCTTCCATTAGTAGCGAACCCGGTCCGGATTCTTACAGCAGGAGGATAATTCCGTTCAGAGACGTTGAGATCGCGTCAAAATCCATACGGCGAACGAGGTCCGCAAGTTCCGTCCATATCAGGTCGGCCCGTAATTCATTGTATTATTAACCAGTTCCGACTCACGCGACCGATTCTGTAAGCTTCCCAGAACCCGGCTTCCGTACCACGTACCTTAAACTTAATCTTTGCATGAAGAAAATCGGCTTTCTCTCATTCGGCCATTGGACACCTAGTCCGCAGTCACAAACGCGATCGGCGGCTGATGCGCTTCTTCAGTCCATTGACCTCGCCGTGGAGGCCGAGCGCCTGGGAATGGACGGAGCGTACTTTCGGGTTCATCACTTTGCACGGCAACTCGCGTCACCGTTCCCGCTCGTCGCCGCGATCGGGGCTAAGACGCAAAACATTGAAATCGGCACGGCAGTGATTGACATGCGGTATGAGAATCCTCACTATATGGCGGAGGATGCCGGCGCTGCGGATCTCATCGCTGGCGGGCGGCTGCAGTTGGGAATCAGCCGCGGTTCTCCCGAGCAGGTAATCGATGGGTGGCGCTATTTCGGCCACCGGCCGGTTGAAGGCGAGGACGATGCAGGAATGGGCCGGCGGCACGCCGAAAAATTTCTCGAGCTACTAGGCGGCAAGGGCTTCGCTCCGCCGAACCCGCGTCCGATGTTTGCCAATCCGCCAGGGCTGTTGCGTCTGGAGCCGTTCGCCGAAGGTTTGCGCGACCGTATCTGGTGGGGGGCGGCTTCCAATTCGACAGCCGAATGGGCCGCCAAGCTCGGAATGAATTTGCAGTCCTCAACTCTCAAATTCGACGAGACCGGTGAGCCGTTCCACATCCAACAAGCCGCGCAAATTCGTGCCTTTCAAGCAGCCTGGAAGGAATCTGGCCACGCCCGCACCCCGCGCATTTCCGTCAGCCGCAGTATCTTTGCGTTAATCGACGATCGTGATCGTGCCTTTTTCGGAAGAGGAGTTCAGGAAGAGGACCAGATCGGCATTATTGACCGAACCTCTGCGATTTTCGGCCGCGGCTACGCAGCGGAACCGGATGTCTTGATCGAACAGCTTAGGAAAGACGAGGCGATCGCGGCGGCAGACACGCTCTTGCTAACTGTCCCAAACCAATTAGGTGTTGCCTACAATGCTCACGTCCTGGAGGCAATTCTGACCACTGTCGCCCCTGCTCTCGGCTGGCGCTAAATCTCCGGCGCGCTGCCGGCCGGCGTAAGCTGGTTCCATGCCGTGTTGCGCCGTTCTGGTCATCCTCTTTCTGGGGCCCCGTTTCGCGATCGTTGTGATGGCGCTGTTTTCAAGCTATCTTGGCCGTGCTTTCGGGGGCGCTATTCTACTGCCGCTGGTGGGCTGGCTCTTTCTTCCCTGGACCACGCTTGCCTACGCTTGGGCGATCAATTCAAGAGGGGAAGTGACTGGCTTCCAGGCAATCGTTGTCGTGGTGGCCGTGTTGGTCGATCTTGGGGTCGTTGGCGGAGGAGCCGCAAGACGCAGGAGCAAGCGCGACTAACGTCTGGACGCAATACAGTGGCTGCGGCGACTATTTCTGGCCCGCAGCTTTCTGCTTGGTGTCCAGGTCACCCGCGTAGTGGATCGCGTCCCGATCCTCGCAGACTGATTCGAAAAGTTCGGTATCGCGCATCAACTGCTGCATCACGCGGACAGTAAATGGTTCCGTATAGGACTTCGGATCCTCAATCGTGACGTCAATTTGCAGCGTGCCGAAGTTGAGGCGCGTGAAGCGTTCCACAAATTTTCCGGTGCTTGTCAGCGGACTACCGTTCACATCCAGCCAGACATCGTCACGGAATCCCACGGTGGTGACCACCAAGGTGTCGCCTTCCCACTTGCCCACCGAGTAGCCGTACCACCAAGGCGCAAGCTGCGGACCCACCTCCGGCAGAGTCTGACCATTGGTAAGGATCTGGCGGACGTCATTGTTGGCGTTGTACATGATCACGATCGTCCCAGGCCCTTGCACAATCTTCTTCTCATAAGGATGTGTGTGGAGCTGCATCAGCCCCAGCGGCTTGCAGTGGGCATCGGGGTTGTCCTTGCTATTGTTCGCCTTGCGCTCGTCCCGCGTTTTCCGGCCCCACTCCGTGTACGGAAGTCCATTCTCAAAGCCCGCACCCAGATCGCCGAACTGCGCTGCGGGCGGCTCGCCGGGCGCACGTACCGGCGCACCGTTGCCCTTGCCCTTCCCTTTGCCGAAATTCAGGCGCATCGGCTGCCACAGACCCGAAAGATCGGGATGTCCGTCCGACGCCTTCGGTGCAGGCGCCTTCAAGTCGAGTTCACCGCTCTCGGTTCTTGGCCCGTCGGTGCGGTGTGCCGGCCACTGTGCAAGCACCATGGTCGCGCCCGCAGCCAGCGCCACCAAGGCCGTCGAAATCATGGAAATGCTGTTGTTGTATCTCATCTGCACCTTCGGGCTCACCAGCTTTCTTCTTTCTTATCATGCATTCGGTATTAATGCTGGTGTGTTTCACATCATACGACGCCCTGTGCCGAACTCGCCAGCTCGTGGTCACTGAACTTCGATATCAGCGCGCTCGCCTATGGCGTCTACGGGCTCCTCATAGCCATTCCGGGCGAGCCGAAAGTCGGACACACCAGGCAAGA
>Ga0105248_10002473_pt1 | contig 20524 bp, 22 predicted proteins | sample KBSS34metaG_FD_81524 | JGI IMG/M metagenome (GOLD analysis project Ga0105248, IMG submission 81524) | Switchgrass rhizosphere microbial communities from Kellogg Biological Station, Michigan, USA - KBS S3-4 metaG | ecosystem: Host-associated > Plants > Roots > Rhizosphere > Soil | place...
ATCGACCCAGTGCAAGAACATGTGCGCGGACCAGCTGTTCGGGTTCGGTTCGAGGCGGCCGTGGCGATGGTTCACGCCGCGGTACATGACGGCATCGCCGGCGCTCATCGGAATTTCCGAATAGGGCTCGTCACCGAAGTCCGCGTCGATAGCCGCCAACGGCGCATCGAGATGCCTTTTCTCGAGGCTCAACGCCCATGGGATATTGTCGCCGAGCTCGACGGTCAGCGACAGGCTGTGCTCGCAAGCCTGGCGGTCCGAATGGACCCGGCAAACGTCGCCTTTCTGGTAGATTCGGAAATATGCGTATGACGGGATCAACTCGCGATCAGCGACCTGGGTGACGCGGGGAGTCAGCCCCCATAAGAATGCGGCCATCGGCGGATATTCGAGGCTGTAGACCTCGATCGCCGGCTTGTTCAGCAGGCTGTTGCCGCGAACGAAGGTCCGCGAACCGTGGAAGTTGAGGTCCTGCTGGATGCGGCTCCGGAAGGTCTGGAGGACAATCGCCGGAAACATGTCCTTGAGCAGGACATAGCCGTCGCGGCGATAGGCATCGCGCTCCGCGCTGACGCTCTCAGAAGCTGCGATTGATGACGCTTCGCTTGCCATTCGCAGACAGGGTAAGCGCGGCTGTCGAGGGAGGCAATTGACCTGCCGGCCTCGGAGGGCGAAGCGAGACGCAGCAAAGCAATCGGAGCGCAACTTGCCCCAAGCCTGTTTGACCCGTCGCGAAACGCTTGGGGCGCTCGGCGCCGCAGCAGCCCTTCCCGTCCTGGTCCGCGCGGCGCCTGCCCAAGCCGTGCCCGCGACCGAAGCGCAGGCCAAGGCGCTGCTTTCGATTGGCGAAAATCTGCTGAGGACATCGCCTGGTGGAGCGACGTCGCTCGGAATCGATATTGGGGTACGCGCCCCTTATCGTTATCGGCTTGAGGACCGGTCTGCTGCAGGTCAGGCGCGCACTGCCGCAATAATCAGCGCCGACCTCGCCCGCGCCAATTCCATCGATACGAGCAAGCTGCCATTTTCCACGCGCACCAGCATCGAGGTGGTGAAGAGTGCGTACCGCACGGCGCTGGAAGGTTTTGACCTACCTTACGGTGACGTCGCTGTCGGGGGCTGGCGAAACACGCCCTATGTCGTGATCCAAAACGTCGGCGCGTACATCGATACGCCGCAGTTCCTCGACACCGACCATCCAGTCGAGAACAAATCCGATGCCGAGGCTTATCTCGCGCGCCTTGCCCAATACCCGCGCCAGCTCGACGGCGAGCTTGGGCGGATGCGGGCGGCCCGGGCCAAGGGGCTGGTCCCTCCCCGCTTCCTCATCGACAAAGCGCTAAGCCAGCTCGATATCGCACTCAAGAACAGCCAGGGCGGCGGAACGATCGTCGACTCGCTGGTTCGGCGCACGAAGGAGAAGGGCATCGCGGGCGACTGGGAGGCGCGGGCCCGCAAGATCGCGGTCAGTGAGGTCGCCCCTGCGCTCCAGCGCCAGATCGACGAGTTGAAGGCCGAGCGGTCCAAAGCGACCGACATCGCCGGCATGTGGTCGCGCCCGCACGGCGACGAATATTACCGCTGGGCGCTTAAGGCATCGACGACCACGACCCTGAGCCCCGACGAAGTTCACCGCATGGGCCTCGAGCAGCTCGCCGAGCTGCAGGGCCGAATGGATCCGATCCTGAAGTCCCTGGGCTACACTCAAGGCACCGTCGGCGAGCGCATGCAGGCGCTGGCGAAGGATCCGCGCTTCAAGTTCAGCGAGGGCGAAAAGGGCCGCGACGAGATCAAGGCCTATATCCAGGAGCGGATCGCACTCATCCGGGCTCAGCTGCCGCGTGCGTTCAACACGATGGTGCCCGGCCACCTCGAAGTGAAGCGCATGTCGCCCGAGCAGGAGCCCGGAGCGCCTGCGGCCTATGGCGGCGCGGGTTCGATCGACGGCAAGATTCCTGGCAAGTTCTGGATCAATCTCCGCACGACCGACCTGCACAGCAAGTACAGCCTTCCTGACCTCGCCGCGCACGAAGCGATCCCGGGCCACGTCTGGCAGGGCGAATATGCGAACAAGCAGCCGCTCATCCGGACCCTGCTCGCCTTCAACGCTTATTCCGAAGGCTGGGCGCTCTACGCCGAACAGCTGGTTGACGAGCTTGGCGTGTACGACGACTTCCCGGTCGGCCGCCTGGGCTACCTTCAGTCGATCGCCTTCCGCTGCTGTCGGCTGGTCGTCGATACCGGCCTGCACGCCAAGCGCTGGACGCGCCAACAGGGCGTCGACTTCTTCGTCCAGAAGAACGGATCGAACCCACTCGAAGTGGCGAGTGAGGTCGACCGCTATTGCAGCTGGCCGGGCCAGGCCTGCGGCTACAAGGTCGGCCATTCAACCATCAACCGGCTGCGCGACCACGCGAAGGCCGCACTCGGACCGAAATACGACCTGCGCGCGTTCGACGACGCCGTCGTGCTCGGCGGCAACGTGCCGATGGACGTCCTCGCCAGGAACGTCGACGACTATATCGCGCGGACGAAAGCGTCGGCTTAGAGCCAAGCTCTAGAGTCCGTTTTCGACCCTTGCGGGCCTTAGCTTCGCCCACGGGTGAATACCTATGTCGGGGATGTCCGCCCGGGACTAACTCCGGCCCATTGTCGACGCGTCAAATCCGTTCGGCGGGAGCAATCAAGTGGCCAGGAAAATCAAAATCGCGATCGCCTGCCAAGGCGGCGGCAGCCAGACTGCGTTCACGGCCGGGGTGCTCAAGAGACTCTCCGAGGCACGCCCGCGTGGCGGGGATGAATTCGAAGTTGTCGCTATCAGCGGGACCTCCGGCGGCGCAGTTTGCGCGACGCTGATGTGGTTTGCACGACTGATGAACGAAAAGCCGGTGTGGAAGCGCCTGATCGATTTTTGGGAAGCGAACACCGCCCAGGGCCCGATGGAGCAGATGATCAACGACTTCATCGTCGGGTCGATGCGCCTCATCAATTCGGGCGCGATGCCGACACTCCAGCTTAGCCCGTCGTCGCCCGTGATGCAGATGGCGATGCAGTCAATCATGACCGGTCAGCGCAAGAGCTTCGGCGACTTCCGAGCGCTGCTCGAGGAGCACATCGATTTCGCGCGGATCGCCAAGTGGGGACCGCGGCCCGACCGGCCGATCCTGATGCTCGGCGCGGCCAATGTCACGACGGGAAACCTGGTGAAGTTCGTGTCGAGCCGCGACACCATCACGGTCGATCATGTCCTCGCATCGTGCTGCGTGCCGAACATCTTTCCGGCCATCCAGATCGGCAGTTATGCCTATTGGGACGGGCTGTTTTCCGACAACCCGCCGGTCGAAGAGCTCGTTCGGGCCCGCTCGGTCGGAGCGGAAAATGTCCCCGAGGAGATCTGGGTAATCAAGATCAATCCGACCGAACATGCACAGGTGCCTATCAGCCCGAACGACATCTTTGACCGCCGCAACCAGCTCGAAGGCAATATCTCGCTGTTCCAGCAGCTCACCCAACTGGAAATGATCAACGACTGGATCATGGGAGACGCGTTCCGGCCGGAATTCCTCGACCGCTTCGACATCAAGGCGCCGATCCGCATTCCCAAGGCCTTCGAGGCTGACGAGAGCAAGCCTTATCACATCCCTTATATCGAGATGCCAAAGGCAATTCTCGACAAGCTCGATTACGAAGGAAAGATCGACCGCAGCGCGGCCAATATCCAGAACCTGATCCGGGAAGGCGAGAAGGCCGCGGACGAATTCCTGCGCAGGCGCGAGGAAGTCGTCGCTGCGTCGCCCCTCAAGGTCGAGGCGGGTAGTTGGCGCGCCGTTGTCGACAAGAATGTGCCGCCGAAAAGGAAGATCGGCCAGCGGGACGTCAGTGAACTGGTCCACGATATCCCCGGCTGACGGCCGCAGCCCATCAGTGCGGCTACTCGCGAATGTCGCGTTTCACTCGAACAGGCACAATCTACGGCAGTGCCGCGATGTCCGGCCGCACGAAATTGCGCCGCGCCTCGACCGACAGCAGCCGGTCGCGCGAGTAAAAACGCAAAGGCCAGTCGCGCCTCCCCATCGGGGACAGCAGCAGTTCGTTGACGAGCTCGTGCAGCGGCTCGTCAGGGTCGGCTTCGCTGAGGAACAGCCTGACGCCCGCGAGGAACGCGCGGGTGATGGTCTCGTGATAGCCCTCGGTGTCGCTGTTCACGCCCCCGACGCTCTCATTGTAGCGGCAGATGAGGTCGGGAAGCTCGGCGTCCACATCGATGTCGGGGTGCTTGAGCAGCAGCCAGGTGGTCGTCGCGAGATGCGCCTCGTGGGTCCATTCCTCCTTGGGAAGACTGCGGGCGAGAAAGCGCTCGCCGAGATGGGTGATTTCGGCGTCGCTGGCGAAGAGACGGGGTCGGTAATCGGTCATTGATCGGGTCCTTGGAATGGCGGGCCCGATCTTGAGACCGGGCTTTCTAGGCGGCTTGGCTCGGCGCAGGTTGCGCTTGTCGTTGTTGAGCCCTGGGCGCCGCTTGCCGGACGCCTTCGTCGACCTGGTCAGCGAACTGCGCGAAATTCTCGACGAACAGGTCGACGAGCTTCGCGGCCATCGCATCATAGTCGGCCGGATTGGACCAGGTGCCACGCGGGTCGAGAATCGACGTGTCGACCCCAGGCACCGACACCGGTACCTCGAAACCGAAGTTCGGGTCCCTGCGGAACTCGACATTGTTCAGGCTACCATCGAGCGCTGCGTTCAGGAGTGCACGCGTCTCCTTGATCGGCATGCGCTTGCCAACACCATACTTGCCGCCGGTCCAGCCGGTGTTGAGCAGCCAGCACTGCACCCCACCCTTAGCGATGCGTTCCTTCAGGAGGTTGCCGTAAACCGACGGATGGCGCGGCATGAAGGGCGCGCCGAAGCAGGTCGAGAAAGTTGCTTCCGGCTCGGTCACGCCGATCTCCGTGCCTGCGACTTTGGCGGTGTAGCCCGACAGGAAGTGGTACATCGCCTGGTCGGGCGTCAGCCGAGCGATCGGCGGAAGGACGCCGAATGCGTCCGCGGTCAGCATGACGACATTCTTGGGCAGCGGGCCCATGTTCGCTTCCGACGAGTTTGGAATGAAGTCGATCGGATAAGCGCCGCGGCTGTTCTCAGCATATTCGGCGCTGTCGAGGTCGAGCTCCCGCGTGTCGACGTCGATCACGACATTCTCCAGCACCGTGCCGAAGCGCTTGGTGGTCGCATAAATCTCGGGCTCGGCTTCGGCAGAAAGGCGGATCATCTTGGCGTAGCAGCCGCCTTCGAAGTTGAAGACCGCCGTATCCGACCAGCCGTGCTCGTCATCGCCGATCAAGGTGCGGTTCGGGTCAGCGGACAGCGTCGTCTTGCCGGTTCCGCTGAGGCCGAAGAAGATCGCAGTGTCGCCCTTGGGGCCGATGTTCGCCGAGCAGTGCATCGGCATGATGCCCTGCGGAGGAAGGATGAAATTGAGCAGGCCGAACACCGACTTCTTCATCTCGCCCGCATAAGCGGTGCCGCCGATCAGGATGATCTTCTTCTCGAAATTGACCGCGATCACCGTCTCGCTGCGGCAGCCGTGGCGCTCGGGATCGGCGCGGAAGCTCGGTAGATCGATGATCAGATATTCGGGATCGAAGCTCGGCAGCTCCTCGGTCTCGGGCCGCACCAGCAGCGTCCGGATGAAGAGATTGTGCCAGGCGAGCTCGTTGACGACGCGAACGCGGACACGGTGCTCGGGCTGCGAGCCGCCGTAGAGGTCGGCAACGTAAAGCTGGTCCTTGTCGCCAAGAGCAATGAGGAAGTCGTCGTACAGCCGGTCGAACGCGGCGGGGTCCATCGCCTTGTTGGTCTTGCCCCACCAGACGGTGCTGTCGGTGACCGAATCCCGCACGATGAACTTGTCGTTCGCGCTGCGGCCGGTGTGACGGCCGGTTCGAACCACCAGCGGCCCGTCCTTGGCGAGCAGTCCCTCGCCCCTGCGAACGGCATGTTCGACGAGTGGCGCCGTCTGCAGATTCCAAAAGATCTCGGCGCCAGTCGTAATGCCCTGTGCCTCAAGGCCGCGGTTCGGAACACGGTTACTCACGCGAATCTTCCCTCTCTTGATGTTCAAAACGGCGGCGGCCTTGGGGGCTGCCGCCGCATACGTATGCAATGACCGCCCTATAAGCCGGAAGAAGCGGCGCGGTCAAAGCCGACGGCTGTTCCTTGTATCACCGCGGCACGCTGTCTAAGCGCACGCCTGAGACCGGCGGCCCAGGTGGAGCGACAGGATGAGCCAGGTAATCGCGCTGGTCGACGATGACCGAAACATCCTGACCTCCGTCTCAATCGCATTGCAGCAGGAAGGCTTCGTCACCCGGGTCTATGCCGACCCCCAGGTGGCGCTGAAGGCCATCGGCGACAATCCGCCCGATCTTGGCGTGTTCGACATCAAGATGCCGGGCATGGACGGGATGGAACTCCTTCGCCGCGTCCGTGAGACAAGCTCGGTACCCGTGATCTTCCTGACTTCGAAGGACGACGAGCTCGACGAGGCGCTGGGCCTCGCGATGGGCGCGGACGATTACATCTCGAAGCCCTTCTCGCAGCGGCTGCTGATCGCGCGGATCCGGGCAATCCTACGCCGCCAGGAGCTGGAGCGCGGTGAGGCGACGACCGACGAAGGCGAGGCGGAGCCGCAGCCGCTTCAGCGCGGCCGACTGGTCATGGACCCGGCGCGGCACAAGGTTCTGTGGAATGGCGCCCTGGTCGGCCTCACGGTCACCGAGTTCCTCATCCTCGAAACGCTTGCGCAAAGGCCCGGCGTCGTAAAAAGCCGCAACCAGTTGCTCGACATCGCCTATAGCGACGACGTCTATGTCGACGACCGCACCATCGACAGCCACATCAAGCGCATCCGGCGGAAGTTCCGAGCCGTCGATCCCGCCTTCGATTCCATCGATACCCTCTATGGCGTCGGATACCGTTTCGACGAGCAATGAGGAGGCCGACCTCCAGCTGAAGTGGTCAGGCCGCTTCAGCCTCAAACATCGTATTCTTGCTTTGAACCTGTTGACCGTCCTGCTGGTCGCGCTCAGCACGATCTATCTCGACGCCTTCCGCAACCGGCTGAGCGAGGAGCGTGTTCGGCAAACGCGGCTCGAGGCGGCCGCAACCGCCAATGCCCTCGTCGTAGCAGGCAGCCAGAGGCGTGACGCGATCCTCGCCGCGGTTTCACGGTCGAGCGGGAGCCGGCTGAGACTCTACGACGCCGACGGGCAATTGATCAGCGACAGCTGGCGAACAAGCGGCCCCACCTACCAGCTGCAGGACCCTCGCACCCAGAACTGGACCTTCCGCGTCGCGCGGGCGCTCGATCGCGGCTTCAACGTTCTTGTCGGAGCCGCCAGGCTCGAGCCGTTCGTTGAGCCTCAACCGGACCGGCTGGACGCATGGCCCGAGGGCACGACGGCGCGGCGGACCGGGCATCCGGTCACGATGATGCGCAATGCGCCCGACCTGACGCCAGTCATCTCGGCCGCCGCTCCGGCGGGTTCCAGCGTGCTGCTCGTCACCAGCAACGACCCGGCGTTCACGCGCACGATTCGCGGCCAGCGCGGCTTCATCCTCGCGGCGATGGCCGTCCTGATCGCGATTTCGATCTTCCTGTCCGCGTTCCTGGCCCGAACCATCGTGCGCCCGCTACGGAGGCTGGCGATCGCAGCCCACCGGGTGCGCCAGGGCCGGTCGCGCGAAGTCAACGTCCCTCGCCTTCCCTCGCGCATCGACGAGATCGGCATGCTCGCCCGCGCTGTCTCCGACATGAGCCAGTCGCTGCGCCAGCGGATCGATTCGATCGAGGCCTTCGCGGCCGACGTCAGTCATGAGCTCAAGAATCCGCTGGCATCGCTTCGATCTGCCGTCGACGGACTGGAACGCATCGAGGATCCCGAGCTTCGTGCCAAGCTGACGACCGTCATCCGAGACGATATCGCTCGAATGGACCGGTTGATCAGCGACATCAGCGAGGCGGCGCGCACCGATGCCGAGCTTGCCCGCGCTCATTTCCGGCCCGTCGACCTCGGCGCCCTCATCGAGCAGCTGGCCCAGAGCTGGGGCGATCGGCGCGAGACCGGCAGCGCACGCATCGCCTTTGCCCGTCCGCGCAAGGAAACCGCGACGGTCATGGGCAAGCCCGACCGGCTTGCGCGAGCGCTGAATGCAATCCTCGATAATGCAGTAAGCTTCTCGCCCCCCGACGGTCTTATCGAGATCGCGGTATCCCGCGTCGGAGATCGGGTGCTGATCAGGATCGATGACGAGGGTCCTGGCGTACCGGCCGAGGCTCGTGAGGCGATTTTTAACCGCTTCCATTCAGTACGGCCGGATACAGAGAATTTCGGCCGCCATTCCGGGCTCGGCCTGGCCATCGCCCAGGCAATCGTGAATGGCCACGACGGGGAGATTGACGTGCAGGACCGCGACGATGCGCCCTCGGGCGCCCGCTTCACCATCCGCCTTCCAGCCGCCCGCAGCAAATGAACCAGATGACCCCCTCGCGCGGACCTCGCCTCAGTGCTGAGACCCTCCACTCAAGCACCGTCGCACTCGGCGGCCGAGCCATCCTGATCAGCGGCCCCTCGGGTTCGGGCAAGTCCGACCTAGCCTTGAGATTGCTCGATCGTGGCTTCACTCTGGTCAGCGACGATCAGACGATTGTGAAGAAGGACGGTGATCGCCTGGTCGCCACCGCGCCGCCGACCATCGCCGGCAAGCTTGAGATCCGCGGCATTGGAATCGTCGACGTGGATCGTGCCGACAACGTGCCGGTCGCGTTGATCGTCGAGCTGACCAGCGACATCCCGCGCCTTCCAGACGACAGCCGGGAGCGGCCGATCCTCGGTATCCGGGTGCCGCTGATCACGATCGACGCAATGACGGCATCCGCGCCTTCGAAAGTCGCACTCGCCCTCGACCGTATGGGGCTGCGCTTCTAGAAGCAGGCGGTGACCTCTCGCCGGAGCCTTCCCCGCCTACTGCTGGTCACCGGCATGTCTGGGGCGGGCAAGTCGACGGTCCTCGACGCGCTCGAGGACATGGGTTGGGACACTGCCGACAACCTGCCGGTCGATCTGCTCGATGAGTTTGTCCACGGCGGCGGGCAGTGCCGCACCGCCAATGCCGCGATCGGCATGGACGTGCGCAGCCGCGGCTTCGATCCGGAAACGCTCGCGGAACGGATCCACTCGCTCGAAGACGTTGAAGGCGAGCTTCTCTACCTCGACTGCTCGGGAACGGAACTGATCCGCCGCTACGATGAGACGCGTCGGCTGCACCCGCTCGCGCCCGACCGTCCGGCGGAGGATGGAATCGCTCGCGAGCGGCAGTTGACCTGGGCGCTGAGGGCTGCGGCCGACAGCCTGATCGACACCACCGATCTCTCCCCGGCCGAGCTAAGGGACGAATTGCATCGGCGGTTCGGAGGCGATTCCGATCAGCCCGTGCTGACCATTGCCTCCTTTTCGTTTGCCCGCGGCATTTCGCGGACCGCTGACCTGGTGTTCGACCTCCGCTTCCTGCCCAACCCGCACTGGGTCGAGGAGCTTCGCCCACTCACAGGGATCGACCGGCCGGTGCGCGATTATCTCGAAAAGGAGCCGTCCTGGGACGAGACGATGGCCCGTATCGAATCGCTTCTCATCGACTGGATTCCCCGCTACTGGGCCGCGGGCAAAAGTTACGTGACCGTCGCGTTCGGATGCACAGGAGGACGTCACCGCTCGGTGGCTGCAGCAGTCGAAATGGCGGAACGGTTGCGTGCTGCTGGATTTGCACCGAACGTGCGTCACCGTGATCTCGCCTCGACGCCGAGGGACACGATCGAACGGCACCCCGGGCGCGCTCCGGAGAGCGAGGACGAGTTGAATCGATGATTGGATTAGTGCTGGTGACCCACGGCCGGCTCGCGGCCGAGTTCGTCACCGCGATGGAGCATGTGGTGGGGCCGCAGGACGCGATCGAGGCCATCTGCATCGGCCCTGACGACGACATGGAAGGACGCCGCAAGGACATTGCCGCCGCGGTCGCCAAGGTCGACCAGGGTCAGGGCGTCATCATCCTCACCGACCTGTTCGGCGGGACGCCGTCGAACCTCGCGATCAGCCTGATGAAGACCGAGAATGTCGAGGTGATCGCCGGCGTGAACCTGCCGATGCTCATCCGGCTCGAAGGCGCCCGCAAGGTGATGCCGGTCCATGCTGCGGTCGCCGCGGCGCGCGAGGCCGGTCGCAAATATATCTCCGTCGCGAGTGAGATCCTGGGCGAGGCCGCGGCTTGACCGGCGGCCAAGGCCAAGCAAGCCGCCAGGTCGCGATCACCAACCAACGCGGGCTCCATGCTCGGGCGAGCGCCAAGTTCGTCAACCTCGCAAGCCAGATCGACGCCAAGATCGAGGTCGAGAAGGACGGACACCGAGTCTGCGGCACGTCGATCATGGGGCTGATGATGCTTGGCGCGGCGATGGGCGATTCGGTCATCATCCACGTCGAGGGCGTCTACGCCGAAGCGGCCCTGGCCCAACTGGTGGAGCTGGTCGAAGCCAAATTCGGCGAAGAGTGATGCCGCGCCAGGTCACCGCCTTCTCCAACGCAACCGTCAAGCAGCTCCGCTCGCTGCGGGACAAGAAGGCGCGCCGCTCGGAGGGATTGTTCCTGGCCGAGGGCCTGAGGATCCTGACCGAGGCCCGCGACAGTGGCCGGCTGCCTGAGATCATCGCTTTCTCGCCCGAGGGAGCGAAGCATCCGCTTGCGGCCGAGATCATCGCCGCGACCGAGGCGGCCGGCGGCGACGCGATCGAGACCAGCGCCGACATCCTTTCCAAGATGAGCGGCAAGGACAATCCGCAGATGCTGCTCGGCGCCTACCGCCAGCCGGAGACGAGGCTCGAGCGGATCGACCGCAGGACGGCGCCGCTGTGGATCGTCACCCAGGCGCTGCGCGATCCCGGCAACATCGGGACGATCCTCAGGACCGGGGACGCGGTCGGCGCCGGCGGCCTGATCCTGATCGACGACAGCGCCGATCCCTATTCGGTCGAGGCAGTTCGCGCCTCGATGGGCGCGATCTTCACCCAGGCCGTTGCCGCTGCCCGCTGGGAAGAATTCCTGCCTTGGTTACGCAGTGGCGACGGGCAGCTAGTGGGAACCAGCCTCAAGGCGAGCCGGGATTATCTCGAGGCTGAGTACAGGCGACCCTGCTTCCTGCTCATCGGCAACGAGCAGCAGGGCCTTCCGGCGGACTACGAAGCCGAGTGCGACCTCCTCGTCAAAATCCCGATGGCCGGGCGAGCCGACAGCCTCAACGCCGCAATGGCGACCGCCGTCATGGCCTTCGCGATCACGGCGAGTTGGCGGTAGGCAGTCATGCTGAACTTGGTTCAGCATCCATTGCGGAGACAAACACTAGTCGTCATCAACATGGACCCTGAAACAAGTTCTGGGTGTGACGGAGAGAGTTATGCGCGTCCACCTCGCTTGCCTTCTGATTGCACTAGCAGGCGGCTGCGCGCCTTTGCCGCCGCCGCCTCCGCCTCCCTATCACGCCGTCGGGACCGAGCCGTTCTGGGATGTGCTGATCGACGAGCATGACGTCACGTTCACGCTGGCGGGGATGCAGCCGGTCCGCCAGCCGACGCCGCCGGTGATTCATGGCATCGCCGGCGAGATCTACAACACGCCGCGAATCCACGTGAATATCGTCCACGGCCAGTGCAGCGACGGGATGAGCGACCGCATCTTTCCGGACAAGGTGCAGGTCGACGTCGACGGCAAAAGATTCAACGGCTGCGGCGGGCTTTAAACGACGGCCCCCGGGGGGGTGTGTCGGCTTTGTCAGGTTCGTCACCCTCGCCAGGGTTCAAGCAGTGTCAAAGAGCCCGGCCTCAGCTGTCAGGCGCAATCCTACTTTGCAAGCACTACTCCGCCGCGATCTGCGGCGGCTCTTCGGCGTCCGTGTCGCTGAGCTCCAATTCTTCGTCGGCGTAGCGCGGGAGCGCCTCTACCGGCGCGAGGACATCGATGTCGCGGCGGCCAGGCTCAATGTTGAGATCGCGAAACTTGCGCGCCGTAACCAGAGACCGCGTCTCAAAGCTTGAGACGAAGCTGTTGTAATTATTGACTGCGGTCGAAAGACCGCTCCCGACCTTGCGCAGGTCATCGGCGGCCTTGGCGAGGCGCTCGTAAAGCTCCTTGCCAAGCTCGCCGATCTGCCGCGCCTCCTTGGCCAGCTTCTCCTGGCGCCACACCGCCGCGACGGTCCGGGCGATGGCGATGAGGTTGGTCGGGGTCGCCAGCAGAACCTTCTTGTCGAAGGCATAGTCCCACAGGCTCGGATCCTGCTCCAGCGCGGCGGTCAGGAAATGCTCGCCGGGGATGAACATCACGACATAGTCCGGCGCATCATCGAACTGCGCCCAATAGGCCTTGGCCCCGAGCGTGTTGACGTGGGCACGGATCGCCGATGCGTGAGCGGTCAGATGGACGTCGCGAGCGGCCTCGTCGATCGCCCCAAAGGCGTCCTGGTACTCGTTCAGCGAAACCTTGGCGTCGATCACCAGGCTCTGGCCGCCGGGCACGCGGACGACGACGTCAGGGCGGAGCCTGCCGCCCTCCCCGTCAGCGACGCTGACCTCGGTCGCGAAGTCGCAATGCTCGGACAGGCCGCAGGTCTCGAGGACGTTGCGCAGCTGCTGCTCGCCCCAGCGGCCCCGCGCCTTGGGCGCGTTGCGCAGCGCATTGACGAGCTTGGCGGCCTCGGCCGACACGCGCTCGGTGCCGGTGCGCATTGCCTCGATCTGGCCGGACAGCATGCCGAAGGCGTCGCGGCGCTCGGCCTCGACCTTCTGCACCGTCGTCTCGTAGCGCTCGAGCCGGTCGTGGACCGGCTGGAGCAATTGCTTGAGGTTCTGGCCGGCGCTCTCTTCCGACTGGCGAAAGCGCTGGTCGGCGCGCTTGAGGAACGTCTCCTGCGCTTCGGCGAGGAGCTTGTTGCTGATCTCCGCAAACTGGGTGGACAGCGCCTCCTTGGCCTCGATCAGCTCGGCGATCCGCGCCTCGAAGCCCTTTTCGCGCTCAAGCTGCGACGCTTCGAGCGCCGCGAGCCGGGTCGCCGCATCGCGATTGACGTCACGCTCGGCAATCACCGCGTTGAGCTGGAGCCGCAAGCTCTCCACTGTCTGCTTCGCGCCGGCGGTTTCGCGGCCCGCATAGAGCCAGCCGATTGCGATGCCGACGAGCAGCGCAAGCAAGACGAACAGGACGACAGCCAGGCTCATTCCGTCCACTCCCACCCGGAACAGAAGGAGAACCTTACTGCGATTTCCCTTGCATCACAAGCCGAACGGAAGGACCGGGGACCGGTTCTCCACAGGATTCTCGGGAGCTTGAGACGCCATGTCCATCCGCAAGATGATCGCCCTTCACCCCGACGTCGCGGGACACGTCAACCAGCCGCTCGGGGATGCGGCCCATCACCTGATGTATTGCGCGCGGATGTGCCTTAGCTGCGCGGACGCCTGCGCGGCCGAGAAGATGGACATGGCGCAGTGCATCCGCACCTGCCTCGACTGCTCGGACATCTGCGAGGCGACGGGAAAGCTGGCCGTGCGCCGGACCGGCGCCAACGAGCAGGTGCTGCGCGAGATGCTGGAGCTGTGCGCCCGGGTCTGCGACGAATGCGCCGCCGAGTGCGAGCGGCACGAGCACGAGCATTGCAAGCTGTGCGCACAAATGTGCCGGGAATGCGCCGCCGACTGCCGCGTCGCGGCTGAGAGCATCGGGGGTTAGGCAAGGCCGCCCGGTCTACTGCGGAGTGGCAAAGCTAGTGTCTGCAATGGGTGGAAAGCGGACATTGCCAATAATCTAATGTTCATGCCGTCAACAGGAGGCAATGATTGCGGACGCCAGCTTTAATATGTCCGCTGTTGGGCTTGCCAGTGACATTTGCGTCATTCGTATTCATGGCGCGGTTCATGCTCACTGGCTGGATGGGCGGCTCGGAACGCGCTCAATTCAGCGTCGTCGTCGGTCTATTTGCACTAGCCGTTCTGAACGCTTAGCTCCTTGTGTGGTGGTCGGAACTTAGTCGGGCTCCGCGCAAGTTCCTGGTTCCTCTCATTGTGTCTGTGGCGGGCACCCTCGCCATTCTTATTGCGGTGCTGTGGACGTTGGTCAGAAGCGGTCTGTTGTGAGAGCGCCGTGGCAGGAAAGGTGGAAAGCGGGCCTGAGCGCCTAATTGTCGCGAATGGGTGGAAAGCGGACGTTAGCGGACGCAGCTAGGGGGCCGGCAGCGTGGGTACTTTCCCTTCATAGACTTAAGTTAAGCAAAATGTTAACAGCGTCGGTACGCGCATAGCGTCCGCGGGGTGTGGAACATGAAGCTCAAGCTCGTCCTGGCCGTTCCAATGCTCCTGCTAGGCATCGCGTCGCCCGCGGCCGCGGCGATCAATCTGGGCACGCTCGGCAATTACGGGATCGTCGAGCTCGGCTCCGGCCACAACGTCAACATCAACAGCGGCCCGAACACCGGCAACGTCCTGGTCGGGCAAGGCGCCACTGCGACGAGCGCGGGCGGCGGCAACGGCTCGATCATCGGGACCGTCTATACCGACAACAAGGCCCTCGTGAACTTCACGGCTCTCCAGACGCCGTACCCCGACGCGGCTGAGGTATTGGTCAGTTCGGCAGTTACCCTCCAGGCGCTCAATGACGCTGTGGCTCTGTCGAACGCCGCTGCGGCACTGGCTCCAAACCAGACGCTCGCCAGCATAACCAGCGCCACCACATTCACTTGCCTCGCCAGCGGGGGCTGCGGCCAATATGTCGTCAACGTCACCGGTAATATCTCGAACGCAACGATCACCTTGGTCGGCGACGCGAGCAGCTATTTCATTTCAACGTTGGCGGCGTCTATTCCACCAACAAGGACATCGTGCTGAGTGGTGCCGTCGATCCCAATCACATCCTTTGGAACCTGTTGGGCACGTCAGGGAACATTCTTCAAACGTCGGGCGGAGCCGGGAACTGCGGCCAATCGGCTACTTGTCTGCAAGGGACATTCCTTGCCACACACGGCGGGAACTTCCAGTTTTCGAACCTCGGTCTAACGGGCCGGCTGGTGAATACCGGCGGCAACATGCAGATCGTGTCTGGCTCGGCCTTCACGGCCCCACCGACGCCGCCAGTGCCGGAACCGGCAACCTGGGCGATGATGCTGCTCGGATTTGGGGCAATCGGCCTGTCGATGCGCTACAGGCGGCGCAGGACTCCAATCCTCACCTGAACGTTATCGGCTCGGCAGAGGTTGCCCCTGCTGTCGAGCCGTTCACACAGCCAATGTCTGCTTTGGGTCGAAAGCGGGCATTAGCGAGCCCGACTGTCTCCCACGCCTGAATGCCCGCCAGCGCGTTGCGGGAGAAGGATGATAAGCAACACGATTGCCCCGGCCAGAACCGCCGTCGCAAGCGGCCTGCTGAAATCCAATCCGCCTTTCTCCAATGGCTTGTCGAGAAAGTCGCCAACGGTGGCGCCGAGTGGCCGCGTCAGGATGAACGCCGACCAGAACAGCAAAACGCGGGGTATTGACGTCCAGCGGTAAAGAGCCGCGAGGACCGCCAAAGCAGCGCCGAACAGCAGGGCGGCACCCGAATAGCCGAGCGAGCCATCGGCAGCCCAATCACCCAAAGCAGTGCCAAGCGTTTGAGAAAAGGTGATGGTGGTCCAGTAGAAGGTTTCGGCCCTGGCGGAGCTGATGTCGTTCACGTCGACGCTGCCGAGCGCGCGATACCAACTGAACAGCGAGGCCAGCACAAGCCCGAACAACAGGAGCGATCCGCCCGGATAGCCCAGACCGATCGAGCGTGTCGCGAAATCCGCAAGCGTCGTACCTGCCGTGGTGGATGCGACGATAGTCGCCCAATAGAGCCAGGGATTGAATTGTCTCGCCCTGATCTGGAGCCAAACGAGCCCGGCCAGCAACAGCCCGAACATGGCGGTTCCGACCAGATAGCCGTTCAGACCGCTGGTCCCCGCGTTCGGCGTCGTCTCGCCGAGCCAAGTCATGCTCACAGCGTCGCCGCCGGTTTCACCCAGCGTCGTGGCCAGGATCTTGATAATCCAGAATCCCAGCGTGATGGCCGGAACCTTGCTCAGCGTCTCGTCCCGATTACTCATCATCGATCATCGCCGGGCTCAGAGGCGGAATCGCCCTAGAAGTCGCTCCGGCCGAAGCGAGCCACGCCCTGGTTGTGGCCGGGCGGATCGAGCACCGTGACGTCGAGATCGACCGGCTCGCCAATCCAGTGGGCAAGGCTGGTGTGATCGGCGAGGTCGTCGTCGGTGAGCGGGTGGACCAGCGCCCTAAGGCCCGAGGCTTCGATCGCCGCGACCACGGCCGACCGCGCGTCCTCAAGGAAATGCACTTCGTACTGGGCGATCGGATGCGGGCCGACGCCTTCATCCATCATGCGCCCGACGAACAGGACGATCGGCTGCATATCCAGGAAGCAGTTACGCAGCGCCTCGGCAGCCGGGCGATCGTCATCGCTGTAGTAGATGTGGGCGTGGAAAGGCGCGCTCGCCCTCACGCGGCCTTCAACCCTTGCTCTTTCCGCCACTTGGCGAGCTTCTTTAAGACCATGTCCCGCTTCAGCCGTGAGAGGTGGTCGATGAACAGCACGCCGTTCAGATGGTCCATCTCGTGCTGCAGGCAGACCGCGAGCAGGCCTTCGATCTCTTCCTCGTAGGCCTTGCCCTGCTCGTCCTGCCAGCGGGCGCGGATCCGGTCGGGACGCATCACCTCGGCATATTGCTCGGGTACCGACAGGCATCCCTCGGTGTAGGGAACCTCGGTCTCCGAATGCCAGAGGATCTCGGGATTGATGAACACCCGCGGATCACGGACGACCTTGCTCTCCGGATCTTCAGGGTCCTCGGGCTCTTGAAGGTCGATCACCAGCAGCCGGATCGGAACGCCGACCTGGACCGCCGCGAGGCCGATCCCCGGCGCGTCGTACATCGTCTCGAACATGTCGGCGACGAGCGTCTTCAGCTCCGCGTCGAATGTCTCGACCGGCTTCGAAATCTGCCGGAGCACCGGGTCCGGGGTCTCATAGATGCGGCGAATGGCCATGGCGTCCCATATGGCGGAAATGCATGCCGATTCAACCGGCTGGTGGCTCCCACAGCTCGATCGGATTGCCTTCCGGATCGTGGATGCGGGCGAAGCGGCCGACGCCCTCCATCTCCTCGACCTTCGGCACCTCGATGGCGGCGGCGCGAAGCTTGTCGAGCAGCTCGTCGAGGCCATCGACGCGAAGGTTGAGCATATATTGGCGGTCGGCAGGGAAATAGTCGGTGTCGGCCTTGAACGGCGAGAAGACGGTGGCGCCGGCCTGCTGCTCCCACATGCCGTAGTCGCCGCAGCCGACGCCGAGATTGTCGCAATACCAGGCCTTGAGCGCATCCGGATCGCGCGCCCTGAAGAACAGCCCGCCAATTCCCGTCACTGGCATAGTTCTCTCCCCCTCATGCGATCGGCCGCCGCGCCCTCAGGGCCTGGGCCAGGGTCCCTTCGTCGAGATAGTCAAGCTCTCCGCCCACGGGAAGTCCGTGCGCCAACTGACTGAGACGGATTGGAAATCCTTCGAGCCGCTCGGCGAGGTAATGGGCGGTGGTCTGGCCTTCGAGCGTCGCGTTCATCGCCAGCACCACCTCGTCGATGCCGCCCTTCGAGACGCGCCCGACGAGCTGGTCGATGGTGAGGTCCCCGGGGCCGACCCCCTCGAGCGCGGAGAGGCGCCCGCCGAGGACGTGGTAGCGGCCTGGGAAGAGCCGCGAACGGTCGAGCGCCCAGAGGTCGGCGACCTCCTCGACCACGCACAGCATCTTCTCGTCGCGGCGCGGGTCCTTGCAGATCGAGCAGGGATCGGAGGTGTCGACATTGCCGCAGGTCGAGCAGGTCGAAAGCTTGTCCGAGACCTGCGTCAGAGCGGCGAGCAAGGGCTGCAGCGCGGTCTCGCGCTTCTTCATCAGGTGAAGCACCGCACGGCGCGCCGAACGCGGCCCGAGCCCCGGCAAGCGCGCGAGGGCCTGGCTCAATGCTTCGATTTCCTGACTGGCCACGGCGGTGAGGTAGGCAATTCCGCCGCACTTCGCCATACGGCCCGGCGATGCGCATCGTCTTCATGGGATCGCCGGACTTCGCGGTACCGAGCCTCGAGGCGCTGGTCGAGGCCGGGCACGAGGTGCTCTGCGCCTATTGTCAGCCGCCGCGGCCGGCGGGGCGCGGCAAGGCGGAGCGCAAGACGGCGGTGCACGAACGGGCCGAGGCGCTGGGGATCGAGGTCAGGACGCCGAAAACGCTTCGTGACGAGGGTGAGCAGGCGCGATTCCGGGCGTTGGATGCCGATATCGCGGTGGTCGCGGCCTATGGCCTGATCCTGCCCAAACCGATCCTCGAGGCGCCCAAGGCCGGGTGCGTCAACGTCCATGCGTCGCTGCTGCCGCGCTGGCGGGGCGCAGCGCCGATTCAGCGGGCGATCCTCGCGGGGGACGAGATTAGCGGCGTCACCATCATGCAGATGGATGAAGGGCTGGACACGGGGCCGATGCTGCTGAAGCGCGAGCTCTCGATCAGCGGTAAATCCGCCGGGCAAGTCACGGAAGAACTGGCTAGACTCGGGGCAGCCGCGCTGATCGAGTGGCTCGCTCACCCGACCCCTCCCCAGCCGCAGCCGGACGAGGGGGTTACCTACGCGTCGAAGATCGACAAGGCCGAGGCGCGGATCGACTGGTCAGCCACGGCCGAGCAAGTAGAGCGGCAGGTGCGGGCCTTCAATCCGGCTCCAGGCGCCTGGTTCGAAGCGAACGGCGAGCGGATCAAGCTGCTCGAAGCGGCGGTCGGCAAGGACGCGGCGGGCAGGCCCGGCGAAGTCATGGACGATTGCCTGAATATTGCCTGCGGCGAGGGTTATGTCCGTCCGCTCAAGGTCCAGCGGGCCGGACGCGGCGTGATGACCGCCGGGGAACTGCTGCGCGGGTTCGCGATCCCCAGGGGCACCGTCCTCAAGTGACCCGCTGGCGGCTGACGATCGAATATGACGGCGGGCCGTTCATGGGGTGGCAACGGCAGGAGCATGGTCCCTCGGTCCAGCAGGCACTCGAGGAAGCGCTGCAGCGGATGACCGGCGAACAGGCGCAGTTCATTGCCGCGGGGCGCACCGACGCCGGCGTCCACGCAGTGGCCATGAGCGCCCATGTTGACGTCATGAAGTCATTGACCCCGCACCGCCTGCGCGAGGGGCTGAATGCGCTGGTCCGTCCCCAACCCATCTCGGTGCTCGACGTCGATACGGTAGCCGACGACTGGCACGCGCGGTTCAGCTGCATCGGACGGCGCTATCTGTACCGCGTGCTCTCCCGCCGGGCGCCGCCGGCGCTCGACGCGAGGCGGGTCTGGCACATCCCGGTGCGGCTCGACGTCGAGGCGATGCGCGAGGGCGCGGCCCATCTCATCGGAAGGCACGATTTCACGACCTTCCGTTCGGCGCAGTGCCAGTCAGACAGCCCGGTGAAGACGCTCGACCGCCTGGATGTTGCCCGGGTCGGCGAGGAGATCCATGTGACGGCTGCGGCGCGCAGCTTCCTTCATCACCAGGTCCGCTCAATGGTCGGCTGCCTCGCGATGGTCGGCCGCGGGCAATGGCGGCCGGATGACATGCGCAAGGCGCTGGAAGCGCGCGACCGGACGGCACTCGGCTTCAACGCGCCGCCGCACGGGCTCTATTTCGTCGAAGCGATCTACCCCTAAACGAGAAGCTCGCGGGCGAGCGGGCGGCTTTCCCAGGCCTGCGGGCTGGCGCTGAGCCCATAGGCGCCGGCGCAAAAGACCGCGATAAGATCGCCCTCCTCGGCCCGCGGCAGGCCGACCTGGTCGCCCAGGATATCGAACGGCGTGCACAGACAGCCGTTGACGGTGACGACCTCCTCGGCCGGTGCGGCGAAGCGGTTCGCGACGGCGATCGGGAAGTTTAGGAGCCCTCGCTCGCCGAGGCTGCCTGTTGCGCCGATCAGATGATGGCCGCCGCCGTCGGTGGTGAGGAAGGTGTGGCCGCAGCTCTCGGTGCGGTCGAGCACCCGCGTCAGATAGACCCCGGATTCGCCGACCAGCCAGCGCCCGAGCTCGATCGTGAAGCGGGTCGTCGAAAGGAGTGGCGGCGCATTGCACAAGGTGCGGTTGAGCGCCGCAGCGACATGATCAATGTCAAGCGCGGCCTCGCCCGGGCGGCAGGCGATGTCGAATCCGCTGCCGAGGTTGAGCTCAGGCAGGGGGAGGCCGATCACTCCGGCAATCTCGCCGGCGTGGGCGACAGTGACCCGGTGGATCTCGGCGAGCGCTTCGGCATCAAGGCATTGCGAGCCGGCGAACATGTGAAGGCCCCGCCAGTCGACGCCTGCCTCGAGCAGGCCGCGGACCA
>Ga0105248_10002474_pt1 | contig 20524 bp, 17 predicted proteins | sample KBSS34metaG_FD_81524 | JGI IMG/M metagenome (GOLD analysis project Ga0105248, IMG submission 81524) | Switchgrass rhizosphere microbial communities from Kellogg Biological Station, Michigan, USA - KBS S3-4 metaG | ecosystem: Host-associated > Plants > Roots > Rhizosphere > Soil | place...
AGCCAGGGCTGCAGCGCCAGCGCGATCGCGCTCACGCCGTAGGCGCACCACACGTAGACGCCGTGGCCTTCGAGGGTGAGCCAGCTCATGCCTTCAGCCAGCGCGCGCCGGCCTCGTGTTCGAGCACCTCGTAGCGGGCGCGCGAAAGCGCCATCGCCACCGCGTAGCTCCACATCGCCAGCGTCATGAGCAGCAGGCCGGCGAGCATGGTGTGCGCCATCTTCGGCGCGGCCGACAGCGTGATCGAGGCGCCCTGATGCAGCGTGTTCCACCAGCGCACGCTGAAGTAGATGACCGGGATGTTGACGAGCCCCAGCACCGCCAGCAGCGCGCACGCGGCGTCGGCGCGGCGACGCTCCTCCACTGCCCCGGCCAGTGCGATGAAGCCGACGTAGAGGAACAGCAGGATCAGCTCGCTCGTGAGCCGCGCGTCCCACACCCACCAGGTGCCCCAGGTGGGCCGGCCCCACAGCGCGCCGGTGACGAGTGCGATGAAGGTGAAGGCCGCGCCCGTGGGCGCGAGCGCGCGCGCCAGCATCGAGGCCATGCGCGCGTTGAGCCACCAGCCGACGGCGGCCCAGCCGGCCATCGCGAGGTAGACGAGCATCGACATCCACGCCGCGGGCACGTGGATGAAGAGGATGCGGGACGACTCGCCCTGCACCGCATCGGCCGGTGCGACGAGCAAGCCCATCACAAGGCCCGCCGCGGCGAACGCGAGCGCGGCCGCCCACAGCCAGGGCTCCAGGCGCTCGGCCAGCCGGTAGAAGCGCGAGGGCGCGGCGAAGCGGAAGAGGCGCGATCTCATGAGCTCAGGCAAGGGACGCGCGCAGCGCGGCGGCGGACAGCGGCGGCGTGGCGGTCGCGGTGAAGAGGAGCATCGCGCCCAGCAGCGCCAGGTGCGCGAGCGGGCTCTGGCCCTCCTGCACCGCCACCGCGGCGCCCGCGCCGAAGACGAGCACCGGCACGCACAGTGGCAGCACCAGCACCACGACGAGCACGCCTGCGTTGCGCAGACCCACGGTGAGTGCGGCGCCCGCGGCGCCGAGCAGGCTCAGGCAGGGCGTGCCGATCAGCAGCGAGGCGCACAGCACTCCTGCCTCGACGCCGGTCATGCCCAGCATCAGGCCGGCGCCAGGCGCGAGCAGGGCCAGCGGCAGGCCGTGGGTCGTCCAGTGCGCGGCGGCCTTGGCGGCCGCGATGCCGAGTGCGGCGCGATCGCCCGCAAGCAGCATCTGGTCGAGCGAGCCGTCCGCGTGATCGAGCGCATAGAGCGAGGGCAGCGGCACGAGCGCGGCCAGCAGCGCGCAGGCCCAGATCACGCCCGGCGCGATGTCATGCAGCGTCTGCGGCAGTGGCCCCACGCCCAGCGGGAACAGCGCGCAGGCCAGCGCGAAGAAGGCCAGTGGCAGCAGCGCGTCGCTGCGCCGCCGCGCCGCGAGCTTCAGGTCGCGCAGGAAGAGGGCGAGGAAGAGCGAGCGCATGCGAGCAAGACCGCTTCAGGCCAGCGCGGCGTGCGCGTCGAGGTCGAGCTCGATGGCGCCGAAGGCCGCGGCGGCGATGGGCTGGTGGCTCGCGATGAGCGCGCAGCCGTCGGCTCGCAGGTGTTCGTGGAGCAATGCGCGCAGAGCGTCGGCCGCGCGCGCGTCGAGCGCGTCGAAGGGCTCGTCGAGCAGCCACAGGCCGGCCCGGGGCTCCAGCGCGAGCCGCGCCAGAGCGAGCCTGCGACGCTGGCCTTGCGACAGCCGGCGCACCGGCGCATCGCGCAGTGCCAGCAGATCCATGCGGGCCAGCGCGTTCGAGACGGACGCGTCGCCCGCGTCGCGTCCGCTCACGCGCGCGAGAAAGCGCAGCGCCTCGGCAGCGCGAAGGTCGTCGTTCAGCGCATGCGCGTGCGCCACGTACGCACGCTGCGCATGGAACGAGGCATTGGCGTGCAGCGGCGCACCCTGCCAGAGCACGCGGCCCGCATCCGGGCGGGCAAGGCCCGCGGCCAGGCGCAGCAGGCTCGACTTGCCGCGGCCGTTCCCGCCGCGCAGCCAGGCCATGCGGCCGGCGGGCAGGGCGAGGTTGACCCCGCGAAAGAGCGCCCGGCCACCGCGCCGGCAGGCGAGGTGAACGAGTTCGAGCGCGGGCGCGGGGAAGGCCATGCGCGATTCTCGCCGCCGCCCCGCGGCCAGACCGCGCGGGAGGCCGCCGCAAGACGTTCTGTTGCCTTCGCTTCGTGTGGTTGCAAACGCGGCGCGCGCGCCGCGCTCAGGGCTGCGCGCGCGGCGCCCCGTCGAGGAAGCGGATGACCGGGCGCACCGTCTTCGACGGATCCTCCTCGTGCGGCACGTGGCCCAGCTCGGGGAAGGTGACGAGCTCGCTGCCCGCGATGTCGCCGTGGAACCGCTGCGCGCTCTCGGGCGGCACGAGCCGGTCGCGCGCACCCCACAGGATGAGCGTGGGCAGCGCGAGATCGCGGATATGCCCGGCGTTCTCGCCGGGCTGCAGCTGCTGCATGCGCAGGCCCAGCGCGCGCCGGTTGCCCTCGCGCAGCGTGAGCTCGAAGTAGCGGTCGATCAGCGCGTCGTCGACCCGTGCGGGGTCGCCATACACGTTGCGCACGCTGCGCTCCACGATGCCGCGCGCCAGCGAGTGCGTCATGAGCCATTGCAGCGCCGGCATGCGCGCCAGCCGGAAGCCCAGCGGCGTGGACGAAGCCGTCACCGCATAGCCGCCCGCATCCACGAGCACGAGCTTGCTCGCTCGCTGCGGCGCGGCCCGCGCCACTTCCCAGGCGATGTTGCCGCCCAGCGAATTGCCGCCCACCGAGAAGCGCTGCACCTTCAGCGCGTCGAGGAAGTGCAGCACGAAGCTCACGTAGGCCTCGATGCGGTAGTCGTCGCCGGGGCTCGGGCCGGTCAGGCCGAAGCCGGGGAGGTCCATGCGGATGACGCGGTGGCGCCCGCGCAGCTCGCTCGCCCAGCCGTCCCAGGTGTGCAGGCTCGCCGCGGTGCCGTGGATCAGCACCAGCGGGGCCGGGTCGTCGCGCGGGCCCTCGTCGCGGTAGTGCACCTGCATGCCGTCCACCGCGATGAACTGCGAGGGCGGCTGCGCCCAGCGGGGCGTGAGCACCTCCACGCTGCGGTCGGGCTCCCAGCTCGCGAGGACCGCGGCGCCGCTGACCACGAGCACGATCACCAGCGCCCCGACGACGAAGCGCGACAGCGTCTTCAGCATGTGTTCTCGATTCTCTGGAAGCAGTCTCAGTCGGCCACGCGAGCCCAGCGCTCGTGGTCGCGCCAGCGTCCGCCGATCTTCAGGTAGCGCGGCGAAAAACCTTCCTGCGAGAAGCCGCAGGCGCGCGCAAGCGCGATCGACGCCGCATTGCCCGGCTGGATGTTCGCCTCCAGCCGATGCAGCCGCAGCTTCGTGAACGCGTGCCGCACGGCCGCGGTCAGACCCTCGCGCATGAGCCCGCGCCGCTCGAAGCCGGCGAAGGCGTAGTAGCCCGTGTAGCCGCTGCGCAGCGGCCCGAGCACGATGTTGGTGATGTTGATGACGCCGGCGATGCGCCCGCTCTCGCGCTCGCACACCAGCCACGCGCAGTTGGCGGGCTGCGCCATGCGATCCACGTAGGCGCGGAACGGCGCCGCGGCGGCGGGCGGCGCCACCCAGGGTCGGTGCAGCGCGCTGCTGCGCGCCACGGCGGCGAGGAATTCGCGCTGATCGGAAAGGGCGGGGGAACGAAGGACGATCCTGGAAGCCATGCACCTGCTCGTCGAAATGCGCAGTCCCGCGCGCGAAAGCGGTCGGCAGCGTAGCACCGGGCGCCGTCCTTCTCCCGCGCAAATGAGGGGTGAGCGTTGAAATGCGCACGCTCTGGCGCGGCGCGTGAGGGGGTTAACCTGCGCGCAGCCGCAGCGCCGGGTCGCCCCAAAGCCCGGCGACATCCCCTCGGGGGATCGGCATGCGCACTCGCAGGACGAGGGGCAACACAAGCACCATGCAGACCTACACGCTCAGGCGGATCCAGTCGATGCTCGGCATCTCGCGTGCCGTGGTCGACGCGCTCGTCGAATCCGGCTTCGTGCAGCCCGCGCGCGGCGCGCGGCGCGAGCTGCGCTTCACTTTCCAGGACGTGGTGCTGCTGCGCACCGCGCATGCGCTTCAGTCCGCGCAGGTGCCGCCGCGCAAGATCCTGCGCGCGCTCAAGCGGCTGAAGGCGCAACTGCCCGAGGAGCTGCCGCTGACCGGGCTGCGCATCGTGGCCGTCGGCGCGGAGGTGGCCGTGAAGGAAGGCGACGCGCACTGGCATGCCGACAGCGGACAGCTCCTGATGGATTTCGAGCTGCGAGAAGACCCCGGCGGCGTGCGCCTGCTGAATCACCCCGAGCACGAAGCGCAGAGCGATGCCGAGGACGCACAGGCCGGCGCCGCGCACTGGTTCGACCGCGGCGTCGAGCTCGAACTCTTCGACCCGCCGAGAGCCGAGGACGCCTATCGCGCCGCGCTGAAGGCCTGGCCCTCCTACACCGACGCCTACTTGAACCTGGGAGCGATGCTGTGCGAGGCGGGTCGCTGCGCCGACGCGGTGGAGCTCTATGGCGAAGCGCTGCGCCAGGGCGTGGACGAGGCGCTGGTGCACTTCAACCTCGGCGTGGCGCTCGAAGACCTCGGCCTCGCGCGCGAGGCGCTCCACGCCTACGACGCCGCGCTGCGCATGTCACCGACGCTGGCCGACGCGCATTTCAATGCCGCGCGACTGCACGAGCAGCTCGGCCACAAGAGCCGGGCGATCCGGCACTACGCGGAGTACAGGAGGTTGAGTCGCTAGGGCTTGGGGCTCAAGCTGCTCCGCTCACCGCCGTGCCTGCCGCTTCGGCACGAACCCCACTTCCAGCCCGAACACGCTCGCGATCTTGTTGAGCGTTTCCACCGTCGGATTGCCCGTCCCGTATTCGACCTGCCGCAGGGCCTGCGGGCTGATGCCCCGGTGCGCGGCAAATTCCACCTGAGTCAGGTGGCTTGCCCGACGCATGGTCTTCACCGCCTCGGCGATGGTGATGGTGTTCGCCGCAACCGCCGCGTAGAGCTCCTGCCGCAGCCTCGCATCTGCGGCGGCGTCGAAATGCTTGCGGCGCTTATCCATGTCCGGGTTTCCTTCGTGAGCGCACTGCGGGCGGGCGCTTGCCCGGTTGTGGCAGGGCCTGAAGCTGTGCGGCCTGGGCCTCGATCGAGCGCAGGCATTGCTCGATCACGCGCTCGTCGACGCCGCATTCACGCGCGATCTCGGGCAGGCGTGCGACGACCGGCGCAAATGCCCCGAGCTCGGCCAGCAGCGCCTCTCGCTCGCGATCGGGAAGGTCGATGCTTTCCAGTACCTGGGCCCAGGTGTCGAGCCGCACGCCTTCGCCATTGCGCCAGTGGATGGTCCGGGGCACGACCTCCGGGTCCATGAACATCGGGGCGAAATCGAACAGGGGCGTGAGCTGGACGCTCCCGTCGGACAGCCGCTGCACGGCGGTGTTGCGCGCGTGGTTGTCGGTGTTGCGCAGCGCGAGGTTGAGCACATCGCGCTTCATGAATTCCACTGTCTCGGCCAGCGGGTCGCTGACATGGCGCCGCATCGCGGCAAGGAGCTCGTTCTGGGAGGTCGAAATCCCGAAGCCGTGCATTCCGGACAGGCTCGCCAGGCTTTCCTGATGCAGACGCACGACGCCTGCGTCGCTCACCGAGCGGTCGAAGCGGCGCACGAAGAGCATCGAGCCGAGGAGCATGGGTTCTTCGAACACACGCAGTCCGCAGGCCCGTGCGACGCGCAGGTACGCGGCTTCGTTGCGATGGACGACGAGGTCCTCGTCGCTGCGCCCGCGCGGCAGCTTCACGAGCCAGTGCCGCTGGGCGTGCGCATCGTCCAGGGCGAGATCCGCGAACCATTTGCCCGCTTCGTCCTGCGCCAGCAGGAACTTCGGTGCGACACCTTGAACGCCGGACGTGCCCGAGGCGAGCATCGCGTGCATGGCGAGGTGCTGGAGGAAATCTTCGGCTCTCGTCTGGATGTCTCGCAGCGTGAAGCCGCGCAGGGTGGATGCGTCCGGGTTCCTGAGTGCCTGCTCGCGATAGAAGTCGACGGCCGTCGTGATTCGAAGGCACCCGATCGGATTGAACGCGCCGTGAAGCAGCAGCGGCATCACCAGACGCTCGTGATCCGACAGCTTCAGCAGATCCACGAGAAACCGGCGGCCACGCCCCTGCGGGACCATGTCGTACAGGAAGGGCGGCACGCGGCGGTCCGCGCTGCCGTCTTCAAGCACGGGCTCCGGCGCGAAAGTGACCGGAAGGTCGAGCGAGACGGGCGGCCGGGGAGCGTGCGCAAACACGTACTCGGGCATGTACTCGAACCGGCACCGGTCGTCCCCGAAAGACTGCAGGAGCGCGGCCCGGTGCCAGGCGCCGTCGAGATGGATCTCCAGGTATGCGTCCATGCCTGGAGTCTAATGATTTGCTACTTTAATGTCTAAAAATGGCGATCCAGAGTCTAAATTTAACTATCAAAATAGCAATAAGTGTCGCATTCATCCTCGGGTCCATCGCCCCGCAAGGTTCTTCAGCAGCAGGCTCGCCGCGGCCAGTTGCCGATTGCGCACATCCAGCAAGGTGCGCTCGCTCGTGAGCGCCGAGGTCTGCGCAATCACCACGTTCAGGTAGCTCACCGTTCCCGCGCGGTACTGGTCCAGCGTGATCTCCAGGTTGCGCTGCGCGGCGGTGAGGGCGTCCTGCTCCAGCGTGGCCTCGGCGTCCAGGCGCTGCGCGAGCACGAGGTTGTCCTCCACTTCCTGCAGCGCGGTGAGCACCGTCTGGCGGTATTGCGCGGTGGCCTGCTGCGCGGCCGCACGGGCCTGGTCGCTCGCCAGGCGCCGTTGGCCGCCGTCGAAGATGGCCTCGGTGAGCGCCGGGCCGATGGACCAGAAGAGCGCGGGTGCGCTGGTGAGATTGGCCAGCGTGCTGGCGCGGTACCCGGCGCTCGCCGACAGCGTGAGCGAAGGAAAGAACGCGGCGTCGGCCACGCCGATGTCGGCATAGGCGGCCGCCACGCGGCGCTGCGCGGCAATGATGTCGGGGCGGCGCTCCAGGAGCGTGGAGGGCAGCAGTTCGGGCAACGCGGGCGGGGTCGGCACGAGGGCGGTCGTGGCGATGGTCACCAGCGCCGGCGGCTGGCCGACCAGCACGGCAATCGCATGCTCGAGCTGCGCGCGCTGCGCGGCCGTGTCGTTGGCCTGGGCCTGCGCGGTCTTGAGCTGCGTCTGTGCCTGCAGCACGTCCACCTGCGAGGCGACGCCAGCCTCGTAGCGCGCCTGCGTGAGGTCGAGCGAGCGCGCATAGGCCTGCGCGCTGCGCTCCAGCAGCGCCTGCTGCGCCTCGGTGGCGCGCAGCGAGAAGTAGGTCTGCGCGAGCGTGGCCTGCGCGGACAGCCGCGCCGCGTTCAGGTCTTCGACGCTCGCCGTGTAGCGCGCGCCCGCCGCGCTCGTGGCCTGCGAGAGGCGGCCCCACAGGTCGATCTCCCAGCTCGCGTCCAGGCCTGCCGAGACGCTGCTGCTGCGGATGTTCACGTTGGCGCCGCTTTGCGGGCTGTTCTGCCTGTTGGCCGAGAGGCTGGCCGAGAGCGTCGGAAACGGAGCGAGGCGGGCCGCGTCGAGCACCGCGCGCGCATTGGCCACCTGCGCGACCGCGGCCTTCAGGTTCTCGTTGTCGACGACGAGGCGGCTCTCCAGGTCATTGAGCACCGGGTCGCCGAAGACGGTCCACCAGTCCTCGGGCGTCACGGCCTGGGGAGCAGCGGGCTGCCACTGCCCGGCCTCCTTGAACTGCGCGGGCACGCTCATCGGCGGCGGAGGTTCCTTGCGCGTGACGGCGCAGCCGGACAGCGCCGCCGCCAGTGCGAGGGCGCTCAAGCAAGCGCGGGAGGGGCGAAGCTTCATTCGGTTCATCGGGCAAGGGCCGCACGCAGGCGCGGCTTGCGCGCAAGGCGCTGGCGCAGCCGGTCCATGCAGGCAAAGACGACGGGGGTGGTGTAGAGGGTGAGCAGCTGGCTCAGCAGCAGGCCGCCGACGATGGAGATGCCCAGCGGCTGGCGCAGCTCGGCGCCGTCGCCTGTGCCGATGGCCAGGGGCACGGCGCCGAAGAGTGCCGCGGCGGTGGTCATGAGGATGGGCCGCACGCGCAGCAGCGAGGCGCGGTAGATGGCCGCGCCCGCCGTGGCATTGCCGGCGCGCTGCCTCGCGATGGCGAAGTCGATCATCATGATTGCGTTCTTCTTCACGATGCCGATGAGCAGGATCACGCCGATGAGCGCGATCACCGAGAACTCGGTGTTGAAGAGCATCAGCGCCAGCAGCGCACCCACGCCCGCCGAGGGCAGCGTCGAGAGGATGGTCACCGGGTGCACGAGGCTCTCGTAGAGCACGCCCAGCACGAGGTAGATGCTGATGAGCGCCGCGAAGATCAGCAGCGGCTGGCTGGACAGCGAGGCCTGGAATGCGCCGGCCGAGCCCTGGAAGCTGCCACGCACCGACACCGGCACGCCGATCTCCGCGAGCGCGTTGTCGATGGCGTCGGTGGCCTGCGACAGCGACACGCCCTCGGGCAGGTTGAAGCTGAGGGTGGCGGCCGGCGTGCCGCTTTGGTGGTTCACCGCCAGCGGCGTGTTGGTGGTCTCCACGCTCGCGATGGAGCTCAGCGGCACCTGCGCGCCGCCAGCGGCGCTGAGGTAGAGGTTGTTCAGCGACTGCGGGGACTGCAGGTAGTCGGGCGCGAACTCCATCACCACGCGGTACTGGTTCAGCGGGTTGTAGATGACGCCGACCTGGCGCTGGCCGAAGGCGTTGTTCAGCGTGTTGTCGACGATGCGCATGTTCAGCCCGAGGCGCGCAGCCGCGTCGCGGTCCACCACGAGCGAGGTCTGCGTGCCGCGGTCCTGCTGGTCGCTGTTGACGTCGGCCAGCTCCGGCAGCGCGGACAGCGCGAGGCGCACGCGCGGCTCCCAGGTGCGCAGGTCGTTCAGGTCGTCGGCCTGCAGCGTGTACTGGTACTGCGCGTTCGCCTGGCGCCCGCCGATGCGGATGTCCTGCACCGCGGCGAAGAAGAGGTTCGCGCCGGGCTCGTGCGCGAGCCGCGTGCGCAGCCGCGCGATCACGCGGTCGACGGAGTCCTTGCGTTGCGACAGCGGCTTGAGCGCGACGAACATGTTGGCCGAGTTGCGCTGCCCGCCGCCGGTGAAGCCGGTGACGTTCTCCACCGCCGGGTCGGCGCGCACGATGCGCATGAAGGTATCGAGCCGCTGCTGCATCGCCTGGAAGGAGCTCGCCTGATCGGCCTGCACGTTGCCGATGAGCCGCCCGGTGTCCTGCTGCGGGAAGAAGCCCTTGGGCACGACGGTGTAGAGATACACGTTCAGGCCGATCACCGCGACCAGCACGACGAGGGCCACCGGCTGGTGGCGCAGCGTCCAGCGCAGGCTGCGGCGGTAGGCGCGCATGAGCGAGCGCTGCGCGCGCTCCAGCGCGAGCGCCACGCGCCCGTGCTCGCGGGCCGGCGCGCGCGGCTTCAGCAGCTTGGCCGCCATCATCGGCGTGGCGGTGAGCGAGACCGCCATCGACACCAGGATCGCCACCGACAGCACGACCGAGAACTCGCGGAAGAGCCGGCCCACCACGCCACCCATGAAGAGCAGCGGAATGAAGGCCGCGATGAGCGAGATGCTGATCGACACCACGGTGAAGCCGATCTCGCGCGCGCCCAGCAGCGCCGCCGGCAACGGCGTCTTGCCGTGCTCGATGTGGCGCGAGATGTTCTCCAGCACCACGATCGCGTCGTCGACCACGAAGCCCGTGGCCACCGTCATCGCCATGAGCGAGAGGTTGTCCACGCTATAGCCGAGCAAATACATCACGCCGAAGGTGCCGGCCAGCGAGACGGGCACCGCGACGCTGGGCAGCAGGGCCGCGCGCGCGCTGCGCAGGAAGAGGAACACCACCGCGATGACGAGCGCCACGGCGATGGCCAGCGTGCGCTCGACCTCGCGCAGCGAGGCGCGGATGGTGGGCGTGCGGTCGACCACCACGTCCATGTCGATGGCCGCGGGGATCGAGGCGCGAAGCTGCGGCAGCAGGGCGCGCACGCGGTCCACCGCCTCGATGATGTTGGCGCCGGGCTGCTTGTAGAGGATGAGCAGCACCGCCGGGCGCCCGTTGGACAGCCCATAGGTGCGCACGTCCTGCACCGAGTCGCGCACGTTCGCCACGTCGGCCAGCTTCACCGCACGGCCTTCGAAATAGCGCAGCACGATGGGCGCGTACTCCTTCGCCGAGAGAGCCTGGTCGTTGGCGCCGATCTGCCAGTAGCGGGACTCGTCCTCGACCGCGCCCTTCGGACGGTTGGCGTTGGTGTTGTTGATGGCCAGGCGCACGTCGTCCAGCGCAATGCCGTTGGCCGCGAGCCGGTTGGGGTCGAGCTCCACGCGCACCGCCGGCAGCGCACCGCCGCCGATGTTCACCTGCCCGATCCCCTCGACCTGCGACAGCCGCTGCGCGAGCACGGTGGAGGCCGCGTCGTACATCTGGCCGCGCGTGAGGGTGTCGGAGGTGAGGGCGATGATGAGTACCGGCGCGTCGGCCGGGTTCACCTTGCGATAGGTCGGGTTGCTGGGCAGCCCGGTGGGCAGCAGCGAGCGGGCGGCGTTGATGGCGGCCTGCACGTCGCGCGCGGCGCCGTCGATGTCGCGCTTGAGGTCGAACTGCAGCGTGATGCGCGTGTTGCCGAGCGAGGAGGACGAGGTGATCTCGTTCACGCCGGCGATGCTGCCGAGCGCACGCTCCAGCGGCGTGGCCACCGTGGCGGCCATGGTGTCGGGACTCGCGCCCGGCAGCGAGGCGCTGACGGAGATGGTGGGGAAGTCCACCTGCGGCAGCGGCGCCACCGGCAGCAGCATGAAGGCGATGAGGCCCGCGAGCGCGATGCCCAGCGTCACCAGCGTGGTGGCGACGGGCCGCATGATGAAAGGCCGCGACAGGTTCATGAGCCCACGGTGCCTCAGACCGAGCGCATCTCGCGCCGGCGCGCCAGACGCTGCGCCAGCGAATCGAATGCGAGATAGATGACGGGCGTGGTGAAGAGCGTGAGCACCTGGCTCACGATGAGGCCGCCCACCATCGTCACGCCCAGCGGGTGGCGCAGCTCGTGGCCCACGCCAGTGCCCAGCATCAGCGGCAGCGCGCCCAGGAGCGCGGCCATCGTCGTCATGAGGATCGGGCGAAAGCGCAGCAGGCTCGCCTGGTGGATCGCCTCGCGCGCCGGCAGGCCCTGCTCGCGCTGCGCATCCAGCGCGAAGTCGATCATCATGATCGCGTTCTTCTTCACGATGCCGATCAGGAGCACGATGCCGATCACCGCGATCACGTCGAGCTCGAGCCGGAAGGCGATCAGTGCCAGGAGGGCGCCCACGCCCGCCGAAGGCAGCGTGGAGAGGATCGTGACCGGGTGGATGAAGCTCTCGTAGAGCACGCCCAGCACGATGTACATCGTGATCACCGCCGCCAGCACCAGGAGCAGCGTGTTCGACAGCGACGCCTGGAAGGCGAGCGCCGCGCCCTGGAAGCTCGTCTCGATGGACAGCGGCATGTCCAGCTTCGCCTGCTCGGCCTTGATCGCCTCCACCGCTTCGCCCAGCGACGCGCCCGGCGCGAGGTTGAACGAGAGCGTGGCCGCCGGGAACTGCGCCACGTGGTTGACGACCAGCGAGGCCGGCCTCTCGCTCACGCGCGCGACGACCGACAGCGGCACCTGCACGCCATTGGCGCCGGGCACGTAGAGCTTGCCGAGCGACTGCGGTCCGAGCTTGAACTCGCTTCCCACCTCCAGCACGACGCGGTACTGGTTCGACTGCGTGAAGATCGTCGAGATGAGCCGCTGGCCGTAGGCGTTGTAGAGCGCGCTGTCGATGGCGGCCACCGTCACGCCGTAGCGCCCGGCCGCGTCGCGGTCGATGTCGACGTAGGCCTGCAGCCCCTGGTCCTGCAGGTCGCTGGCCACCTCGGTGATCTGCGGCAGCGTGCGCAGCCGCGCGAGCAGCTCGCCGCTCCAGTGCGAGAGCTCGTCGATGTTGGGCGAGCTCATCAGGAACTGGTACTGCGTCTTGGAGACGCGGTCCTCGATGGTGAGGTCCTGCACCGGCTGCATGTACAGCGCGATGCCCGGCATGCCGCGCGCGGACTCGGCCAGCCGCGCGATCACCGCGCTTGCCGTCTCGCGGCGCTGCGCGAGCGGCTTGAGCGTGATGAGCATGCGCCCCGAGTTGAGCGTCGCGTTCGCGCCGTCCACGCCGATGAAGGAGGACAGGCTCTCCACCGCCGGGTCCATCAGCACGATCTCGGCCAGCGCCTGCTGGCGCTGCGCCATCGCATCGAAGGAGCTGGCCTGCGAGGCTTCGGTGATGGCCTGGATGGCGCCGGTGTCCTGCACCGGGAAGAAGCCCTTGGGCACCACGAAATACAGCAGCACCGTGAGCGCGAGGGTGAGCCCGAAGACGATCAGCGTGAGGCCGCGGTGATCGAGCACGCGGTCGAGCATGCGGCCGTAGGCGTGGATGGTGCGGTCGAAGAAGCGCCCGGTGGCGTGGAAGAGGCGGCCGTGCGTCTCGGGTGGCGTGTGGCGCAGGAGGCGCGCGCTCATCATCGGCGTGAGCGTGAGCGAGACGAAGGCGGAGATGAGGATGGAGACCGCCAGCGTGATCGCGAACTCGTGGAAGAGCCGGCCCACCACGTCGCCCATGAACAGCAGCGGAATGAGCACCGCGATCAGCGAGATCGTCAGCGAAATGATGGTGAAGCCGATCTGCTTCGAGCCCTTGAGCGCCGCCTGCATCGGCGACTCGCCCGCCTCCACGTAGCGCGCGATGTTCTCGATCATCACGATGGCGTCGTCCACCACGAAGCCGGTGGAGATGGTGAGCGCCATCAGCGTGAGGTTGTTGATGGAGAAGCCGGCGAGGTACATCACGCCGAAGGTGCCCACCAGCGACAGCGGCACGGCCACCGCGGGGATGAGCGTGGCCGGCACGCTGCGCAGGAACACGAAGATCACCATCACCACGAGCGCGATGGCGAGCATCAGCTCGAACTGCACGTCGCGCACCGAGGCGCGGATCGTCACCGTGCGGTCGGACAGCACCTGCACGTCGATCGACGCCGGCAGCGCCGCCTGCAGGCGCGGCAGCACCTCCTTCACCCGGTTGACCGTCTCGATGACGTTGGCCCCCGGCTGGCGCTGCACGTTGAGGATCACGCCTGCGCGCGCGTCGGCCCAGGCGGAAAGGCGCAGGTTCTCGGCGTCGTCCACGACCGCGGCCACGTCGCGCAGGCGCACCGGGTTGCCGTTCTTGTAGGCGATGACGAGGTTGGCGTATTCGGCCGGCGAGCGAAGCTGGTCGTTCGCGTCGATGGTGGAAGCGCGCGCCGCGCCGTCGAAGCTGCCCTTGGCCTGGTTGACGTTGGCATTGCCGATGGCGGTGCGCACGTCGTCCAGCGACAGGCCGAGCGAGGCCAGCGTGGCGGGGTTGGCCTGGATGCGCACTGCGGGGCGACGCCCGCCCGCGATGCTCACGAGCCCGACGCCCGGCACCTGCGAGATCTTCTGCGCGAGACGGCTCTCGACGAGGTCGTGCACCCGCGTGACCGGCAGCGAGGGCGAGGTGACCGCGATCGTCAGCACCGGCGCGTCCGCCGGGTTCACCTTGTTGTAGGTGGGCGGCATCGGCAGGTCGGTGGGCAGCAGGTTGCCGCCGGCGTTGATGGCCGCCTGCACCTCCTGCTCGGCGATGTCCAGCGACAGCGAGAGCTCGAAGCGCAGCGTGATGACCGAGGCGCCGCCCGAGCTGCTGGAGGACATCTGCGAGAGCCCGGGCATCTGGCCGAACTGGCGCTCCAGCGGCGCGGTGACGGACGAGGCGATCACGTCCGGGCTTGCGCCCGGGTAGAGCGTGACGACCTGGATGGTGGGGTAGTCGACCTCGGGCAGCGCGGACAGCGGCAGCAGCCGGTAGGCGACCAGGCCCGACAGCAGGATGGCCACCATCAGCAGCGCGGTGGCCACCGGCCGCTCGATGAACAGGCGCGAAGGATTCACGGCACGCCCCGGCTCACTGCGAACTGCTGGCCGCCCGAGCCGCGCGGCGCTGCTCGATCCAGGCCTGGCGCTCCTGCGGGCTCATCTTCATGACGCGCTCGGCGACGTCGGGCGGAAGGCGGTCGAGCCAGCGCGGACGCTCGGCGTCCGAGGCCGCGCCCGAGGCGCCGGAGGCCGCGGGGAAGGGCGCCGAGGCACCGCCGTGGCGGCGACCCGCGCCGGCATCCTGTGCGAGCGAGCGCAGCTTGTCGTCGGGCGCGATCACCTCGACCTTCGCGCCTTCGCGCAGTCGGTCGGTGCCGTCGGTGACGAGCTTGTCGCCGGGCTGCAGGTCGCCCTTGACCGCCACCCAGTCGCCGTCGGTCGCGTCGACGCTCACGTTGCGCACGGTGACGCTGCCGTCGTCCTTGAGCAGATAGACGAAGCTGCCCTGCGCACCGCGCAGCACCGCCGTCGAGGGCACCGCGAGGCTGCCCTTGAGCGTGTCGAGCTGCAGCCGCACGTTGACGAACTGGTTCGGGAACAGGCGGTTGTCGTCGTTGGCGAAGGTGGCCTTGAGCTTGATGGTGCCGGTGGTGGTGTCGATGGCGTTGTCGGTGGTCGCCACGCGCCCGACCGCAAGACGCTGCTTCTGCTCGGCATCCCAGGCCTCGACGTTGAGCGTCTGCCCTTCGCGCAGCCTGCCGACGATCTTGGTCAGATGGGTCTCGGGCACCGCGAACACGACGTTGACCGGCTGCGTCTGCGCGATGGTGAGGATGCCGTTCGTGTCGCTCGCGTGGACCTGATTGCCCAGGTCGACCTGGCGCAGGCCCGCGAGGCCGGCGATGGGCGCGGTGATGCGCGTGTAGGAAAGCTGCAGGCGTGCGGTGGCCACCTGCGCGCGGTCGGCCTCGACGGTTCCCTGGAGCTGGCGCACCAGCGCTTCCTGGGTGTCGACCTGCTGGCTGGCGATGGCGTCCTTGGCGAGGAGCTCGCGGTAGCGCTTCACGTCCACGCGCGCGTTGGCGAGCTGCGCCTCGTCGCGTGCGAGCTGGCCCTGCGCCTGCTGAAGCGCCGCATCGAAGGAGCGCGGGTCGAGCTCGGCGAGCAGTTGCCCGGCCTTCACGGGCTGGCCTTCGGTGAAGTGCAGGCGGATCAGCTCGGCATCGACCTTCGCGTGCACGACCGCCGTGTTGGCCGCGGCGATGGTGCCGATGGCCGGCACGTTCACCCGGATGTCCTGGCGACGCACAGCGGCCACCGAGACCGGCTGCACGCGATTCGCGCCGGCGAAGCGCCGTCCCCCGGGCCCGCCTCCCGGCCCCTGAGCGGGGCCGGCCGCGGAATCGGGGTTGCCCGCCTGGTGCGAGGACCTCCACCACGCCACGGCACCCACCACCAGCAGCAGCGCGAGCGCGGCGATCAGCCAGGTGCGCAATCTGCGCGGGGAATTCGGGGAATGGATCGCCGGCGCGGAGCCCGTCGGGTTGCGTGAGGGGGAGTCGGGCTTCGAAGCGTCGGGCGTCATGAGGTGGGATGAACGGGGTGCAGCGGACCAGGACCACGCAGGGAAGCCGCGGAGGGCCGAGTTCAGCCCAGGCGCGCTGCGCCATGTTCAAGTCAATGCAAAGAAAGGAAAAGCGCGGAAATCCCGGGGCGGAACGCGTGAGTTTCGCCCGGAATGACGACCCCTCGTCTCACGGGTACGTGAGCCGATCCCCCGAGGGGATGTCACCGGGCTTGGGGCGGCCCGGCGCCCGGCTCCCAACTTCCCCGCGCGCGCGACCCTGCTTCCCCCGACAGGAGCGGTGAACCGCGCATGAATTCAGGAGCCTTGTTCAACGCTCCTTGTCGCAGGACGCACTCTCTGGCGCGCGAGGGAAGTGGCGCCCGTCCGCAGGGCCGCCCCAAGGCCCGGGCGCGATCCCCTCGGGGGATCGGCTCACGTACCCGTGAGACGAGGGGTCGACACGAGCTTGCGCACCACGGGAAGCAAGGCTTCCACGCTGAACGGCTTGCGCAGGAACGCGTTGTAGTCGCGGAACTGGCGCCGCACGACGCTTTCCTCGGCCGCGCTCATCATCACGATGGCGATCGGCGAGGTCGCGGGGCGCTCGCGCAAGGCGGCCCCGAGCTGCGCCCCCGACATGATGGGCATCATGAAATCGGTGAGCACGAGGTCGGGCCGGTGCTGCGCCATCAGGTCCAGCGCCTCGCGTCCGTTGGAGGCGAGCAGGACCCGGTAGCCCTCGATTTCCAGCACAAGTTGCAGCACCTCTGCACTTCCGTACTCGTCCTCGACGACAAGAATCGTTTGTTGCGCCATTGAGTCCGTTTCAGCCGGGCGGCGGCGTGGATTCAATGCGCAACCCGTGCGGGCTGATGTCGAGCACCTGCTCCGCCTGGGCGTATTGCCGTCCCCGAGCCTTGAGCACGTGCAATGCACGTGCCTGACCCCGCAGGGTCATGTCGATGACGTTGTCGAACAGCACGGCCAGCCCGTCCGACACGTGCGCCACGCCGAGCGCCGCCAGGGCGTCGGCGTCGCTCACGAAATAGGCGGTGACGCCGCGGCAGCGCAGCTCGTGCAGCAGGGCCGACAGGAACCGGTAGCCACGCTCATGAAACATGGACGTGTCCGCCAGCCCCGCGATGCCGTCGACCACCAGTCTGCGCACGCGCCCCGTGTCGATCTCCGCCAGCAGCTCGTGGCCGAGCTGGTCGAGCACCTGGTCGCCCGGGCAGATCCAGCGCACTTGCGCGTGGCCGCGTTCGCTCATCGCCGCGAAGTCGAGCCCGATGCTCGCGGCCATCTCCGCCAGCCGCACCCGCGGCTCGTTGAAGCACAGCATGAGGCCCGGCTCCTCGGGGGAGCATTTCGACAGGAACTGCAGCCCGAGCAGGGTCTTTCCCGTGCCGCCGGGGCCTTGCACCAGCGTGCAGGTGGCGTTGCCGATGCCCGGCGGCGAGAAGAGCGCATCCAGCGCCGGCGCGCCGCTCGTGACGAAGCGCACGCAGGCGGCCTCGGTCGGCTCCTCCAGCGGCATGCCCTCCAGGCGCGGATAGATGTGCACGCCGTGGTTGGTGATGCAGTAGGAATGGCGTCCGCGCGCGGTGCGGCTGCCTCGGAACTTGCTGACCTGGAAGACGCGCTCCTCGCGCATGCCGTAGGCGCGGTCCTCCATCAGGAAGATGCCGTCGACCATGGTCTGCTCCGGATCGAAGCTGCGACCGCGGCCGCTCGTGAGCATCAGCACGTTGCACCCCAGGATGGTCGCGACGCTCTGAAGTTCGTGCACGAACTCCTTCATGCGCTGCTCGGCGGCCCCATCGCTGTCCGAGGGCATGAGCACGCCGTCGATCACGAGCAGGCTGGCGTGCTGGCGCACGAGCTCGCCGCGCAGGAGCGCGAGGATGCCCTTGAGACCGTCGGACTCGAGCTCGCGATAGGCGCTGATGTAGTAGATGCGCGCAGGAATGGCAGACGGGTCGAAGAAGGTCTGCGCGCGCATGTGCTGCATCATCCGTGCGTGCGACTCGGCCAGCAGCGTGAGGTAGAGCGCGCGCCCGCCGCTGCGCACGTGCGCGAAGCAGATCTGGTTGCCCAGCGTCGTCTTCCCCACGCCCGGGCTGCCCTGCACGATGTAGACGCCCGACTCGAACAGGCCGCCCTCCAGGACCTCGTCGAGCCCCGGAACATGGGTCTGGAAGCGCGCGAGCGGCGCCAGTTCCTTGCCCGCGATCTGCATGAAACACCTCCCTCGCTCAGCGCATGACCACGCTCACACCCCCGGTCTTCACAGTCGCGCGCACGCTCTGGCCGAGGGTGCCGGACGTGTCGATGGGCACGCATAGCTGAAGCTCGAAGCTCGATCCGCCGACGGTGAGCGTCTCGTCCTCGCAGAACAGCACCGAGGAGCCGTCCACCGGGATCGACCACGTGGCGCTCACGCGATCGCCGTTGCCCGTGGTCGAGCTGCAGTCCGGGAAGATGGAGCCGCCGTAGAGCGAGCCATTGGCGTTGGGTGCGACCGAGCTGTCCGGCTCGCGCCCGTTGATGAAGGCGGCGCAGCTGCCGTCGCTGGCGATCCAGCCGATGGGCACACCGGTGCCCGAGCGCATGAAGAGGGTGCTGGCGTTGCTGTTGATCACCGAGCCGCCCCGGTTGAACGACACGAGGCGCAGCACGCCGTCGGCGCTCACGTTCTTGAAGCTGCCGTTCGCGGGCGAGTAGGCGATCTGGATCCCGTAAGCGTTGCCGTCGGAGCCGGTGCCCTGGGCCGACCAGGTGTGCGCGTTGTGCGTGAGCGAGCGCCAGGCTGCCTGCGCGTTGTAGCTGGACGGGAAGCCCGCGACGGGCGCGCCGGGACTGGAATCGGAGCCGCCGCAGGCGCAAAGTGCCAGCGCGATCGCGCCGGCGATGCCGTATAGCCAGAACGTGTCTCGATCCGCGTTTCGCATGTGGGGCGCGACTTGCCTCGTGATTGCCCAGGGGCGGCCATGGCGGAGCAATCGGCGCGCCTGCGCATCGCCCCTGGCGGCGCATCGGCCCCGGTGTCTCTCCTACACTTCGCTGCCCCGCAGCCGCCCGCGGCTCTCAAAACGGTGACTGCCATGACCAAGCAACTCGAAGAACTGCTCGAAAGCAACCGCCTGTGGGCCCGCAAGACGGAGGCCAACCGGCCGGGGTTCTTCACCAACCTGCTGCGCCAGCAGGCGCCCCAATACCTGTGGATCGGCTGCGCGGACAGCCGCGTGCCCGCCAACGAGCTCGTCGACCTGCTGCCCGGCGAGCTCTTCGTGCACCGCAACGTGGCCAACGTGGTCGTGCACTCCGACCTCAACTGCCTGTCGGTGATCCAGTTCGCCACCGACGTGCTCAAGGTCAAGCACATCATCGTGGTGGGCCACTCGAACTGCGGCGGCGTGTCGGCCGCGCTCGAAGACCGCCGCGTGGGCCTGGCCGACAACTGGATCCGCCACGTGCAGGACGTGCGCAACCGCCACCAGGACTGGCTCGATACCGTCCCGGCGCAGCGGCGCGTGGATGCGCTGGTCGAGCTCAACGTGGTCGAGCAGGCGCTCAACGTCTGCGGCACCACCGTCGTGCAGGACGCATGGGCGCGTGGCCAGGAGGTCGTGGTGCATGGCTGGGTCTACGGCCTGCACAACGGCCTGCTGGAAGACCTGGCGATGACGGTGGGCGGCGCCGCCGACGTGCGTCCGGCCTACGAGCGCGCCCTCGCGGCGGTGCGCGAGCGCTTCTCCGGGTAAGCGCCCGCACGGCGCTTCACGCGGCGCGGCGGGGGGTCGCCCCGGCTCGGGATGGCGGCCGTCCATTTCGCCACCTCGTGCGGGCTCATCGTGCCGATGGGCGCGAGCCGCGGGTCGGCGAAGCCGTGCTCCTGCACGTCCACGAGGTATTGCTCGCGCGACAGCAGCGTGCCCTGGCAGACCTCGGACGCCTCGACCGGCCCCGCCAGATGCTCGGCTCGCGCGCGCTCCAGCAGCGAGTCCAGCACCCACGCCGGCACGCGCGAGCGCTGCGCCGGGTAGATGTAGCCGAAGAGCAGCAGGTGCGTGAGCAGCACGCGCCAGTGCTCGCCGAAGCGCTCCAGCAGGCGCCGCCAGTCGATCTGCTCCGCGCGCGCCTGCACGAGGTGCGCGATGTCGGCGCCGTCGTAGCGCTCGCGCTCCATCACGAACGCCTTGGACCAGATCGTCTCCTCCACCGGCGCGGTCTTCACCGGCATGCCCAGCAGCTCGGCATCCCACGCGTGGGCGAACCAGTCGTCGTCGACCTCGCAAAGCCCGTTGCCCGAACCGAAGATCACGTCGAGGAACAGATCGCCCGAACGCACCTTGGCCAGCCAGTGCGGGAAGGTCAGCTCGGTCTCGTAGCCGGCCTGGAACAGAACCTGCCTCAGGCGGTCGTAGTCGCCCGCGCGGATGAAGATGTCCACGTCCTTGGTGGGCCGCTCGATGCCCGTGTAGCAGGTGAACACGAAAGCGCCCCCCAGCAGGAAGGGCACCTCGGCCTGGCGCAATGCCTGCAACACGTGCCGGTAAAAGCTGGCCGGGTCGGCGTGGAACTCACCGGACGAAGACATCAGTGGCGTGGCGGACATGGTCTCAATGCGGCGTTGCGGGTGGGCCTGAAGGGGTCTGGCAATGCGCGTTCCCTTGGGGGGAACCCCGCACGCCGAACGAGGAAGGAAGCGCGCATGTCCACGCAGAACCTGAAGAACGTGAAATTCGCCGCTTTGGGCGACCTGCATTGCAAGAGGGACTCGAGCGGCACGCTGCGCGAGCTTTTCGCCCAGGCCGGCGAGGCCGCCGACGCGATCCTGCTGTGCGGCGACCTCACGGACCACGG
>Ga0105248_10002478_pt1 | contig 20514 bp, 14 predicted proteins | sample KBSS34metaG_FD_81524 | JGI IMG/M metagenome (GOLD analysis project Ga0105248, IMG submission 81524) | Switchgrass rhizosphere microbial communities from Kellogg Biological Station, Michigan, USA - KBS S3-4 metaG | ecosystem: Host-associated > Plants > Roots > Rhizosphere > Soil | place...
CGGCATCCAGCTCTTGCCGCCGTCGCCGGACCAGAAGCCGGTGCCGACGCCGTTGTTCCAATGCGCGACGCCGATAGTGGCGATGTACTGAGGATCGGACCACGCCATGTCGGCGGAGAAGGCGCTGCTCCACTGGTTGCTGGGGCCAAAGGTCGGCGTTTTGGTGAGGTCGGTGTGAACCCACGTCCCGATGTCGCCTGCACTGTTGATCACTACATAGGTCGACCCGGCCGGCGGCGTGGCAAGGGCCGCGACGGCGTTCTCCTCGAGTCCGTCGACCGTGCCGGCCCAGCCCGGCGTGGCCGAGGAGGCGTTGCGGGTCTCCACGATGCCGCCCCCGTGGACGTGCAGGATATGGTCCCTGTCGGACGGGTCGATCTCGATATCGTCTACCCAGCCGGAGAAACTGGCGCCGGCCGGTGTGTGGGGCATCATCGCTTCGATTTCGCGCCACGTCCTGCCGCCATCGTCGGACAGCTGCACCACTTGCTGGCCGCTGAAATTGCCCCATGAGTTGCTCACGCCCAACGCAATGCGCGTCGTTGCGCCGCTGCCGAAGACAGACACGCCGCCGTAGCCGAACACGTCGGTGCTGTTTATCAAGGTCCAGTTTGTGCCGTCGAACTTGTAGAGGCGCGCCGGACCTACGGCGCCTGGACCGCTACCCGCGGTGAACACGACGTAGAACATGCCGTCGGCCGCGCGCACCATGTGCGGGATGTGATAGCCGGACACCGGCGTCGACACCGCCGCCCAGGTCGCGCCGCCGTCGATGGACCGGTACAGGTTCGCGCCAAGCCCGGCCACGCTTGCATAGTCCGGGGCGATGGCGGTGTAGAGGGTTTGGGTCGCGGTCCCATTGCCCTTGGTGCCGGTGTCATACACCACCAGCTCAACCCCCTTCGCGCTGCCGCCCACGGCATTGATCTGGCCGGAGCTCATCTTGGCGCTCGACAGCGACGTCACCTGGGCCCAGGTCCCCCCCGAGTCAGTGCTCCTCCACAGCCCGGCGGTACGCGAGCCGTAGAACAGGATCGATGGCTTGTTGGGATCAACCATCATGCGCTCGCCGATGGCCCGCCCGTTGTTGTTTGCCCCCGTGGAGAAGGGTAGGTCGACCGATGTCCAGTGGTCGCCGCGGTCGCTGGAAATGTACAGCCGCCCGGTTGCGTCGGCCGAGTTGTACAGGCCCGTACTCATGTAGACGAGCTGGTCGTTGTTCGGATCCAGGGCAATGCTCTCGGCGCCTTGATAGAAACTCTCTCGTGGACCGAAGCCGTCGGTCAGGGGCAGCCAGGACATCGTGCTCTGGTTCCAGCGGTAGATCCCGCCGATGTCGGTGCGTGCATACAAGAGGTTCGCAGTGGTCGGATGGAAGATCAGACCGGTTACATAGCCGCCGCCGCCGATCTTCGCGTTCGTCCAGCTGGTGGCCGCGCCTGTGCTGCCACCGCCACTGCCACCGCCTCCAGCACCGCCCCCAGTGCCACCGCCTCCGGTGCCGCCCCCTCCGCCAAGCACGACATCGCCGCCCCCTCCGCCGCCGCAACCCGCCAGGAGGCTCATCGCGAAAATCGAAAAGACGAAGTGTCGTTTGCTGCATTCGGCCATGAGGGTACCCGGCTCCGAAGGGGTTGCTCGTATTGCCCTTCACGGGCTACGACTTGACGATTAATCATATTGGTAAGATTAATGGGCTTAATTAGCGGCATCCCGTCTGCGGGGCAACGGCATTTTGCAGCCCGTGGTGGGATCAATCTGAAACGCGCGCGCCAGAACCAGGGCGCGAACGCTACCTGGAGCGAATTTGACGAAGACGGCTCAAGCTCGCGTCGCGCCATTTTTCCCTGGCGGCGAGACGATTAGCGTACTAATGATATAGGGCGCCCATTCGTCGATTCAGTTAGGGCGTCCAAGGGAAAGTTACCGTGGAAGTTCGTCCGTTGCACCCGATCTTTGCCGCCGAACTGATCGGCGCCGATCTCGCGCAGGCGCCCGACGCGGCGCTGATCGACACGGTCGAGAACGCTATGCGCGAGCACGCCGTGCTGGTGGTGCGCGACCAGGGGCATATCGGCGACGACGAGCATATCCGCTTCAGCCGCGCGTTCGGTCCGCTCGAGCTGCCACCGGGCTTTGCCATGGCCGGTGATCCGGGCAAACCGCGCAGCGAGTTTCGCCGCTTCCGTCCGGAACTCTACGACGCCTCGAATCTCGATGAGAATGGCGAGATCGCGCCGGCGGAGTCGCTGCGGCACAGGTTCGCCAAGGGCAACGAGATCTTCCATTCGGACAGCTCGTTCAATGGCTTGCCGACCAAATGGTCATTGTTGCTCGGCCATGTCGTGACGCCGGTGAAGGGCGAGACCGAATTCGTCGATTCGCGCGCGGTGTATGAAGCGCTGCCGCAGCACTGGAAGGACAGGATCGAAGGGATGGTCGCCGAGCATAGCTTTGCCCATTCGCGCGAGAAAGGCGGGGCGACGCCCGAGCAGACGCAGCGCATCCGCGAGATGATGCCCCCGGCGCAGCATCCGCTGGTGCGAGTCAGCGCCTCGGGGCGCAAGGCGCTCTACATCGGCTCGCACGCCTATCGCATTCTCGGGATGGACGATTCCGAAGCTCAGGCGTTGATCGACCAGCTGATCGCCTTCGCCAGCCAGCCGCACTTCATCTATCGCCACACATGGCGGCAGGGTGACCTGGTGATCTGGGACAACCGCTGCACGTTGCACCGCGCGACCGAGTTTGACTACCTCGTTCACAAACGTGACCTGCGCCGCACGACGATCAATGAATTCGGCGAGGAACGCTGCGCGATCGATCCGCCCGCCGCGGCCGCCACTGCCTGAGGGCGAAGGAGAGTATCGAATGATCGACCATCCATTGATTTCCTGTGACGATCACCTCGATCTGAATCAGCTCCCGCCCGATCTGTGGCAGAAGTACCTGCCTGAGCATCTCCGCGCGCGCGGACCGAAGGTCGAAGAGATCGACGGCAAGATGACCTGGACCTGCGAGGGCAAGTCCTGGGGCGCGTGGTCGGGCCAGGCGGGCGGATTCGCCGGCCCCAAGCCCATCTTCACCGCGCTCGACCGCGGCGGGATCGTCGACCAGACCGAGCGCCGCCCTGCGGTTGCCCGGCTGCGGCTGGCCGACATGGATCGCGACGGCGTCTGGGCGCACGTGATCTTCGGTCCGGTGACATCGATCGACATCGACGACCCGGAGCTGCGCGACGCCTGCTACGCCGCCTACAACGCGTGGCTCAAGGATTTCTGCGCTGCGGCGCCCGACCGGCTGATCGGCGTGCCGATGCTTCCGGCCTTCCCGGAAGCGGCGGTCAAGGAACTGCAGCATATCATCGCGCTCGGCGGATTCCGCCAGGCCAACCTGCAGATCGCGACCGCCGAGCCGCGGCTCGAGGATGCACGCTGGGAGCCGCTGTGGGACCTGCTCGAATCGAGCAACATCATCTTGTCGTTTCATGTCACGGTGTTCCCGAGTGTCACCAACGCCTTCGACAAATATAAGGGCAGCCCGGGGGCGACTTTCCTCCACGTCAAGATGTTCATCGAGCAGTTCCTCGATCCATTCGTCGATCTGTTCGCCTGGGGCATTCTCGAGCGTCATCCAGGGCTCAAGCTGGTGATCGCCGAGAGCGGCATCGGCTGGCTGCCCTGGGTGGTCGAAGAGCTCGATTATCGCCATTTTCGGCTATGGGAAGCCGAGGAATTCTGGAACGCGCGCGGCGGCATTCCGCTCAAGATGCTGCCCTCGGAGCTGTTCAAGCGCCAAGTCTATGGCACGTTCCAGCAAAGCCCGACCGCAGTGGCGCTGCGCGACTTCTATGGCGACGACAAATTGCTGTGGGCGACCGATTATCCCCATCCTGACAGCATCTGGCCGAATTCGATCAAGACGCTCGAGGCGTTCACCAAGGGGACCGATCCGGCGTTCGTGCGGAAAATCGCCTGGGACAATGCGGCGAAGCTCTATGGTATCAAGGGCCCGGTCGAGCGGGCGGCGATCGCCGCGGAATAGCCTGGAGCACATTCATTTGTCAGGCACAGAACGCGCTAGCGCATGCGCGACGGGGTCCGGCCGAACTGCTTGCGGAATGCCGCGATGAACGCGCTGGTGCCGGCATAGCCCGACTCGAACCCGGCCTGGGTGACGGTCGCGCCCGCGCCCAGCAGCGTCGCCGCGTGGAGCAGCCGCATCCGTTGCCGCCATTCGATGAACCGCAGCCCGGTCTCGGCAAGGAACAGGCGCTGCATCGTCCGTGCGCTCGCGCCGGATTCACGTGCCAGCGGCGTGAGTTCGCGACTGCAGGTCGGATCCTCGCGCAGCCGGTCGGCGAGCCGCACGGCGCGTGGATCGGAGGGGAGCGGGAGCGACAGCGGCAACGCCTGCGCAGCGGCGAGCTGATCGGCGATCACGCGGGCGAGCCGCGTCTGCGCCGGCTCGACGTCGTCGAGCATGCCGAGCGCCACGATGTGCAGGATCAGCTCGCGCAACAACGGCGAGACGTCGAGCGCCAGGCACTCTCGCGGCAGCGCCTCGGCGAATGCAGGCGCCAGATACAGCGTGCGCATCGCGAAATCGCCACGCGCCCAGATCTCGTGCTCGGCGCCTGCCGGCGCCCAGATCGCGCGCGCCGGTGGCACGATCCACAGCGTTCGGCCGGCACGCACGCGCATCGTGCCGCTCGCCGCGAAGATCAATTGCGCCCAGCGATGGACATGCGGTTCGATGTGGTAACCGCCGTAATAGGTGCAGGCGAGCGTGCGGACGACCAGCGCCATCGTGTCACGGCCGCGTGTCGTCGGGCAGCCTCAGGCCGGGGTCATATTGCATGATGCCGGCGCGATTGCCTTCGCTATCCTCGAAATAGGCGAGGTCGCCGACGCCTTCGATGCGATAGGGCGGGTCGGCGATGCGCCCGCCATGCATTTCGATCGCCGCGATCGTCTCCGCCAGCGAGGCCACGCCGATCGTGCATTCATAGCCGCGGATACCGTTGCCGGTGAGCGGTGCCTGGCGCACGCGCAGATCGCCGAGAATGCCGGGCCGCTCCGGCGTGCCGGTGAAGATCTGATAATAGTCGGGCGGACCCCAGGGCACGATCCGCCAGCCGAACACGGCCTCATAAAAGGCCTTGGCGCGCTCGACATCGTCGCACGCGATCGCGAAATGCGCGACATTGCAGGCGAAGGCCATTGCCGGTCTCCTGATGGAAGCGGTTGCCGTGTGGTCTACGGAAGCAAGCTACGCCAGGGCGTACTGCTGCGCTATCGACAGATGGGCAGAAACTATCGCGTACGCGCCAAACGCACTGGACGGGAGACGCGCACTCCTTGCCTGGTCACGCGCCCAATCAGAGCAGGCTTGCCGCACCACGCTGGCCGTGCCCTATCGCTTCGCTTGGATAACGCGCTGGATTGGCGCAAACGCGCGGGCGTCAGTTGACGCGGACCACGCGAACCGCGGGCTGGTGGTCGACGTCCATCAGATAGCCGCCCAATGCTCCCTTGCGGATGCGGACCGAATCATTGCGGCTCGGCGGCCGGAACAGCGAGTCGCGCTCGACCAGTTTCCAGCTCGCGCCATTGTCGAGGCGGATCGTCCAATAGCCGAGGCCGTCGTCGGTCGCCGCGACGGCGCGCGCCCTGATCTGGCTGGGCCCGTCGCTTTCCGGCCGGCGATGTTCGCGCGATTTTTCCAGGCCGAACGCGTCGCCCGATGCGCGCGTCGGTCCGGGGGCATAGGCGGGCGCCGCCGCCGTCATCGGTGCCTGTCCGGTTGAGGGCGCGGGTATCGCGACCGGCCCGCCGCGCTGCGCTGCCTCATAGCAGGCGAGCCGCGCGGACTTGTCGCCGATCGTGGCGCAGCGTGCCATCATTGCGGTGCGAAAGGCGGCCTCGTCCTGTGCGGCGGCGGTTGTCGCCATGGCTGCGGCCGCGACGGCAACTCCCAGCACTGTCCAAATCTTCGGCATTCCACTCCCCTTCAACTTCGTCCCGGGCGGCGCGCTTTCGCGTCCCGGCTTCGTTCGACGACTCGCCGTGCCCAAGGCAGCGCAACCAATCATAATGAGCGGTGGCGGCGCTCGGTCGTTGATAGCGGCGCACCTTCCTTCGCGAAAGTGGAGTTCACCCCGGTGCCGGCACGTGCGCCAAAAGAAATGGCCCTCCCCGCAAGGGGAGGGCCGAAGGTGCTGACAATTCCCTTTCGATCAGAACTTGACGTTCACGCCCGCGTAGAAGCGGCGACCAACAATGTCATAATTGTTCGCGCTGATCGCGCCGCCCGCCAGACCAGGATAGACCGGGTTTGGATTCGCGTTTCCGAACGGCGGCGCCTTGTCGAACAGATTGTCGACACCGAGGCGCAGCGAGACATCTCGCGTGACCCTTACGGCACCATTCAGGCCGAAGAGATCATATGCCGGGAGGCCGGTGTTCGTCGTTCCAGAGGCGATGGCGGGCAGATGCTGCCACTGGAAACCGACGCGCAGGATGTCGATCGAGTAGCTGAACGTGGTGAACACTTTCCAGCGGTACTGACCGTTTGCGCTCAAGCCGCTGTCCGGCGCCAGCAGCGTGCCGGCATATTCCCGGAACGGAGTCTGCGAGGCGGTCGGGATACCCGAATAGAAGGGCGAGGACTTCAGCGTGAACAAATAGTTGAACACCGAGTTGATGCCGAAGCTGCCGGGCACGCCCAGCCCGGCTTCCTTCATATCGACATTCCAGTCCACCTGCGCGTCCAGACCGGCAGTCTTGAACGCACCGGTGTTCGTATATGCCAGCTGCACGGCGCCGATGCCGCCACCAGTGCCGCGCTGGAAGTTGTTACAAAAGAAGGTGTTGGGATCGAACGTCGGGTTGAACGACTTGTCAAGGCACAGTTGCTGCAGCGTCTGGCCCGACTGCAGGCCGATCGCATTCATCACCGAGATGTTATAATAGTCGAGCGAGAGGCGCAGGCGGCGCAACGCCCCCGACGTCACCGGCGAGGAAATCACCGCACCGACCGTCAGCGTCTTCGCGTCTTCCGCCTTCAGGTTTGGATTGCCGACGAAATAGGGGAAGGCAAAGCCAGGCGCGGTGGAGGTGCTCAGTGAGCCTGCCGAAGGCGCGATATAGTTCGGATCGGTGGTGGGCAGGCCGTTGCCGTAGAACGAATCCGAGTTCAACGGCTGACCCGGGATCCGCGTCTTGTCCATGAGTGCCTTGCATAGTGCCTTGACGGCAGCACCATTGGCGTTCGCCGGGTTCGCCGAATAGGAGAAGGGGTTACCCGTCGAACACGCGTCGCCACCGGTCAGCAGTCCGAAATTCTGGGTAAACGAATAGAGCTCGCCCATATTCGGCGCGCGCTGCGCCTTGTTGTAGCTGGCACGAACGCGCAGCCAGTCGGTCACTTCCCAATTGCCCTCGACCTTCCAGGTCGTGCTGCCACCGGTGATGCTCGAATCCGAGTAACGGATACCGGCATCGATTTCCAACAGCTTGATCAGCGGCAAATTGTGCAGCACCGGAACGGAGACTTCGCCGTAAACTTCCTTGCTCGAGATCGACGCGTTGATGTTGTTGGCGGGATAGATGCCGAGCGCCTGATCGAGGAACCCCGAGTTCGCAGTCTTGAGCGTGTCTTCCAGGAAGACATACTTGTTCTTACGGTAAGTCGCGCCCGCCGAGGCACGGAGATCGCCGGCAGGAAGTGCGAACAGCTTGCCCTGGGTATTGGCTTCCCAGATCGTCTGCTGCATCGTTGCCGTTTCTTTCAGGTCGGCATTGATCGCCGCGATACAGTCGGCCGTAACTGCTCCCCCGCTGAACGGATTGAGGCCGCTAGTGCAGGTCGCCGCGTTTGCGCCGAACCCGCCGCCTGCTGCATTGCCTTTTGCACTGAAGCCCTTGCCGAAATTCGGCGCGGACATCACTGCGCGCAGGCGCTCGAGCGAAGCCACACCCGTCGTCAGCGCATCAGTGACCGCTTCACCCTGCGAACCGGTTATGTCCCAGGTCCAGTCGGTACCGGGTATCGTGCCCTGCAGGCCGGCGAGCATATTGTATGTTTGAACATTGGTGATCACCGCGCGGTTGCCCAGACCCGGAACATAGCCGGTCGGCGACCAGGGTGCTTGCGGGTTTACGCGATCATTCAGCAACGTCACCAGATTCGACGGAAGCCAGGTGGAATCGTTGGCGTAGCGCGGGATGACAACGTTCCAGCCGCCCACGATCGGGCCCGGCTGCTGCACGGTCTCGGTATGGGTCTTGTTGAAATAGCCCTGCGCAATCACCGACACCCAGTCGGTGATGTCATAGCGACCCCGTGCATAGAAATTGTAACGATTGAGCGGCAGGTTCAGATAGTCGTTAAAGTTCTGGCTGATCCCGCCATTGACGTCCTTCTTCGTCACAAGCTGATCGATCAGGCTGGTCGGGAAGTTGGAAACGCCGCTGAGATTGGCAACCGAAGCGGCACCCAACGTAAACGGCGTGTTGCCGATAAAGTACAACGTCGTCGTCGCCGAAACGTTGCCGGTCCGGTTCGGGAACATGGCATTCAGATCGGCTTGGTACTGCGGTGTGGCACCGGTCTGCACCAGTCCCGAGTAGATCGGGAAAAAGTAATTGCCGGCAACGTTCGGGTTTGCAGCCTGGGCCCGGAACCAGGGTCGATCGAAGCGCATTGATTTCGCGCGATCGTTAGTCTCCAAGGCAATGCTGATATTGCCGCGGCCGTCGGCGAAATCGGTGCCCATGATGCCGCTGATCTTGTACTCGCGCCCGTCACCACGCTGCGTGATGCCCACCTGGCCGTCGAGCGAAAGGCCCTTGAAGTTCTTCTTAAGGATGAAGTTGACCACGCCGCCCACGGCGTCGGCACCGTAGGTCGACGATGCGCCGCCCGAAATGATTTCAACGCGCTCGATCGCGCCCGAGGGGATAGTGTTGATGTCGACCGCCATGCTGGCGTTGGCAGGCGTGGCGCGCCGGCCGTCGATCAGCACGAGGTTGCGATTGGAGCCGATGCCGCGCAGCGAGACCGTTGCCGAACCTGGCGTGTTGGTTGGAGTCGCCTGAATGTCGCCGCCCAGCGTCGGCTGTTTTTCAGGCACGAATTGCGGGAGCTTGTTGAGGTTGGTCTCGACCGCGGACGTGCCGGAATTCTGCAGCAGGTCGGTGCCGACCGTGACGATCGGGCTGTTCGAGGAAAAATCCTGGTTGCGCGCAATGCGCGAGCCGGTGACGACGATTTCGTCCTTGGGTGCCGGCGCGGCGTCGGCCGCGTCCTGAACGGTTGCCGGCGCATCCTGCGCTGCGGCCGGCGCCGCGAGCGCGATCAGCCCGAACCCGGCACTGCTCGCGAGCAGCGCCACCTTGAGCATTTGCCCACGACTGCCGCGAATCTCTCCATCTCGTGATTGCACGATCATTTCATCCTCCGTTGTACGGCGTCGTCGTCGACCCGCGGCTCCGCCAAGCGAATACCGACGCCCCTTTTTTTCCAAGAAAACCGATTGCCACGTTGATGAACGCGTCCGCGCGGTTCGGTCGGATCCCGGTACGCGCCCGTGAACGCGCGCCGATGCGAACCCCGATGATGGACGGCCGGACCGAAACGCGCGTCGCGACGAAGCCATTTGCGAATTGCGTGTTCGGCGGAAGAGGGACGCGGTCCGACGCTACCGGAGCAGCTCGGTGTTGATTTGTCATGGTCGAAGCCACGATTTCTGCCCCCTCCCCGCAGTAGTGCCGGTCTCTGCCGGATTCTGCGTAGGTCCCTACCTAAGGAGAGGGTCGTTGCATGTCTAGCTAAGTGAAGTTTTCAAACACGATCATCTCGCCCCTGTTGCAACTTCGTAACACCTTGGGCTTGGCGGCTCTTGGTTATTATACTATTACTCGGGCTACCTAACTCGGAGCGTGCTTGCGCTTTCCCGGGGTGTGGCATGCTCGTTTGTTGATTCCATCTAGACGGAGTTTTGAGCGATCCGACCGGTTTTCTCTCCGCGCGAACTCGTGTAAACCGGCTCAACGTTGACTTAGTCAGAAAGCTAATCGTTTCATGCCTAGCGAATCGCTGCCCCTCCCTGTCGGTCCGGGCGGCGGCGAGTCATCGGTGCGCAGGCGGAAAGCGGTACCCCCCATCCGGCACCGGATCGCAGTCCGTCATCATCGACTGAGGATCGACCGTTGGTCGGCGGGCCCACTGTCGGCGGCGCGCGCGCCTTCGTGGCGCTTGGCGGGGGCGTTCGCGTAATGGCGAAGGCAGCTGTTGGTGGTGCGCCGCGTCCGGCCGCTTCCCGGCTGGTGGGCGATGCGATCGTTGCTGCGGCGCTCGATTTTCTCGACGACAAAGGGCTGCGTCGGCTGACGCTGGCAGCAATCGCCGAGCGGATGGGCACCGAGCGCACGGCGGTATTGACGCATTTCGAGCGCCGTCAGGACCTGCTCGCCGCGATGGTCGATGCGATGCAGGAACAGGCCAGCCAGCGGCCGGTCTCGGGATCGGGCTGGCAGGACAAGCTGCGTCGCCGCGCGGTCGACATGCGCAAGGCGATGCTGTCGCGCCGTGACGGCGCGCTGATGATGGCCGAGGTCCAGGCCGAGCCGATCTATCGCCAGCGCAGCCGCGCGTTGGTCGTGGCATTGAGCGAGCAGGGTTTCCGCCGCAAGGGCGCGCAATCAGCGCTCGCGCTGGTCGATCGCTTCACGCTCGGATGGACGCTGGCGGAGCAGTCGGGGGGTACGGTCGACGACGCGAGCTTCACGGCGCAGCTCGAAACCGTGCTCAAGGGCATCGGTGTCGAATGCAACGTACCCGACGTCGTTGCCGCGCCGGTGCAGCACCGCGCGTTTCCGTACCGGCTGTGGGGCGTGCTGCGCAACGTGCGCGAAAGCGCCAATATCGCCTATGCGCGCACGATCAAGCTCAACGAACTCGATCGGCGAATCCTGCTCCTGCTCAAGGAAAATGACGATTTCACGCTCGCCGGGATCTCGACCTCGACCGGAGTCGACAAGGCGCAGGTGAGCCGCGCAGTCAAACGGCTGAGTGAGATGGGGCTGATTTCGCGTACCGGGATCCGCAGTCCGCTCGCGCTGAGCGCGGAGGGGACCGATCTCACCGACCGCATCGGGCGTCTCGCGGAGCTGCGCAACCGCGAGCTGACGTTCGGAATCACCGACGAGGACATCGTCGGCTTTTTCGGCGTGATCGAGGAGCTGATGGTGCGCGCCATGGCGCTGCACGAGCAGGAGCGCAAGCTGGGCGGCAAGCAGCTGCTCGAGGGCGAGCACCAGGAATTGCCGCCGAACCTGCCGCGCAATGCGATCCTGATGGAACGCGCGCGGGTGATGCCGCCGCTGATCACGCTCTGCGCCTATATCCATCGCGGCAACGCCTTGTGCTACAAGCGGCTGACCGGGCTCTCCAACTTCGACGTCTGGGTGTTGTCCGAGATCGGCGCCGCGGCGCCGCTCGGTTGGCCGCAACTCGTCCAGGCGCTGCTGCGAGACCAGAGCCAGGCCGGACGCACCGTGCGGCGGCTGATCGAGCTCGGGTTGATCGAGCGGACCGGCGCGGCGGGACGGCGCCACGGCTTCTTCTCGCTGACCAAGGAAGGCGAGCGTGCCCACGCGCTGATCCACGATGTCGGGGATCGCCGCAACGCGTCGCTGTTCCAGGATATCGATTCGTCACGCCTCGCCGATTTCTTTGCGGCGTTCGAGACGCTCGCGCGCAATGCCGAGGCACAGCTCGCGCGCGAGCATGCGCTCGAGGAAATCGAGCCGGATTAGGCGGCGTGTCGGGAATGCGCCCTCCGGGCGCATTGCGGCGCCTTGGAATGCGCTCTTTCGCGCATTTCAAAAAAACCACCCCGATCAGGGCTTGAGGGCGGTCACCGCGTGCCACGGCGTGACGCGCTCGTCATAGCCGATTCCGCTGGATGTCTCGATTTCGAAGGTCGTCCACGCGCCGGCCGCGCGATAGATGGCTTCGAGATAGGGCGGGGACGGATAGTTGAAATAGCGCCCTAGCGTGTCGCGGCCTTCGCGCGTGCCGCCCTTGAAGCTTGCGTAATGGAGCCCGCCGGACTTGAGTGCGCGGTAGATGCGCTTGAGCACGCCGAGCAGCGCGTCGCGCGGCACGTGCAGCAACGCGGCGTTCGTCCACACCGCGTCATATTCGGCAATCGCGGTGAGCGCTTCGAACCGCATCACGCGCACCGGCCTGCCGAGGCGCTTCTGGGCCTCGCGCGCCATCGCCGGACTGCCATCGGTCACGTCGACGTCGAAGCCTCCCGCGAGCATCGCCGCGGCATCGCGCCCGGCGCCGCAGCCGAGCTCGAGAATGCGCGCGCCCCGCGGCAACCGATTGAGGAACATCGCCAGATCGTGGTTATGACCTTCCCAGCCCTTGGTGACATAGGTCGCCGCTTCCTTGGCATAGAACGCCAGCGTCGCCGCGTCATAGGGCTTGGAATCCGTCAATAGCCCCGCTCCAGATCGACGATGTTGCGCATCGGCCGGCCGGAAACGAACGCCTGGAGATTGTCGAGGAACAGTTCGGTTGCGCGCTGGAACATCCGCGTCTGGCTGCGCCCCGAGAGGTGGGTCGAGTGAATGATGTTGCGTGCGGTCCACAACGGATGACCGGGTGGCAGCGGCTCGGGCGACGTGACGTCGAGGAACGCGCCGGCAATCCGGCGCTTGTCGAGCGCTTCGACCAGCGCGTCCTGGTCGATCATGTTGCCGCGCGCGAAATTGAACAGCCACGCACTCCGCTTCATTGCCGCCAATTCCTCGGCGCCGATCATTGCCCTGGTGTCGTCCGTCGACGGCGCGCAGAGCAAGACCCAGTCGAACTCGCCGAGGCATGCGCGCCATTGATCGGGACCCAGCGTCCCGTCGCGGCCCGAGCGCGTCACCGCGGTGACCGCGACGTCGAGCCCTGCGAGCTTGGTGCCGACCAGCGCACCGATCGTGCCATAGCCGATTACCAGCGCGCGCGTGGCATCGAGCTCCGTGGTTCCCGGCGACGTTACCGTCCATTGCTGGCGGTCGACGACGCGCACGACTTCGTCGAACCGTTTGGCCGCGACCAGCACCGCCATCACGGCATATTCGGCGACGGCATTGGCGTTGACGCCCGATCCATTGGTCACGGTCACTCCGCAACGCCGCAACCAGGCGAGATCGAGGAAGTCGACGCCTGCGCGCAATGTCGAGTACCAGCGCAGCCGCTCGGCGCGGCCGACCGCTTCGCGAATCGCCGCAGTGCTCTGGAGATCGATCCAGGCAATGTCGGCGTCGACGATCATCGCGTTCGCGTCCTCAGGCGTGACGAACCATGCGACGTCGAGCCCGGGCGGCAGCTTGGGTTCGAGCAGAGGGCGGGCGAGGGCAGGGAGCACGGCCTTCATGCGGTCGCGCTTAGCGCGTTCGCACCGTCCGCGTCACGCCACTAATGTCGAGACCCCCGGTTTTAGTCGGGCTCAACTTGACATTCGAAGCTCTGCCGATGACCAGGAGCGGCGGCCGGGCGGGGAAGCCATCGGCCGCACTGTTCTTCCGATCTATTTCTTCTTGGACTGACGCCGCGTGTAGAGCAGCGCCGCTACGATTGCGGCCGAGCCGATGCCGACGGCGGCCCCCGCCTTGATCCAGGTCGCGCGCCGGGCGTCGGCGGTCTTGTCTTCGGTCGTGGTAGCTTTGGTCTCAGGCATGGCCCCCTCCCTGGGGCAAAGCGATCAGGGGGTAAACTCCTAATCGGCGACGGATTTACAGATCGGGTTTCCAGTCCCACCCCAGCGGATCGCCGTCCATGACTTCAACGCCCGATGCGGCGAGTGCGTCGCGGATCGCGTCGGATCGCGCAAAATCCTTCGCGGCGCGCGCTTCCTTGCGGTCGGCGAGTTTGGCTTCGATCGCGTCGGCGTGTAACGCCGCCGACTTCGGTCGCAGGCGGAGATCGTCGCGCGACAGCGCCAGCAGGTTCAGTCCGAGCACCGCATCGAATTCGGCCAGCGTCGCGAGCCGGTCCGCGGGGGCGAGCTTCTTGTCCGCCAGCAACTCGTCGAGGATCGGAAGCGCCCTGGGCGTGTTGAGATCGTCCGAGACTGCCTGATCGAGCCGCTCGACCCAGGGCGCAAGCACATGGCCGGCGCCTTCGGCGCGCGGCTTGAGCGTCGCGACCGCTATCACCAGCCGTTTGAGCCGCGTCAGCGCCGCCGCGAGATTCTCGGCGGAGAATTCGAGCTCCGAACGATAATGCGCCTGGAGGCACATCAAGCGATAGGCGAGCGGATGCACGCCCGCATCGATCAGCGACTGCAACGTGGTGAAGCCGCCTTTCGACTTCGACATCTTGCCCTGGCGATCCACCAGGAAATTATTGTGCATCCAGAAATGCGCGCCCGAATCCGGGCAACCGCAAAACGCCTGATTCTGCGCGATCTCGTTGGGATGATGGATCTCGCGGTGATCGATTCCGCCGGTGTGGATGTCGAACGGCGCGCCGAGATATCGGATGCTCATCACCGAGCATTCGAGGTGCCAGCCCGGCGCCCCTTTGCCCCAGGGGCTGTCCCATTCCATCTGGCGTTGCTCGCCCGGCGGCGATTTGCGCCAGATCGCGAAATCCTGCGGATGGCGCTTGCCGGCGACCGGATCGATCCGGCCTTCGGCGGCATCGTCCTGGTTCCCCGCGAGCCGGCCATAGTTCGGCACCGTCGCCACGTCGAAATAGAGCCCGGAGTCGAGCTCGTAGCAATGCTCGGGCGCGATCTTCGCGGCGAAGTCGATCATTTCGGCGATATGATCGGTCGCGACCGACCAACGCGACGGCGTGCGAATATTGAGGTCGGCGATATTCTGCTTGAACGCCGCGGTATAGTGCGCGGCAATATCCCATATGCTCTTCGCCTGCGCGCGCGCGGCCGCTTCCATCTTGTCGTCGCCGGCATCGGCATCCGACGTCAAATGGCCGACGTCGGTGATGTTGATGACATGGGTGAGCGCATAGCCCTTCCAGCGCAGCACGCGCGACAGCGTGTCGGTGAAGACATAGGCACGGAGATTGCCGAGATGCGCATAATTATAGACGGTCGGCCCGCACGAATAGACGCGCACTCCCTTGTCGGGATCGAGCGGTTGGAACGGCTCGAGGCTGCGAGTCAGCGAATTGTACAGCATCAGCGGTGCGGACATGCCGCGCGATTTAGCTGCTTATGCGGCAGGCGCAACTGGGCCGCACATTTCTCACGCGGAGGCGCGGAGGCGCGGAGTGATGTCCCGCCGCGTAAGCGGTAAGAACCGACTCACCGGCGTCGATCGCTGTGGCCGATTACCGCACCAGGCGCACTCGGACGAAGAGACTCCGCGCCTCCGCGCCTCCGCGTGAACAATATTCTCCCGCTATCCGAGGTGCCGTGCCAAGGCGACGAACTGCTCGACGGTGACGGTTTCGGCGCGGCGCTCGGAGGCGATTCCGACCGCCGCCAGCGCGTCGACCGCGCCGGGGATGCCCTTCAGGCTCTGACGCAGCATCTTGCGGCGCTGGCCGAATGCGGCAGCGGTGAGCGCCTCAAGCGTCTTGAACCGCACGCCCTCGGGTTCCTGGGCGGGCTCGATGTGCACGACGGCCGACATCACCTTGGGTGGCGGCGTGAATGCCGAGCGGTGTACGGTCATCGCGATCCTCGGCGTCGCGCGCCACTGCGCGAGCACGGCGAGCCTGCCATAGGCATCGCTGCCCGGCGCCGCGACGATACGTTCGGCCACTTCCTTCTGGAACATCAGGGTCAGGCTGCGCCACCACGGTGCCCATGTCGCCGAGAGCCAGCCGACCAGCAGCGCGGTGCCGACATTATAGGGGAGGTTCGCGACGACGTGCGGCTTGCCGGCGAACAGGGCAGGGGCGTCGACGTCGAGCGCATCGCCTTCGATCACGCGAAGCTGGCCGGGATAGGCGGCGCTCAATTCCTCGAGCGCCGGGATGCAGCGCCGGTCGCGCTCGACTGCCACGACCTGCGCGCCGGCGGCGAGCAGCGCGCGCGTGAGTCCGCCCGGCCCCGGCCCGACTTCGAAAACTTCGGTGCCGGCGAGGTCGCCGGGCACGCGCGCGATCCGCGCGAGCAGCTGCGAGTCGAACAGGAAATTCTGCCCCAGTGCCTTGCTGGCGCTGAGCCCATGTTTGCGGATGACGTCGCGGAGCGGCGGTAGCGCAGTCACTCGCCGAACGGACCGCCGCCAAGCTCGGCACGGCGGTGCGCGGCGCACGCCGCCATGCGGATCGCCGCGATCATTGCGCCGGGATTGGCTTCGTCCTTGCCGGCGATGCCAAAGGCGGTACCGTGATCGGGCGAGGTGCGCACGATCGGGAGCCCGAGCGTGATATTGACGCCATCGTCGAAGTGCGGCGTCTTGAGCGGAATCAGCGCTTGGTCGTGATAGGGGCAGAGTGCGACGTCGAACGCCGCACGCGCGCGCGGATGGAACATCGTGTCCGAGGCGAACGGGCCGACGGCATCGACGCCTTCGGACTGCAACTGGCGGACCGCCGGCGCGATGATCTCGATTTCCTCCCGTCCGATCGCGCCATTCTCGCCGGCGTGCGGATTGAGCCCGGCAAAGGCGAGCCGCGGCTTCTCGATCGCAAAGTTTCGCCACAGTCCCCGCGCAGTGGCACGCGCCTTCGACAGGATCAGCTCGACCGTGAGCAACTCGGGGACACTATGCAACGGCACGTGCGTCGTTATCGGGACCACGCGCAATGTCGGTCCAGCGAGCATCATCACCGTGTTCTCGCGCGCGATCCCGCAGCGTTCGGCGATGAATTCGGTCTGGCCGGGATGCGAGAAGCCGATATCGTACATCTGGTGCTTGGCGATCGGCCCGGTTACCAGCGCGCCGGCGGCGCCCGAACGCGTCAGCCCGACCGCCAGCTCGAGCGACTGCAGCGCGCAGCGCGCGCCATCGCCGTCGGGCTGGCCCGGAGTGATTTCGCCGGCATCGGCTACCGAGAAGACCGGAAGCGCGTCCGCGAACCGCTGCGCGGCGTCGGCTGGCGTGTCGATCCGCGCCACCGGGCCATTCCACACGCGCTCGATTGCGCGGATGTCGCCGACCGCGAAGAACGGCGCGAGCGAATGCAGCTCGCGTGCCTTCCACGCCTTGGCGATGAGCTCCGGACCTACTCCCGCCGGATCGCCCATCGCGATGGCGAGGGGTTCGATCGCGGCGGGCGTCACGCGGCTCAGCGGTATTCGACCAGCGCGTCGCGACGCAAGTCGCGCAGCATGCGCTGCGCGCGCAAGTTCACGCGCTGCTGCTCGATCTGGTTGCGAAGCTGCTCGCGGGACGGCAGATTTGCGACCTGAGGATCGTCGCGGCCGCACAGAACTAGCACACGGATCCCGTCCTCGACGGATCCGAACGGCGGGGTAGCCTGGCCGAGCTGGAGGGGCAGTATCATCTCCTGCAATTGCGGCGGCAACTGGCGGAGCACGATCTGGTCGTTGTCCACCACCTTGGCGTCGAGCTTCTGCGCGAGCTTGGGCACGTCGCCGCAGCCCCGTAGCGCCGCCGTCTCCTTGGCGAACTCGGACGCGCGATTGGTTGCCTGGGCCTGCGTCGTGCCTGCCGGGAAAGTGATCGCCATCTGGCGCACGCTGAGTCTGGCGTCGCGCGGATCGGCAGTGAGCACCTGGCGCTTGTCGGCGAGCACAAGGATCGAATAGCCGCCCGCGACTTCGATCGGGCCGGCGACCTGGCCGATCTTCATCTGCTGTACGGCGCCCGCGAGTTCGCTAGGCAGCGTCGAAATCCGGACCCAGCCGAGATCGCCTTCGCGCGCCCTGGTCGAGGCTTCGGAGCAAGTGCGCGCGAAATATTCGAACGGCGCGGTGCCCGCCTGCATCTGCTGCATCATCTTCTGCGGTTCGCAGTTGGCGCCGTAGATCGGCGTCGACGAGACGAAAATCTCCTTGACGTTGTATTCCTCGGTCCCTTTCGCCTTCTCCATATTGTCGAGGATCGATTTGATTTCTTCGTCGCTGACATTGATGCGCCACTCGACTTGCTTCTGGAGCAGCCGGCTCCATGCCAGCTCGCCTTCGATCTGGCGGCGAATCGAACGCTCCGACGATCCGGCCTGGCGCAGCATCGTCGTGAATTCGGCGCCGGAGCGCGCATAGCGTCGCGCGACGTTATTGAACGTCTGGTCGACCTGTTCGTCGGTGATCTTGATTTCGTTCGACTTGGCTTCCTGGATCTGCAGCGTCTCGTCGATCAGCTGGCGCAGCACCTGGAGGCGGAGCTCGTCTTTTTCCTGTGCGCTCAGCTGGAGCCGGTTGAGCGCGACGATCATTGCGACGCGCTGGTCGACGTCGGTGCCGGTGATCACCACGTCGTTGACGATCGCGGTCGGCTTGCGAAGGTTCGGATCGACCTTGCCGAAGATCTGCAGGTTGGACGGTAGGTCGAGACTGGCCGCCGGCGTGTCCGAATCATTGACCGTCTGCGCCGTGACCGGAAGCGCCATCCCGCTTGCGGCAACCAATGCCGCGCCCGCACGCGCCGCGCGCGTGAATTTCGAAATCACCGTCATCACTCGAAACGAAATCCTCATCCGCGTTTTTGCAGGACGCGCTTAATCGTCAATTGTGCCTGAACCAAGGCTTGCCGACAGCCTGTCGTACCGTCTTGGGAACCCGGTTGCGACCCCGAAATCCTCCTGAAGCACGAGTCTGTTTGGAAATGCGCGGAAGAGCGCATTTCGTGGCGGTGCCGGCCCGCTCCCCCTCCCGACCACCCAGTCAGGATATGCTTGGGTGGTCGGGAGGGGGAGCGGGCCGGCACCGCATGCGCCCGGAGGGCGCATTTCCAAAGACTCTAACGCCCCAGGTTCTTGAACGCCAGCGTCAGCAGAAACGAGTTACCTGCCCTCGCGTCGCCGGTATCCTGATAGTCGCGCTTCCAGGTGAGCCCGAGGCGAAGGCAATCGTCCTCATAGGCGAAGCCCAGGCGGTGGCGCACCGGATCGAACCCGTCGGCGAGCGACAGGGGATCTTCGTTGCGGTCGGTGAGGTCGAGCAATGTCGACCCGAACACCGACCAGAAGCGCGCGATCTGCACGCGCGCGCCGATCCGCGCTTCCTCGCGATCCCGCAGATCCTCGAGCGCAGTGGTGATGTTGCGATTGAGCCGCAGATAGCCGAGCAGCACATAGCTGCCGCGCGATCCGATCGTGGCATCCACTTCGTTGCGCCTGACCGCGAGGCTGTCCTTGTCGAGGCGGTAGCGGTGCGTGAGGCTGACGAAATCCTTGTAGCGAAGCTCGGTGCGGCCGACGATGTCGGAGACGCGGTCGGTCAGGCCGGTGCCGTCGGGGAACAGGGTCGGCCGCGACGAGATGCGGTAGCTCTGGCCGACGTTGGCGTCGATCGAGAAGCCCTTGAGATAGAGCGAATAGTCGAGACCCAAAGTGAAGCGCGTCGTATCTTCAAAACGGTCGTAGCCGGGGAAGCGATTGAGCGCGAACAGGTTCGAATCCTCGAGGTCGACCGCGCGCGAATCTTCGTTGGGAACCGCCATGTTGGCGAGCTTGGGTGCCGCGACGATCTGGAAGCGCGGCGTGATCCTCTGCGTTCCGCCGAACGCGGGTCCGACGAGCGGCCAACGCACTTCCATGGCGAGCGCGCCGATGCCGCGCGCATGGAATCCCGGCTCGCCGCGATAGCTCGCCACCGCGGTCTGCAGCACGTCATGCGCGTTGTAGATGTCGCCGCGGCCATAGGCGGAGAGAATCAGTTCCTGGCCGCCCGCGGTGATCTTGCGCAGGTCCCAGCGCAAGGAGGCGAAGGCGCGCTGGGTGTCCTGGCCGGCGGTGCGCGTCAGCGCGAGCGTGTTGACCTGCGCCTCGATGCGTCCGCCGAACAATCCCTCGTCGAAGCGGTGGCGATAGTCGATTTCCGGCAGCGCGATCGGTTGCGCACCCTGGCTGTCGCCGATCCGCAGCGATTGCACCGCCCAGGCGTTGATCGTGAGATAGGAGTCGGTGTCGACGCGCTCGATGCGGAGGTTGTTGCGCAACCGGTCGTCGCGCGAGATATCGTAGCGACGCAGGAACGTGCGGTCGGTCGTGACGCGCAGTGAGCCGCTGACCGTCCAGTCCGGATCGAGCTGGAACCGGCCGACACCGTCGACATAGCCGCGGAACGCCTGTTGGGTGGTGGCGGGCGTCAGCGTGACACCGAGATCGTCGCTGCGCCGGCTGTAGGTGGCGTAGCCGGCGATGCTGAACGCCCCCAGCCGATCGAGCTCGCGATAATCGGCCTGCATCAGCGGTGCGATGCGCGAGAATATCTGTGGCTTGAGCGTGAGATCGCGGTTCGGCCCGAAGTTGAAATAATAGGGCAGCGAGAAGGACGCGCCATTGACGCCGCTGTAGCGCAGGTCCGGCAGCAGCAGACCCGACGCGCTCCCACCC
>Ga0105248_10002479_pt1 | contig 20513 bp, 14 predicted proteins | sample KBSS34metaG_FD_81524 | JGI IMG/M metagenome (GOLD analysis project Ga0105248, IMG submission 81524) | Switchgrass rhizosphere microbial communities from Kellogg Biological Station, Michigan, USA - KBS S3-4 metaG | ecosystem: Host-associated > Plants > Roots > Rhizosphere > Soil | place...
GTAAGAAACTGGTTAATGTAAGGTCTTTGGTTTGGGACGTCGGTTTCAGTGTTGTCGAGTCCATTGTCTTTTTCATCGTAGTTTTCATCATCATGAACACACCCCAATGTTGGATACAGTCAGTACCACCTGCGGTAGCGGGTGGGTAAACCGTAGGGATTCAATATCAATGGAACAGTCCGATCTACCCACCCGCTATCGCAGGTGGTACTGACCGTATCCATCTTGGTTTGTAGGGATTGAGTGAGGGCTGTAACGCTCGATCACCAATTGGTGGATGGTGATCGAGCGTTTGCCGTCAGAATTTAGGTGCTGCAAGGCGAGCCGGTGCTCTGCACTGCGAGATCGTTCAAAGCTTTGATAATTGCGTCAGCGTCATCCAGAAGCTCCTGTCCTGTTGGACCAACAGCCGGATCCTGGTTGAGCTTATTAGCGCTGATCATGTCAGTGACCTTTTTCTGGAAGTCTCTGACCTTTGTGATGGAGTTGCAGAACTTGCCCTGGTCGAGCGTTAACAAAACGCCGTCGAGCTGGCCGAGAAGGCCGGGGCGATCTTTTGTTTCGGCTTGCTTGCCGGAGATGCCGATGACCTTAACTTTTTCTTTGAGCTGATTGACCATGGATTGCACTTCGCTGACCGTCGTGGCCTGAGCCACAGGAGCGGTGATGATCATGAGAACAGCGAGTGCGAGAGCGACAGCAGAAACTTTCTTCATCATTAATTTTCTTATTCCTTCATCTTAGTTTGATAGCGCACCTCAGTGAGCACTACCTCTTTTGCAAGGCCCGTGCCTTCGCAATTAACACCACATTCTCAACAATCGCCCAAAAACCTCGGAAAAACGTGTTCCATGGTGGAACAATCGGCAGCGAGTTTGCTCTACAGAGGAACACGGATGAGCACAGATTTAATCTGTGTCATCCGTGTTCATCCGTGACTGTTTGTTGCTGGCTACTGAGTCACGCGGAAGATACCCCACAGCCCATTGTCGAACTGGAAGGACGACTGTGTGCGGAAGAGATAATCACCGGTTATGCGGCGCGCACCACCGGCTCCGTTTTCGAGAACAGCGTCCATGTGATTTGACGCACCGTGACCCTGCTGGGCACCCTTCCACTCAGAGAGCGGATTGCTGCCAATCTGGGTCGAGTTGTTGATGTATGGCTCCTGCTGCCAGATGTGCCCATGAACCTGGAACACGTTGTTACGCGCGTGACCATTGGCGTTGAGCACGCGGAATCTGACCGGCGTTCCGGCCTTGGCCGTGAACACAGGAGTCACAGGGTCTCCACCCACCTGCGCGTTTGAAAGCGAGTTGGTGAAGTCGAATGCACGAGTCTGCTCGAGCGGCAGATCCGGCTCGTAGCCCAGACGTTTCCACATCGGCTCGCTGCGATAGTTGAGCGCCTTTTGACCGGAGTCTTCAGCGTCCTCTTCTCCCGCAACGTTGGGCACCGCAGCCGCGTCACCCTGCAAGTCACCGCGACGCATGTTGATGTCGGTCTGGAACTGGAGCACGAATTCGCGGAACGAGCTGCCGTCGGTCTTAGTGACAGTCGCCTGCGCACGCGAGGTCGCATCTTCAATCCAGGTCGCACCCTGTGGCTCGACGATGAGTGAACCGATCGCGCCCTTGTTCGAGTGCTTGATCGGGTCGGACGAGATCAGGTTGGTCGCACCGAACTCAATCGGAGTGGCAACCTTGATCGTGCCGTTCATGCGAATGTCGCCGGCGTACCACTTGTACTTCACGGATTCACCCGGCTTCGCAGTTTGACGTCCATCGGGAGTGTACGACTCGGGATTACCCACAACGTTGAAGCCAACGTTGGCGCCATCACTCGACACGACGTCATACGCCACGAGTTGCGGGTGCAGTCCGACCTGGTTGGACGGCTTCACCTGGTTCGCATTGAACCCATCGACGATCATCGGCAACGTGTTCCAGCCGGGCAGGTCTTGAAGATTGGCCGGCAGGTTATTGAACAGCGTCATCTCGATGCAGTCGCCGGCGTTCGCTCTCAGCACGAGCGGTTCGACGGGCACGCCGGCTTTAAGCTTGCCGGTCGCGGCGTCGATGTCGTTTGTGCGGACGTAGAGAATCGCCGTTGGATCGTGCAGTTTGCCGCCCTGGTTAGTGCGGCTGTTGTAAACGAGCGTTCCGCCAGGCAGCGCATTCTGTGCGGCCACGGCCGTCACGCTGAACTTGCGGCTCGGCGCAGCAACCGGACAAGTACCGTTGAAGTCCTTGTTGTTATCAGCAGCTTTCGCTCGTCCAGTCAGGTTGTTCGACAATGGTTGAAGATCGGGCTGGAGGCTGACAGCGCCACGATAGGCACGCAGGAGACCCCATGTACCGTTCCATTGGTTATCCACAGAACTGCCTGGCTTATACAGGTAATCGACAAAAGGAGTGCTGCCCTTGATCGCAGCAATACCCGGCAGTTCGAACTCGAAGTGCTCTGAGATACCCATCGCTTGCGAATTGCGGTATCCCGAATTCGGGTCTGAGCGCTCGTAGAGCCACTTCTGTCCATGGACGCTAAAGTTGTGACTTTCTTCGTGCGCACCGACGAGAACGCGTATCTGCACCTTGTCAGCTTCATACGCACGCAACAACGGAGTGAACGGATCGCCACCTTGCAAACCACCCGTCAGCGCCGGATAGAAACCGGGCTGCTGGTTGAGAGCATTGTTGGCGCGCGTGACATCCGAACGATAGACGTTCGAGAGATCACCTGCGTCACCCGCAGCCTGCGTGTTTGTTGACGGATCCTGTGCGCGCAGTGCGACAGGCTCGTTGCGGTAGTTAACCACCATCGTGCCGGGGTCGGCAGCCGAAACTGCTTCCGGACACGGGAGCGGCACGCCACCCGGACATTGCGCAGCCTTCTGAATGTTGATTGGCAGAGCAGCCTCGTCCCTCACCGGCGGATTAATAACGTTTTCCGGATCCGGAACTGGAGCACCCGCGCCATTGACGCCACCGCCGGCTTTGTAAGCAAGCGTGTAGTCGGCAAACTCGAGCAGGAACTCACGATAACTGTCCGCAGTGTTTGCAGTTTGAATAACGGCTTGCCAGGTTGTAGGGCCGCCGTCGAAACGTCCGCCCAGCGGCTGGCCGGTTTCGTTGTGTTTCCAAATGGAATTCTCAGGCTCAGTTACGAGACCGGAGTAGAGACCGTTCTGCTGGTGCGTTGACGGTCCGAAGTGATCGTGCGAGAAGACCGTACCGAGCGTGCGATCCTTACCCGCGAGATTCAGCGTCGGATCGGCGAACCAACGTTGCACGGTTGTCTGTGCGCCGAGGGTGCCGAAGAACGGGTGCGCCTTGGCAGTAAGCTGAGTTCTGGTCGTGCTGTTGAAGGCTTTCAAGCCGCCACCAGCGTTAATGGCAGCAATGCGCTCGAGAACTTCGCCGGGCGCGAACGTGCCGTCTTCGTAGTTCCAACCATTACCCGCACCGTCAGACGAGGTCACGTCAAACTTCACAAGGTGAATGTGCTGGCCCATGATGTCGGTCGGCGTGCGCACCTGAAAGTCGTCGAGTTCGTAGACGTGTGGCGTCAGGTTCGTGTGATAGAAAGTCAAACAGTCGTTGGTATTAGCGCGGAAGAACAACGGCTCCGGTGGACGCGTGCCATTCAGTGTCGGAGCGACGTCATCCCACAGCGCGAGCATGCGTGATTGCGGGTAGTGCCAACCGGCTTTATTCAACTTGAGGTCAAGCTGAATCGCGGCAGCTTTGTAAGTGCGCGGACGACCGATCGCGTTACCAGCGTCGTCGCGGCACGGATCGGCATACGGTGCTCCCGGTTTCGCCGGCAGACCGTTCAGTTTGTAGTTAGCGGCAGTGCCGTCAGGCGTGTAGCTCGCTACCTGCTTCTGTGCGTGGAAGTTCATCGCGGCGATTTCATCGGGCGTTCCGTTTTCGGGAACAGCCTTCGCGTCCGCGACGAGAATTTCTTTGCTGAAGTCGAGACGTGTCTCGACGCTTTCGGCCTCGCCACCAACGATGACGTGACGCGGCAGACCACCGTCGTCGACGGTGTCGAGCGGCGGGTGCGGCGGACGGTGTCCGGCCACGCCCGGAACGTAAAACGGATATCCCTTGAACTGCGCGGTCGGCATCGGCGCCATCGCGATTGTCGGCAACGGCACGAGACCGGGGATCGGAGTGCCGGCGGCGATTTCGCCATCAGGCAGTGCGCGTGAGTTCGCTGCAGGGCGGCCATCGCCGTCGAGCTGCGTACCCTCTTCGAAAACATCGTGCGAGCGCCACAGTTCCCACATGCCTTGTGCGAAGTGTGGATAGAAGTGGCAGTGGAAGATCGAGTCGCCCGGCGTCTTGTTGCGGTTGCCCGATCCGCCGTGCGCGATCTCGGTTGTGAACGAGTACCCCGGGCCCATGGCCTGGCTGTCGAGATAACTCGAGTTGTCGCTGTCGGGAGTGTTCAACCACTGGTGCGCGTGCAAGTGGTGAATGTGGTGTTCTTTTGGTCCAGCGTGAACGATACGCATCTTGACGTGGTCGTTGATATAGCTGTGGTGAACGTTTGACGGATCGTCGGGAAACAGGACCTTGGTCGCTTTCGCGCCCTTGATCAGGTTGCCGTTGGCGTCGGTTGTGTTCGCCGGCGTATCAACGATCTGCGCCGGGTCGCCAACAGCCCACGCAGACAGGAAGAAGTCTTCGTATTTGCACTCGGTGCAGTTGGCCATCGGACCAACACCGAGACGGTTTGCAAGAATTTCAGAACCAATGCCGCCGACGCCGTAGTTGATGGCGAAACCGTCTTTGACACTATAAAGCGTGTGTGAAAGAACGGGATCTTCATACTGCGGAAACGCCTGAACGGCTTTGATCTCGTCGTGATAGACGACGGTGAACTCGCGGAACGGCTGATCGCGATCAGGCTCCACCGGGTTCGGCTTGTAGGAACCAGCGGGGAAACGGCCCTTGTTTGGACCAGTGATGACGGCGTTCAGATCCGTGTGCACGATGTTGTTGTTTGCATCGAGCATCTTCAGGATCGGTTGACCGGCGCGTGCATGTCCCGCCGGATAAACAGCGTCGTAGTTGATGATCGGTTGACCGCCGGGAGTTTTCTTCGGCGTGCCGTCCGTATTCTTCACAGTCGCGAGTGACATTTCCTCGGCAGTGACCTGCGAGCGATACCACTCGGCGCCTTTTAGTTCTACGTTAACCGAACCAAACAAGCCCATCGCGAGCGAACCGCCGTCGCCTTCACCGCCGGTAGTTGCAGCGGTTGAATAAAGCAGGTGGTTGCCCTCGCGTTGTGCGAAGTAGGTGTAGGTCGCGGATGCGCCTGGAGCGACCAGGCTCGACTGGTTCAAACCGACGTTTGAAGCGTCGGAGGCAATCGTGCCCACGAGTTGTAGACCCATCACGTGCGCTGAAGCTGTGCGCGTGGCGGGAGCGTTGTTGGCCGCGAATGAATTTACGTCTGCCGCGTCGGGTGCAAGTAAGTTAGTAAAATTAATTACGAGACAATCACCGGTATTCATGCGCAACGCGATCGGGCGCGCGCGTTTGTCAGGACGTAGCTGAACGTTGCCCGGAACGAGGCCCTTTGCGGGATCGATAGGGACGACGTCGCGCTTCAGTGCGTAGATCATACCCGCGGGGTTTATCGCGCCGAGACGGTTGTAAATCAGGGCCTGGTCCAATGCGACCACCTCGGCCTTAACCGTCCGCTCGCAATTCGGCGGGGGTGATGTTTGAGCGTGCGCGCTTGTCATCGCAAACAGCGCAACCACTCCGGCGCAGCAGGACGATACGAGCGACTGCCACGGCCGTAAAGCATTTCTAATTTTCATACACTTTAACCTCATTGAAGTAAAAGAAGGCTGGGCGAGAGCCCAGGAGAATCTGTATTTGGATTTGTTTTGACCTGCGAGGGTCGGCGCCGCGCGAACCTACTGGTGGCGAAGCTTCATCGGAAGTTCATCTGTTCGGCAGGCCATTGGCAAACGTCGTGCCGGGTGGATAGTTTCACGCAAAAGGCGCAAAGGAAGACGCAAAGTCGCAAAGAAACTTGTAAATTCTTCTTTGACTTTGCGTCTTCCTTTGCGCCTTTGCGTGAAATCGATTGTTCTAACGTGTGTCTCTAAAAAGGTGAGGTGTTCCACCACGGAACAACCCATGGAGTGCTTCGAAATTCCGGCTGGCGGCTTGGCCGCCTGATGTGAGGCGGGGCTTGCCCTGCCGGGTAGGTTTTAATAATTTAGAATGGGCTACGCCCGATCGGGGGCTCAGCCCCAAATATAGCTGACGGCGGGGCAAGCCCCGCCTCACATCAGACGGCCGAGCCGCTTCCGCGAGCAATTCAGGCGGCAGCCGCTATTAGGTTTCGGTCTCACTGCCGCCGCGGAGGCCGAAGGTTTTCATTTTTCGGTAGAGGCGCGGGCGGTGGTAGTTGAGGATCTCGGCGGTCTTTTTAACGTTTCCTCCGGTTCGCTCCAACGTTTGCGCGATGGCTTCGCGTTCGATCTCGTCCATCGTCATATAAGGTGGAATGACGCAACGATACTCGCCGTTCTGCGGACCGTGAAGCTCTTCCGGTAGAGACTCGGGCGTCAACTTATCTTCCGTCGCAAAGAGCACAGCGTGCTCGATCACACTCTCGAGCTCGCGTACGTTCCCGGGCCACGAATAAGACATCAACAACGAAAACGCAGCGGTCGAGATCTCGCGAATTCGCTTCTTATACTTTTCCGCGTACTGCTCGAGGAAACGATTCGCCAGCAGCGGAACGTCGTCGAGACGTTCACGCAACGGCGGCGGCTTGACCTTGATCGTACTGATGCGGAAAAAGAGATCTTTGCGCAACGTACCTTCGCGAATCATCTGCGCGGTATCGCGATTGGTCGACGAAACGAGACGAAAATCGACGCTCATTTCGTTCTCATCCCCGAGCCGGCGGAGTTTTCGCTCCTGTAGCACACGCAGCAACTTGGTTTGAAGATGAAGCGGCATCTCGGCGATCTCATCCAACAGGAGCGTGCCGCCACCCGTCGCTTCGATAAGCCCGCGCTTGTCGCGATCTGCTCCAGTAAACGCACCTTTGCGGTAGCCGAACAACTCAGATTCCATCAGGTCGTGCGGAATCGCCGCGCAGTTGATACGAGTGAACGGAAACTCAGCACGCGGGCTCTGGAAGTGAAAAGCCACCGCGATTAATTCTTTGCCCGTCCCCGACTCTCCCTCGATCAACACGGACGCGTCTGACGGCGCGGCAGTGCGGATCACAGCGTGGATCTGCCGCATCTTCGGATGGCGGCCGATGATCCCGAAATCATCACTATCGCTGACGACGGCGTTTTTCAGACTCCGGTTCTCACGTTTGATCGCCTCGAACTGCAACGCACGATCGATCAGCGTCGTCACCTGATGTGGCGTGAAAGGCTTTTCGAGGTAGTAGAAAGCACCGCGCTTGATCGCTTCGATCGTGATGTCGAGCGAGCCGTGCGCGGTCATCACGACGACTTCGGTGTACGGCGTGTCGCTCTTGACGTGGGTTAGCAGATCGATGCCGCTCCCGTCGGGGAGTCGCAAGTCCATGAAGATCAGATCGTATGGCGAGCCTTTGAGTAGTTCGGTCGCTTCCTGGATGCTTTTGGCCGAATCCACGTGATGTCCAAGCTGAGACAAGATCATTCCCAGCGCGTCACTGATGCTGCGCTCGTCATCGACCACGAGGATTCTAGGAGGCACGATCCACCTCCTCGCTGCCGGCGGGTAGTGTTATGTGAATGGTTGTACCTTCGCCTGACTTACTGTCGAGCGAGATGCTGCCGCCGTGCTCCTCTATGATCTTTTTTGCGTAAGCCATGCCCAGACCGAGTCCCTGCTCTTTCGTGGTGTAGAAAGGCTCGAAGATCTTTTTTATCTGATCCTCTGCGATCCCTTTACCGGTATCAGTGATTTCCAGTTGCAGCGTTTCCGTAGTCCATTTCGAGTTAATACTCAACGTGCCGCCCTCCGGCATCGCCTCAATCGCGTTGAGTATGAGATTCATCAACGCGCCGCGCATGGACGATTCGTCGATCATCCAGGAGGCATTCTGCTCGTCGAGCGAGAGGCGCACTTCGATCTTGTTGGCTATTACCTGCGACCGGAGAAGCTCCAATGTGTCGTTGATGAGCTGATTCAGATTTCCGGAATGCGCAGTCAGACTAAGCGGGCGCGCGAAGCCGAGAATGTGTTCGACCCTGCGATTAAGATGATTGATCGTATCGACGATCTTATCTACGAGCGCAACTTGCGGCGAAGGTTTTTCGAGCATGTCGCGAAGATGAAGTGAGTAAAGCAGCAATCCCGCCAGCGGATTCTTGACTTCATGCGCTACCTCCGCCGCCGCACGTCCGAGGGCAGCGATCCGTTCCTGGTGTACGAGCCGTTGATGCGTCTCGACGAGCTCAGCCGTGCGCTCGTCAACACGCATCTCGAGCTCTTCGGCATATCGTTTTATCTCCTGCTCGAGCCTGCGCTTTTCGTCGCTCAGACGCTTCTTTTCCACGGCTCGCGCAACGGCATTGAGTAGCACATCTTTAATGATCGGTTTGGCGATGAAATCATAAGCGCCGGCCCGCACGATCTGCGGAATGACGGAGAGATTAGGTTCGCCCGTAATCATGATGACGGGAATGTATATCTCTGCGCAGCACAGTGTCTGCAACAGATCGATTCCGCTCTTGCCCGGCAGGTTGATGTCAACCACTGCCACGTCTATCGACTCAGCTTTCACCACCACCGCGCTTTCGTAGTTCGCCGCCGCAGTCACAGCGTAGCCGGCCCGCTTCAGAAACTCGCTCATCGTCAGGCGAATGCTGGGCTCATCATCAACTAGTAGAACGTTAGGCATGATGGTCTTAAACGTATTCGGCTTCTAAAGACTCAACCGCTGCGAGTTCAATAATGAAACGCGTGTATTTTCCTTCTTCACTTTCTACGCTGATCGTTCCGCCGAAGTCGCGAATGATGCCAAAGCTGACACTCAGTCCCAACCCGGTGCCTCCCCCATCGCGACGCGTGGTAAAGAAAGGATCGAAAACTTTAGTCTGGTGTTCGCGTTTGATCCCCACGCCGTTATCGTAAAACTCAACACGCACGTTCTTTCCCGCACGGCGCGCGCTGATCTTGAACACTTTCTGTTCGGAGGAATCGGAAGCCTTCGCTTTCAAAGCGTGGTGTGCGTTGCTGATCATGTTGACAACGACCTGCCGCAAACGTGAACCGTCGGCGCGCACCAACGGGAGATCCGGTTCCAGATCGATTTCTACAGCGATACCGTCTTTTTCAAACTGCCGCCCGAAAAGCGCGATGGAAGTTTTGAGAGAATCAGCGAAGTGTACTCGCGTGAGATCGTGTGTGTCGGCGCGCGCGAAAGTGAGGAGCCCGCGTACGATCTGAGCAATGCGTCCACCCTCGTCGATGATGCCGTCAATCATCTGCTGCTCAAACTCGGAACGCGGCGTCTCTTCATCCTTGAGAAGCTGCGCGAAGTTGATGATACCGTTGAGCGGGTTATTGATCTCGTGCGCGACGCCGGCGGAAAGCTCGCCGATGGACGCCAGCTTTGACGACTGGTAGAGCTGGCGCTGCATTTCTTCGCGCTCGGCCTCGAGTCGCTTGCGCAACGAGAGATCACGGAGAGACATGATCATCACCTTCTCGCCTTCGGTTGTCAGGGGGGTAAAGGAAACGGAGATAGGTAAAGCTTGTCGCTGACTCGTCTGGATTGTCAACTCACTTTCGCCTGAAGTGTGACCATCAGACAACATCGTGTTGAGCAGAGCTTGATCGTTTTTGAGAAGCTCGCGGATGTCCTGGCCGACGCACTCCTGTTGCTCCCGTCCGAGTATTTCGCAAACTTTGTTATTTGCTTCGACCAGCCGGTGATCGTCGAGGCTAACGACGCCGATTCCGTCACGCGCCTGTTCAAAGAGTGCGCGGTAACGCTCCTCACTTGCACGCAACTGGCGTTGCTGACGACGCACGAGACGGAGCAACAGGGTTACGACGAGCGCATCGACGGTAAAGGAAATGAAGACGTGTTCGGTGCGCTGTTTAATGTCCCAACGTCGTTGCGTATTGGCCTCACCCGGGTACTCTCTGTCGACCCAGGCAAAGAAAGGCGGGCGTAGCGTCTGCTCCCAAACGAAGATGACAGCGACAGTCAGCACTACGGTGAGAGCGACGAAGAACACTACTACCTTTAAGTCAGACCTTCTGTACATTTGCAGACCTCAAGTTGTACGGGGGAGTTATCCACAGATTACGCAGATTGTTTATAACATCTGTGTAATCTGTGGATAAAATCACTCGTCATCGCGCCACGACGATGCTTCGTTCCGCGGCCCGCCAGCGGCGCAGTTGTTCTTCGTTCGCAGCCACTGTTGTCTGAAGTTAGCCACAAAAAGGCACATAAGGCACAAAATTGACGAAAGAAGACAAGCATTTCGCCCCTACTTGTTTTGCGCCTTATGGCGCAAAAGCCCGTGTGATGTTTTCCGGTTAGTCACCACTACATAACGAGAACGCAAAATCATGGGACGGCGGTTAGGGCGCCTGCGTTGGGATAGCTGTGTCCGCGTCCGCACGATCCAAATCAGAAGGAGAACGAAGTCATGACATCACTATCCGCCGTAATCGCAAACCGTTGTTCACTCTTACAACTGCGAAGGCTGTTTCTTTCTTTTATCGCCTTGACGCTGGTTTCCGTTAATGCAGTTCCAAACCTTGTGACGGCAACGAACACCCCACCGCAACCTGTTTTGCCGCTGACATCTACGTTGACTGGGACCTTCCAGGTAGTGAACAACGGTATCGGCGATCAAACCAGCCCTGATGTCGATTGCAACGTGACGGCGTACGTCAGCCGGGACGACCTCGGCAGTTCCCTGATCCATTACCTGGCTGCTCCCTCAACCACTGAGATCATAATCCCAGGCAATGCGCTCGACTCCGGTCCGGACATAGGCGGTAATCGCATTGCCTTCACTGAACTTACCGCAACCGGTGACGCGGTTGCCGTTTTTAACGTAAGCACGCTGACCCGCACCGACATCCCTGGTGCAAAGCGCAGCCATCCGGCAGTCGCCGGCGATCTCGTGGCATATGAAGACCGGAGTTTCTTCGTTGGACCAAACCTGAGCGAGTTGGGTGTCTATGACTTGAGCACTGAGATGGATGTCCGGCTAACGAACGATACGCTATTCGATAAGAATGCTTCCGTCAGTCCAACCGGCAATGCGGTGGTGTGGGAGAAGTGTCAAACCGATGGTCTCGGCTGCAACATCTACAGTGCGATCCAGACCTCGCCGGGACAGTTCACTTCAAGAGCACTCACCAGCGCGGCAGGCGAGAACCGTCGCCCGGACACGAATGGCCAGATCGCAGTTTATCTCTCGGATCGAAGTGGCGAGAACGACATCTATTTTCAGCCGCTGGCCGGCGGCGCGGAAACCCGCATCGCCATTCCCGGCGACCAGCGCGATCTGAGTATCTCGGGCAACCTGCTCGCCTTCGAATCGCAAGTCCAGAATGAGTATGACATCTTTGTTTACGATCTCAGCACCACAACGCTCTATCAGGTCACGAACACAGCAGGCGACGAGTTTGAAAGTCGCATCAGTTTCTGTAACGGCGTTGGCCGTATTGTCTATACCGCTCCGGCGGTGGACTTCGATGTCTACTCTTTCACGTTTCAGCTCCCGATTTCGCCTTTACCACCCTCACCGGCAACGCAGATCAATGATCTCATCGCGCTGGTCCGCAGTTTTGGTCTACTCCCGGCACTCGAGAACAGTCTCGTAACCAAGCTTCAGGATGCACTCGCGGCGGTGAACGCGTCAGACAAGGCCACAGCGTGTTCATCCTTAACGTCGTTCATCAGCAAAGTGCAGAGCCAGTCGGACAAGAAGATAACGGCCGAGCAAAAAAGCCAATTGATCAATTCGGCAAACGAGATCAAAAGAAATCTTGGCTGTCCGTGAAAGGTGTAAGGCTTTTGGGTTTGCGTTCAGTTTCGGTCGGTGGAATCTGTTTCAAACCTGAATGATCGGTAATGTGTCGAGCTAAGAGTTCTCGAAACTGGTTCTCCTGATCTTTGTTTATAAATGCTCGCTTTGGAACTGGCGTCATCGTTCTGGTCTCGTTATCGTAGATCAAAACGTACATATCGCGTCCCTCAATGACTTTGGTATAGAGAGTCCATGCGAGTTTTGAATCAATCTGCGGCGTCTTCAGCTTGACGCCTGAAGAGATTTTCGGAACTGGCAAGAATAACGAGATGGGTGTCGCGGCTAAACTCGGCTGCGCCGTAAAACACGCACGCCTGGCCGCCGCCCATCAAGAGGACGCGTACGCGGTGCGTTCGGATCGAAGAAAGGACTTTGAGTATCGGGTTGCGTGTCAAGCGAGCCACCAAGATCGAAGTAAACGTTCCAGAGCTTTTCCGATTCGCGCCAGCGCTCGACTGGTGATAGGCGATACCACGCGGCCCATTCCTCATCAACAAGTTCTTCTGGTGAGATCATGCATAGAGTGTACACGGCAGGCTCAACAAACGCATCTGCTGAACAAACTTGAATCCCAGGGCCCGTTAGGGCCGGATGATCACTTTTACTGGCAGTCCATCTGTTGTGACACTTAGGTCATTTTCAATTCCCCGAGGATTGGCAATTAGGCTTGCAGGGTCATAAACAAAGCAATACAAAAACTCACAGTCAGGATGCGTCTTCTTGTAACGCCGAATGTCTACTATTAATTCCTCACCTAGTTGTTTTGTGGTTAGACCAGGGCGACTGTGTTTCATCTCCAAAGCAATTTTTTCAATTTTCAGGAGGAAGTCCATTCGACTGTTGCTGCCAGCAAAACTTCCGGTTCCTTCTTCGCGTCGCACATCGGCGAAGTCTAGGAGCAAGAGCGCGTGCATTAGATCTTGGACATCATACTCATCTTGAATTTCAAGAGTATCGCGCTTGGCGTATCGTTTAGCTAATTGGCGAGCAACTAGATGGAACCTTTCGAAGATTCGCTCAATCCTGTGCTTAACAGGTGGGTCGGGTAGCGAGGGAAGAGTTTCGTCTTCCCAAAAATGTTCCACCTGAAATATCAACGACTGGATCAAGGTCGACGCCTGTGTAAGGCCATTCAGGTAGTATGAATTACGTTCCTCATCGGTGTCATCGCCATAATAGAGAGCGTCGTACGCACTGTAAGAACGAGAGGGAGCATCGTACGTAATGTAACGAAAGGCGGTTTCCTCTGAGGGGAAAAGCCTTTGAATGACATTCAAAGTATTTTTGTGCCAAAGCTTAAAATTAGCACTTGATGAATACGAGGTCCGCAGAGTCGGAACCTCGTCCAAGCTCTTCTGTAAGGCCAGTAATGTCTTATTTTTAGAGGGTGTCGTCACATCAGCTTCCGAAGATGAACTTGGGTAGGTCCGTAAACTCAAGTAAGTTAATTCTATTAGTGCCCCCGCAGGGATTCGAACCCCGAACCAACAGATTATGAGTCTGCTGCTCTAACCGTTGAGCTACAGGGGCACAGGGTGGGGAGTGTATCACGCGGCTGATTGGAAGATGAAAATCGCCCGCGGCACCACAAATTGTCTCACGCAAAGGCGCAAAGAAGGACGCAAAGACAGCAAAAAAGCCGGAACTTTGCGGCTTTACGATGTCTTTGCGCCTTTGCGTGAAATTCTTATCGGCTTCGGCGACTGTTAAGTGGCTGCGTCGTTGCTGGTGTTGATGGCGAGCGCTTTCGCTCGTGAGCGACATTAAAATCCTCTCTTTCCTTAGAGACTTTCATTCACAAAATATTTGACTCGCACAGATTCTAAAGGTAGTCTACGTGCGCTTTTCGAGCTTTGCCTCGCAACCCATGATCGGTCGCTGCGGACTCACACCGGCGGCGAGCGGTCGCCATAACTTCGTTCTTTTCCTGCGCAATGTTCATTTGTCTTTCAACCAGAATCATGAATGGTTGATTGCCAGTGACGAAAAGGAGGAACCTGAAGAGACACCCGGAACTTTAACTCACAAGAGGTGCTACCGATAATGCAAATAGAGTTTTCTACTCAACCAACTGATCACCAAGCTACCTTCATCCAGCTGCGCGATGCAGACCCCAGAGGTAGTGATCCGTGTGACGATCCAAATGATCCATCGGAGCCCCCTGAAGGCCAGGGCGGCCGTCAAGGCGATAGAACCAGCGGTGGCCGCCAACGCGGTGGAACCAGTGGTCAAACCGGTAGGGGCCAAGGCGGTCAAACCAGTGGCGGCCACGGTGGTCAAACCGATAGCGGCCACGGCGGTCAAACCGGTGGCGGCCACGGCGGGAGCGGTCCTACCTCTGACTCACACGGCGGTGGTGGTGGTGGATTCGGCTAGAGTCAATAAATACTGCCAAGCAGTGCCAAGGTTAGGTCACGTGACAAACTGTGAGAGTAGAATTCTTGAGTGGTAAGGAGCCGCTAGTTGAAGCTTCCATTCGAGTTTGGAATAAAGCTGATCTTCCGTCTTGTTCTTCCGGGATTTCTACTCACTGTCGGTCTCTATCCTGCAATAGTCACGCTGCGTGAAGATGCGGGTTGGACTATCAGCGTCGAGTATCTGCTCGTCTTCAGCGTAATAATCACAGGGTGGTTACTGCTGACGCTGGACCAGCCAATCTATATGTTCCTGGAAGGCCGTAGATTTTGGCTGCCATCAGTCCGGGCGATCTTTCTCCGGAGGGAACGCGCGAGACTCAAAAAAGTTATTCGCGCCGAAGCCAGGTTCTATCAGCTTTCAGAAAGTTACACTGGCATCAAGAAACACAACTACTTTCAACGTCACATCGAAGCCTCAGTTGAAAAGAGAAAGTTTCCACTCGACGCGAATGGACAGCCGGAAGCTAAATTCCCGACTCGACTTGGTAATCTCATAGATTCCTATGAAAGCTACCCTTTTAACAGGTATGGAGTAGACGCCATCTTCCACTGGTATCGAATTTGGCTGCGTCTCGATAAAGACCTGAGAGAGGAACTCGACAACAGACAGGCTCTAGCCGACAGCTCGCTTTACGCATCTATCGCGCTATTCATTAGCGGGTTGCTATGGCTCTTTTACTGGTTACTCTTGATGACCGGCAGTCAACTAATCCGTCACGTTTCCATCGACGGTGCTGTTTGGCTGGGCATTGGCTTCGTTGTCATCAGTTACGTCATGTACCGGGCGGCGCTGTATCCCCAAGCCCAATTCGGAGAGTCGTTCAAGTCAGTCTTTGATGTACATGAGAAAGAGATCAATGTGACTCGCATTGTAGAGCGAGTAGCGGATCTCACAAACAATCCTCGGCTCCTGAATCAAAGTCGCCCTCAGCAGTTTCAGACTGCCTGGCGATACCTGCACAACTACAAAGTGAAGTGTACCGAGCCGGAGTGCTCTTTCCGATATCCGATGTCTCCGGAAGACTTCAAGGCTCATTACCGGGAAAGGCATGAAATGCCGGCTCATGCTCCATTGGAAATTCCCGACTTTAATCCTTACCGCGAAGATCTGAAACGCGCATACATCCATGAGAAGATCATACTTGGTCTGAAAGTGGTGGGCGTTGGGTTGAGCTTGCTGCTGCTGGGCGCAGGTATTTACCGAAATAACATGTGGTTTGTGATATGGACCATCATCGTAAATTTGGGGTTGGGAGGATTTGAGGCTTGGATGCGAAACCGGCAAAAGAAGTACACGGATTCGACCTTTAAGTTCGAAAGCACATTTGAATTCCCTCACAGCTATCAGAATCCAGAGTCGAACTTTGCGAAAGCAGCACAACTGTTGGTGCCATATATCCTGTTGTTGTTACTAAGTTTTACCTTGCTAATCGTTGGGCTATTCCAAGTGAGAGGATAGAAGATGGACATGGACGAACAGGGAACAGCTACGTTACCAGTCGAACGCAAGCGTTATGTCCTCAAATACAAGGACGAATATGATCAGGTTGCAGTGTTGGAAGGGATCCTCGTGCATCTCGATCTAAAAGGATTTGTGGTGATGGACATTGAAGGGGTCACAACGCTCACACCGAAGGACCGCATTTACTCACTGCGCGAGGTCTGCACCGGCTGGCTCACATCTCCTCCCTTAAAAGGAAGTGCGATCTCGAGTCCATGATGTTTGCCGGCGTCTTGGAGAAAATAGTGACAAACGGACGCGGCGGCGGTAGGCTATGCGGCATCAATCAGCAGGTCGCGTAACGAAACCGCCGCTTTCACCCATATCAGATAGACGACCTGTTTGTCTCAATCAGCTTTACTTACCCTTAATTAGGAGTCCCTCATGATGCACCTGACTGTCGCGTACCAGGAACCTACCGGGTACAAGTACGTCGAGACTTCGCCGGATCTAAAAGAGGCGGCGGCCGCACTGCCCTGCTTCGCGGCCCTGCACTGGCCCGATTACGCCACCAAGGTTTTTGACGACACCATCAATGGCAAGCCGGTAGTGATTCAGTTATGGAAAGGCTGGTGCCAGCAGTTTCTAAGCTCGCCGGATTTTCCGGGCGGCATCGGCGGAGAGGTTGGAGTCTACGAGCGCGTCACCGGCAAAGGTTTTCCGGCGGAGAGACCTGACTGGTGTCCGCAAGCGCTGTGGGCCTTCCTGCAACAGAAGAGCAAACTCGCCAACGGTGATTTCTTTTGGCCTGTTGCCGAAAAAGATTTTCCGGAAATAGAGTGGGACTTTATCAACCCCGTCACCAACAAGATCGCGTTTCATGCCGACCTGCAAAGGACTTACTGGCGAAACAAGTGGATGGATAACGAAAGTTACCGGCAATACAAGAACGATCAGCCCAGGAAATGGTCGTGGTTACCAGGCTGGTTTCCGTGGAATTCTCAGACGCCGGCGCTCGCGGTCCATTACATCATGGATTTCAAGATCAACGGTAAAAGCTATCCGCGTTGGTAACTCCCGCCTTAAACTCGTCAAGGAAAACAATGTCGTATCTCGGGGACAAGATGCAAAGATTAAAGAACGCCAGTTACGCACTAACAACCGCGCCAGGTCCCGAAGAGTGTTTCCAAAGCGTTGTGCCTGATTACGCACTGCTTTTCTTCGATCATCTTCACAGCGAGTACCTGGCCCTGAAACCGAAGATCAAAGATCCACAGGTGATCGTGCTCCTGGATTCACTGCATGAGAAGCGTGTGACATGTGAACTGACGTGGAGCGATATCTACACTTTCGATCTGGCCCTGATCGATGAACGACCACTCGAGAATTTAATTCGCAAAGCCTTCGACGCGCGGTCGAAGTATCGCAGCATTGCCGGACAAAAAGAGTACGACGAGTATCTCGCGTCCAAGCCACCGGATCTCACGGCGATTCTTATCAAGCCAGGGGCGTTGAAGCCGCAACATGAAGAGGTCATCACCTCACCGCCGAACATTCTTTCGCCACCCGCTGAAGCGCCCGCGGAGCCGGGTATGGTCGGCGCCGCCGAGATTGAGATCGTTCAACGTATCCTGCGCGCGGATATCAGATATTTGTTGAGCAAATTCTATTTGTACTATGCGATGTTGCCGATGCGTGAAGGGCTGCGGGAACAGCTCACGAAAAGAGCCTTCTGGTGGACTGTGGCAATTCTGATCGTGATCGTAATCCTCGCGCTCGCCAGCCTCGGCGGACTGAAGATTTTTGCGTCGCAGAGCTTTAGTCAGGTGTTTGATCTCACGGCAGTGTTCGGTATCACTGTCGCCTCAGTCGCATGTGCTGGAATTGTCGGCGGTTGCGTGAGCATGTTACAGCGCATTCAAAGCGCGCCGACGGAGGGCGACGCATTGTTTAATCTTGCCGCGCTCACGAATGGTTGGCGAGGTCTCTCGCTATCGCCACTTTACGGCGCTATCTTTGCTTCGCTGCTGTTTGTATTGTTTGCCGCAGGAATTTTGGAGGGATCTGTTTTTCCAAAAATAGAGACTGCCGGCTCAGAGACAACTCAGCCAGCAGCCACGGAGACGACTGCTAATCCCAGTGCGTCACCTACTCCAGTTCCTACTCCCAGCGTGGCTCCAAAATCCCGTGTTCTTCAGGTCAAAGACTTTCTCAAAGAAACAGGACCGAAGGATGGCGTCTCATTCGCGCTCCTCATGATCTGGTCGTTCATCGCCGGCTTCGCGGAACGCCTTGTACCCGACACGCTCAATCGTCTCGTTGCGAAGACCGAAGCGATCCAGGGAACGAATAGTTAGTTTCACGCAAAGGCGCAAAGGTAAGACGCAAAGACGCAGAGGAGCACTTACTCTTCTTTGCGACTTTGCGTCTTCGCCTTTGCGCCTCTGCGTGAAACTGTTTTCAGTGAATCACGGTGTACGAGTCATCCTTCGCGGCGCCGTTTCCGTTCTCCTTCCAATCAGGCTTCAACACCACCTTGATGCAGTTGTCCTCTTTGTTCTTGAACATGTCGTAAGCGCGTGGCGCGTCCTCGAGACTCATCCGGTGTGTGATGACAAACGTCGGATCGATGTCGCCATTCTCGATCATCTCCAGTAACGGACGCATGTATCGCTGCACGTGCGCCTGTCCGGTTTTGATCGTCAATGAACGTTGCATCACCGAACCAATCGGAAACTTGTCGATAAATCCGCCATAAACACCGATCACCGAGATCGTGCCGCCATTCCGGCAACACATGATCGCTTCGCGCAACGCGTGCGGACGGTCGGTTTCCAACATCATCGCCTGCTTGACCCGATCGTAAGCGAAGATGCCGGCCGGCCCATGCGCCTCCATGCCGACGTCGTCGATACACGCATCAGGTCCGCGACCCCCTGTTATTTCCATCAACGCCTCGTAGACGTTCTGCTCTTCGTAGTTGATCGTTTCCGCGCCGCCCTGTTGGGCCATCTGCAAACGTTCAGGCACTGCATCGATCGCGATCACTCGCTCCGCTCCCAGCAGAAAAGCACTGCGAATCGAGAACTGTCCCACCGGCCCACAGCCCCAGATCGCAATCGTGTCACCCGGTTGAATGTCGCACATCTCCGCGCCCATGTAACCGGTCGGGAAAATGTCCGACAAAAAAAGCACCTGCTCATCGCTGAGGTGATTAGGAATCTTGATCGGACCCACGTCCGCGAACGGCACGCGCGCATATTCCGCCTGTCCGCCTGCGTAACCGCCGGTCAGGTGCGAATAGCCAAACAATCCCGCACACGCGTGACCAAACATCTTCTCCGCCATCCACGCGTTTGGATTCGAGTTTTCACAGAGCGAAAACATCTCTTCCTTGCAGAAGAAACAGTTGCCGCAGGCGATCGGGAAAGGCACCACTACGCGATCGCCGATCTTCAGATTGGTCACCTCACGACCGACCTCGACGACTTCGCCCATGAACTCATGACCGAGAATATCGCCACGCTGCATCGTCGGAATTAAACCGTTGTAGAGGTGCAGGTCGGAACCGCAGATAGCGGTGGAACTGATTTTTATGATCGCGTCGCGCTGGTTCAGGATCTGCGGATCCGGAACCTCTTCGACACTCAAGCTAGTTTTGCCATACCAACAGTTTGCTTTCATCGCTACACCGTCCTCCCTTCCGACCGGTAGTTGGTCGCCGTCTCGCTGGGCAGCATATCGGCGCTTTCGAGTTCCGCCGCAGCAGCAGGTTGGCCGGGTCGCTGTGACATGTAACCGGTGCCGAGCAAAGTCGCGTCGGAAACGACCACTTCACCGACTTCCAACACCTGTTTGAAACGACGCAGGTCGTCGTCCAACTGTTGTTCCGGTTCTTCGCCAAATAGTTTTGCGACAGTCGCGCCGATCACGCCGCCTACGGGCTGGTACTCAATGTTGACTTTGACGATCGTGCCTCTGCCGCCGGCCGCGCGCTCGAAACGCACCGCGCCCGCGTGATCGACATCCGAGTTTTCCAAAGTGCGCCACGTAATCACTTCGTTCGGAACGTCGGCGACAATCGTTGCATCCCATTCCACTTCCATGCCCGCCGGACCTTTCACTTTCCAATGTGAACGGCCGTCTCCAAGCTCTTCCACCGAATCCACGTGACGCATGAAGCGCGGCAGGTTTTGGAAGTTACGCCAGAACTGGTAAACCTCTTCCGGTGTGCTGTTGACGATGCAGGTGCCCTGGGCGTGTATGCCGCGGTTAGTGCCGTCGGTCAGTTGCATCGCGCAGATAACGTCGAGGGCAGTGACAGCCAGAACGTTCGCAGTGGCAAAACTAATTCTTCCCACCTTCGCATCCGGCGATGTAGCGGCAGCTCCGAGGCTGGCGAGATCGAGCGCGTCACCGGCCACGCGCGACCACATCGCTTCCCGCGGATTCTTTTGACTAAAGATCGCGATGCCCGCAGCAAGCTCGCGCAGACCGTACAGTCGTATCAAACCGGTGCGCCGCTTTGAAACACCGGAGATGCTGGCGATGGCCTGGGGCGCGAGTAGTTCAGTGAGACCGAGTCCGACGCTGAACCAACCTAAAC
>Ga0105248_10002481_pt1 | contig 20503 bp, 23 predicted proteins | sample KBSS34metaG_FD_81524 | JGI IMG/M metagenome (GOLD analysis project Ga0105248, IMG submission 81524) | Switchgrass rhizosphere microbial communities from Kellogg Biological Station, Michigan, USA - KBS S3-4 metaG | ecosystem: Host-associated > Plants > Roots > Rhizosphere > Soil | place...
CAACCCCTGTGCTGGCCATGCTGCACGCGCTATCCACCTCTGCTTCGAGTCGTGAGGTCTGGTGGATCTACGGAGCGCGCAACCGAGCCGAGCACCCATTTACGAAAGAGTCACGGGAACTCCTCAAAACGCTCGTAAACAGCCGAAGCGAAATTGTCTATAGCAAACCTGATCCGGAGGATCGATTGGGCGTTGACTACGATTCGGCGGGCCACGTGAATACGCACTTGCTCGATCGGCTGGGAGTACCCCTCGATGCCGATTTCTATCTATGCGGCCCGCCGGCATTCCTGCAGCAACTGGCCCAAGGATTGAAGGAACTGGGTGTCGCATCCACGCGAATTCACCGGGAGCTATTTGGACCCACAGCGTCGATTACCCCGGGAATTGCACCGTCCTCACATCCGCCGGCTCACGCTCCGGCGGGCGAACCAGGCGTCGGCCCTCAGGTCGCATTCAGCCGCAGCGGGCTCACGGTTACGTGGGATTCACGGTTCTCCAGTTTGCTGGAACTGGCAGAAGTTTGCGACGTTCCCGTACAGTGGTCGTGCCGGGTCGGAGTCTGTCATACCTGCGAGTGTGCCCTCATCGGCGGGGTGGTCAATTACGCGCCTGACCCCCTGCAGCCGCCGGCCTCGGGCAACTTGCTGATGTGCTGCGCGAGGCCCTCTGGCGACGTCGAAATTGACATGTAATCGAAAGATCGGCAGCCACGATGCGGGGACGTGGGTTCACCACTCCGCTGGCCCCATCTTCAACGATGAGAGTGGCAGTCGCGACGGCCAATCCGAGCGCCGAATGAGTTCCTGCTCAGCCCGAAACCAATCTTCATCGGGCGATCCAAGCGGCCTACGGTCCTCCCATAGCTGGTGAGCCAACTCTTCAACCTGTTGGTGTTGCGAGTTCGAGAGTGGATGCATCATGAGAGCTCCTCATTCCGATGCGTTGCATCCAGCGTTCCATCCAGAACTGGCCGAGAAGCGGCTGTATTTCGACAATCGAGTGCAGATGTCGACCGATCGACACGCATTAAGGACGGAATGTCGATCCTCGGACCTTCCTCCCAAAGATAGATTAGCCATTGCTTGTCGTGCAGCAACGAGACGCCGCGCCAGGGTCGACTCAAACGCTGGAGGGTACGGCCGTGGGTTTCAAAAGCTTCCGCTCCTAAGCAGGATGAGTGCGACTGGTTCCTGAAATGCACCCACAAACGCATGACGACGCAAACAACACCGCTTTGTCAGGCGTTAACCCCGCACGCTACGGACCTGGACGGAACAAATTACTCTCTTGGCGGCAAATATAGAACGGTCCGCTCAACGACCAGCGCGCTCGCTGAAAGAACCTCCGCCGAGGATCAGATGGTGCAGTCCTGCCCGGAAGCCAGTCCGATGAAATGGCACCAGGCGCACACAACCTGGTTTTTCGAGACCTTCGTGCTTCATCCCTTCCTGCCGGATTATCAGCTGTTTCGCGACGAGTTTCGCTGGCTCTTTAACAGTTATTACAACTCACTCGGCGACAAGGCTCCGGAGAAAGCGTTGCGTGCGTCCTTTTCCCGTCCATCGCTCGACGAAATCGTCGCTTTCCGCGCACACGTCGACGAAGCCATGGAGAAGCTACTGGCAAGCCACATGAGTGAAGACGCCGCGCGCCGGATCGTATTGGGCTTAAACCACGAGCAGCAGCACCAGGAACTCATGCTGACCGATATCAAGCACGCGTTCTTCTCGAACCCCCTTCGTCCGGCATACGACCCCGCCCTGTTAGCGGGAACAAGCGTTGACCCCCAGCCCGAGTTCTTGTGGCATCCCTTCGACGAAGGTCTAACCGAGACTGGCTATCTACTGGATTCCAGGGACAGCCTCGACTTCTGCTTCGATAACGAAACGCCGCGCCACAAGGTATACCTGGAGGCCTTCGGGATCGCGAACCGCAGCGTCACGTGTCGTGAGTATCTGGAGTTCCTATCAGACGGCGCGTACGCGCGTCCTGAGCTTTGGCTATCCGACGGGTGGCAAGCATTGAAAGAACACGAGTGGCGGGCGCCGCTCTATTGGGAACGCGATGCCGAGGACGGCACCGGGTGGCGCATCTTCACCCTTCGAGGTTGGCAGCCGCTTTCGGCGATGCTCGACACTCCCGTCTGCCACGTGAGTTTTTTCGAAGCCGATGCGTTCGCCCGGTGGAGCGGCTGCCGCTTGCCCACCGAAGCCGAATGGGAACTTGCCGCGAACGGACGTCCGATCCAAGGGAACCTGCTCGAGAGCGGAAGGCTGCATCCCGCCATGGCGTCTGGCGATGGCATCGACCAGCTCTTCGGGGACACCTGGGAATGGACCGCCAGCCCGTACATAGGCTATCCCGGCTACAAACCTCTCCCTGGCGCCCTCGGCGAATACAACGGCAAATTCATGTCCGGCCAGATGATTCTGCGAGGCGGATCCTGCGTCACGCCGGCGAGTCACTTACGCGCAACCTACCGCAATTTCTTTCAGCCAGCGACCCGGTGGCAATTCACCGGAATCCGGTTGGCCGCCTAGGGACCCTCAAACATGAACATCACTACTGATTTTCAAACAGTCGAAACGAAGGGCCTCGCCCCTCTCGACGCGCGCGAGGCACTGATCGATGAGGTGTGGCGCGGCCTTCGCGAACGCCCACGATCCCTGGTTCCGTGGATGCTCTACGATGCCGAAGGTTCACGTCTTTTCGAGTCCATCACGGCCCTGCCGGAATACTATCCGACTCGAACGGAACGCGATATTTTGGCTAGCTACGCCGGAGCGATGATTGCAGCGACCGGTTCTGAATACTCTCGCCCCTTGCGCCTGTTGGAACTGGGGGCGGGCACAGCCACCAAGACCGGCATTCTGCTCAAAGCCGCAACCTGCTTGCGTAACCACGTCGTTTACCGTCCCGTCGACGTCTCATCCGATGCGCTCGAGATGGCGTGCGATAGCATCGGTTGCCTATTGCCGGATGTGGAGCTGCAACCGTTAGTGGCGAACTACGTCACTCATCCGCCGAGGCTCGAACGGTTCTATGGGACCACCCTCGCGATTTACATCGGTTCGAGTATCGGCAACTTCTCGCCGGACGAGGCTCGCACGATTCTTCGCAATTTGAGATCTGAGCTCAGAGCCGGCGATGCGCTGTTATTAGGTACGGATATGGTGAAAGACGAGGCGACGCTCGTGCGCGCGTACGACGACAAAGAGGGCGTGACCGCTGCCTTCAATCTGAACCTGCTCCATCGGCTCAATCGCGAACTCGGCGCGAACTTCGATACCCGCTGTTTCCGGCACCAGGCGCGCTGGAATCGTCTGCATTCCCGCATCGAGATGCATCTGGAGAGCACTTGCGATCAGTGCGTCGACATTCCGGCGGCGCAACTTCGCCTTCAGTTCGCGGCTCTTGAAACCATTCATACCGAGAACAGCTACAAGTTCACTCACAGTACGCTTCGTGCTTTGTTGCAGGACGCAGGTTTTTCGATCAAACGCTCGTGGACCGACCCGCGTAATTGGTTTGCGCTCACGCTCGCGGGCGTGGAGTAGGATCGCGGTCCACCAAAATCGAAACCGAAACCACAGACGTAAAGGGTGCCGGGCGGCACCCTCACTTTGCTTCCGGCCTTACTTTGCTCTTGGACGCCGGTTCCACCCATGGAAGGCCGACATGTCACCCGCGTTCCATGCCTCCCGGAGCCCAGGCTTTTTCAGATCCCAATCCGGGCGGACCTCGCCGAAGACGGCCCGCAGGTCGTGCCAGAGATCGACAACAGAAGGCCGCCCCCAAAACCAATACCCGTTATAGACGCTGTGGATGATGAGCCCCGGCTTCAGCACGAGGGTGTGCGGAATCATGGGATTGTGTTCCGGGTCGGTGTACTCTGCGATGTCGAGATCCTGCTGAACCCGCCGGCCGGGATCGGAGAGAAACGGCCACTGCGCGCCAACCGACGCGCGAAACTCCTGCAGTGTGTGATGATCATCGGTCGAGATGGTGACGACTCGCGTGTATCCCACCGCGATCTTCGGATAGAATGCGGCCAGTTCCAGATGCTGTTGATGTTCCTTGGGGCAGTAGTGGCCGCGTGCCAGAGTCAGGATCAGGGGATCATCGCCTTGGAGTTCGCTCAGCTTGCGCGGCGTGTCCGTGTGATCTGGCAGCTCATAATCGGGAAAAACGCCTCCGGGTGAGAGGTCATACTGCATGATTGGGCTCCTTTAGAGATTCGGCTGGTCGGTCATCTGCCTTGTGGAATGAAACCGGGGCTGCCGGTATTCACCACGTCATTGAACCTTTGCCTGGTTTGAATTCGGTTGATTTCGTCAAACGCTTCGTCCGGAAGAGCGGAAATATTGAAATTCTCCCGGGCTCGGGCCGCGGTTCTGGGCGTCGTAAGCAACGCGGTCCCACGCTGGACGGCCCAAGCCAATAGCACCTGGGCTGGCGTCTGGCCGACTCGCGCGGAAATCGCCGCAACAACCGGGTCGTCAATCGGTCCTGGTCTAATTCCGTGACCCAGGGGCGCAAAAGCTAAGAACACAATACCGTTCGTCTTGCAGAATTCCAGCAACTCCGTTTCCGGCATATACGGATGCGCTTCGACCTGGACCACCGCCGGCTTGATTCTTGCCGCTTCGTAAATCGGGATCAGTCCGTCGAGTGCGATATCAGACAACCCGATGGCCCGGCATCTGCCGCCGTCCACCAAACGCTCCATTGCCCGCCAGGTTTCGAGCAAGTTTACGTCGCGGTCGTAAAGGATGTTGCCGCTCGGATCGCGCGGATCCTGCTCCTCTCCCGGTTGAAACGCAAAGGGAGTGTGGCTGAGATAGAGATCCAGATAATTGAGACCGAGCCTCTCGAGGCTCGCCTCGAAAGCCGGTTCGACGCGCTCCGGCCGATGGTTGGTATTCCACAATTTGGAAGTGACAAAGACGTCCTCACGCGCAAGCCCTCCAGCGGCAAGTCCCGCCTGCAAGGCCTTGCCGACTTCACGCTCGTTCCGATAGCGTTCCGCACAATCGAAGTGTCGAAATCCAGCCTCCAGCGCGTCCCTGGTGGCCGTGATCGTTTCGGCTGGATCGGGAATCAAAGTGCCAAATCCGAGTACCGGCATGGAGCCGGCCCCGCGCTTGAGCAATCGTCGTTTCGTCCGAAAATCGGGAGAGTCGATCATACCGTTGCTAGTACAGACGCTTCGGGCAATTGCCCCGCTCTCGTTCTCTGTGAGTTGCCAGCATCGTGTCCTTTCGCGTGTGGCGTGCACGCCGAGCGCCAAGCGGAAAGCACTGAAGCCCGACACACCCGCTTCGTCACGCTACGTTCGTTCTCGACTACTGAAACCGCGCGCCGGGGGGCTCACACTCGGCGTTCGATCGACTTTCCAACTCAAACGCCGAAAGCTGGCCAGTGTCGCGCAGACTGTCGTTCCGCGGACAAAAGTGACGAACTTGGCGAACCCATCGAGGACCCTTCCAGGTGCTTGCGTTCGGTTTCATCGCCTTAGCAATGGCCCCCGCATTGCAATCCGGGTTGCGGGCTCGAGAGCGGCGAATGCTTCAAGAGGAGCAATCGTCTAAATCCGCAAGAGGAGACAAAGAAAATGAAGATACTCATGGTGCTGACGTCGCACGATCAACTGGGAAACACGGGGCGAAGGACCGGTTTCTGGCTCGAAGAATTCGCCGCTCCCTATTTCGTGTTTAGAGACGCCGGCGCTCAATTGACGCTCGCCTCGCCCAAAGGCGGACAACCCCCTATCGACCCGAAAAGCGATCTGCCGGAAAATCAGACTCCGGCGATGACGCGCTTCAAGCAGGATGAGACAGCGCAGAAGGCGCTTGCCCATACGGTGAAGCTTTCCGACATGAAGTCGGAGGATTTCGACACCATCTTCTACGTCGGTGGGCACGGCCCCATGTGGGACCTGGTCGACAACGCGGCTTCGATTGGGCTCATTGAATCTTTCTATAATTCCGGCAAGCCGGTCGCGGCTGTCTGCCATTCGCCTGGAGTGCTCCATCGAGTGATGTACCAGGGCGTTCCCCTTGTTAAGGGAAAGCGCGTGACGGGTTTCACGAACGGCGAAGAAGAAGCCGTTCAATTGACCACCGTCGTGCCTTTTCTTGTGGAAGAGGAACTCAAACGGTTGGGCGGACTGTATGAGAAAGCCGCGGATTGGGAGAGCCACGCGGTGATTGATGGCCGGCTGGTCACGGGGCAGAACCCGGCTTCGTCAACCGCCGCGGCACGCGCGCTGCTGACCCTGTTTGCAGATAAAGCGGCCTAGAACAAGGAGTTCAGGATGACAGCTCCAGTGATCACCAGACAGATTTTTCTCACGCGGCAGACGGCGGCCTTTTGGAGGGTGACCTTCAACCACCCTCCGCTGAATATCTTCGGTCCGGAGAGTATTTCTCAGCTCAGTGAAGTCGTAACGGCGATCGAGACTGACGAGCACGTGAAGGTGGTGGTTTTTGACAGCGGTGTGGAAGGCGTCTTCCTGAACCACGATGATTTCCTGGCGAAGACGGAGGATTCTCCGTATCTGCCCCCCGGCCAGATCGGTTTGCAACAGCTGCCGGACGCGCTTGTGCGGCTGAGCCGTGCTCCGGTGGTGTCGATCTGTTCCATTCGCGGGCATACAACCGGGATCGGCAGTGAGCTTGCGCTCGCGAGCGATATGCGATTCGCAAGCCGCGAGAAAGCAATCCTTTCGCATTGGGAGGTCTGCGCCGGGCTGGTCCCGGGAGGTGGTCCGATGGCCCGGTTGCCGCGCCTGATCGGACGTGGGCGGGCTCTCGAAATGTTGCTTGGCGCTGACGATCTCAGCGGCGATCTGGCCGAACTGTACGGCTTCGTCAATCGCGCGCTGCCGACAGCGAACTGGATTCGTTTGTTAACGCACTCGCGTCGCGTATCTCGTCCTTCGCCAAGCAAGCGATTGCGGAACCAAGCGGCTGGCCGATTGGAACAGCCTTCCACCGGATGCCGAAATCGCGCCCGAGTGGGACGCATTCCTGGCCTCGGCCGCACGTCCCGCGGTACAGCAAAGGCTCCGCACGCTTCTGGAGCGCGGCCTCCCAAAGCCGGGAGCTGTCGAAAGCCGTCTGCGATACCACGTCGGACAATTGGGGACGCGCTGACACTGCGATTCGCGCCGTAAACAAACCAAGTGATTCTCCAAGCCAACCCGCCATCGATCGATCCGGACTTACAAACCTCGATCTCGAGATCCTTCCTCACGGCCCTGGCTATATTGGGCGACCCGAGCAAAGCAGAGGCGCTGGTGCTTGCAGCAATTGAGAGCTTGGATCCGAAAACATTTCCGCCAGATCGGTGCGGGACATCACGATCAGGCAACTGGTCGAGGCACAGATCGCGCGTTAACGCGCCGAAATCCGCACAGTGTGCAGAAATGCCAGCCGTTCTAGAGCGATGCGAGCGCGCCTGGTTCCTGTTCGAAACTGGGCGAACGAGATAGAAACGCGTGCAACTTGCCGTCAACGACTCAAACGACCGGAGGGATTCCATGACGAGCGTCTTAAAGAAATCCAGCATTTCCTGTGAGCTGGCGCAAGAGCTAGTCAACGCCGCCATCGCGAGGGCAAACCAGATAGGGGTTCGCGAAAACATTGCGGTTCTTGATGAAGGGGGCAATCTCACGGCGTTCGGCCGGATGGACGGCGCCCCGATCTTCTGCATCCAGCTTGCACAGAACAAAGCGTATACCGCGTTGTTCGGGTATCCGACCGACGAGTTCTTCAACTTCATCAAAGGCGACCCGTCGCTGCTCGCCGGCATTCCGATGCTGGCGCGCGCGGCCGCGATCGGAGGAGGGTTTCCGATCCAAATGGGCGGAGAAATTATTGGCTCCATCGGTGTGAGCGGCGCCCCTTCCGTGCAGAGCGATGTCGATTGCGCCCTGGCGGCGCTCGCGCTCGTCTCAGAGCAATCTCAAGGAGCCATGAGAGGAGGCGGCAAATGAAAGCGGAAGAAAGACTCTCCGCAACAGGCCTTGAACTTCCTCCGGCCGTCACCCCTTTCGGCGCTTACGTGCCGGCGGTTCAAACATGGAATCTCCTGTTCCTCACCGGAATGCTTCCGACTATTGGTCATGAGCCGAAATTCCTGGGTCGCGTCGGCAAAGAGTTAAGCGTGGACCAAGCCGCTAGCGCCGCCCGCATTGCCGCGCTGAATGTGCTCGCCGTAGCGAAGCACCATCTTGGATCGCTCGATAGAGTCGCCCGCGTTGTCAGGCTCGGCGTTTACATCGCCACCGCGGACGATGTCGATCAGGTGAAGATCGCCGACGGAGCGTCCGTCCTCCTGCGCGACATCTTCGGAGAAGACAAGATGTCGACCCGAATGGTTTTCGGCGTTAGCAGGCTTCCGCTTGGCGTGCCAGTCGAACTCGAAGTAATTCTTGAAACGACTCCTGTTTAAAGAACAACTATGCCCGAAAACGATCGCCGATCTTCTGCTGTCACGACTTTGCTTTGCGCCACACTGATCACATTTCTGTCCGCTTGCGAGCCCGCTACAAGGAGCCTTTCCATGAACCGACCGACGTTGTATCGCACGATTCAAGTGGACGGATTGTCCATCTTTTACCGCGAGGCCGGTCCCAAAGACGCGCCGACTATTCTACTTTTGCACGGGCTGCCTTCCTCGTCCCGGATGTTCGAACCCCTCTTTGCACGCCTTTCCGGCCAATACCACCTGGTCGCGCCGGATTACCCGGGCTACGGACACAGTGACTGGCCCGACCCCAAGAACTTCGCGTACACGTTCGACCATTACGCAGAGATTGCAAATCGATTCACCGAAACTCTGGGGCTCTCGCGCTTCACCTTGTAAATGCAGGATTACGGCGGCCCAGTCGGGTTTCGCATGGCGCTTGCGCATCCCGAGCGGATCGAGGCGCTGATCGTGCAGGACGCTGTCGCACACGACGAAGGGCTGGGCGCAAACTGGAAAACACGCCGCGCGTTCTGGGCCAATCGCGCGCCAAACGAGGACGCGCTTCGCACCAACCTGCTGTCGCTGCCGACCACGCGCACGCGCCATGTTGGGAACGATCCGAACATCGAACGTTATGACCCCGATCTGTGGACGGACGAATACTACTTTCTGAATCAGCCGGGCCAAGCGCAGATCCAGAGCGATGTCTTCTACGACTATCGGACCAATGTTCAGAACTATCCAAAGTGGCAAGCGTGGTTGCGGCAGAATCAGCCGCGCCTGCTTGTGATCTGGGGCAAGTACGATCTCTCGTTTGATCCCGGCGAGCCGGAGCGCTACCGTCAGGATGTCCCCACTGCAGAAGTTCACGTTCTCGAAGCCGGGCACTTCGCCCTGGATACAGCGCCTGATCAAATTGCCGCTCTGGTGGGCCAGTTCATGCGCGGTTCCAAGGCAAGCGGCGCTTCTCCGCGCTGAGTTACGGGTTCACCGCAGCCCATTTCCGCGCAGGGGCGAACCCAAGCTCCGCCGACATCCTGACAAGGTCCGCAAGAGATTCTGCCTTCATCTTCTGCATCACGTGTCCGCGGTGCGCCTTTACCGTGATTTCGCTGATGCCGAGTTCCGCCGCGATTTGTTTATTCAACAGACCAGAGACGACGTGTGCCATGACCTCGCGTTCGCGGGCGCTCAGCGATGCATAGCAGTCGTTCAGGACCCGCACTTGCTGCTCGCGATCGAGTGTGGCGCGGCTGCGTTCAATGGCATTCCTGAGGGCATCCACCAGCGCCTGGTCGGCGAACGGCTTGGTCAGAAACTCAACGGCCCCGGCCTTCATAGCTTGAACCGTCATCGGCACATCGTGGTGGCCCGTGATGAAGACAATCGGCAAGTCGGCCCGGTCGGCGGTGATGAGCTTTTGTAGATCGAGGCCGCTAAGGTCCGGAAGGCCGACGTCAAGAATCAAACAACTCGGAACGCGAACCCGGGGGTGGGCGAGAAACTCGCGCGCTGATGAGAATGTCTGCGGCTGCCATCCTTCGCAGCGAATCAACGATTCCAGCGCCTCGCGGACTGAGACATCGTCATCAACGACAAACACAATGGGCGCAGCTTGGGACATACTCAGTTGCTCCAGTCAATCCCACGCTCACCCGCCATCATTCTATCTCGATGGCGCGGCAAAAAACATCACGGATCTAAACTTCGCTTACGTGCTGCAAGTGGTGGAATCATTACTCCGCCCGCGACTTCAAGCCGGCTTACCAATCGCCGATTGGATGGCAGTAAGCAACGCCGTATCGCTGAACGGTTTGTAGAGACACTCTGCCGCTCCCTCACCCAAGACCTTTAAGCGAACTGCCTCATTTCTGCTCGCGGTAATGAAGATGATCGAGATCTTTTTGCCCTGCCGCTTCAATTCGCGCTGAAGATCGAGGCCACTCATGCCGGGCATAGCAATATCGAGGATCAGGCATTTGGATTGATTGAGCGCGTCCGACGCAAGAAACTCCTCCGGTGATGAAAAGGCGCGAGCAGTGTACCCAAACTCGTGCAAAAGGTCGGGCAGGGACTCCCGCACAGACTCGTCGTCATCGACAACTGACAACAGCGGACGTGGGCGTGTCATGAGTGTGCCTCCGCGTCGCGGGGAATGGAGAAGCAAAACGTTGTGCCAGGCCCATTATTGGGCTCTGCCCAAATTCGGCCGTGATGCCTCTCGATGATGGAGCGGCTGACCGATAAACCGATTCCCATACCGCGGCTTTTGGTGGTGTAAAAAGAATCGAAGATTTTCTCGACGTTGCTACGGTCGAGGCCGACCCCGGCATCCTGGACGGTGAGCCGCACGTTGCCGTTTTCTTCACATCCGGTCCGCAACAGCATGCGCCGTGGGCGGTCCTGCACGTCCGACATCGCGTCAGCAGCGTTGCGTAGCAGATTCAGGATGACTTGCTGCAGTTGGATTCGATCGCCGTTGATCAGGGGAACATCGTCGCCAAGATCCGTTTGCACACTCACGCGGTTTCTTTGGAGATCGTTCAACGAGAGCGCGATCACCTCCCGCGTCGCCTCATTCAGATCCATCCGCTCCGGAGTAAACTCTCCTCTGCTGAAAAGGGCGCGCAACCGGGCTACCACTTCGGAAGCGCGGTTGCCATCGCGGATGGTCCGTCTCGCGGTTTCCCGCGCTCCAAGGATATTGGGAGGATCGGCGTCCAGCATCCGCAGACACGTGCCGGCGTTGGTGATGATACCGGACAGAGGCTGGTTGACTTCGTGAGCGATGGAGGCGGTCAAAGCGTTGAGCGAGGTCACGCGTGTGACATGGGCGAGGTCGGAACGCGCCCGGTTGAGAGCCTCCTGCGCGAGCCACCGCTGCGTGACATCCTGAATCGCTCCGATATATTCACGCCGCCCGTTCACTCCGCGAGTCTCGTTCGAAGTTGTGTGCAAGTACTTTACCGACCCGTCCGGCATCTGAAGACGGAACTCGTAGTCGAGCCCTTCCCCTGTGCTGCGGGCTGCCTCGGTTCGCGCGGCGAACAACTGCAGGTCATCCGGGTGAACCCGGCTGGCGATGCGCTCCAACGTGAGCGGCGTGGCCCGGTCCAGTCCGAAGATCCAATACGCTTCTTCGGAGAAAATGATTTCGTTTGTGTCGACAGACCAGGAGAAGCTGCCGGTCGCGCTCAAACGTTGTGCCTTGGCGAGAAACGCGTCATTGCGACGCAATTCTTCTTCCGCCCGCTTACGGTCCTCAATATCGATGTTGGTGCCGTACCACTTTATGATGGTTCCGGTCTCGTCTCGCAGCGGGTTGGCACGAAACAGAAACCATCGATAGACTCCATCAAACCGTCGAATGCGGGCCTCGACATCGAACCGGTCACCCGAATTCAGGGCGGCTTGCCAGTACTGCAACAGGCCCGGTCCATCGTCCGGATGAATCGCTACAGACCAGCCGAAGCCGAGCGCCTCTTCGGCGGAGAGTCCCGTAAAGTCCAACCACGGCCGGCTCAGGAATTCGACAGAACCGGTTGCGTCCGTGGACCAGGACAGCGTCGGAATCGTATCGATGATCAGTTTCAGATCCTGACTGCGACTCTCGAGCGCCTCCTCGGCGCGCTTGCGATCTTCGATATCGGTGCTGGTCCCGTACCATCTAGTGATATTCCCGGATTCGTCACGAAACGGCTCTGCGCGTATGAGAAACCATCGATAGATTCCATCGTGCCTCCGTATACGCGCCTCGGTCTCGTCCGGTTCACCGGAGCGCAGCAAATCTCTCCATGTTTTCATCAAGCCCGGTAAATCGTCTGGATGTATCACGGACATCCAGCCCCAACCTCCTGACTCCTGCGGCGAGACGCCAGTATGTTCATGCCAGCCTTTGCTGATAAATTCATTCGAGCCATCCGGCAGCATGCACCACACAAATGCGGGGATGGTGTCGATGATGAGCTTGAGATTCCGCTCGCTTTTCTTGAGCTCTTCATTGGTGGCTGCGAGTTCGCGTGTACCCTGCGCGATGTGATCTTCAAGCGTGCGGGCCATACCTCTCTGTTCGACAAGGACGTAAGCCTGCTGCAGCCCGACGGCGGCCTGGTTCGTCGCGACATCGAGCAGGAGCCTCTCTGTCATATCCGGGAAGTCCGCGCGCTCCGATCCCGCGGCGATAATGCCCATCTCTCCGTTTACGTCGAGTCTCGCGGTTGCCACATACAGATCCGCATCCCGGGTTGAGACTCGGGCACGGGCAGGCCATTGGAGAGGCGCTGAATCGTCCAGCGAGCGGGCAAGGACGCTGCGGATTTCACTCTCTGTCTTCAAGACCTCCGACACGCGCATGATTTCGACAGGGCCGCCTCCGTCGGAAGCGTTCAAGCGGACCAACACAAACGCGAGATTGAGCATGCCGAGAAGCGCATCGCACAACATACTGGCGATTTGCTGCGGCGCCTTGTCGGTCCACAACGCCGGCAGCGCCACCACGCTCACCAGATTGTTCAGGCAGAGGCGCAGCCTGGCAACTTCCTCGAGAGGAGCTTCACGCGGCGTTTCCATGTGTTACGTTCCCATATGGCGAGCGCCTTCTCTCGCTCGCCGCGCCCGAAATTCGGGCAGGAATTGCTCGGGCGGCACAAAGAACGGATTCCGTTGCAAGATTCCGCCCAGGATGACAAGCGGATGCGTTCGTAGGATATCGACCACCGCATCGCCGCTGAACTGTGACACGTGATAGGTGCAAATCACCGCATCGTCGTGACGCGCCCATAGTTCATTGACGCGGGACTCGAACTCGATCAGGTTGTCCACGTGAGTCGGGCCCTCCGCCGCCCAATCCATCCGGCAAACGATGCGGCTGAGCGGAAATCCATGGGCAGCATCGCCACCTGCCACCTCCTCAAAGACCTTCAGCATTCTATCGGGATCAAATCGGCCGTCTCGAAGATAGGTTTCGCCATTTGACCGAAGCTGCAACTGTCCCGTCCGCTGCGCGGCATCGCTATCGATACCGGCGGAAGCGAGACGCTCGACATGTTCCGAACGCTGCCTCGGATTGATGACGTGGATGGCCCTTTCGCCGGATACGAAACCATCCTTAATGAAGGGCAGCAGGAGGCGATACTCCTCCTCTTCGTTGTTGAACAGCGCACAGACATGGCGGACATCGGTGAGGTCTGAACCGGCAAGGGAGATGGGCTTGGCGTGTTGTCGCATAGAACTCCCACTAGTTTCTAACTCGCTTGGAATCTTGTCACGCCGCCCTCCAGTTTCAGCAATACAGTGCCACGCCGCCGTTCGAACGTCCATTAGACTTTGGTATCGGTTCCACCCGGAACTCGACCGATACCTTCGTACAATTGGCGCCCCCCGGAATTCGTGGCCTAATCGCAACCGGAGCAGTCGCTGCCCTATGGCGCCGGCCGTGAACGAACTCTTTTTCTCGCCCAATCCAAGCGCAGGGCAAGGCGTTGGAGGAGGCGAAGAAGACGTCAACCGCGAACAAATCGCGTCACATGGATACCAACGTACAAATCGATCGTACGCAGCGGATTTGGATACTGACCGGCGTGGCGCTTCCGTTGCTCGCTCTGAGCACGGAGGAGGGCTTTTCGGTCACCGCGGTGCCGCAGGCAGTCGCCGCCCTAAATGGATTCTCTCGTTACGCCTGGCCTTCTACCGCGTTTCTGCTCACCTCAACCATTTCCATGCCGGTGTTCGCGAAGATCTCCGATCTCTATGGCCGAAAGTGGTTCTATTTGCTAGGTGCGGCACTCTCGATCGCATACGCGCTGCTGTGCGGCGCGGCCGGGAGTCTGCCGGTTTCGCCCGATGGCATGACCCAGATCATCGTAGCGAATGGAGTATTGGGCCTTGCGCACGGATCGATCCTGGTGCTCGCCTTCACCTACGTCGGGGACATCTTCGCTCCTCTCGAGCGCGGCAGATACCAAGGGCTCCTCGCAGCCGTTCAAAAACTGATGGTAACGCTGGTGACCGGGTTTGCCAGTGGAACTTCTTTAGAGTACGAACAACGTCTGCGCCGGAAAGATGGTCAGTACCGTTGGTTCTTATCGCGATCGACCCCGATTCTCGATCAGGACGGACAGATTATCCGCTGGTGCGCTTCCGCCACGGACAATGAGGAACGGAAACAGGCCGAAGAGAAAATACGCCGGAGCGAAGCAGACTTGCTGGAGGCGCAGAGAATCAGCCGCGCAGGAAGTTGGAAACACAATTTCGAACGGGCAAGTCTTTAGACTCAGCGGTCGCATTGACGAGGAAGATATCGCCGAGTTGGAGACGCTCATCAGGTCGGAACCGAGCGAACAGGAGATTGTTTTGGACTTGAAAGACGTAACCCTGGTTGGCCAGAACGCCATCACGTTCCTCGAAAAATGCGAATCCGACCATATCACGCTGTCGAACTGCGCGCCTTACATCCAGGAGTGGATCAGAAAGCAACGAAGCGGCACATAGCGCGCGATCGATGAATCGAAGTAAGGCCCGAAACCGGTAACGAGTTGAAATTCTAACAAGGAGAACACTGTGATTTCAGATTTGATTGGCTCGAGTTCAAAATTTCAAGCTCTAGTTGACGACATAAGTATGGTCGCACCGGTTGACTCCACCGTCCTCATTCAGGGCGAAACGGGTACCGGGAAAGAAGTGATCGCGCGGGCGATCCACGAGGGCAGCGCTCGTCGCCAGCACCGGTTCGTCGCACTCAATTGCGCGGCTATTCCGAGTCCCTTGCTTGAAAGCGAACTCTTCGGCCATGAGCGAGGAGCCTTCACCGGGGCTGTGGCTCAAACCGTGGGACGCTTTCAAGCGGCGCACCGGGGAACGCTATTCCTCGATGAAATCGGCGATCTCCCGCTGGAACTTCAGCCCAAGCTCCTTCGCGCCCTCCAGGAAAAGCAATTTGAGCGCCTCGGCGGCCAAAATACACTTCAGGTCGACGTCCGGGTGATCGCGGCTACCAATCAGGACCTGTGGAGAATGGTGGAGGAGAAGAAGTTCCGGGCCGATCTGTACTACCGGCTGAACGTGTTTCCGATAACTCTTCCGCCTTTGCGAGAGCGCCAAGGCGACATCCCGCTACTCATCGAATACTTCGTACAGAAATTTGCGGAGCGGCAGGGCAAGACGATCGATGAAATCCCCGACGAGGTGATGGACGTTCTACAACGATACGAGTGGCCGGGCAACATCCGGGAATTGCAAAATGTGATCGAACGCGGCGTGATCATGACCAAGGGCTCAGTCTTAAGCCTTCAAACCACCGCGCACGTGAGACTGCGTCAGAGGTCCACCGCATCGTATACGAAGACTGATCCGGAGCCCACCTCCATTAGGACGCTCGTCGATGCCGAGCGGGCGCACATCACGTCCACACTGCGTGAAACCAATTGGGTTGTGGGAGGACCGCGCGGCGCAGCCGCCCAGCTCGGAATCCCCAGGACATCCCTGATCGCCCGGATGCAGCGGCTTGGCATTTTTAGTGAGACGTGTGCACGGCGGCTAGCGCCACCACGAGGCGGGACATTGACTGTGCTCGAGCGGTTGGCGGTGAGGCCGGACGACGATTCCATGCCGGAATTACAAGCGATGGCCGCGACAGCAGGCTAACCGCTCCGGACGCTCGAGGGCTGACCTAAACTGAGAGGAACAGGATACGCGCATGACCGCCTGCACCCACCTGAAGCAGATCCACAAAGTGGCTCCTCGTACCAACGGCTGCGAAGAGTGTTTGAAGACCGGCGATACCTGGGTCCACCTTCGCCTATGCCTCACCTGTGGCCACGTCGGCTGCTGCGATTCCTCTAAGAATAAGCACGCAACTAAGCATTTCCATGCCACGCATCACCCGTTAGTAAAGTCATTGGAGCCTGGAGAAACGTGGATCTGGTGCTACATCGACGAAGTGGTCATGGAATAGTCTGAAAGCATGCCGGAAGTTCCCGCGGAAGTGGAGGCGACGTTCCCGACGCTGAGCGACGCGCAGATTGCGCGCCTGTCGGCATTCGGGCAACAGGGCCTGGCCGACGCCGATACGATTCTTTTCGATCAGGGCGATGCCGCGCACGGCGTGTTCGTTGTGCTCGAGGGCACCATCGAAATCACCGGCCTCTCGCGCGACGAATCCGTGGTCAGGGTGCTCACCCGCGGAATGTTCACCGGCGAAGTGAATCAACTCTCCGGAAGGCGCAGCCTGGTCCGATGCCGGACACGCGAAGCCAGTACAATCCTCGAAATCGGACGCGAAAGCCTGCGCAGGGTGTTTGAGTCCGACCCTAGCCTCGGCGAGATCTTCCTGCGCGCCTTCGTGCTTCGCCGGACCTACCTCATCGCGAATTCCCCTGGCGACGCCCTCTTGATCGGATCGGGCCATTCCGCGGATACCTTGCGTCTTCGAGAATTCCTTACCCGCAACGGCCATCCACATACCTACATCGACGTGGAGCGCGATCCCGATTTCCAGTCGATTCTGGACCACTTCGCCATCGGTGTGCCGGACATACCCGTGCTGATCTGCCGCGGGGAACTCGTGCTTCGCAATCCAACCAACGCCGAGGCGGCGGAATGTTTCGGATTGAATGCCGGAATCGAAGAGGGCGGCGTCTACGACATGATCGTAGTCGGTGCCGGCCCCAGCGGCCTGGCCGCCGCGGTTTATGGAGCCTCCGAGGGCTTGAACGTCCTGGTTCTCGAAAGCATCGCGCCCGGCGGTCAAGCTGGCAGCAGTTCGAGAATTGAGAACTATCTCGGTTTCCCCAACGGGATTTCCGGCCAGGAACTCGGAAACCGCGCTTTTGTGCAGGCCGAGAAGTTCGGCGCGCACATCGCGGTGGCCCGGTCGGCCGTCGCCATAAAATGCGTTCGGCCTCCTTACACCGTCGAACTGGACGACGGAAAATCCGTCCAGGCTCGCACCATCATCGTCGCAGCGGGCGCCCGCTATCGCCGGCTGCCGTTGACCAACCTCGCGCAGTTTGAAGGCTCCGGCGTCTACTACGGAGCGACTCCCGTGGAGGCTCAGCTTTGCCGGGAGGCCGAGGTGGCAGTCGTGGGCGGTGGCAACTCAGCCGGCCAGGCCGCCATGTATCTTTCAGCGCACGCCAAACATGTGCATCTGTTGGTCCGTCGGAGCGGACTCGAAGAGACCATGTCGAAGTACCTGATCTCGCGAATCGATGCATGCCGTCAGATCACTCTTCGCCCCTTCACCGAGGTCGAGGCGCTGGAAGGACACGGAAATCTGGAGAGCGTCCGATGGCGGCAAATGCAAACTGGCGAAACCGAAAACCGCGACATCCAGTACCTGTTTCTAATGACCGGCGCATCCCCCAACTCCGCGTGGCTGAAAGGTTGCCTGTCGCTCGATGCGAAACAATTCATCAGGACAGGCTCAGATCTTCAAGCGGACTGGCCGCTCACGCGGCGTCCACCCTATCTATTGGAAACGAATCTGCCGGGTGTGTTCGCGGTGGGCGATATCCGATCCGGAAGCGTGAAGCGCGTCGCCTCGGCGGTCGGCGAAGGATCGATGGCTGTTCAGTTTGCGCACAAGGTCCTCGCCGAGTAGTTGTTGCTGAGCCGCCTCACGCGTTATTTCAGGCCGCCGAGTTTGAGGAAGTCCGCCGCGACGTCCGCCACAGGCCGGTGTTGCGCGTCGACCTGGTAGTTAAGCTCCTGCATTTGTTTGTTCGTGAATTTACCCGACAACTCCTGGAGGGCCTCGCGCAATCCCGGCACCTCTCGCAGCCGATCCTCCCGGACGACGAAGCAGACCTCGTAAGGCGGGAACGCATGCCGGTCGTCCCGCAAAACCTGAAGGTCCATTTTCGAAAGCAATCCGTCGGTGGCATTCGCGGCGATCATCGTCACCTGACGCTGCTCCATCGCCTTGTAGAGCAGCCCCAGATCCATGGTCTTGGGCTTGCCTTGCCAGCGCAAACCATATGTCTTCGCGAGGGCTGCCAATCCATCGCTCCGCTGCTCGAACTCGTAACCCACGCCGAGTATCCAGGGCTCCGACACTTTGGATGCGTCCGTCAAAGTCTCTAGTTTGTTCGCACGGGCGTCGGGCCCGTTCACAATCATCGCGAAGCCGTTGTCAATGCCCAGAGGATTCATCCATTCGGCTCGAAACTTCTGACGATATTCGGCGCGGACACGCGTTAAGACGGCAGCGGGATCCACACCGATCGAGTCTTTGAGAATCGCCGCCAGCGCCGTTCCCGTGTATTCCGGATAGAGATCGATCTGCTGGCCCACCAGTGCCTGATGCGCCAGAAGCGTTCCGCCCAGGTTCAGGGCGCGCTCCACCTTGCGATGCAACCGATGTTCCAGGTGCTGCGCGACAATCTCGCCCAGTACGACCTGTTCGGTAAAGTTCTTCGATCCCACTCGGATCGCGGACTTCGAGTCCGGCGAGCATCCGCAGAGTATCAGACAGATCGCGAAACCTGCGAGAGTCTTCTTTCGAGCCATCCCAGTCCTCCGTCTGCAAGCAGTGCCATCATCGCGGCCGGTATCGCGCCGGCAAGAACCTGCGCGGTGTCCACCGAGGCGACACCGCGGAAAATGAATACGCCAAGTCCTCCGCCTCCTATGGCGGCCGCAATCGTCGCCGTGCCGATGGTCGTGACCGTAGCCACTCGAACTCCGGCAATGATGGTCCGGGCCGCCAAAGGCAGTTGTACCTGCCGCAAAAGCTGGCTGCTCGTCATGCCCATGGCAATCGCTGATTCACACACGGCAGGATCGACGCTCACAATGCCCACGTATGTATTTCGGAGGATCGGAAGCAGCGCATAGAGGACCAGCGCAATGACCACCGTGCGAGGACCGATACCCCCGACAAAGGGGATGGGAATCAGAAATCCGAAGAGCGCCAGACTGGGAATCGTCTGCACAACACTCGTGACCCCGAGAACCACGTTCTGCGCGCGCGGATTCCTCGCCACTAAAATACCCAGCGGCATGCCCACCAAGATTGCGAAGGCCATCGAGATCCCCACCAACGTCAGGTGCTCGCCGCTCAGGCGAAGGATGTCAGAGATGAGATCGGCGCGCATTGCTTCGGCGGAACGCTACAGGCAGGCAATAAATTCCCGGGCATCTCGTGTTTGCACCTGAGGGAAGTCGGCGGGCGTCGTAATCACCTCCACCGTTCCCTGTGACAGTAGAGCGATTCTGCTTCCCAAACGCATGGCTTCCCGAACGTCGTGCGTCACGAACAGGGACGTTTTCTTGAACTCACGCTGCAGTTCGAGGAACTGATTTTGTAACTCCAACCGCGTAACCGGGTCGAGGGCACCGAAAGGCTCGTCAAATAGCAGGACTGGAGGATCGGCTGCCAGGGCTCGCGCGACGCCGACTCGTTGGCGCTGCCCACCCGAAAGCTGTCTCGGATACCTGCCCCGAAATTCGGACGGAGGCATTCCGACGTTCTGGAGCAGCCCATCCACACGGTTCTCGACGTCACGTTCAGCCCAGCCTTCGAGGCGCGGAACCAGGCCGACGTTGCGAGCCACACTGAAGTGCGGAAACAATCCGACATCCTGGATCACATATCCGATGTGCCGTTTTAGCCGGATTGGATCCCATTCGCGTGTGGAACGCCCTTCCACCAGAACCTCACCCTCTGTCGGGAACAACATGCCGTTGGTCAGCTTGAGCGCTGTACTTTTGCCCGAGCCGCTCCGCCCCAGTAGCACCAGGGTCTCGCCGGCTTCCACTCTGAGATTGATGCCGGAAAGAATCCGCTTGCCCGCAACTTCATACGATACGTTGCGAAATTCGATCAGGGGCATGGCTGCATTATTCCACGTCCCCGACCGTCAACTGCTGCCGCGAAGGACCCTGTTACGGCCACCTCCCTCGGTGTCCCGTCAACAGACTTCAGCGCCTCATCGAAGTTTGACGGGGCCGCCCGTTCCGCCATAAACTGCTGAGCGCGTCACTACTCTTACTTGGTGGCATGTTGTATCTCCTTTGGGCGCGTAAG
>Ga0105248_10002492_pt1 | contig 20459 bp, 20 predicted proteins | sample KBSS34metaG_FD_81524 | JGI IMG/M metagenome (GOLD analysis project Ga0105248, IMG submission 81524) | Switchgrass rhizosphere microbial communities from Kellogg Biological Station, Michigan, USA - KBS S3-4 metaG | ecosystem: Host-associated > Plants > Roots > Rhizosphere > Soil | place...
CAACTCGCCCCGGGGCGAGTAACTAACCACCAAGGCCCGCCACACCGGTTAGAACAACTGGCCCCGGGGCCTGTTGAGCCCGCCAACCACGCAACCAACTCGCCCCGGGGCTAGTAACTAACCACCAAGGCCCGCCACACCGGTTAGAACAACTGGCCCCGGGGCCTGTTGAGCCCGCCAACCACGCAACCAACTCGCCCCGGGGCGAGTAACTAACCACCAAGGCCCGCCACACCGGTTAGAACAACTGGCCCCGGGGCCTGTTGGAGATGCTCAAACTGTGCTCCAGCTCGACATGTGACGAGTAACCAACGGCCCGGCATTCGAACCCTGGTGGGGCTGGCCCCCGGGCACCGCCGCGCGGTTCGATCCAGATCGAGAAGGTCCCCCCAGAAAACCACCCTCCCACACCCCGGGATCACACCAAAATGCCGGGCGGCTTCGTTCTGCACGGTGCCTCGCATTTCGCTCAAGTTTTCGCCGGTGTAGCCGATACCGCGATCCGCGTCTGCCGGCCGGCGCCCCGCCTTAAGCCAAACACCAACAAGCACTTCCAACCCTCACTCCCGAGGCCTCAAACCCCGGCACGGGCGTTGCCATTTCGAGCCGTCGAACCGGCTGCCGGCGGGCCCAATCGCCCTCCGACTCTCGCGGCTGGACACCCAAAACAGACCAGGGATGAAGGGGAGGCCACGATGGCCCGCACCAGCACCAAGCGCGGTCGGAAGACCCGCACCCGGACCGGCATCGACAAGCGTCAGCTCGAGCTCGAAACGCTCCGCAACCGCCGATACATCGCGTTCGTTCGCGCGGTCATCGGCGCCGCCCGCAGCCGCAATTCGTCTCGCTAACTCCGGAGCCAATGTGTCGCGACTCCTGACCAAGGAAGAGATCGAAGCCCTCCGGGCGGACGCGCCTTACGTGCCGGCGCCCCGCGAGCGGTTTCACGTCGTTGTCGACGCGGGGCATGCGGACTTGACGCCCGACGAGATCGACCGGCTCCAGCCGGGTGACGTGATCGCGCTCGACCGCTCGGCGGGGCATCCCGTCGAGATCGTCGCCAACGCGGTCACCGTCGCGCGGGGCGTGCTCGTCGATGTCGAGGGGCGCGCGGCTGTCCGCGTCCTCTCTCTCGAGCGGCGCCCCACCAGGGCGTCTCACACCGAAAGGATCCCGTGATGAATCCCACCTTCGCCTACGCCATCGCCGTCGGGATCGCCGCCGCTACGCTCTACGGCATCGCGCGCACGCTCGGTCGCCGGGATGCCGAGAACGACGAGGTCGCCTTCGGTCCTCCGTGCGAGATCCAGGTGCTCTCGCGGACGCAGCTTGGCCGCGGCCGCACGCTCGTGGTGGTCGAGGTGGAGGGGAAGCGGCTCCTCCTCGGGTCCACGTCGTCCGAGTGGACCGCTCTCGCCGATCTCGGTCCTGTCGGAGCGACGGTCGCCGTCTCGAACGATCCGTTCGGGCCCATCGATGCCGAGCTCGCACGCGCCATCCAGGCTTCGCGCTCGAAGCGGAGCAACAACTAATGCAGCGCCGCGCCGCCTTCGCGCACCGCGCCGCCGTCGCACACCGCGCCGCCTACGCGCACCGTGCCAGCCCCGTGCACCACGCCGCCCCAGTGCGGCACCGCGCCGCCGACCTCACCACCGGCCAGAACTCGACCACCCAGCCGTCGCTCCACCTGGATTTGGTCGCTGGATCGCCGGACGAAACGCTCCAACTCGTTGCGGCTCAATGCAATCAAGTGCAGGCACCGCGCTTGCTTTGCTCGGGATGCATGACGACGCGCGACGCACGCGCCGCCCGCAACCCGAATCTGGAGTCCTCCCGATGAGCGACATCGAGAACAAGTCGAAGCCCACGCCGACCGCGAAGGCGGCGCCCACGGTCCGCCCCGTCGGCGGATCGAAGAGCGCGCCCCGCCGCGCTCCCGGTGCGAAGTCCAAGCGCTCGTCCAAGCCGGCCGTTCCGCCGCCGCCGTCGCGGCCGCGGCGTCGCACGATTGCGGTGACGAGCGGCAAGGGCGGCGTAGGCAAGACCAACATCGTCACCAATCTCGCGATCGCGCTCGCGCGCCAGGGGGTTCGCGTCCTCGTGCTCGACGGCGATCTCGGACTCGCGAACGTGGACCTGCTCCTCGGTGTCGCGCCGCAGTTCGATCTCCAGGACGTGATCCTGGGCGGACGCAACGTGCGGGACGTGGTGCTCGAAGGGCAGGACGGTATCCGCGTGGTCCCGGCGTCCTCGGGCGTCGAGGAGCTCGCGAATCTCGATGAGTATCGGACCGAAGTGCTCCTTCGCTCCCTCGCGGAGCTCGACGGCGAAGTCGACATCATCCTGATCGACTCTCCGTCCGGCATCGGTACCCACGCCACGTCGCTCATCCAGGGCGCGGACCAGATCCTCGTCGTCACCACGCCGGAGCCGACGTCCTTCTCCGACGCGTACGCCATGATCAAGGTCCTGGTGCGCCGCCCGCTCAAGTGCACGCCGGCGCTCCTCGTGAACCAGGCCGACTCCGAAGAGAGCGCGATTGCCGTGGCCCGCCGCGTGAAGAACGTCGCGAAGCGCTTCCTCAATCTCGACGTCGACTACTGGGGCTACGTCCTGGACGACGAGTCCGTGCCGAAGTCGGTGCTGCGCCAGGAGCCCTTCCTCTCCACCTATCCGTACTCGCCGGCCTCGAGCTGCATCTACCAGCTCGCGCGCAAGGTGATGGGGCAGCAGGGCCGCAATCCCTCCGGCCCGCACAACAGCGGCGGCAACCACAAACACGACAAGAGCCACGAGCTCGCCGAAGCCACCCTCTCCATCGTCGATCCGTCGGAGGAGGCGTGATCGTGCGTCGCCTCGTGATCCGACTCACCCTCATCGCGTCCGTGCTCGCCGGGATCGCCGCGACCCTTCTCGGGATCGCGACGGGAACGCAGCCGCACGTCGTGATGTTCCGAGCGCTCCTCGCCTTCACCATCGTGCTTCTCGCGGGTGCGGGCGTGGGCCTCGTCGTCATGCGCACCGCCCTGCGCCGCTATTACGAGCAGGGGCGCCGCCCCGGGGACGGCAGGCTTCACGCGAACCCGGTGTCCACGCAACGCCCGGTCCCGACGGACCGCCGCGTCCCCACGGACCGGTAGCGGAGGATTCCGATCATGCCCACCCCGTCCGTGCTCCACTCGCTGGCTCACCGCACGCCGCGTTCACGCAACCGCAAGGAGCGGCAGAAAGAGGTGGCGCTCAGCAAGTACGCGCCTCTCGTGAAGTACGTGGTCGACCGTCTCGCGCTCCACCTGCCGAAGTCGGTGGAGCGGGACGATCTGATCTCGGCGGCCATCATCGGACTCTTCGACGCGCTCGAGAAGTACGACGCCTCGAAGGGAACCAAGTTCGAGACCTACGCCATCTGGCGCATCCGCGGCGCGATCCTCGATGAGCTTCGCTCGCTCGACTGGGCGTCGCGCTCGATTCGCCGGAAGGCCCGCAATGTGGAAGAAGTCGCTCGGGAGCTGGGGCAGAAGCTGGGCCGCGCGGCGACCGAAGAGGAAGTGGCCGACGCCCTCAACCTGAGCCCCGTCGAGCTCTCCCGCCTCATGGACGAGGTGCACGGCACCGCGCTCCTCTCGCTCTCCAAGTCGGTGTCGAGCGACGAGGACCAGGATTTCATCCAGCTCGAGGACATCGTCGACGACCCGTCCCACAAGGACGCGCTCGAAGTGATCGAGAGCGATGAGGCACGTGAAGTGCTCCTCGAGACGATCGACGGGCTCCCCGAGCAGCAGCGCCTGGTGGTCGCGCTCTACTACTACGAAGAGATGACGCTCAAGGAGATCGGCGAAGCACTCCACATCTCCGAGTCGCGCGTGTCGCAGATCCACACCCGTGCCGTGAAGACCCTCAAGGGCCGCCTCGGCCGCCTCTTCTGATCGTGACCACCTCCCGAACCAACGCTGCTCGCACGAGCGCCATCAAGGGCGCCAACCGCTCCGGCGCGCCGCGCGGCCATGCGTCCAAGACGCTCGACCGCACCTCGCTCCTCAAGCTGACGGAGAGCATGGTGGCGCTCCCGACGCTCCCGCTCGTCGCGACGCGGCTCCTTCGCGCCGTGGCGCAGCCGGACACGACCCCGGACGAGATCGCGCGCATCCTCTCGCTCGATCCGTCGCTGACCGCGCGGACGCTCCGGCTCGCGAACTCCGAGTTCTACGGGTTCCCGCGCCGGGTCGGCTCGGTGGATCTCGCGGTCGTGGTCCTGGGCGCGAACCCGATCCGGGATCTCGCGCTCTCCGCGTCCGTGTTTCGCACCATCGGCGAGACCGACGATCTCATGGAGGACGTCTGGCGCCACTCGCTCGCGGCCGGCGTCGCGGCGCGGATCCTCGCGGATCGTTCGCGCTACCGCCTGAGCAGCGAGGCGTACGCCGCCGGATTGCTTCACGACATCGGCACCGTGGTGTTGCGCCAGACCGATCCCGACCGCTTCCAGGCCGTGATCGCGATGGTGCGGGACCAGGGTGAAACGATCGAGGAGGCCGAGCGTGGTCTCTTCGGGTCCTGCCACGCCGAGGTGGGCGCGTGGCTGGCCGAGCGCTGGGGGCTTCCCGCCGATCTGGTGGAAGCCATCGCCTGCCATCACCGGCCGGAGACGGCGAGACGGAATCCCGAGCTCGCCCAACTGGTCCACGTGGCCACGTCACTCGCGGAACGGGCCGGATTCGCCTGGCCCCGGGGGGTCGCGCGCCGGCCCATCGCTCCTTCCGCGTTCGAAGTGGTCGATGCCGACGAGCGCAAGCGCGAGGCCCTCCTCGAGGCGCTCGTCGAAGACGTGGTCCGCGAAACGGAGCGGGAGCAGGAGCTCTTCGCCGAATTCCGCGGATCGCAGGAGGACTGACGTTCATGGGCAGTGCCGCGACCAAATCCGCACACGACCGGGACATCGAGATCCGGGTTCGCTTCGAGCCCGGGCTGGGAGCCGCGCTCTACGCCTCCCTTCGAGACGGCGAGGTTGGAGCCCTGACCGTGGCCAAGAATCTGGGCCGCGGCCGCTCGCTCCTCCGCTATCACGGCTACACGCTGATGGCACAGGGAGTCCCCGACTGGAAGGTGGGGGATTCGTTCTCGGTCTACGTGAAGGAGCTGGGACCTCCGCTCGTGCTCGCCCCGGTGGGCGCGAACGGACGGAACGCGAGCCGGCGTGTCGCCACGGTGGAGTCCGCCGTGGTTCCGGGCATTCCCGAGTCCACCAACAACGCGGTCGGCCGCTAACTCCAGGGAGGGAGTCATGAAGCAGCGCAACGGTGCGGGGTCGAAGCGGCTGGTCGAGGCGACCGAGCGGTTCATCAAGTCCGAGCAGAAGCTTCTCGAAACGCTGGGCGACCGGCGCATTCTCAAGAAGACCGAGTGCGATCACTTCGCGAAGGATCTCGCGCTCTCCGCGGCGAAGAAGCGCTCGTCCGACGTCTTCGCGAGTGCGATCTCGATCAACCGGAAACTCATGGGCGTGCTCTCCAAGTCGAAGTCGGCCGCCGCGAAGGCGGTGTCCGAGAGCGACGTGCTGGCGGAGCTGGGCCGGATCGCGCAGACCGTGGCGGATCCCGCCGACGCGTTCGAGCAAGCGCTCCTCCAGATGCGCGCGGTGGTGCCGTACGAGAACGCGACCCTCTTTCTCTGGAGCCGTGAGACGCAGTGCCTCGAGGAAGCGGCCACAGTCGGCTCGCGCGTGGATCTGATCAACCACGTTCGCTTCGGCCAGGGCGCCGGGTTCTCCTCGTGGGTGGCGCAGCAGCGGAAGCCGGTCCTCCTGAACGATCTCCATCGCGAAGGCGGCCCCGACGCGGTCGCGCTCCGGTCCTTCCTTTCGGTGCCGCTCCTCGTGCAGAACGAGGTGGTGGGCGTCATCAACATGGCCCACTCCCGCCCGAGCGCGTTCGAGGAGGAGATGGTGACGCGCGTGGCCATGTTCGGCCTGCTCATCGCGTCGGTCGCGATGCGCACCGTGCTCCGCAAGGATCGCGAGCGGATGGCGACGACGGACGCCCTCACGTCGCTCTACAACAAGCGCCACTTCGATCAGTCGCTCGAGGTCGAGGTGGGGCGCGCCAAGCGCTACGGCCACAAGGTCTCGGTGCTCGTGCTCGATATCGACCGTCCGCGCGAGCCGAAGACGAAGGTCGGTCCCTCCGCCGGCGAGCAGGTGCTCTCCGACATGGGGCGGCTCCTCAAGCGCTCCGCGCGCACGACCGACTGCATCGCGCGGTACGGCTTCGACGAGTTCCGGATCCTCCTGCCGCACACGGACGAGGCCCGCGCGAAAGTCGCGGCGGAGCGGATCCGCGGGGTGGTGGAGAAGCACGCCTTCCCGCGCCGCCGCCGTCCGACGGTGCATATCGGAATCGCCACCTATCCCACGGACTCCGTGCTGGCTCCGGTCTCGGTGCCGAACCTCGAGCGGGCCGTGGACGCCGTGATGGCGCCGCCGATCGACATCGCGGGTCCGAGCGAAGCGGCCGCGAGCTGAACGGGACTTCAGGGGAACCGAGGACACGATGACGGAACGGACGATGACGCCGGCGGCGTCCTCCGGCACCGACGCGCCACGCGCGAGAATCCTGGTCGTGGACGACGAGATCCAGGTCGTCCACATCTTCCGGGACCTCCTCACGCAGCAGGGCTACGAGGTGGAGGACTGCGACAATGGCGACGACGCCATTCTCAAGGTCACGAACGGCAAGTTCGACTTGGTCCTCACGGACATCAACCTGCCGGGCGTGGACGGCCTCGAGGTGATTCGGGCCGCCAAGGCCGCCGACAAGGACACGTGCGTCATCATGATCACGGGTTACGCGTCGACGACCACGGCCATCGACGCGCTCCGTCAGGGGGCCTACGACTACATCACGAAGCCGTTCGACCTCTGGGAGACGGCCAAGGCCATCGAACGCGGTCTCCATTCGCGCATGCTGAGCCGCGAGAACGCGAGATTGTTGAAGGAGCTCGCCGAAGCGAACGCGGTGCTCCAGCAGCACGAGGAGATCTTGAAGCGGAAGGTCGAGCGAGCCACGCACCGCATGGCCTCGCTCTACGAGGCCGGCAAGCAGATCTCGACCAGCCTGAGCATCCAGAGCACGCTCGACGTGATCGTGGCGCAGGCCGGTCGGCTCACCGCGTCCGGCTCGTGCCTCGTGTTCCTGCACGACACCTCGACCGACGAGTATGCGGCCGAGGCCGCGGTCGGCATCCCGCGGGAGCGCTTCGCGCACCTTCGGTTCGGGATGGGCGTGGGCTATCACGGCCAGGTGGTCCAGACCGACAAGCCAATCCTCGTCGACGAGCTGGAGGGCAAGGTGGGCGCCGAAGCCATCTTCTCCGCGCTTCGCGCGTCGAGCGCGCTCATCGTTCCGCTCCGTTCGAGCGAGAGCGTGATCGGGACGATCACCTGCCTGGACCACGAAGGGGGATCGTTCACGACCGAGGACATGGACGTGCTCATGATGCTCGCGAGCCAGGCCTCCATCGCGATCACGAACGCCAATCTCTACGAGCGGACGAAGGAGCTGGACCGCCTCAAGTCCGAGTTCGTGGCCGTCGTGTCGCACGAAGTGCGCACGCCGATCACGTCGATCAAGGGGTCGCTCGAGCTCCTCTCGGATGAGCGGTTCCACAAGCTCCCGGCGCCGCAGAAGGAGCTCCTCTCCATCTGCCAGGCCAACACGGAGCGCCTGATCAGCCTCATCAACGACATCCTCGACTTCTCCAAGCTCGAGAGCAGCAAGCTCTCGCTCAACATCGAGGCCATGGAGGTGGACGACGTCCTCTCCGAGGCCGTGGAGAACATCAGGAGCCTGGCCGCGCAGAAGGAAGTCGTGATCGAGCTCACCGTCGACGCGTCGGCGGGGAAGATCGAGGCCGATCCCATGCGCGTGGGGCAGGTCGCCACGAACCTCGTCGGGAATGCGATCAAGTTCTCGCCCGACAAGAGCCGGATCGAGGTCTTTGCCTCCGGTGACCCGGAGAAGATCACCGTCTCCGTGAAGGACTATGGCCGCGGCATCTCCGCACGCGACATCACCCGGCTCTTCCAGCGCTTCGCGCAGCTCGACTCCTCCACCACGCGCAAGGCAGGGGGCACCGGGCTTGGCCTCGTGATCTCGAAGGGGATCGTGGAGCAGCACGGCGGGAACATCTGGGTGGAGTCCGCGCTCAACGAAGGCTCGACGTTCTCCTTCTCGCTGCCGCGCTTCCGGGCGGACGGCGGCGCTCCCACGACGTAGCGCCCCGGGCCGCGCGGCCCTGGCGTAGACGCGCCTTGGCTCGCGCCGTACTATCGCCGCACGTGACCTCCAGCCAGAAAACCGTCCTCAGCGTCTTCGGGACGCGCCCCGAGGCCATCAAGATGGCCCCGGTGATCCGGCGCTTGAAGCAGGAGCCCGGCGTACGCTCCCTCGTCTGCGTCACCGCGCAGCATCGCGAGATGCTCGACCAGGTACTCCGCTGGTTCGAGATCCGCCCCGATCACGACCTCGATCTCATGCGCGACGGTCAGACCCTGACCGAGATCACGACGCGCGCGCTCGGCGCGCTCACGCCGTATCTCGAGCGCGAGAAGCCGTCGCTCCTCCTCGTGCAGGGGGATACCACCACGACGATGGCCGCGTCCTTGGCCGCGTTCTACGCGCGCATTCCGGTCGCGCACGTGGAGGCAGGACTCCGCACCGGTGACAACATGTACCCGTATCCGGAGGAAGTGAACCGGCGCGTCACGACCGTCATCGCGTCGCATCACTTCGCCCCCACGGAAGGCGCGCGCGCGAATCTCCTCCGCGAAGGGGTGGATCCGGCGACCATAACGGTGACGGGGAACACGGTGATCGACGCGCTCCTCGAGGTCGTGAAGCAGGAGCCCAAGCGCGCGCCCAAGCTTCCGCTGCGAGGAAAGCGCCTCATCCTGGTCACCGCGCACCGCAGGGAGAACTTCGGTGCTCCGCTCCTCGAGGTCATCGGTGCGTTGCGCGACCTCGCGGAGCGCTATCCCGACGTGGATCTCGTCTATCCGGTGCACCGCAATCCGAACGTCGACGAGCCCGTGCGGAAAGAGCTGGGCGGTGTCGCGGGCGTGCATCTCATCGATCCGCTCGAGTACAAGCCGTTCGCGGATCTCATGGCCGCGTCGACACTGATCCTCACCGACTCCGGGGGAATCCAGGAGGAGGCGCCGTCCCTGGGGAAGCCGGTGCTCGTGTTGCGCGACGAGACGGAGCGTCCCGAAGCGGTGGAGGCCGGCGTGGTGAAACTGGTGGGGCCGCATCGGGAAACGATCGTGCGTGCGGCGTCGGAGCTGCTGGATGACCCCGCGCGCTATCGCGCCATGGCCGCGGCGATGAATCCCTACGGCGACGGCCACGCCGCGGAGCGCATCGTGGCGGTGATCCGGGAGATCTTGGGCACCGACTGACCTCGGTCTCCGCTCCACCTTCGAAGTCTCGGAAGATGACGCTGCTCAAGTAGTGGCGTGATACCGCACGCGCTCGATGACGCGCTCCACCTCGGCATCCGTCATGTCCGGCCAGATCGGGAGCGAGAGGCTCTCCTCGTAGCAGGCTTCCGCGACCGGGCACTGTCCGGTCCGAACGCCGAGCCGCTCTTGATACCAGGGGAAGAGGTGGAGCGGCTTGAAGTGGACGCTCGTGCCGATTCCGTCCTCCTTCAGCGCGAGCGCCAGGGGGGTCCGCCCCGGCTTCCCGCCGCGCGACGGAACCGCGATCTGGTAGAGGTGCCACGCGTGGCGCATCCCCTCCGCCACGGATGGCACGCCAACCACGCCGCGCAACCCTTCCGAGTAACGCGCGGCGATCGCCTCGCGCCGGGCGCGCATGGAATCCGCGCGGCGCATCTGTGCCAAGGCGAGCGCGGCCTGGATGTCGGTCATGTTGTACTTGTACCCGAGCTCGGTGACGTCGTATTCCCACCAGCCGCCTTCGTCGTAGCGGCTCCACGCCGCGGCGGAGAGTCCGTGCAGCGAGAGGCGGCGCATGCGCTCCGCCCACTCGGTGCGCGCGGTGACCGCCATGCCCCCTTCTCCCGCCGTCACGCCCTTGGTCGCGTAGAACGAGAAGCAGGTGATGTCCGCCTGGGATCCCACGGGCACCCCCCAGATCTGCGCGGTGAGCGAATGGGCGGCGTCCTCGATCACGGGGACCTTGTGCTCGTGCGCGATGGCCGCGATCTCGGCGGCGCGGCCGGGATGCCCGGCCAGCGACACGGAGACGATGGCGCGGGTCTTCGGCGTGATGGCGCCGGGGAGGAGCCTCGGATCGAGGTTCTTCGTGCCGCGCTCCACGTCCACGAACACGGGCCTGGCGCCGGTGTAGAGGATCGTCTCGCCGGTCGCGACGAACGTGTACGGGGTGGTCACGACCTCATCCCCTTCGCCCACGCCGGCAGCGATGAGCGCGAGATGGAGCGCGGCGGTGCAGGACGAGACCGCGACTCCCTGGAGCGGACCCCGTTCGGCCGCCGCATGGCTGCCCAGAGGGATGGCATCCGCCGGAGGCGCCACGTAGGCGGTGACCGCGGCTTCGAGCTCCTTCACTCGGGGTCCCGTGGTCAGCCACCCGGAACGGAGCACGGCGGCCACCGCGTCGAGCTCGCTCTGACCCATCGAGGGGCGGTGAAAGGGGATGGGAGCCATGGGCCGTCAACCTAGCACAGATTTGGCCGGCGGCTACGTGAACGGCAACGAGAGCGGGCATGATGATTTTTTCCGCGGCCATTGATTTCGCTCCACGCGCTCTCTAGGCTCATTCGTACCTCCCCCCGAGTACCGGGCGCCTGGCGGCCGGTGGCGGGGAGCGCACGCCCACCTCCGAATCCCTCCGGCGAACGACACCTACTTGCCAGGGAGATGGAGCGTGACCACACGCCAGATCGCTACAGCTAGAGCCCGCCGCCTTGCCGCAGCAGCCGCCCTCGTCCTCGCGCTCGGCCTCGCCGGATGCAACGACGACAACAACGACACCAAGAATCCCGTGGGGCCGGGCGGTTCGTCCGGGTCCACCTTGCTCACCGGCACCTTCACCGGCGCGAACGAGAACGGCCGGATCGACCTCACCATTCAAACGACGAACCTGGCGCACGTGCCGGGCGCCGCAAAGGCCACGGTCATCGGAACGGCCGTGGTCAACGTCGATGCCGGCCCTACCATCGATCTCAGCGGGACCTACGATCCCGTGACCGACTCGCTCTTCGTCACCGGCGGCGGCTACACCCTGGTCGGAAAGCAGCGGATGGAGGGCTTCCTCCCCGCGATCGCCGGCGTATACGTGGGACCGAACGGGACCGGCAACTTCGAGGTCATCGTCGGCAGCCAGGCCGAGATCGGGGTCTATTGCGGGACGTATCTCAATGCCGCCCTCGTCCAGCAGGGACGTTGGAATTTCCTCATCTTCCAGAACCGCGTGATCGGGCTCCATTCACCCGCGAGCGGCGGCTTCATCCGGATGACCGGTGATGCCACGGGCACGGGGCCGACGAGGACGCTCACGTTCACTTCGGATCCCGAATTCGGGACCATGACGGGCGCCGGCACCCTGAACACGCAAACCGAGCACGCGAGCGGGACGTGGACCACGACCGACGACGCAGGCACGGTGTCCGGGACCTGGACGGCGGAGTACTGCGAGAACGGGACCGGAGGCGATCTCGAGGAGCATGCGCGCATGGCGCCGTGAGGTGGGGAGGGGGAAGCGAGGGGGGCGCTCCGGGCCGCGGCCGCAGTCGGGCCGCGGCCCTTCTCTTTCCCGGGCGGCTTGGGGTACGCTTCTGGTCCCATGCGTTTCCCCGGATTCCTTCTGCTAGGTTTGACGCTCGCCACGCCCGCCTGGGCGGAAACGGTCGCGCTCGCCCCGATAAAGGACAACACCATCTTCAGCGAGAGTGGAACGTTGAGCAGCGGGGTGGGGAGCGATGTCTATTGCGGGCGCACCAGCGGTGCGAACCGGCGTGCGCTCCTGGCATTCGACCTCTCCTCGGTGCCGACGGGCGCGATCATCGACAGCGTCCAGCTTCAGCTGACCTTGACTCACGTTCCCACCGACACGACGCCGCGGAAGATTCGCGTCTTCAGAGTTCTCGCGGATTGGGGGGAAGGGGCATCGGACTCTCCCCTCGGTCAGGGTGCACCGGCGCAGACCGGAGATGCCACGTGGCTCAACACCTTCTTTCCGAGCGCCACCTGGATCAGCGCTGGCGGCGATGTCGCAGTCAGTGCGAGCGATTCCCTCACCGTGGGTGGTTTCGGTAGCTACATATGGCACTCCGCCGGACTCGCCGGCGACGTCCACGGCTGGACATCGCAGACGTTCGCGAATTACGGATGGATGCTGATCGGAGACGAGGTCAACACCAGAACGGCCCGGGGATTCAGCTCCCGCGAGGGCGGATCGCCCCCTCAGCTCACCATCTACTACTCGGTCGCGACGCCCGTGAAACCGACCACCTGGGGCAAGATCAAGCTCCGGTACCGCTGAGGCGCCTCGGAACACCCGATTGTGGTATCCTTGGAGTCCCCCCTTGAGACCGGTACGTAGCAGCGAGGGCTCATGACGCGCACGCATCCCCTCGTCCCCTGGCTCCTGGCCGTCCTCACCGCCGGATTCATCTCGGGCTGTAGCAACGACGACGGCGGCAGCAATCACGAAACCCCGTCCACTCCGACCAATTACTCGCAGACGTTCACCGGCCTGTTCGCCAGCTCGGCCGAGACGGGCGTCATCACCTTCACTGTCAACTCGGCCGCCCCGTGGTCCTCGTTCGGACTCCGCTTGCTCGGTCCCAAGAGCAGTGCGAGCGCGGAGCTGGGTACGGTCACGGGGACACTCAGATATGGTGTGACCACGGAGTCCGTGACCGGCTCCTTCGATGCGGACGCCGACACGATCTACCTCACGAGCGGCCATTACGCCATGAGCGGCCGGTATTACCGGACTTCCGTTCCCCCGCGCATCTCGGGCGGCGTTACGGGCCTCCATGAAGGCTCGTTTCATTGCCTGATGGGCGAGGACACGGGCGTCGAAGTCTGGGGCGGGGACTGGGGCCACAGGGGAGCAGCCGCGGCGGGGCGATTTGGCTTCGTCACCAAGGACAGCGCGCTCTACGGTGGGATGGTCCTGCCGAATCCACAATGGCCCTTCCTGGGCTATCACTTCTCCGGAACCATCGGTCCTGGGACTCCACTTCGACCGATCGTCGCGGCGGGGCGAGGCCTACTGGATTCGCTCTCGATCGGCGGCTATGCCGATGAGTCGGCCGACACGGCAGGCGGCTCCTGGGACAGCATTCCGCTCATCGACGAGATCGGGGACGGCTGGTGGCACGTGGAGCGCCTGAACCAGACCGCCAGTCCTGACGTTGCCCTCCCATAAGAGTCGTCGCGCGTCGCGAGCTGCCCCGACCCCACCCGAAATCTTTTTGACCGGCAAAATTCCTTGCGCCAGTCCGCGGCCGCGTGATACCTATGCGGTGGGATGCGGGGTGCGGACGAGGAGACGCCGGACTCTGCTCCAACGCCAGCGCGAATCGTCCACACCATGGATGGAGTCGAACGACGAAGCTGCGGGCCACACCGCACCATTCCCGCGCCCTTGCGCCCTGGACCTCGCTTTCCCTCCTTCTTCTCTCGATCTCCTTCGCACACGCCTACGCCCAATCCACGTCTGAGCTGAAGCAGAAGGCCGACCAGGCCGGGATCCATTCCGAGGATGACGCGCTCCGCGCCGCGAAAGCGTCCGGGCTCACGCGCGAGCAGATCCTCCAGGCCCTGAAGGAAGCGGGCTATACGGAAACCGAGGTGCGCGAGGTCCTCTCGAACGAGGCCCCGGGCTCCGGCGTGGATCGAAGCGCGACGGGGGATGATTCGCGGTACACGCCGCCAAGCCCGGAGTCCGATACCACCGCGGCGCCCCTGATGGCGGTGCCCCAGCGCGCGCCGCTCAAGCCCGAGGACTATCCCGAGTTCACGAGGGAGGTCCAGGCGCGCGTGCCGAACTCGGCACCCGTGTTCCCGTTCGGCTACGAGATCTTCGGCTACGCGCCCTCGACCTTCGAGCCGCTCGGATCCGGCCCCGTGGATCCTGAGTATCCGATCGGTCCCGGCGACGAGGTCATCGTCCAGGTCTGGGGGGACAACGAGTTCACGCACGCGTCGGTCGTGAGCCGCGAGGCCACGATCACGGTGCCGGACATCGGGCAGGTCGTCCTCAACGGGCTCACGCTCGCGCAGGCGAAGCGTTTGATCACGGACCGCCTCGGCGCCGTCTACTCGGGCATCCGCGCGCGGCGGCCGAGCACCTTCGTGGACGTGACGCTCGGAAAGCTCCGGACGATCCAGGTCTTCATCCTGGGAGACGTGGTCCGCCCGGGCGGTTACACGATCTCCTCGGTTTCGACCGTGTTGAACGCGCTCTACAACGCTGGTGGTCCCACGGCCGGCGGCTCCATGCGCGCGATCCGCATCATCCGCCACAACGAGACCTGGCGCGAGGTCGACCTCTACGGCTACATCCTCACCGGGAGCAAGGCCGAGGACGCGCGCCTCCAGAGCGGCGACGTCGTCTTTGTGCCGCCCGTGGGGAAGACGGCCGCGGTGCTCGGCGAGGTGCATCGAAGCGCCATCTACGAGCTCAAGGCGGGCGAGGGATTTCGCGATCTCTTGAGGCTCGCGGGCGGCGTCCAGTCGACCGCCGTGATCGATCGCGCGCTCGTGGACCGCGTGGTGCCGTTCGATCAGCGCGCGGCGATGCGTGACGAGGACCGGGTCGCGCTCGACATCCCGCTCCGCGACATCCTCGCGGACTCGACGCGCAACCCCGACGTCGTGGACCGGGACATCGTCCAGATCTTCCGGGTGGGGGAGACGCGGAAGAACACCGTCTCCATCGAGGGGACCGCGGTGATCCGTCCGGGGACCTATCAGCTCCGTCCCGGCATGACCATTTCCCAGCTCGTGTCCGATGCCGGCGGATTGAAGGCCGATGCCTACCTCGATCGCGCCAGCCTCGTGCGCACCGCCGAGGACGGCACGCGGAGCATCCGGCCGTTCAATCTCGGCGAGGCGGTGGCGAAGGACGCGGACGACGATCTGCCGCTCCAGAAGCTCGACGAGCTCACCGTGCGCTCCATCTGGGAGATCCAGGAGCGGCACACGGTGTCCATCAACGGCAGCGTGCGCGAGCCCGGCACGTACGAGTACCTCGAAGGCATGACCATCATGGACCTCATCTTCCGCGCCGGCGGGCTCAAGGAGTCGGCGTACAAACAGGAAGCCGAGGTCGCGCGCATCGACTCGAGCACGATCGCGCTGAAGAAATCGGCCGACGTCTACCGCGTCGCGATCTCCGGGAATTACGGCGTCCACTCGCCCGATCCCACGTTCAAGCTCCAGCGGATGGACCAGGTCTTCGTCCGGCAGATCCCCGATTGGCAGGGGCAGCGCAACGTCGTCATCACGGGCGAGGTCCGGTACCCAGGCGTGTACTCGCTGAAGGAGCAGAACGAGAAGCTCTCCTCGGTGCTGTTCCGGGCTGGAGGATTGAAGGAGAGCGCGTATCCGCGTGCGGCGGTCTTCGTGCGGCGGAAGGGAAATGCGGGGCGGCTCGCGGTGGACGTGGAGGACGTGGCCAAGCACCACAAGCGTTACGACCTGGCGCTCGAGGATGGAGACAGCCTCAGCATCCCGAAGCAGCCTCAGACGGTGAAAGTGGTTGGCGAGGTCGGGTTCCCGGCGAGCGTTCTCTATGAGAAGGGGAAGGCCCTCTCGTACTACATCGACCAGGCCGGCGGGTACACGGATGATTCGGACAAGGGACGGGTGAAGATCGTGCAGCCCAACGGGAAGGTGAAGCCGAAGAAAGGGCTGTGGTCGAATCCTTCGCCGGAGGCCGGGGCTTTGGTTGTCGTGCCCCATAAGCCACCGGAGAAGGAGAAGGACACGCTCAAGGGCGTCGCCACCATCATGACGATCCTGACCGGGGCCGTGACAACGATCTTCATCGCGAGCGAGGCGACGAAGTGAGCCAGGCCACGGGGAACGGCCACTACGGCGGCTGGCGGAGCCGGAAGTGGCTGCTCCAGACGGCTCTGCTCGTGGCCTCCGCCGGCCTTGCAACCGCAGCCATCTCCATGGTCTGGCCCAAGACGTACCGCGCCGAAGCGAAGATCTTGCCGATCGTCTCGAGTTCCTCGGCGTCCAGCCTCCTCGGACTCGCATCGGGAGCGGGGCTGGGTGACCTGCTCTCGGGAACCATCGGCACCGGCGAAAATCCCGTCCTCACCTATCCCGAGATCTTGAAGAGCCGCGCGATGCGTGAGCATGTGGCGGAAACGCCCTTTGCACGCTCCGGCCAGCCGACGGTCCCGATCATGGTCGCGCTTGGTATTCAGAAGCAGGATCGGTTCGGCATGGAGCGCGCGGTCCATATCCTTGGGGATATCACGCAGATCGAAGCCAATCCCCGGAGCGGCGTGCTCGCGGTCAGCGTGGTGGCGAGGGACAGCGTTCTTGCGGCGACCATCGTCACCACCATGCTGGCAGAGCTCGACCGGTTCAACATGGACACTCGCTCCTCGCACGAGCGTGCTACGCGCGAGTTCGTCGAAGCGCGACTGGCCGAGACCCGGAGCGAGCTGTCGAGCGCCGAAGTCGCGCTGACGCGCTTTCGTGAGTCCAACGTTCGGATGGGCAATGCACCCCAACTTCAGCTGGTGCAGACGCGGCTGGAACGGGAAGTCGCTAGCCGATACGAGATCGTCAGCTTGCTGGCGCGACAGTTCGAGCTCGCGAGGATCGAGGAGAAGAGAGACACGCCGACGTTCACCGTCGTGGATCCCGCCAAGCCCCCGGTTCGGAAGTATCGCCCCAAGGTCATCATCAACACGCTCGTCGTGTCCCTAGGCGTACTGGGTATCCGGCTCCTTTCCGCGCGCATGGAGCGTCAGAATTTCCTGAAACGCCTGCATCGTCCGGAGCCGGCAGCGGGCTACGAGGTTGGTCGAGAGCTCTCCGTCTCCTAGCAGGGGTGGACCTGGGTCTATGGCGCGAACCCATCACGACAATCGACCCAGGCTTCGTCTTCAAGCCGCCACCCTCTTCGCAGGTAATCTAGCGTTCGCGGTCTCTCAGGCCGGAACGCTCGTGATCCTCTCGAAGCTCACGTCTCCCGCCGCGGTCGGTCAGCTGGGGCTGGGCGTAGCGATTTCCGCTCCGCTCCTCGTCCTTGCTGGGTTCCAGCTGCGATCCATACAAGCGGCGGGACTCTCCTCGAACAGCCGATTCGGGGACTTTCTCGGATTCCGCCTCTGGTGCCTCGCCGCCGTCATGACCGTGACCCTCGGCATCGCTGCGTTCGGGAGCTACTCAACGGATACGGCGAGAGTCCTCGTCGGCGTCGGTTTGTGGAAGTGCGTGGACTCCCTGTCTGAAGTCGCCTACGGATACGCCCAGAAACAGGAGATGGTCGGCCGCATTTCGACCTCTTTGATCACGAAAGCCGTAGCGTCCTTGGCCGTGGTTCCAGCGGTGATCGTCCTGACACGGAGCGCCCTCTGGGTCGCGTTGGCGCTCGCCATGGTGTCTGCTCTCACCTTTCTCTTCTACGATCGACGCACGATCCGCCTCGTCGCAGCCAGCCGGGGCGATGTCGAACTATCACCTCGCGTTCGTTCGGTTCAAGTCGCCGAGATCGTCCGACTGGGGCTTCCGCTCGGTGTGACGAGCCTCCTTGGAGTGCTTGCTTACAACATTCCACGCTACTTCCTGCAGCATCTTCGTGGGGAGCAGGCTGTCGGCTACTTCTCCGCAATCGGATTTCCGTTCGCGGCCTTCTCCGTGCTCATGGGTGCTCTGGGGCAAGCAGCAACTCCGCGCATGGCGGCGAGCTTCAGCAAGGAACCGCGCGAGTTCTGGAGGTCTGTCGGGACGCTCTGCGGGGTATCCGTCCTGGTCTGCGTCGCCGCGATCGCGATCTGTATGGTCTGGGGTCCAAGCGTTCTCACGGTCCTCTTCACGCGAGACTATGCGACGTACTTCAGCTCCTTCATGGTTCTTCTGGCTGCGGCCGGGTGCTGGTCGCTGGCGTCCGCGCTCGGTTACGCGGCGACGTGCTCGGGACGCATCTACGGGCAAGTGCCGGCTAGCGCGGCTACCTGCGTTTCCGCTCTGATCCTGAGCCCACTCCTCATTCCGGATCGAGGCGTCCTCGGGGCGGCCCTCGTCTACCTCGTCGGCGGTGCGGTCAACACACTGGCCTTTGCTGTCCTGATCCTCCGGTCCATCCAGGTAACCCGGATGAACTCGTCAGCTCTTGAGTCGGCGCTCCCCTCCGAGGGCTCGGTTTGAAGCCCTTCACGACCATCGCCGCCTGCGCGTCGCTCCTCGCGGCCGGGCTCCTCGTGAATCTGGTCCCAACCGGCGCGGCTCTTATCGTGGCGGTCGTGTGGGGAATGGTCTTGGCGTTCAGCCTGCCTCGAAATCTGTCGATCGTCGCGCCCATGTTTCTTCTTCTCAGCGTTCCGGCTGATCACATCGCGACCCTGAACGGCCCCGTCCAGGGTTTCATGGTGCTCGGGCTTCTCATGATCCTGGCCGCGAGCCAGCTCCTTCGAAACAGGGGCCGCCTCTCGCTACGACTCGACCTGGACCTGCTTCTCCTGGTGACGGTCCTCACGATTCCGACCTTGCTGAATCTCGCAGGAGGTGAGAGCCGCGGCTTGCTCTTCTGGTTTGCGGCCGTCTTCGCGTTGATCTGGCTGCGTTCCGCTCAGGGCGTCGTCGAGGATCTTCCGGAACAGGTGATGACCGCAATCGTGCTGGCCGGAAGCCTCGGGAGCGTGCTGGCCATCCTGGCCTACGTGGGAACGGTCGATCTGGCAGGAATTGTTCCTGGCTACGAGCCCAGCGCTCTCGGCTTCGATTCGTTCATGGGCCTTCGCGCATCCGGCTTGAGCGGTCACCCGCTTCGATTCGGGACCCTGACCATGCTCGGGTCCATCATCAGCTTGGCATGGCTGGCGGAGTCCCAGAGAACGGAACGCTCCACGGTCCTTGCCACCACATCCCTCGGCTTGAGCTCGCTCGGGCTCGCGCTATCGGGCGCTCGAGGTGCTTGGCTGGGACTGTGCCTCGGCGTAGCCGCGATGATCCTGGGTCAGCGGGATGCATTGGCCCGGCGGCGTGTCGTTCGCCTCATGGTAGCCATCTCGATCGGCGCGGGGATCATCGCGCTCTCCGGCTTCGGCGCATTCCTGTATGAGCGGCTCGCGGGCTCCGCGGCGCATCCCGCATCCTGGGCTCAGCGACAAGACGCCTTGGTGGCGGTGGCTGGCTGGGGTCGGCGAATTCCCCTGTTCGGCCTTGGATTCGGAGGCGCGACGGAGCTGACTGCGAGAATGGGAATGCTCCTCCCCAATCTCGAGAACGAATATCTCCGGTTCCTCCTGGCAGCGGGTGTGGCCGGCCCCTTGGTTCTCCTCGTGATGGGTGTCCGGCGGATCCGATCCGCGATCCGCCTTCCGAGCGGGCTGACGCGCTCGGCCGGTATCGGCTGTTTGACCGCGCTCTTCGTCAACATGGCCACGTATAACCTGTTCTCCTGGTCCGTCGCCCCTTCGCTCTTCGTGGCCGTCGCGGTACTCACGCTCGGGAAAGCGCGCGAGCCGCTGCATGCGGACATCGTGCTGGCGCATCGAATGGCGGTTCGACCCGCTTGAAGCCGCTTCGACTGTGTCTCGTTCTTTGGTCGGGCCGGATCGGCGGGGCCGAGACCTGGACGTTGGGGCTTGCACGAAGCCTGAGGGGGAGGGGCGTCGATACCGGTGTTCTCTTCATCGGCTCGCCGGAGCCTCTGGTGAGCCAGCTCGGTGACGTCCCCTGGAGCACTCTGGGACTGGAACGGGGATCGCAGGTGATCCTGAATGCCCGGAAATACGCGTCCCTCGTCCATCGAATCGGGCCCGATGCCGCCGTCCTTCCGGCCATGGGCTATCTCGCTCGCATGCTCCGTGTTGGAGGCTATCGCGGACGCGTCCTGGCCATCGAGCATGGCAGTGCTCTCCAGCTCGAGCGTCAGACTTGGTGGCGCCGCGTGGGACGAAGGGTCGACATGATGACGGGGCGTGGCGTATCCGACGTCCTCATCGCACCCAGCGATTTCATGCTCCAGCGCCTTCGCCGCGTATCGCGCGCTCCGCGTTATGCGCGGATCTATCCGGGCCTCTGGCTCGATCGCTTCATGCCGGGTCCCGCGACGAGTGGCGAGCCGGATGTACTCACCGTGGGCTGTGCCGCCCGGCTGATCGAGGGCAAGGGCGTGGACGTCCTCCTGAAGGCCGTGGCTCGCGTGAGTCGCTCGACGCCAATGGCTCTACAGATCGCTGGAGACGGGCCCATGAAGAGCGAGCTGGTCCAGCTG
>Ga0105248_10002493_pt1 | contig 20459 bp, 18 predicted proteins | sample KBSS34metaG_FD_81524 | JGI IMG/M metagenome (GOLD analysis project Ga0105248, IMG submission 81524) | Switchgrass rhizosphere microbial communities from Kellogg Biological Station, Michigan, USA - KBS S3-4 metaG | ecosystem: Host-associated > Plants > Roots > Rhizosphere > Soil | place...
CCGACCGCTGACCAACTCCCGTACCGCCCTGCACAAACGGCCCAAACTCCCAGGTCCGCTTGGCCTCGGTCGGCGCCGCATGCCCCTGCGCCGCGATTGGCTTCACAGTCGCAATGAAAGCGATGAGTAGAAAAAAAATAGACATAAAAGACCGGCTAAACATTCGCGACACAGTAATTCCTTCCAGCAACAGAATCCGCAACCAAATAGAAATTCGCAAGAAAGGCCGCCAATAAAGGCGGCCCATCCAGAACTCGAGACAGGGAGTGAACCGGCTATTCCCTGTTTCCTGCTCCCCGTCCTACTTTGCGGCCGCTTCCATTGCGGCCTCGTCCATATCAAAGTTCGAATAGACATTCTGCACGTCGTCCAGGTCTTCCAGCGTATCCAGCAGACGAATCATCTGGTTGGCAGCCGATCCCTCCAGCTTGGTATACGTCGAGGCCACCATCGTCACCTCGCTGTATACCGTCGGAATCTTCGCCGCCTTGACTGCTTCAAGCACCGCTTCATAAGACCCTGGCTCAGTCAGAATTTCCCAGTTTTCGCCCTCGTCGCCCAGGTCCTCGCCGCCATGCTCGAGTACTATGCCCATCAGCGTATCTTCATCTGCGGCGCTCTTTTCCACGCCAATCACGCCCTTCTTCGAAAACATGAACCGCACCGAGCCGGATTCGCCCAGGTTGCCGCCGTTTTTCGAGAAGGCAAAGCGAACTTCGCTCACCGTGCGATTGCGGTTGTCGGTCAGCGTATCGACGATCAGCGCCACGCCGCCCGGCCCATAACCTTCAAAGGAGATTTCCTCGTAGTTAGCGCCTTCCAGTTCTCCCGTGCCGCGCTGAACAGCACGCTTGATGTTGTCCTGCGGCATATTCTCGGCCTTAGCCGCCAGAATGGCCGAGCGCAGGCGCGGATTGCCATCGGGATCGCCGCCGCCGGCCTTGGCCGCTACGGTAATTTCCTTGATCAGGCGAGTGAATATCTTGCCGCGCTTGGCATCCAGCGCGCCCTTCTTGTGCTTGATTGTGGCCCATTTGGAATGGCCGGACATGAGAAACCTCAGTGCTGAGAACGATATGCGGACGGCTCTGATTGTCGCAACCAATGCGCCCGACCCAAACGAGTATAGCACCGCAGAAGCTGCGTGAAAACGCACTGCCAGGGCCGGCCAGAGTCCCTGCCTACACCACTTCTACCCGGTTCCGCCCCGTCGCCTTGGCCCGGTAGAGCGCCAGATCCGCCTTCTTCAGGAGAATCTCCGGGTCTACCTCTCGATCGTTCGCGTGGCTCGCCACACCCACACTCACCGTGACCCCGATCAATTGGCCCTCAACCTCAAACGGTTGCTGCGCCATCGCCTTGCAAATCCGCTCCGCCATCACAGAGGCGCCCTCATAGGGGGTATCCGGTAATAGAATCGCAAACTCCTCACCCCCATACCGCGCTAGCAAATCGGTCTTGCGCAGGCTCGACATCAGGCGGTCTGCCGCTTCTCGTAAAACAACGTCGCCTGCCGGATGCCCGTATCGATCGTTCACACTTTTGAAGTGATCCAGATCGATCATCAGTAATGAAAGCGGGGAGCGCGCGCGTCCAAATCGCAGGCACTCCATCTCCAGCGCCTGGTGAAATCGCCTGCGATTTGCCACACCGGTCAACGGATCGGTCTCTGCCCTGCTGCGCAGCTCTTCTCGAAGCAGTACCTGGGCTGTCACATCGGCAAAGATGATCGCCCGCCCCACCTGTTTCGTTTTCGACCCTGAGCTTCCGGTGAACAGAGGCCATGTTCGAATCTCATAAATCCGTGGCCCGGCTTCGCCTCCAAAGGTAAACTCGCGGGCAGGCTCTGTAGGGCGCACCGCCGCCACCAGCCCTGGTACCCCCTGAACCAGCTCTTCAATCGGTTCCCCGATGCTGGATTTGTCCAGATCGGGTAGCAGCGAACCTGCTGCGGGGTTGAAATCGAGTAGCCGGCTCTGGTTGTCCACAATCAGCACTCCATCCCGGATCGTATTGAAGATCAGGTTTCGTGCCAGCGGAGCCAGATCGAAGATCCCAGCCCGGAAATATCCGTAATACAGCAGAATGCAGGTACAACCCAGTGTCACAGGACTGATATCCAGCCCCCACGGGCTCAGGTTTGCCAGGTAGGCAAAGTAGCCGAAAAATGGCAGCACCGAACTTAGGAGCAGAATCGTCGCCTGCCTGCGATAGAGAGCCGACGAAGCCCGCAATACCGACAGATAAACTCCCGTTACCACCAGAAAAGCCACCAGGAGATAGGCGTTATCCAATAGAGAAAGCGGCCCCCGGTGCATCACCAATACCCAGAATGGCCCGCGCTGCTCAATCTCCATGGGTGCTGTGTAAAAGAGGCCGCCAGGATTCAAAAAATGGCCGATGAAGGTGATGACCGGGATTACAAACAGCAGGTGCGTCCGCGCACGAATCTGATTGTGGCGAAGTGTTGTCAACACCCATAGTGCAGGAGTCCACGGCAGCGCCAGGTACTCCACATGCAGCCACCCGGTCGCCTTGCCCACCGTCGTCTGCGCCACCTCGCCCGCATAGCCAAAGGTGTACACCGCCATCGCAAACATGAGCAGGGCAAAGGGACCGGACACAGGGACATCTCTGCGTCGGCTCCAAGCTGCCACTGCCAGAAATGCCAGCAAAATAGCAATCCCAGTTAGGAGAAATCGAGCAACTAAGACGATATCGATGCTCATCGATTGCACATATCCAGACCGTTCGCCAACTCAAGCGCGGCAGTTCTTGTAATGATTTCTCGTAATTATAGGAAGAACTACTTGAAGTTACCTAATGAATTCCACGCCTCATCCTGAGCTCGGCTGGGCATAGACGTAACCCCTTTCATGCCATACTGAGGCGGTGTTTTCCCTTCACCAGCCACAGCCGGATCGCATCCGCCACCTGCTTGAATCCGCTCGCGATCTGCCTTTGAACTACGGCATGCCTTTCGTTACCCAGGCTGAATTCAACTCCGGGGAAGACTTTGCCGCGCCAAAATTGCCGTTAGGTTTCGTCCGTGATCACACGCGCAGCGAGATCGGCCACGGAGAGTCCGCCTTCAATGCAGCCAAGGCGGCCTTTCGCCGCTGGCAGCAGTTTGACCTCGGCTGGGTCCGTGTCCCCAACCCTGAAGTCGCCATTGATCCCGACCAGGCCGTCGCCGTCGAGGCGCACACCTTCGGCCTCTGGTCTCTGAATATCAGCCGCATCCTCTACGTCATCGACGAAGAAGATCGCTTCGGCTTTGGCTACGGCACCACCCCGCTCCACGTCGAGAGCGGTGAAGAGCGCTTCCTCCTTGAGTTCTACCCCGTCTCTGGAATCGTCTTCTACGACCTGCTCGCCGTCTCTCGCCCCGCGCACTGGCTCGCTCGCCTCGGCTATCCCATCACCCGCAGCCAGCAGCGCCGCTTCGCCCGCGATTCTCACCGCAGAATGCACCTCGCCGCATCCGGCTCAGAAGCTCCAAAGAACCCATTCGCTGATACTCTTAAATCATGAAATTCGGCGTCCTCGTCTTCCCAGGCTCCAACTGCGACCACGATACCTACAATGTGATCGCCGAAATCGCCCACCAGCCCGTTACCTTCCTCTGGCATGATTCGGAAGACCTCCAGGGCGTCGACGCTGTCCTCGTTCCCGGCGGCTTTGCTTACGGCGACTACCTCCGCACCGGCGCCATCGCACGCTTCTCGCCCGTCATGCAGTCGGTCAGGCGCTTCGCCGATTCTGGAGGACTGGTACTCGGCATCTGTAACGGCTTCCAGATCCTCGCCGAGTCTGGCCTGCTCCCCGGAGCGCTCATGCGTAACGCCGGGCTCAAATACATCTGTAAGCAAGTGCATCTGCGCACCGAAACCACCAACAGTGCCTTTACCAATCAGTTAACGACTGGCGAAGTTCTTCAGATCCCTATCGGTCACATGGAAGGCAACTATTACTGCGACTCCGAAACCCTTCGCGAGCTCGAGTCCGAAGATCGCGTCGCCTTCCGCTACGCTACGCCCTCAGGTGAAATCACCCCTGAAGCCAACCCCAATGGCTCTCTCGGCAACATCGCCGGCATCCTGAACAAAGGCCGTAACGTCCTGGGCATGATGCCCCACCCCGACCGGTCCAGCGAATCTCTTCTCGGCTCCGCCGACGGCCTTAAAATCTTTCAGTCCATGATCCAGGCGCTCGGGGTCCATGCCTAACCCATGATCGACATTCATCATCACCTGATCTACGGCGTAGACGACGGCGCCACCGATATTGACACCTCGGTGGCCATGGCCGAGGTTGCCATCTCCGAGGGAGTCACCCACATTGCCTGCACCCCTCATTCCAGCAACGATTTCCTCTATCAGGCCGAACGCAACCTCGAGCGCATGGCCGAGATTCAGGCTCGTCTCGACGCCAACGGGGCAGGTCGCATTGAGCTTATCCTGGCCTGCGATTTCCACCTCCACGCCGACAACATTCAGGACGCCATAGCCAATCCGCTCAAATACTCCATCGGCGGCAAAGGCTATCTGATGGTGGAGTTTCCCGAGGCGGCGATTCCGCCCCAATTGAGTGGCGCGCTCCACCGGCTCCAGGCCGTCGGATACACCAACGTCATCACCCACCCCGAGCGCAACCCGGTCATCGTCCGCCACCCTGAAATGCTTGCCGAGTGGATCCGCATGGGCTGCGTGGTGCAAGTGACCGCATCGTCGCTCTACGGCCGCTTCGGCAACTCCGCCGAAGCCTTCGCCAACGAGCTCCTCGACCGCAACTGGGTCCACTTTCTAGCTACCGATGCCCATAATCTTGAGTGGCGCCCGCCCCACCTCAGGAAGGCCTACGACTACGTAGCCAACCGCTCCGGCGAAGAAACCGCACGCCGCCTCTGCGTGGACAACCCCCGCGCCGCCATCACCGGCTCAAAAATGCCTCTGCAACCCGAAGCCATCGGCATCTGGGACAGCGCCCCACTCAAGTTCGGCGAAAGCGTGAAATCCGCTCCCAGGCGACCCGCCGCCGATGGCGAAAAAAAGAGCGGCTTCTTCGGCAAACTCTTCGGCAAGTAACTAAAGAGCGGCCGTTTCAGCTGTTTTCAATCTCAGACGCCAGCCTTAATTGAGCCCCAGCCCACCATCCACAGCCAATATCTGTCCTGTAACGAACCCCGGCCCAGCCACAAAGAACATCACCGTCTCCGCCACCTCAGCCGCCGTCGCATTCCGCCCCATCGGAGTCTTCCCCGCAAAGTGCCCCGCCGCAGCTTCGCCAAACTCCACATATCCCGGAGCCACGCAATTCACGCTCACTTCCGGCGCAAAAGCTTTGGCCATCGTCTGGGTCAGCATATGCAGTGCCGCCTTCGAAGCACAGTAATGCCCATGCGTCGCCCACGGATGTGATCCTCCCAGCGAACCCAGATTCACAATGCGTCCCTGCGCAGCCTTCAGGTAGGGCAAAGCCTCACGCGCCACCAGAAACGGCCCCCGCGCATTCGTCTCAAATACCCTGTCCCACTGCTCCAGCGTGATCTCGCCCAGTTTGGCAGACTCGAAGACGGCAGCATTATTCACCAGTAGATCGAGCTGGCCAAATCGCTCTACCGTCGCCGTCACAGCCGCGCGCACACTGCGCTCATCGCGTACATTCATCGCAAAAGCCGCAGCCCGCACGCCCAGAGCTTCCATCTCTAGAACTACTCCCGCAGCCTCGTCTCCAGATTCCCGGTAGGTAATCGCAACATCGGCCCCGGCCCGCGCCAGAGTCAGAGCCAGTTCCCTGCCCACACGCCGCGCGCCACCCGTTACAAGAGCCGTTTTACCTCGCAGCGGGAGATGGGTCATGCAACCTCAGACACGATGTGAGCAAAAAGCTGGCCGCCAGAAATCGCCGCCATGCTTCTCCCCATTCTAAGAATAGCAAATCGGCAACATCGAAAACAGACTGGTTTTTTGCCCCGGACACGCATACCGTCAACGAGCGAAATCAGAATTCATGAGCCTCGCGAACTACTCCCTGTCCGTTGAAAAGGAGATAAAACTCTATGTCCGATCACACAATCCAAGGCCTCGCCCACGATCGATTCGACGCAGTCCACGAAGCCTTCGAAGAGAACTTTGCCCTGGGCGCAGATGTAGGAGCCTCATGCTGCATCACTGTCGATGGAGAGACAGTTGTCGACCTCTGGGGCGGCTTTGCTGACATTGCAAAGACCCGTCCATGGCAAGAGAACACCATTGTCAACGTCTTCTCTACAACCAAAACCATGACCGCGCTCACCGCGCTTCTACTTGCTGACCGCGGCCTGCTCGATTTTGACGCACCTGTTGCCCATTACTGGCCCGAGTTCGCAGCCAACGGTAAAGAGCACATCAAGGTCAGCCACCTGATGAGCCACTCTTCCGGGCTTTCCGGCTCGGCCGTTCCGCTTACAGCACAAGACCTCTACGATTGGGAAAAAGTCACCTCTCTGCTCGCCGCCCAGGCCCCTCTCTGGGAACCCGGCACCGCATCCGGTTACCATGTCACGACCTTCGGATATCTCATTGGAGAGGTCGTCCGCCGCATCACCGGCAACTCACTTGGAACCGTCTTTCGGCAGGAGATAGCCCAACCTCTCAACGCAGACTTCCACATCGGCCTTCCAGCCATAGAAGATCACCGCGTCGCCGAAGTCATCCCCTGGGTCTCACAGCAAAGCGTGGCCACCGCAGCCGCGACTTTCACTGACTTCCAGAAAATCACCTTCCTCAACATGCTCTTCGACGTCGCCACCGACCTGCGCACACGCGCCTGGCGAGCGGCCGAGATTCCCGCCGTCAACGGCCACGGGAATGCACGATCCGTCGCTGAAATTCACGCCATGCTGGCCAACGGAGGCGTGGCCAAAGGCAAACGATTCCTGTCCGAAGCCGGCAGCCGCAAGGTTCTGGAGCAGCAAATAGAGGGGCCCGATCTTGTGATGACCCATCGTCCACCCGCTCGCTTCGGACTTGGCTTCGCTCTACCTGGCCCTCTTTTGGATCTGGAACTGCCCAACCCCAACGCGATCCACTGGGGTGGCGGAGGCGCTTCCTGGATCTTCATCGACATGGATGCCCGCACCACGATGGCCTACGTCACCAACAAGATGGATTCGCGCTCTCTGAGTGATCCGCGCCCCTTTCGCGTCATGCGGGCCATGTGGCGATCGCTGGGAATCCCCTTCAGCGAAGCACCCGTCACTTAAGCCCGAGCAAGCGTAAGCCGCGATAGGCGCTTTTCTAAAAGGTAGTAAGGCACTGACGGAGGGTGGCGAGGGTTTCATCTACAGCAAGTCCAACAAAATGGCCCGGACCTTCGGGTCCGGGCCATTGTTTTCCATCCAATGCAAACCCTACTTAGGAGCATCTTTCGGCGCATCAGCCTTGGGGGCTGCGTCTGCCTTCGGAGCATCCTTGCGCCCTTCACCCTTTTCGTAAATCGAGTATTGATCCTGGGGCCGCTTCAGCTTGATCTCGAGAGCCATCTGCTCCTTGTCGATCTTGTAGTCCTCGCCATAGGTCTGAAAACCCTTGGCAATGATCTGCAGCCGCACATCGGAACCAATCTGCAGCAGATCGATGACTGCCTTGCCCTCATCATTGGTCTTCAGTTCCATATTGCCCGCGTGCTTGCCATCCTCCAGCGGATGAAAGATGACGGAAGCATTCTCGACAGGCTTGCCATTGGTCGCGCGAACGACGGTGATTTCCAGCCTGGAGGTCGGTGGCGGAGCCTTATACTTGCGGCCGCGCTTGGCAGTGTCCTGCGCGGATGCGAAGCCAGTCAGTACAAACACTGACATCACAATGAGTGAGACAAAACGGCGAACGGAAGCGGACGACCAAACGAACATGACTGTATTGTAGTCCTTTCATTTCTCGCAGTACAAAGTCGCCATGCCTGGCGGCATTCAATTTTCCTTTAGACTCACCCCTGCCACGAACAGCTCGAAAGGAATCTTAAAAAGCCTGCCGTCCACAGCATGATTTCATTCCCGTCGGATAATCTATTGCCCATGAATCCTCTGGTCACTCCCGCTTGGCTTCAGGCCCGTCTAGCCGACCCTGCCACCGTAGTCCTCGATGCCACGCTCCCACCGGTCGGCGTCCTGCCTGTTGTCGATACACGCGCCCTCTACATCGACCGGCACATTCCCGGAGCGGCCTTTTTCGATATCGAGGCCCTCTCCGACCATTCCTCCAACCTGCCGCACACCATGCCCACGGCGGAGAACTTCGCCAAAGACATGGCCGCCCTTGGAGTTGGAAGCGATAGCACCATCGTCGTCTACGAACAGGTCGGCGTCTTTTCTGCTCCCCGCGCCCGATGGATGCTGCGCGCATTCGGAGCAGCCGAAGTGTACATTCTCGACGGCGGCCTTCGCGCCTGGATCGAAGCTGGCTTTCCCGTCCAATCCGGCGAAGTGTATCGCCCCACGGCGTTATTTCAGGCCAGCCTGAACCCGCAAGCGATGCGAACATTCCCGGACATCCAGAAGCTGCTCGCAGAAAATGCGCAGATTCTGGACGCCCGATCTGCCGGCCGTTTCGCTGGCACAGCTCCAGAACCGCGCCCCGGCCTCTCTTCCGGGCACATGCCAGGAGCCACTAGCGTCCCCTTCCTGGAACTTGTCCGCGATGGAAAACTGCTCCCAGCCGCGGAACTTCGTGACGTCTTCAGCTCAAAAGGCGTCGCTCTCAACAAGCCCATCACAACCACCTGCGGTTCAGGCGTCACAGCAGCAGTCGTCTCCCTGGGTCTCGAAATCGCAGGAGCAGAAAACGTAAGTCTGTACGACGGCTCCTGGGCCGAATATGCCCAAAACCCGGCCGCGCGCATCGTTAAGAGCTAGAACCGTCACAGCTTGCGGAAATCTCCATCAAGGCAGTGTATGAAAGGGCCAGGCTGAAGATGAGGTCCGATTTATTCAAGGGTACAGGCTTTAGCCCGTATACAACTCAAGCAGAATCAACGGGCCTTCGGGCCCTGAGGGATGCTTTTAGGCAACAAATGGCCGGTTTTCGACTTTTTCCGTAAGCCGTTTCGATGTCAAAAAAGGCCTTTATCGGCATGATCTAAGACCTTCGGGCCTGGCATCAGGGCATTCAAACCGCGCCATTTCAAAATAATTTAACAATGATGAGCGAACTTCACTCACATTTCCACGTCCTGGAGCTTGACAACTCTTCCGCAGCTTCCCTACTCTAGCACTTGGACGGCGAGACTGCTAAAGCCACTGAAGGAAATACCCGTTTCGAACCCCGTCCACCAGAATTCTGACGTTTTCAATCAAAACACGGGCCTGGCTGGAGCCTGCCCGTGTCTATCCGGACAAAAGGAGAAGCAACTGTATGGCAGCATCATCCGCAGTAACCACCTTCACTCCGCTTCACGACCGCATCCTGGTTCGCCGCGTTGAAGAAGGCGAAACCATCCGTGGCGGCATCATCATTCCCGACAGCGCTAAAGAAAAGCCCCAGGAAGGCGAAGTCCTCTCCGTCGGCAAGGGCAAGTCCAACGATGAAGGCAAGGTCTTCCCGCTCGACGTCAAGGCTGGCGACCGCGTTCTCTTCGGTAAGTACTCCGGCACCGAGATCAAGATCGACGGCGAAGAGCTGCTGATCATGCGCGAAGAAGAAGTCCTCGGCATCCTCAGCAAGTAAGTGCGTTTCCAGGAGAACGGTGTCGAGATAGGTTTTCCTGATCTCTGACCACTAATCCCTGACCCCTAATCACGAATCACTGTCTCAAGGAGATTTTTAGCAATGGCAAAGCAGATTTTGCACGGAGAAGATTCCCGTCAGGCGATCCTGCGCGGCGTTAACACGCTCGCGGATGCCGTCAAGGTGACCCTCGGCCCCAAGGGCCGCAATGTGGTCATTGAAAAGAAGTTCGGTTCGCCGACCATCACCAAGGACGGCGTAACTGTCGCCAAGGAAATCGAGCTGTCCAATGCGCTCGAGAACGTCGGCGCCCAACTCGTCAAGGAAGTAGCTTCGAAGACCTCGGACGTTGCCGGTGACGGCACCACGACCGCAACCGTTCTGGCCCAGGCCATCTTCCGCGAAGGCGTGAAGACAGTTGCTGCCGGCGCCAATCCGACCGCTCTCAAGCGCGGCATCGACAAGGCTGTCATCGCCGTAATCGGCGCCAAGGACAAGGAAAACAACTGGACCGACGGCGGCGCACTGGGCGGCATGTCGAAGCCGGTTACGGACGACTCAGTTGCCCAGGTCGGAACCATCTCGGCTAACGGTGATGTGGAGATCGGCGAAATCATTGCCGGCGCGATGAAGACTGTAGGCAAGGACGGCGTGATCACGATTGAAGAATCGAAGACCATGCAAACCTACCTCGAGACCGTAGAAGGCATGCAGTTTGATCGTGGCTACCTGAGCCCCTACTTCGTGACCGACGCCGACCGCATGGAAGTGGGTCTGGACGATCCCTTCATTCTCATCTACGAAAAGAAGATTTCAAATATGAAAGACTTGCTTCCCCTCCTGGAGCAGGTAGCACGCGCAGGCAAGCCCCTGCTGATCATCGCGGAAGACGTTGATGGCGAAGCACTTGCGACCCTGGTAGTCAACAAGCTGCGTGGCACGCTGAACGTGGCTGCCGTCAAGGCTCCTGGCTTTGGCGATCGTCGCAAGGCGATGCTGGGCGATATCGCGATCCTGACCGGCGGCAAGGCGATCACCGAGGACCTGGGCCTCAAGCTCGAGAATCTGAAGATCGAAGACCTGGGCAAGGCGAAGCGCATCACGATCGACAAGGACAACACGACGGTCATCGACGGATCCGGCGAAGCTGCCGACATCCAGGGCCGCGTGAAGGAGATCCGCTCGCAGATCGAGAAGACCACCTCCGACTACGACCGCGAGAAGCTGCAGGAGCGGCTGGCCAAGCTGGTAGGCGGCGTTGCCGTCATCAAGGTTGGCGCGGCCACCGAGACCGAGTTGAAGGAAAAGAAGGCTCGCGTTGAGGATGCTCTGCACGCAACCCGTGCGGCTGTCGAGGAAGGCATCGTAGCCGGTGGCGGCGTGGCGCTGGTTCGCTCGACTGTAGCTGTGGACGCTCTGATCAAGACCCTTGAGGGCGATGAGAAGATCGGTGCGCAGATCGTTCGTCGCGCGCTCGAAGAGCCTCTGCGTCAGATCGTGGCGAATGCCGGCGAAGAGGGCGCAGTGGTTGTGGGCAAGATTCTCGAGTCCACCGATGACCACTACGGCTACAACGCGGCGACTAGCAAGTTCGAGGACTTGGTAAAGTCTGGCGTTATCGACCCGACCAAGGTGACTCGCACGGCTCTGCAGAACGCAGCCTCGATTGCCGGCCTGTTGCTGACGACCGAAGCTTTGATCTCCGAGATTCCGGAGCCCAAGGCAGCGGCCCCGGCGGGCGGCGGTCACGGCGGCGGCATGGACGGCATGTACTAAAAACCGGGGCAGGGACCAGCCGATTTTTGATGGTCCCTTCCCGGTTCACCGCAAAAATGAAGGCTCCCGGCTTTGGCTGGGGGCCTTTTTGTTGTTCCACAAATTGTTCTACGTAGAACAATTTTCAGCGAATGGGACGGCTCTGGAAAACTTTGTTGGAAGTGCCTTGTTTTCTTGGGGATACATTTGCGTGCAATTATGGTGTTTTGTGCATGCATGCAGCGAATGGGGATTTGAGTGCGGCGAACGGTGTGGAACACGATGTAGAACAATTTTCCCTTGTGGGTTATCGAGTCGGTGAAAGCCGGATGGGGAGTGGTGCGAGGATGGGCTTTGGGGGTTGCGATGAAGAGTTATACGGAGTACCTGGTCTTTGAGACAAAGCGGCAGCGGGAGATGGTGCACATCACCGACAAAGTCGAAGAGGTGGTACGGCGGAGCGGGGTGAAGGATGGGTTGTGCTTTGTTTCGCCGATGCATATTACGGCTGCAATTTATGTGAACGACCTGGAAAGCGGACTGATCGAGGATATCTGGAAGTGGCTGGAGGAGCTGGCTCCGGCTCGTCCGGATTACAGGCATCATCAGACAGGCGAGGACAACGGAGACGCCCATTTGAAGGCGATGCTGCTGCACCATGAAACGACATTGCCGGTGACTGACGGGAAGCTGGATCTAGGGACCTGGCAAAGAGTATTTTACGCAGAGTTCGATGGGCAGCGACGGAAGCGGGTGATTGTCAAGGTGCTTGGGGTGGTGTGATGCGTACAGAACAGGCGTATCGTCGTTGCTGACGATACGCCGACATATCAGGGCCGTCATTCCAGTTCGGACCATGCAGTCTGCTCGACACTCAGCTCCTCCAGCCCATCCCGCGATTTCGGGCAAAGCAAACTCTCAGGCGGTCCACGGCGCGTCAAGCCAGCAACTGGAATCATCAGCGGGGTCTGCTAGACGCCGCTGCCGGAGTGAGACACCACAGCGACACGTCGAACCTCGACTTTCGGCTCAATATTCGCGTGAGGTTACGATCCCCGGTTGCGGCACAGGATACCGACCATTTGCATCAGCAAGGAGTGGCGCTGGGGAATCCATGGTGAACTTATCTGTGTTTGGAGACATTTCGAAGCCGCTGTTGAGGATCTGGTCATAGGTCACCTCGCGGCCGGTGTGGGCTGCCATGCGGCCCATGTTCGAAACCAGGCTGGCTTCTACTCCGCGCTGCACTTCGTTGTAGGGCTTATCGTCTCGAATGGCGTCCACCAGATCATTCCATTCATTTTGATAAGGGTCCTGTTCGTCTGGCTTGACCTTGGATTCCCACGACATCTTGGAGGTCATGTCCTGGCTTGCATACAGGCTTGAGGGCTGCCCGCAATCGCCATGCTTCGAGGAGATTCCAGACCCTTTGGTGCCGTGCAGGTAGCTGGAATAGATCTCGTCGCATCCGGGGATGGTGCGCCCGTCGAAGAAGAACTTGGTTCCATCAGCATAGGTGTATTCCACCGAGTATGTGTCGAAATTCTGATCCACATACATGACTCCTTCAGGACTGGTGCGGTAGTGGCGGCCGCCCAGGGCCTGCGCCTTCACCGGCCACTGGTTCTTCATCCACCCCTGCTGATCGATGATGTGGATATAAAAGTCGTTGAAGCAGCCACCGCTGGCCCAGATGAAGCTGTGGAAACGCTGGATCTGATAAAGCAGGTCGGTGATACCGGCTGGTTTTGGCAGCGAGCTGAAATATCCTCCCGGCCCGTGCATCCGGTAACCCCGTTGCAGAATGATCTCGCCAATCTCACCATCGTGGACACGCTTGGCCAGCTCCTGCATCGCACGATTGTGACGCGACATCAACCCCACGCCGACTTTCAGATTCTTGGCCTGGGCCCCTTGCCCCAGCTTGAACATGCGTTTGCTGGTGGGCCCGTCAGCCGTTAGCGGCTTCTCCATAAAAACATTCAGGCCCTTCTGGATCGCGTAGGAGAAATGCACCCAGCGAAAGGCCGGCGGCGTAGCAAGAATGACAATATCGCCCGGTTTCAGACAATCCATCGCCTTCTGATACGCGTCGAAGCCGAGGAACTGGCGGTCCTGCGGCACGTCCATCTGGCTGGCAAATTTCGCCTGCAACTGGATCAGATCTTTCTGGAGACGTTCCGGGAAGATATCGGCCATGGCAACCAGCTTGACTGGGCCGCGCTTGACGGAGAGTGCGTTGGCTGCCGCGCCGCCGCCACGCCCACCACAGCCGATTAGCGCGACCTGGATCAGGTCGCTCACGGCGGCGTGGACAGCGGGAATCACCACGTTGGCCAAAGCCGAAACCGCGGCGAATTTGCCCGTGCTCTTAATGAATTCACGGCGGGACGCCGAGGTTCGGATGGACGATTTCATGGGTGTGCAATCTCCCTAGACATATGGTTGCCACTTCGAGCGCACGCAAAAGCATCGAAGACGCGGCAGGACATTCTAGCGCAACTTCCCGGTTGCCAAGAATCCTCTCAGCCAAGTTCCTGGGCGAGCCCGATGAGAAGCCCTTCAGGTCCGCGGATGTAGCAGAGCCGATACGAGTCCTGATACTGGACGACTTCGCCTACAAGCTGCGCGCCGCGGTTGAAAAGCCTGGCAAGCGTCTCGTCGATGTCGTCCACGGCAAACATGACGCGGAGGTAGCCTAAAGCATTCACGGGGGCGTTGCGGTGATCCGCGACGACAGGCGGCGTGAGGAAGCGGGAGAGTTCGAGACGGCTGTGGCCGTCCGGTGTGCGCATCATGGCAATCTCGACGCGTTGACCGGCCACTCCGGTGACACGTCCTACCCACTCTCCTTCGATCGTGGCCCGCCCTTCTAGCTCAAGGCCGAGCTCCTGGAAGAAAGCAATTGTCTCTCCGAGGTCATTGACGACGATTCCTACGTTATCCATCCGTTTGAGTGCCATGCGCAGACTGTACAAGACGTCGTCTAGTGGGTGGCAAGGTTAAAATCTTGCTCTACCTAAAACGATGGCAAGGGTGATCGCAGATTTCATTTGAGGGTGAGACCTTTTGAAAATGCAAAGGAAGGACTACAACTTCTGAACAGCCGTTGATCCCACTCATGACGCAAAGACACGTCACAGGTGGGGCACCCTGGCCATTGCGTGGCACTTGTCACGAGGAACGCGCTTGTCGTCTGTGGACGAAGAGGAAAGGCGCTCGTCCAGATGCCATCGTCTGCTGAACATCAGCGCAAAGAGGGTTTTCGTTTCGTGACGCTGGAGCGTGGGTTATACGAAATTGTGAGCGATGCCGGAGATGCACTGACGGCCGTATTTGATCGCAGCGATTGTATCGCTGCCGGTGGTGTACGGTCGTTTGGCCTGGGATGCTCAGGGGGAGGCTTTCCAGGAGTGACAGATCAAGTTGCGCTTATACAGCGCTGGGTGGCGGCAGGGTGGGATAGGTGATGCCGAAGGTGGCGGAGTAATCGATCATGGCTTGCATGTCCTGGGGGATGATGTAGCGGGAGAGGCCCTCGAGGAAGATATCGAATTGGTTGCCGCTACAGATGAACTGGATGGTGCCATCGGTGGTGCCGCAGTTGCGAAAGCAGTGGACTACATTGCGTGGGGCAAAGATCACGCCGTCTTTGGGGATCTCGGTCCAGATGCCATTGCTGAAGATTTCAAAGCGTCCGGTGACGACGGAGAAGACTTCGTCTTCATTCTGATGAATATGGGGCGGCGTGCCACTGCCTGGCTTACAGGTCTGGCGGCCGATGGAGAAGGCGCCTCCTGTTTGCTCGCTGAGGACGAAGAGTTCTACGGGTTCGCCGAAGAAATCGAACTTGGTCTGCATTCCATTCCCTTTCGTGCGTTGCTTTTGTGACGCAGAGAAACGTGATGGCGGCTCTCTGACATCCATGGAAGGCATACGGAGGATGTGGATTGACGGTTCCGGGAAAATGCGGACAGGAGACTTTGCGCAACACGATTTTGGCAGCGTTGCTGATGGACAGTTAAAAAAGGGATGGGCGGCTTGAGCCTCCCAGCAGGGTGGGGCTGATGGTTGCTGCGGTATGAGTACCTTCGTGGCCGCCCCAAGCAAAGAGGAAGGAGACGAGTGGAAGGCCGCCTGCGTGGAGGGTGAAACCAGCGCCGAGTGTGTGGCGAAGATGATCGAAGCCGATATCGTCGCGGCGCAGAGCTACTTTTCCTTCATCGACAGAGAAGAGGAGGCCGACGGGGAGTTTTCCAAGGGAGTGCTCGAAGGTGCCGCGCATCAGAAGCAGATCGGGCCCACGGAAACGGTAGTCGGGATAGCTGGCAAGCATGGCTGTGCCGTTGATGTCGGAACCACCGAGGGTAGGCGAGAAATAAAAGGGGACGGCACTGGCATGCGCGGCGAAGGACTCGGAGAGGAAGATGCGGAAGGAGATGGAGCCTTCCAGCTTTTCTGTGGCTGCGACGATGGGACAGGGGCGGGCAGGTTCTGGATGGGCGGATGCCGCGGCGCTGTGGGAAATGTTGCGGTCGGCGTTACTTCCTGTGCAGTCGTCGGGGCCGTTGTTGACGAACTGCGAGGGGCGGTTGGGGTAGTAGGCCTTTGCTAAGTGGGCAGGCAGGAGGCTGTAGAGAGGAATCTCGTGACGGAAGTCTGCGTTAAAGCGGTGAAAGGAACTGGCGCTATCGTTGGACGCGACAAATTGCTGGAGTTGCAGCAGGTAATTGAGGCGGATGCGGTTTTTAAAGAAGCCGGGATCGAGACGCAGCCCTTCGGAGGCCTGGAGGAAGGCTGGCTGGTGAGTCAGTCCAGGGGCTTTTGCGTTATCGAAGAGAGAGGTCGTCGAGGGCAGCGAAGCCGTGTCACCGGGGCGGATGGATGGGAAGCGCCCGTTGAGTTCGGCGACGATGGCGATGCGCGCCGGGCGAAGCGCACCGGCTAGAGGGAGCGCTGCGTCGATGCCGGTAATGTTTTCTGAAAAACCGTAGGTGGAGTGATCGGCGGGTGAGGAGTCAGGGCCGAGGCCGTAAAAGTCAACACGAGCGAGAGAGATGCTTTGCGAATAGATATTGAAGAGAGGCGCGACCTTGTATGTTGTTCCGCGGGGAAGGCGATAGGCCTTCATGTATCCGCCAGCGCGCCACGAGGAGTTGCCGGTGACCTGGGCGTCGATATTGAAGCTGGTTCTCCACTCGTTGGCGAAGTTTTTGTGTTCGACGAAGGCGAAGCCTGCACCGACGCCGTTTTGCGGAGCCAGGCTGCCGACGGCAATGTGGATGGGCTGGCCCATGACGAGGGTCTGGCCGCAATCGATGAGGTTGCCGGCGGAGAATTTGAAACACTTAGCGAGGGCTGCACCTTCGACGCGGAAGTCGCGCTCCAAGCGAGTCTCGTTTTGAGCGTACGCAGAGAATGCCGCGAGGAGAGGGAGAAGCGCGAAAGATATGAGCTTCTTCATTTCTTTCCCCTGGGCCTGGCACCGCTGGATTTTGCTTTCGCGGATTTGGCTGCGGATTTAACTGGAGCTTTCTTTTTTGCGGACGGCTTTTTCGATTTGCTTTCGCCGGAGGCGGCGATTGCGAGGCCGCTGGCTGGGCGCGCCGGAGCTTTGCGCGGGGTTCGCCGAATCAGCGTCGGGGCAGCAACCTGAGGAGCGGTGCGGGAGCGCAATAGCTGGGTCATAGAAGCGATGTACAGGGCGGCTTCGTTTTCCGTGACAATCGGATGCTGTGGGAGCGTATCGCGAATCTCCTGGGGAAGACTGTGCTCGACATGCTTGAGATGTTTCACCTGAGCAACAATGAGGTCAGAGGCCTTTCGGTGCTTATTGAAGGCTCCTTTGTCCGGCGCTGGAACACGGATGGGGTCCATTTGCGTTCTCCTAAACTTTAATCGTTATTGAATTTCGGACAGTCGTCGTCTGACCGCATTGCCGGTTGATCTATATAGCCCAGGAAGGTGGTTGCTGCGACCTCTCGTGGAGAGCGGGGAGTGTAGTCGCCGAGGAAAAACTCAGTGAGTGTTGCGGGAATGGACGCATGTTCGTGAACGTCATCGATCACAGTGCCCCTAGCAACCCACGGTGAGATGAGCACGGCTGGCACGCGGACACCGAGGCGGTCAAAGTAGAAGGGGTCCGGGGTCCCAGTGGCTGAGGGCTGCGCGACAAAGCCATCCGCTGTGCATGAGGGCGGGGGAACATGGTCGTAGATGCGAACGTGCTCGTCGTAGACGAGGAGAATAGCGGTATTGGGCCACAGGTTTGGGTTGTTGCGGATGGCGTTGTAGACGGTTGCGATGAACTGCTCGCCGGCGCGGACATCGTGATCGGGATGCTGATCGCTGGCGATCAATTCGCCAGAGCCGTCGGGAGCATCGTGGTCGGTGTAGTTAGGTTCGATGAAGCTGTATTCGGGGAGCGTGTTTCGCTTGCAGGCATCGAGGAAGTCTTCGAATGTGCCGAAGAGGGAGGGCTGGCTTTGCAGGAGGTTGACGACCTCGAGAGATGAGCTTGCTTCGTCGAAGTAGTAGAGACGCGTGGAGTGGCCTGCGTTGTTGAGGCGTTCGTAAATGCTTTTGTACTGCTTATTCCAGTAGAAGACATCCATGCTGACCTGGCCAAAAGAGGTGCCGTAATGGGCGAAGGCGCGGTTACATAGAGTGGGGCCCGGGATCGAGGCGAACCAGCGATTGAAGACGGCGTATTCGGTGGCCAGCGTGGTGATGACGGGCAACTTGTCGGGGGTGAAGTAACTGAGGATCTTGTGAGAGTGATTGATGTTTCGCTGCTGGTTGTAGTAGCTCTTGACGAACCCCTGCATGTTGGCGGCGCGATTGGGATTCTGAGCTGTGGTTACGCCACCGAATATCTGCAGGTCGACGGCGGGAAAATGGTGATCTGGATCGGGATCGAGTTGGCTTTGATAGGCAGCGTCGGGAGTCACGGCGACGGGCACCCCGGTTGAGTCGGGATTGGTTTCCGCGCCGGTAAGGCCGTCGATGTTGGGATGGGTGGCGCGCAGCGCTCCGAGCATGTGGTCGAAGGAACGATTCTCCATCATGAGAACGACGATGTGTTGCAGATTCTGGATTCCAGGCAACGATCTATCCAGCATTCAATCCTCCCGAGCCGGTTGCTTCAATGTATGGTGACGGATGTACGAAAAACATATCTTTGGCTTGCGCTAATTCCTACGCAACAGATTGTTGACAAAGAATCTTAGGCTGAAAGGCGGGATTTAGCTACTCCTATTGCTTTGAGAAAGTGAAACGCCCTGCTGCTCTGGAGTGGGCGGCAGGGCGTTCGTTTTGCGAAGGTGGGTTGAGTTCAAGGCCAAATAGATGGAGAGATTGCGATGCTCCCCGCGAATCGTTTATTCGGCGCTGCCTTTGCTGAGGTGGATGCGGAGTCCGGCGCGAAAGTTCATGGGGAGGCTGAGATAGCCGATGGGGGCCATGTGCTGGTTGCTCAAGAGGTTTTCTGCCTGACCGTAGATGGCGATGCGCGTGGAGAGGTTATAGCTGCCGCCGAAGTCGAGTTTGGCAAAGCCGTGGTCGAGGTTGCGATTCGGTAGGAGAAGGCTGTTGCCGCCGCTCAGATCGGAGTAGGCGAGGTAGGTGGAGTCGTCACTGCGGCTGGCGAAGGCGGTCGTCGAGAGCAGGGTGACGTGCTTGTTGGAGTAGCTGGCGGAGATGAAGCCGGTATGTGGAGGGCGGCGGAAGGGGCGCGCTCCTTTGAGGGGTGAATAGGCACCGATGGGGATGCCGTCGAAGGTGGGTGCATAGCCACCGGTCAGGGCAACGTTGTCGTCGTTGAAGGAGCGCTGGACGACTGCGTCGAGGTAGGTGTAGCCGCCGCGAAGGAAGAGGCTGCGGCCGATGCCACCCTCGAGAGTGGCCTCTGCACCCTGTGCTTTGTAGGCCTGGGAGTTGAGGGTGAGTTCGTAAGCGAAGTTGGCCTGGAGAAAGGCCTGGAGCTGTTGCTGCTGAGCTGGGCTCAGGTTGGGCAGCAGGGCGGGGATGAGGCTGGCTCCGACGTACTCGATCTGACGGCCGAACTGGTTATGGAAGTAGCTGGCGCGGAAGATGATGTGGTCCTGGAAGATGCCTTGCTCGAGGCCGCCCTCGTAGGTACGGGTGGTGGGAGCGGCGATGGGTTTCAGGTGGAGCTTGTCGATGGTGTCCTGGCCACCGTTCTTGGCGTTGTTGACGAGGAAGGTGTAAAGGGAATCGTCCTGGTCGGTGAGGGTGGGTTCGCGAACGGCGTCGCCGTAGTTGAAGTTGATTTTGGTGCCGTTGAAGAAGCCTGGTTTGGGGCGAACCACGTAATACGAAACACCGGCGCGCGGGGAGGTTTGAGTGCCAAAGAGGGAGTAGTGTTCGAGGCCTCCGGCGAGGGTGTAGAAGAAGCGATTTTTGAAGTCCCCGTGAACGGCGGCGGTGTAGTCGTAGTTGGTGCGGGAGACGGGTTGGTAGTAGGTGCTGCCTGGTTCGGAGCCGCGTTCGTCTTCATAGCGGAAGCCAATGAGGCCGATGAGGTGCGGGGTGAAGCGGTAATCCCCTTGGTAGACCAGCTGATCGCGGTTGGAAACGAGGTTGGTGTGGCTGGGATAGTTGCCCGGGAAGTTGATCTGGGCGCGGCCGGATGCGGTGTAGCCGTTGGCTCCAGTGAAGGTTACGGCGTTGCCGTAGTACGCGGAGAGTTGGAAGGTCGAGTCGTACTCGATGAGTTGGCCGACGGGGGCGAATGTGGTGAGCTGTTCGCGCTTGCGGGTGGCTCCGAAACGAACGGCGTTGTGGAAATCGAGGGTGGTCTGATGGTCGATGGAGCCGCTGATCAAGAGGTCCTGGTCACCCTCTTTGGAATCAGCAGCTATTTGGTAGAACTGCCAGGCGTTGGGAACTCCTGAGGCGGTAACGCCGTAGTGGACGGTGCCGCGGAGCTGGAGGCTCGCGGTGGGCTGATAGCCGAAGTTGCCGGTGGTGGTGGCGGCG
>Ga0105248_10002494_pt1 | contig 20458 bp, 21 predicted proteins | sample KBSS34metaG_FD_81524 | JGI IMG/M metagenome (GOLD analysis project Ga0105248, IMG submission 81524) | Switchgrass rhizosphere microbial communities from Kellogg Biological Station, Michigan, USA - KBS S3-4 metaG | ecosystem: Host-associated > Plants > Roots > Rhizosphere > Soil | place...
CCCAATCCTTAGGAAAGGCATCGACCGCCAGGCCAAGGCCAAACGCGACTACGATCAGCCCTGCAGTCGTCCAATGCAGCGCGACTGCCGTTGAGTCGAAGTGATCTACCTTAGCCAAGACGAATCCTCGAAGCGGGTGGGCCCGCGCGCATTGTCGGTCACCGGCGCGCAGGGTGGCTATTCGCGATATTACGTAGGGCGCGAATCGGCGCGTTCCATGCTTCCGCGGAAGCGTTTCTAGAAGTTACTTGAAGTTCGTTCAGCCAAAGCCAGGGCAGAGATTAGGCTGGCGCGCGAGGCTTGCGCACGCGCGCAACCGACTGAAGGCATGTGCTCAGCCGCGGTGCCGCAGCGAACGCGGTTTCATCGCGGAGCAGCGTCTGCTTTAGCAGCGCGCCGACGCGTGGGTCGTCGAGGAAGGCGGCGCTCTCGAGACGGATGCTACGCACTCGGCTACCAGTGCCTTGTAAGAGGTGGTGCGGATCGTCGAGCGCGGCTCCGTACAAGAAAAACAGCGTGACCCAACGAGGGAAAGCGAATATCGACACGACGGGTGACGAATACTTCTGCGTCGCGCCGTAGCCGATTCCGACACCGTTGTAGTTGTCATAGAGGAGCTCAAAGCCGCGCGGAATTCGTGCGCGCAGCTTGCGCCGGGCGGCCACCATTCGCCGTGAGATTTCCGGCGCACAGTCCGCGAGCAGACCACGGATATGCGCGTTAGCTTCGCGGGCGGTGAGCGACTTGCGGAGCGTCGTCCCGCTCCGCTTCTTCTGCTTCTTATTCATCGCGGATTTTGCGACGCTCGTGAAGCGGTTACGCCGCGGCGGCTCGTTTCGGCGGCTTGATCAACAGCAGCAGCGGCGTCGCGAGCAGCGTGAGGTACATCATCAGACGGAAGTCGTTGATGTACGCGATCGTCGCGGCCTGCTTCGTCACGGTGGCGTTCATCGCGGCGAGGCCGAGGCTCGTCGAGAGATTCCAGATCGATGGGATGCCGGGCATGTGCAGCGCCTGGTTGAAGTGCGTGATGTTCTCCGCGAGCGCCGCGTGGCTCACCTGCGTCTCGTGACCAAGGATCGTCACCACGATCGAGATGCCGATACTGCTGCCGATGTTGCGCATGAGGCTGAACATCGCGGTGCCTTCGTTGCGGTAGCGCTGCGGCAGCGTCGCGAACGCGGCCGCGCTCAGCGGCACGAAGACGAAGCCCATCCCGACTCCCTGCATGACGCCCGTATAGACGATCTCGTAGAGGCCGATCTGGTCGGTGAACTTCGCCATCTCCCACATCGAGTAGGCCATCAGCGCGAGGCCGAACAGAACGAGCGCTCGGGTGTCGACTTTGCCGACGAGGCGGCCGACGACGAACATCGCGAGCATCGTGCCGATGCCGCGCGGCGCGAGCAGCAATCCCGTCGTGATCACCGGGAAGCCGAGCAGGTTCTGAAGGAACGGCGGCAGTAGCGCCATCGTCGAGAACATCATCACGCCCATCGAAAAGATCAGCATCACGCCGGCCGTGAAGTTGCGATCCTTGAACAGCCCCGGCTCGATGAACGGCTTCTCGGCCGTGAACATCTGCACGAGGAAAAGATACCCGGCCAGGCCCGCGATCACGGTTTCGATGATGATCTCGGTCGACGAGAACCAGTCCGCCGCGTCGCCTCGGTCGAGCATGAGCTGCAAGCTGCCGACCGCGATGCTGAGCAGCGCGAAGCCGAAGAAGTCGAAGCCGCGCCGCGAGCTGCGCTCGGTTTGAGGCATGAACGCGAGCATGCCAAGCAACGCGAGGATGCCGACAGGCACGTTGATGTAGAACGCCCAACGCCACGACTGATACTCGGTGAGATAACCGCCGATCGTCGGGCCGAGTATCGGGCCGACCATCACGCCGATGCCCCAGAGCGCCATCGCGGAGCCGTGCTTCTCGCGCGGGTTGATGTCGAGTATCACGGCCTGCGACAGCGGCACGAGCGGCGCGCCGAACGCGCCCTGCAGGATCCGGAACGCGACGATTTGCTCGAGCGACGTCGCCATGCCGCAGAGCATCGATGCGAGCGTGAACCCGATGACCGCGCCGACGAACAGCGTCTTGCGTCCGAAACGCTCCGCGAGAGGGCCGGTCAGCGGCGTCATGATCGCGGCGGACACGATGTACGAGGTCAGCACCCAGGAGATCTGATCCTGGGTCGCCGACATGCTGCCCTGCATGTGCGGCAGCGCGACGTTCACGATCGTCATGTCGACGACCTGCATGATCGTCGCGAGCATGATCGAAACGGTGATCATGCCGCGATTGAGCGGCGCGTTCGTGCCGCTCGCGGCGTTCATCTCGGCTCTCTTGACGGCGCGGCCTCCGCGACGCGCGCGGGGCGCAACATCGTCAGGAAGCCGGGCGCCGGGCGCTCGTAACCCGTGTCGATGCTGACGTCGGCACTCATGCCGACGCGCAGCTCGGGATCGCCCGAGCGCATGTCGATCGAGATTCGCACAGGAATACGCTGCGTGACCTTCACCCAGTTGCCGGTCGCGTTCTGCGCCGGGATCACGGAGAACTCGGCGCCGGTCGCTTGGCTGATGCTCTGCACGCGGCCGTGCCATTCACGGTCGGGATACGTGTCGAGCTTGATCGTGACGCGCTGGCCGACGACGACGTGCGTGAGATCCGTCTCCTTGAAGTTCGCCTCGATCCACTTCTCCTGGTTCGAGACGACGCTCATGATCGGCGTGCCCGGCGCGACGTATTGGCCGACGACGGGCACCTTGCTCGCGACGCCGTCGAGCTTCGCGCGCACGACGGTGCGCTCGAGATCGAGCACAGCGGTGTCCCGCATGGCCTTGAGCGCGAGGTAGGCCGCTTGCTCCGTGAGCGGCTTGTCGGCATCGCCGCCGAGCTGCGCGCGGACCTGATCGAGCGAGCGCTCGCTGACGACGACCGTCTGGTTCGCGACGTCGCTCTTCTGCCGCGCGTCGTCGACTGCCTGCTGCGACGCGAGCTGTTTCGATGCGAGCGCCTGCAGGCGTTCGTAGTCGCGCTTCTGATACACCGCGTTCGTCTTATCGAGCTCGAGCTGCGACAGCTTCTGGCGGTAGGACGCACGGATGCCCTCGACGTAGTCGCGCACCGCGCCGAGCTCCGCGTCGACCTGCTGCATCTTCACGCGAAACGGCTCGTCATCGACCTTGAACAGCACGTCGCCCTGTGCGACTGGCTGGTTCTCGCGCACCGCGACCTCGACGATCGGCCCCGAGATCTGCGCGCTCACGATGCCGACGTCGGACTTCACGTAAGCGTTGTCCGTGCTCACGTAGCGGCCGGTCGTCAGATAGACGTACACGGCGGCGACGATCACGACGAGCGGGCCGAGCACGAGCAGCGTCCTGCGCACGAGCCGACGGCGCGGCCGCGGCGCGGGCCTGCCGGCCATCGTCGCGGGCGAGGATACGGCGGCGGCTTGAGTGCCGCTCGCCGACGTGCCAGACGCGGGGGAGGCGCTTGGCGCGGCTGCGGCTGCCGGCGCTTCCTCAGCGCGCGGCGCGGAAGCGGGGAGTTCGGGTACGTCCGACATCGTTCGTCCTTCCGTTGGCTTCGGTCTCCTCGGACTTCGCTTCCGCGGACCCGAGGTTTTGCTTGATGCGTTGCAAATGCTCGAAAAGCTGCTTCTGCGCGGCCGAAGACAGGCCCGCCACGCACTCGGACATCATGTCGTTCGCGCGCGAGTGGATCTCTTCGATGATCGGCTGCGACTTCGGCGTGAGGTAAAGCTGCACGGCTCGCCGGTCGGCCGGGTGGCTACGCCGCTCGACCCAGCCGGCGCTCTCCATGCGGTCGATGAGCCGGCCGACCGTGATCGGCTGGATCTCGAGGCATTCGGCGAGCGCCGTCTGGCTCAGGCCCTCGGTGCGCGCGATGTTCACGAGCGCGCGCCACTGCGCCTGGGTGAGGCTGAGCGACTCCAGCCGGCGATCGAAGCTGCGCCGCAGCATGCGAGCGACGTCAGTGATCAACACGCCAAGGCTCCTGTCTGGATCGAATAGTTTGGTCACGCTATGAGCCACCTGAAATAGTAAGCATGCTTATTATAAGCACGGTACGTTTCGATTCAAGCCCCTGAAGGGCTAGCACTGGGGGCCGGGCGGCCTAAGCCGGCGGTTGAAGTGGGGGCCGAACTCGGGATTAATACGCCGCACCCTTTCCATCATCCGGAGCGCACATGGCTCGGCATTCGTCCCGCCGCTCGGCCCCAAGAATTCCAACCTTGCCGTTATCCGCTGCACCGGCGTTGCTGCTCGGTGTGGCGTTGACCGGCGCAGCGTCGGCGCACCATGGTTTCGGCAACTTCGACACGAACCAAGAGGTCACGCTCACAGGTACGGTGACCAAGATCGACTTCGTGAATCCGCACGCCTATGTCTACTTCTCGGTGACAGGCAAGGACGGCGCGAATGCGCCGTATCGATGCGAGATGCGTGCGGCGACGGTTCTACGTCGCTCGGGCTGGTCGGAGCAGATGTTCAAGGCCGGCGACCCGATCACGATCACCGGCGCGCCTGACCGTTTCGACGCGCACTCGTGCTACGTGAACACGATCGCGTTCGCCGACGGCACGAAGGCGGACCGTTACGCGCAGCTCTCGAAGCCCGCGCAGTCGACCGCGCCGGCCGCAAGCGCTCGGCCCGCGCGGTTGCCGAGCGGCGAGCCGAACATCTCGGGCGACTGGGCACCGGAGCAGGTCGTCATGACAGACCCGCGCGGCAAGAGCGGAGCGCTCGTGCCCGTGAGCCAGGCCGGGAACTACAAGCCCGGCGAGCGGCCCGCGCCGCCGCCCGGCGGCGGCGGTTTCGGACGGCCGCGCGTCGACTTCACGCCGGCCGGCAAGGAAGCGGCGGACAAGTTCCGCAACTTTTCCCCTGAGGACAATCCGCGGATGCGCTGCGAGACGACGAGCATCCTTTTCGATTGGACGTTCGACGGACCGGTGGACCGAATCACGCAGAGCGGCAACACGATCACGCTGCAATACGGTCAATACGGGTTCACGCGCACGATCCATCTGAACGCGACGCATCCCGCGAAGATCGAGCCGAGCCGGGCGGGACATTCGACCGGCCGTTGGGAGAACGACGTGCTCGTCGTCGACACGGTCGGCTTCGCGCCGGGTGTTCTGAACCCCCCGATCATGAACAGCGCTCAACTGCACGTGATCGAGCGTTTCGAGTACGACGCGGCCGCGATGAAGATCAAGAGGAGCTATACGGCGACCGATCCGGTGATTTTCACCGGCGAATACACGGGCTCCGACACCATCGGGGTCGCGGACGTGCCGTACGCGCCCGACAAGTGCGCAGAGCTCACCGACCACTCGCACACGCCGACGCCGCCGCCCGGACCGCCACCGGGTGCGCCGCCGCCCGGAGCCCCGCCCCGGTAGTAGAAATGGCGCCGAACGGCTCTCCTGACTCCACGGTCGAGCGGTGATATAACGAGCGTTCGCCAGAGCGCGAGCCAATAAACGCGCGGGCGACCGAAAAAAAGACGCCGGGGGAATTCATGTCGATCGTCGGACTTCGACTCTTGCCGCTCGCCGTCGCGGTGGGCTGCGCGTTCACAGCCGCGGCCGCCGAGGAAAAGCAGTTCACGCCGGTCACGGATCAGATGCTCCAGCATCCGAGCGACGGCGACTGGCTGATGTGGCGCCGGACGTTCAACGGCTGGGGCTACAGCCCGCTCAAGCAGGTCGACAAGAGCAATGTCGCGAAGCTGAAGGAGGTCTGGAGCCAGCCGATGGGCACGGGCGTCCAAGAGGCGACGCCGATCGCCTATGCCGGAAACATCTACGTGCCGAACAACGGCGACTACGTGCAGGCGTTCGACGGCAAGACCGGCGCGCCGCTCTGGGAGTACAAGCGTAAGTATCCGGAAGGCGTGAACGGCGGCACGAACCGCGCGATTGCGATCTGGGGCACGACGCTGATCGACGCGAGCGCGGACAACATGATGTACGCGATCGACGCTCGCACCGGCAAGCTCGTCTGGGAGACGAAGGTGCTCGAGCCGACGCTGCCCGCGAGGCCGTCGTCGGGCCCGATCGTCGTGAACGGCAAGGTCATCACGGGCCGGCAATGCCAGCCTGCCGCGACCAGCGACTCGTGCGTGATCACGGCGCACGATGCGAAGACCGGCAAGGAGCTCTGGCGCACGCGCACGATCCCGCGCAAGGGCGAGCCCGGCGATGAGACTTGGGGCGACGTGCCGATGGAGCAGCGCTGGCACGTCGGCACGTGGATGGTGCCGAGCTACGACCCCGAGCTCGACAAGATCTACATCGGCACGTCGGTCACGATACCGGCCGCGAAGTTCATCCTCGGCGGCGTCGACAAGCAGCACCTCTATCACGATTCGACGCTCGCGCTCGATCCCGCGACCGGCAAGATCGTCTGGTACTACCAGCATCTGATCGATCACTGGGATCTCGATCATCCGTTCGAGCGGTTGCTCGTCGACACGGCGGTCGCGCCCGATCCGAGCGAGGTCGCGTGGATCAATCCGCGCGTGAAGCCCGGCGAGACGCGCAAGGTGATCACGGGTATCCCGGGCAAGACCGGCATCGTCTACACGCTCGACCGTGCGACGGGCGAGTTCCTCTGGGCGCGGCCGACCGTGTATCAGAACGTCGTCAAGACCATCGACGGTGCGACCGGCAAGGTCACGGACAACCCCGAGGTCGTGCCGACTCACAAGGATCAGAAGCTGCTCGTCTGCCCCGGCACGAACGGCGGCAAGAACTTTCCTGCCGGCGCGTACAGCCCGCGCACGAATGCGATGTACATGCCGATGCAGAACCTCTGCATGAACGAGACGACGCAGACGGATCAGCGCGACCCGAAGCTCGTCTACGGTTTTCAGGCGGAGCAAGTGCTCGCGCCGGGCGCGAAGGACGTCGGCGTCGTCTGGGCGATCTCGGCAGACAAGGGCAAGACGGTCTGGAAGCACGAGCAACACACCGGCGTGATGTCGCTCGTGGCGACCGGCGGCGGTCTCGTTTTCGGCGGCGACGTCGAAGGCAAGTTCAAGGCGTACGACGATACGACGGGCAAGGTCCTCTGGGAGGCCGATCTCGGCGCGCCGGTGAGCGGCTACCCGATCACGTACACCGCCGGCGGCAAGCAGTACATCGCGGTCAACACCGGGCCGTCGCTGGTCGCGGCGACTTCGCGTCGGGTCACGCCGGAACTCGCGGCCGATTCAGGCGGCGCGCGCGTCGTCGTGTTCGCGTTGCCGTAGCGGACGACACCGCGTGCGGGCAGGTTGGGGAGGGAGCGGGGCGGCGATGCTGATTGCGGCAGCCGCCGTCGCTCACGCCGCCGCCGCGCCGGCGGACGTCGACCGCCATATCGCCGCGGCGCGACAGGCGGCCGGCGCGGAGCACGCCGGGATGGTCGATCGGTTGTGCCCGGGCGCGCCGCCGCCGGTGGCGCCGACCGTAGCGCGCGCAAACGCACCGTCGCCGCCGGATCCCCCGCGCGAGCGCTGGCATGCCGAGCCGCAGAAGGTCTTCGACAATCTCTACTTCGTCGGCATGACGGAATTCGCGTCGTGGGCCGTGACGACGACCGACGGCATCATCGTGATCGATCCGCTGTTCGACTACTCGGTCGAGGACGAGGTCGTCGGCGGATTGCGCAAGCTCGGCTTCGATCCCGCCGACATCCGCTACGTGCTGATCAGTCACGGCCACCTCGATCACGCGGGCGGCGCGAAGCTGTTGCAGCAGCGTTTCGGTGCGCGGCTGCTGATGAGCGCGGCGGATTGGGACCTGCTAGATCGCGACAACCCGCGCTGGAAGCCGACGCGCGATCTCGTGGTCACCGACGGCCAGAAGCTCACGCTGGGCAGCACGACGCTCACGATGTACCTCACCCCGGGCCACACGAACGGCACGGTGTCGACCTTGATCCCGCTGACCGACGGCGGAGAGAAGCACGTCGCGGCGCTCTGGGGCGGCACGCTGTTCAACTTCGCGCCCGACGCTGCCCGGTTCAAAGCGTATGCGGACTCGGCCGCGCGAATGCGCACGCTCGCCGCGAACGCGGGCGCCGACGTGCTGCTCTCGAATCACACCGACTACGACGGCTCGAAGATCAAGCTGCCCGCGCTCGCGACACGGGCGCCAGGCGCGCCGAATCCCTACGTCGTCGGCGCCGACTCGGTGCGCCGCTACCTCACGGTTGCGAACGAATGCGCGCAAGCGGCGCTCGCGACGCTGCCTTGATGATCTTCGCTACGCGCGATCGCCACGGAGTCGGAACGTCATGAGAAGTAGCTACGTCGCGATGCTCGCTTCGCTAGGCGCCTCGCTTGCTGTCGCGTCGGCCGGCGCGCAGCAGAAGTATCCGACGCCGAAGGCCGGCGCAGCGTGTGACCGAAACTGCTTGGTTAAGCTCCTCGACTCCTATCTCGCCGCGCTCGTCACGCACGACGCGACCAAGGTGCCGATCGCCGCGAACGCGCGGCTCGTCGAGAACATTACACCGATCAAGCCCGGCGAGGGTCTCTGGAAGAGCGCCTCTGCCGTGCCGACCACGTTCAAGATCTATGTGCCCGATCCCGTGTCGCAGCAGGTCGGCTTCCTCGGCGTAATGGAGGAGAGCGGCAGGCCGGTCGAGGTCGCGCTGCGGCTGAAGCTCGAGAACGGCCGAATCACCGAGATGGAGCATCTCGTCGCGCGGGGCTTGGGCGATCGCAACCTGCGAAACCTCGAAGCTCCTCGCGCCGCGTTCACGACGGCCGTGCCGGCCGCGGCGCGCAACGCTCGCGACGAGATGTTGAAGATCGGCGCATCGTATTACGACGCGCTCGACGACAACGACGGCTCGAAGGCGCCGTTCGCCGACGACTGCGTGCGCCGAGAGAACGGCATGCAGACCACGGGCAACCCGCCGCCGGCGACGCCCGGCGGAATCGCGTCGGCGGGCGCGCTCGGCTGCAAGGCGCAGCTCGACACGGGCACGTTCCAGTACATCGACAAGATCGACGACCGGCGCGTCACGATGGCCGATCCCGAGACGGGGCTCGTGATGGGACTCTCGCACTTCCACCACTCGATGAAGCAGAAGTTCGTCACGATCAAGGGCGTGCCGGGCGTCGACAAGATCGACATGCCGTTCGACGCGTTCGATCTCCCCGCCGCACACATCTTCAAAGTAAGCGGCGGCAAGATTCACGAGATCGAGGCGATGGGCTTCAGGACCGACTATCAATCACCGACGGGTTGGGAAACACATGCAGGTCACTAGGCAAGCAGTTGTCGCGGGCGTCGCGGCGGCGTTCGCGTTCCTTGCGGGCGCACAGCAGCAACCGGACCTCGGCATCAAGCCGGTCACGCTGCGCGCGGAGCCGTATACGTTCGACACGGCGGAGCAGCACGGCATCAAGGTGTCGGTCGTGGTGCACGGGCTCGCGCATCCGTTCAGCCTCGCATTCCTGCCGAATGGTGACGCTCTCGTCACGGAGCGCGGCGCGAAGCTGCGGCTCGTGCACGGCATCGCGAGCGGGAAGGGTGCCGCTGCGCTCGACCCCGAAGCGATCGCGGGCGTGCCGGAGCCCGGCGCGTTTCGCGGCGCGGGGATCGCCGAGATTGCGCTGCATCCGAAGTTCGCCGAGAACCAGTGGCTCTACTTCACCTATAACAAGCCCGGCGGGGAGATACCGAACTCGAATCCCCCGGGCCGACGCCAGGCGGCGGTCGCGCTCGGCCGCGGCAAGCTCGAGGGCAAGAAGCTCACCGGCGTGCAGGAGCTGTTCGTCGGCGAATGGGAAAACGGCAACAGCGGCTCGCGGCTCGCGTTCGGCAAAGACGGCTTGCTCTACATGACGACCGGCGCGCCGTTCGACGACTCGGCGCAGAACCTTGGCAACGTCTACGGCAAGGTCTTGAGGATGCGCGACGACGGCAAGCCCGCGCCCGACAATCCGTTCGTCGGTAAGCCGGGCGCGCGCGCCGAGATCTTCACTTACGGCCACCGCGATCAGCTCGGCCTCACCGTCCACCCGGCGACGGGCAGCGTGCTGAACGCCGAGCACGGACCGAACGGCGGCGACGAGGTGAACCTGCTGCTGCCCGGCCGCAACTACGGCTGGCCGAAGTTCAGCTTCGGCCGCAACTACGACGGCGCGCGAATTTCGCCCGCGCCGCTCGGCGAAGGGATCGAGCAGCCGCTAATCCTCTGGTTGCCGTCGATTGCCCCGACCGGGCTCACCTTCTATACGGGCGACCGCTTCCCGACGTGGAAGGGCAACCTGTTCGTCGGCAGCGCTCGCGTCGGGGAGATTCCGCGCACGGGCGCGCTCGAGCGCGTGGTCGTCAACGACAAGCTCGAGGAGCTGCGCCGCGAGCGGCTGCTGTCGGATTTGCACCAGAGGATTCGCGACGTTCGACAGGGACCCGACGGGCTCATTTACGTGATCACCGACGAGGACGACGGCGCGCTGATTCGCATCGAGCCCGCGCCGCTTTGAGGAAGAACCACTTGGCGCGGTGGTCGTCGCGCCCGATTTCATCACCAGAGGCACCACCACAGGAGCATTGAACGATGATCAACAAGAAAGCTATCGCAGCGGCGGGAGTCGCGGTTCTCGCGCTCGGCACTTTGACGGCCGTGGCGCAGAAGCCGGCGGCGAACATGGGTTTCTTCGTCACGAGCGCGAACCCGAAGGGCGGCAATCTCGGCGGCCTCGCGGGTGGGGACGCGCTCTGCCAGTCGCTCGCGCAGGCGGCGGGCGCTGGCGGGAAGACCTGGCACGCGTATCTCAGCACGAGCACGGTCGACGCGAAGACTCGGATCGGCAAAGGCCCCTGGTACAACTTCAAGGGCGACCTGATCGCGCAGAACGTCAACGACCTGTTGACGGCCGATAAGAACAAGATCTCCGCGAAGACGGCACTCACCGAGAAGGGCACCACGCCGAACTACCTCGCGCTCGGCGCGGACGGCAAGGCGGCCCCGGTCGCGCAGCCGCTCCAGCACGACATCCTGACCGGCACGAAGGACGACGGCACGAAGGACGAGAACACGTGCAAGGACTGGACGGTCGGCGACGCGAGTGCGAAGGCGATGCTCGGCCACGCGGATCGTTTGGGGCGCAACGAGGGGTTGAACTCGTGGACGGCCATCCATCCGTCGCAGGGCTGCGGCTTGGCGGAGCTCGCGCCGACCGGCGGAGCGGGCTTGCTCTATTGCTTCGCGACGAATTGATCTCGCTTTGATCGCGGCCGCTGAGCGGCGCGCGAGTCACAAACGAAAAGGCCGCGGTTCGCAGGAACCGCGGCCTCTTTCTTTCTAGGCTTCGCTTGGCTCCCGAGTGTTTCGCTCGGGGCTAGGCGCGCGTGGCTATTGCTCCGGCCGCTCGTCCGGTGCGCCGGTGCCCGACGACCCGACGAACAGCTTCGAGCCGTCCGCAAACGTGATGTCGCGGCCGTTCGCTCGCATCGAGCCGTCCTTCGCCTGGAAACCCTGCACCTTGATCTTCGTGCCCTTCGGCAGGGAGTTCCGGTTCCAGCCGCGACGCAGCAGCGCATTCGGCGCGCCGCCCTCGACCATCCAATGCTGGACCTCTCCGCTCGGCGTCGTGACGTCGAGATGAATCCACGAATGCGGGTTGATCCACTCCATGTTCGTCACAACCCCTTCCAGCTGAACGGGCTTGGCTGCATCGAACTCCGCCGCGAACGAGTGATGTGCGAGCGCCGGCAGCGCGGCGGCTGCGGCGAGCACTCCGGCGACAACGCTCAGGACTTTACGCATCGCGATGATCTCCATGTTTGCTGGACCAATTTTACTTGGTTTTCTTCGTCAAATCGCCGTACAGCAGCTCTTCAGAGAATTCGACGCACTTGAACTCGAGCAGCTGCGCGTTCGGCTCGACCAATCTGTAAAGCGGCAGCGAGATCTTCCACGGCTTCGAGTAGGTTTCCGGATCGTCTATCGTCGCCTCGTACTGGATATGGTCCTTGTCCTTGAGCGTGTAGCGCTCGGTGACCTTGAGCGACGTGCTGTGGTAGTTGCCGGCACGGTCGAACCAGCTGCCGTCGTTGAAACCCGAGACCTCGATTACGAGCGTGTCGCCTTCCCAATGTCCGTTCGACCAACCCATCCAGCTGTCGACGGGCGACTCTTCGTGCTTCGCCATGTGCACGACGCGATTCGCGCTCGCGAATTCGTAGACGAACAGGATGTCGCCGTCGCCTTGCACGATCTGGAACGGATACGGCATGTACGTCGCGCGCGGAATCCCCGGCATGTAGCACTTGGCCTCGGGATCCGTCTTCGGCCAGCCCTTACGATTCTCTTCGCGTTGAGCGAGCGCCTCGGGCTTGTAAGGAATCGTGCCGCCTTGGACGACGCTCTGACCCGCGGGGCTCGCGGCGATCGCGCCGAGTTGCCAGAAGTTGCTCAGGCCCGAAGCGGAGTGGTCCTCGAGATTCCAATAGGCGCTGCCCACCGCTTGCCAGATTCCGTTCATGTTCGGCTTGCCGCCTATCTTCGCTGGGTTGTCGGCGGCACTCGCCCCGAGCGTCGCGAGGCCGGCGATGGCCGCGGCGCCGGCCGCGATCGCGGCGAACAGCGTTGCGCGGCGGTTAAGCAGTCGGGGTCTAGTCGGTGTGCTCACGAGTTGGCTCCGCCTTGTTGTAGCGGTGGTTCTATGTGAACGCGCCACGGCTGTCAAATCGGGGTCGGCGCCCTACGCGTGGCGTCCGGCCGGCTCGGGTCGACGTTTCGCAGTGCCCTCAGGCCGCCGCCCGCAGCGCCCCCTCGACCTCGATCGACAAAGTGATCCTCAAGTCGACTAAGGCGAGGAGCAGGGCTTGCGACAGGTCGAGCTGAAAGCGGTCCGCCTTGTGGACCTGGAGAAGGCATTCGACGGTGCCGCCCTGCTCGGCGAACTCGCGCCAAAAGGCCGTCGAGCGCTTCATCTTCAGCAGCGTGAAGTACAAAGAGATCTGCGGATGATCGGCCGCGCTGCGCAGGCCTTCTTCGACACGCTCGGCCAGGTGGCCGAGTGCGAGCGCCGGCCCGAACCGAGGCGGCGGTAGAAGCCCGAGCCAATACGTGTCGCGGTGAACGGCGCTGCCCGCGTCGTCGTCGTCCCTGCGCCGAGGCTCCCCGGCCCGCCACGCATGCTGCGGCTCGATGCCCAGCTTGCTCGTGACCTCGGCAGGATCGATGCTCGGATGACGAACGCGCAGCGCAATCGAGAAATCTTGCGGGCCCATCGTGTTTCTCGCTCGGCCGGAGGGGGGCCGGATTATGGCTGGACCGCGCCGCCCTTGGCCAGCGGCGGCGCTCGTTCTGTTAGGACATCGTGCCTGCCCGCTTGTTACCGTCGCGGCGTTTTTCTACGATCCAACGATGACGACACCAACCTCCGCGCGCGGCCGCTACGGCGAGACGATGGCCGAAGGGCTCCTCGAGAGCCCCGCAGCCGAGCGCAACAAGGAGCCGATTCTCGACGCGATCCGCGCGCGCTTGCCGCACGCCGGCGTCGTGCTCGAGATTGCGAGCGGAACGGGTCAGCACATCGTTCATTTCGCGCGTGCCGTGCCTGCGCTCACTTGGCAGCCGACCGATGCCGACGACGACTTGCGCGCCGCCGCGACGGAGCGCATCCGCGCCGCAGGCTTGAGCAACGTTCGCGCGCCGCTGCGGCTCGACGCGCTCGCGGCGGATTGGCCGCCGGCGGAGGCCGATGCGATCGTCTGCATCAACATGATCCACATCGCGCCGTGGTCGGCGACCAAGGGGCTGATGGAGGGGGCGGCGCGCTTGCTGCGGCCCGCATCTCCGCTGTTCCTCTATGGTCCCTACAAGCGCGGCGGCCGTCACACGGCGCCGAGCAACGAGGCGTTCGACGAGAGCCTGCGCGCACGCAATCCCGATTGGGGCGTACGCGACCTCGACGACGTCGAGCGCTGCGCCAAGCGACACGGCTTCGCGCTGGTCGATGTCGTCGCGATGCCGGCGAACAACCTCACCGTCACATTCGAACGCACCGGCTGACTCTTCGGGAGCCACAAGGTCGAACGAGCCGAGGACTTGCGCGGGCCGCCGCTGAAATAGGCGCGCTTCGATCAACGGCGCTCGAGCAGCAGCGGGATGATCAACTCCTCCTCGTCGTCCAAATGACGAGCGAGCGCGCGACACAGCTCGCCGGTTCGGGCGGCATAACGGTCGGTAGCCCACGGCGTGGCGGCCGCGTCGTTCTCGACCGCCGCGATTAGCTCGGAGAGTGCCGCGAGCGCCTGCTCGACATGACGTTGCAGCCGGGCGTGATCGCTCGCGAGCACGTCGAGGCCAGGCGCGAGCTTCGGCTCAAGCGCTCGGAACGCCGGAAAGTATTCGAACTCCTCGATTTCGTGGTGGCCGCGCAAGCGCGCGATCATGCTCTCGAGACGCCGCCCCGAGACGATCGCGAGCTCGGCGGCGTCACGCCGTCCGCGGTGCTCCTCGAGCAACGCAACGAGGCCGTCCGACTCGCGCCGAAAGCCGTCGTGGATCTCCAGCCAGAATCGGGCCGCCGGCGACGGATCCATCCGCCACGCCGCGCGCGGATGGCGTTGGAGTTGAGCGCGAACCTCGCGAGCCCACGCGAGAGCTTGGTCGGGAGCAGCGTCCAAGCGTGCATTGTGCTGGAACGGCGCGCGATCGTCGCGGGGTTCAGTGAGGAGCCGGTGCCTCGCCCTCGCGTCGAGGCACCGGAGTGGAGGAAGTTAGTGGGCGGAGCCGGATGCGTAGCGGAAAAATCGAAGGGGGGCGCGATTTGTGCGGCTGACGCGATCCGACCCTGCCCGGGAAGCTATTAGCAAGGCGCATGCCAACGCGAAAACGGCGTGTTTACGCGGCCGATGGACCGCCTAGACGGGCTGCGCGCACCGTTTCCGGGCGCTCGGCGCGATGCTTTGCACCTCGAAAGAACTTCAGCCGGCTTCGGCAGCGCCGAAGGTTTCGGCGTCAGGCGGCCTGCGCCGCAACGAGATCGACGCCGTCGTTCGCGCGCACGAGGTGAGACAAGAACTGCGAGGATGCGCGGGCCCAGGTGCGAGCGAGCGCCGACCGCCGGCACGCATCACGGTCGATCGTCAGCGCCTCGTGGGCGGCGGCGGCGAGATCGTCGTTCAGTGCCCCGTCGACTCCGCGTGTTACGACGTCGATAGGACCGGTGACTGGGAACGCGGCGACGGGCGTGCCGCAGGCCATGGCCTCGAGCATCACCAGGCCGAAGGTGTCCGTGCGGCTCGGGAACACGAACACGTCGGCCGCCGACAGGTGTGCCGCGAGCTCGGCGCCGAAGCGGTAGCCCGGGAACAGCGCGTTCGGATACCGGCGTGCGAGGTCGGCGCGATCCGGCCCGTCGCCGACGACCACCTTCGTGCCCGGAAGATCGAGCGACAGGAACGCGTCGAGATTCTTCTCCACGGCGACGCGGCCCGCGTACATCCAGATCGGGCGAGGCACCGCGAGAGCGCCGCGACCGCATGGCTTGAAGAGCTCGGCGTCGACTCCGCGCGACCAGATCACTACGTTCGCGAAGCCGTGCGCGACCAAATCGCGACGCTGATGCTCGGTCGCCACGAGCGTGCGGCGCGCATGACGATGATGGTGTCGCAAGAACGCGTACGACCATGTTTCCGGAATCGGCGCACGCTTGCGGACGTATTGCGGGAACTGCGTGTGATACGAAGCGGTGAACGAAAGTCCGTTGCGGACGCAATGGCGGCGCGCCGCAATTCCGAGCGGCCCCTCGGTCGCGACATGGATCGCATCCGGCTCGAAGCGGTCGATCGCCGCGGCGAGCTTACGACCCGGAAGCAGCGCGAGCCTGATCTCGGGGTAGGTCGGACAAGGAATGGTTCGAAAGTCGGGCGGCGCAATTACCGTCACGTCGTGGCCGAGTCGCTCGAGCTCGCGGCGCGTTCGACCCAAGGTCGTGACGACGCCGTTGACTTGCGGCTCCCATGCATCGGTGACGATTGCGAGTTTCATAAGGTGTCCTCGTGAAACATCGTTGCAAAATGTTAACGGCCGTTGATGACAATTTGGTTCCTAAGGACTATGTAACTTCACGCGGAGCAAGAAAAAATTCACAATTCCGCCACTACCCCTTCATTTGCCGAACCGATGCTGAGGCAACTCAGGGACGTGAGGTGGCGGCATGGCGCGACGACTCGCATTCGAGCGGTTCGATCAAGCGGAGCTTCGCCTCTGCCGGTACCTGAATCGCTCCAGTAGCTCGAGGCTCGTCCGGCAACTGTTCCGCGGGATCAGTTGGCTCGGTGACGGGTGGGTTTGGTACGGCCTGCTGCTCGCGCTCCCGCTGATCTATGGCGCTCGAGGCGGCGTCGCCGCCGCACACATGGGGCTGACGGCGCTCGTCGGCATCGTGATCTACAAGCTGGTGAAAACGCGCGCCGTGCGCGAGCGCCCGTACATCACGCACTCCGTCATCCACTGCGCCTCGGTTCCGCTCGATCGCTACAGCTTCCCCTCCGGGCACACGCTGCACGCGATTTCGTTCACGCTGCTGTTCGCGGCGTATTTCCCCGCCTGGACCGCCGCGCTCACGGCGCTCGCGTTCCTGATCGCGCTGTCGCGCGTGGTGCTCGGCTTGCACTATCCGACCGACGTCGCGGCCGGCGCGTTGCTCGGTGGAGCGCTCGCGATGGGCAGCCTGACGCTCGTGGGCGCGCTCTAGTCGATTTCGCGCTAACGGGGACCGAACCGCTCCCAGGCGACCAAGCCCCAGACGAGCATCGCGAGCGCGATGCTCATGAACACCGCAGCGGAGCCCGCATCCTTCGCGCGGCCCGACAGCTCGTGGTGATCCGTACCGACGCGATCGACGACGAACTCGACCGCGGTGTTCAACAGCTCGACGATCACGACGAGCCCGCACGAGCTCAGGAGCAGCGCGCGCTCGACGGCGTTCTGCCCCAGCCACAGGGCGAAGGGAATCAGCACGACGACGCCCACGCACTCCTGCCGAAACGCCGCCTCGCTCCGCCAAGCGCTGCGCAGGCCGGCGATCGAATAGAACGTTGCATTCACGATTCGGCGAAAGCCGGTGTTGCCTGACTTGGCCATCGGGGCTCGAGTGGCGCGCGACCGCGTGAATGCTAGCAGAATACAGCGAGACGACTTGGATCAGTCGTACGAGCTTCACGCCGCGTCGCGAAGCGGCACCGAGATCGCGTCGACCGCTACCGCGGGACGCCAGCTCAGCAGCCGCAGCTTGCCTTGCAGGTCCTCGACGAGTGCCGTACAGCTTTCGACCCAGTCGCCGTCGTTGCAGTAGACGAGGCCGTCGCGCTCGACGAGGTCTGCCTTATGGATATGGCCGCAGACGACGCCGTCGAAGTCGCCGTCCGCCGCTGCCCGCAGCGAGGCGCGCTGAAATCGCTCGACGTAGCGGACCGCGTTGCCGAGCCGCGCCTTGATGTGCTGCGCGAGCGACCAGTAGGGCCGGCGACGCAGCTCGTGAATCCAGTGGACGAGCCGATTGAGCACGAGGAGTGTCCGACACGCCGCGCCGCCGAACATCACCGCGAGTGCACTACACTTGAGCACTGCGTCGAACTCATCGCCGTGCAGCACGAGCAACCGACGTCCGGCCCGCGTCGTGTGCACGATACAACGGTGGACCTCGATGTTGCCGAAACGAACGCCGACAAGCGCACGCAGGTCCTCGTCGTGGTTCCCCGGCACGTAGATCACGCGCGTCCCTTCCTGACTCTTCTTCAAGAGCAGGCGCAGCGCTTCGGTGTGGGTCTCGGGCCAGTAGAAGCTACGCCGCAGGCTTTCGATGTCGATGATGTCGCCGACGAGATAGAGCGTGTCGCACTGCGTGTTGCGCAAAAAGTCCAAGAAAAGGCCGATGCGACAGTCCCGCGACCCCAAGTGGACGTCCGACAGCCACACCGTGTTGAACGCCTCGCACGTCATGCCGACCTCTGAAAGTTAGCCTGGAGGTTGAGGAGCTTACGTGCCAGTTTTTACGTTTTCTTTGCAGTTGTTCGCACAACGTATTGCATTCGCCTGAATTTCTTCTTTCAGCCGTCGTTGAAAGGCGACGCTGCGAGCGGCGCGCGTGTTCGCGAACCCGAGCTCGGAGGCAGAAAAGACGACTAGAAATGCTGGGGAGTCAGCGGCGCCGAGCGCCGTGCGCGGACAACCGCGCGTCGCGAAGCTCTAGGTGGCGGCGGAATGCTTCGCGGTCGAGCCGGTCGACGAGATCCGTGAGCGACTCTTCGCTGCTCGGCTCGAGTGGCTTCTGCGGAATACGAGCCGCCTCGGCCGACGCTTTTTCTTGTTCGGTGCTCATCGGATGCCTCGCAGGGGAAAGCGGGAGTCTATGCGAACGAAGGCCATCTTGAACAGCCGCGCTCGCGAATTTTCGCCGCAATGTCACGGCAATGTTTCGGTTGGCGTAAGCGTGCGCGGCGCCACGGCCGAGCGTTCGGAGCGCAGCGTGGGCCGGTCGAACGGAAACGTCTCGTCGCGCACGCGCGGATCGACGAGCGCGTGCTCGATGAACTCGCGGATGTCCGCGACGTCGACCTGGCTCATGTTGAACGTATACAAACCGAACCCGGGGATGCCGTCGCGCTCGGGCAGCGCGGGCGGGTTGATGTAGAACGTGACGGCGGCGCCGAGGTTGCCGAGCTCGCCCGTGTGCATGAAGCGCGGCAACAGGGCCGCATTGCGCAGCGTGGGCACCTTCATGTCGCCGGCGTCCGCCGGGTCGTGGGTGACGAGCTCGCGGCCGAGATCGAGCGCGGCGCGGCGCACGCCGATCTCGAAGAACTCGTTGTTGGTGAATTGCGGCGGCGTGTGACACGCGGTGCAGTGAAACGCCTGCAGCGCTCGCCATCCGTAAAGCGCTCGGCCCTCGATCGCGTTCGAGTCGCCCGCTGCGTATCGATCCCAAGGCGTCTGATCGCTCACGAGCGTTCTCTCGTAGCTCGCGATCGCGAAAGCGACGCGGATCGGCGTGATGCGCGGGTCGCCGAACGCGGCCTCGAAGAGCGCCGGATACGTCGGACGCGCGGCGCGCGCCGCCTCGACGTCCCTCGGCAGATCGGTCGCGAGCGCGAGCGGACGGGATCGCTCGACCGTGGCCATCACATCTGCCCAGGTGCGATCGCGCTTCGCCATCTCGCCCGGCGCGATCAGCGCCGTGAGCACCTGGTTCTCGAGCGCCCCGCCGCGCGCGATTGCGACCGCGCCCGTCAGCGGGTCCACGACCCGCGAGCGCGCGCGCCCGTCCCAAAAGAGCTCTGGCGCCCAGAGCGCGCCGAAATTCGAAGGTGCGGCCCGCGGCGTGACTTGCGGGCCGAGCCCGAACTGCGGGTTCGGCTCGGGTCGGCCGGCGCGGTCGAGGCTCACGATCCCGGGCGAGCCGAGCACGTCGTCGATCGTGCCCTTGTCCACTCCGGGGTTGCGGCCGACCCGCGGGTCTGCGCCGCCTTGGGCCGGACGATGGCACGTGCCGCACGCGACGCTGCCGTCGCTCGACAGTTGCTCGTCCCAGAACAGCATCTTGCCGAGCACGCGCTTCGGCTCGGTCAGCGGATTCTCGGCGGGGATCGGCACGGGCGGCAGCGCGGCGCGCGCCGCGCCCGCGGAGATCAGCAGCGTCGCGAGCAGGGTGCCTGCCGCAGCGAGCCTAAGTTCGACGATCGAGCGCGAGTGCACGCCGGGCATTCTAGCGGGAGCGGGCGCTCCGCGGCCGACGGCGCTCCTGTAGACTACGCGCCCGGTAATTTCGACCCGCCATGCGGAGAGCCCCGAGGAACCTGCGAATGTCCCGCGAGACCGACAAGAATTCAGCGCTACGAGCGACCGATCCCGAGATAGACGAGCTCATTCGTCTCGAGACGAAACGGCAGGACGAGTTCATTCGCCTGATTCCCTCCGAGAACTACGCTTCCACCGCCGTGATGGAAGCCACGGGCTCGATCCTCAACAACAAGTACTCCGAAGGCTATCCGGGACGCCGCTACTACGAGGGGCAGGACTACATCGATCGAGTCGAGACCCTCGCAATCGAACGCGCGAAGGCCCTGTTCGGCATGGAGCACGCGAACGTGCAGCCGTACTCGGGATCGCCTGCGAACCAGGCCGTCTATCTCGCGCTCGCGAAGCCCGGCGATCCGGTCATGGGGCTCGGGCTGCCGTTCGGCGGCCACCTCACGCACGGTTGGGGCGTGAACTTCTCGGGCATCGTCTATCACGCGTCGCAATACGACGTCGATCCAGAGACGCATCGCGTCGACTTGAATCGCGTCGAGGCGCTCGCGCGCGCGACGAAGCCAAAACTCATTTTCTGCGGCGGCACGGCGTATCCGCGCGTTTGGGACTACGCGGGCTTCGCGCAGATCGCCAAGTCGGTCGGCGCGAC